>Ga0307476_10002190_pt1 | contig 11681 bp, 8 predicted proteins | sample atmos_gasesECM2C_2_FD_203314 | JGI IMG/M metagenome (GOLD analysis project Ga0307476, IMG submission 203314) | Hardwood forest soil microbial communities from Morgan-Monroe State Forest, Indiana, United States - atmos_gasesECM2C_05 | ecosystem: Environmental > Terrestrial > Soil > Temperate... | reverse complement strand
GGCCGTGGGCGCCGAGGGAGATTTGGGCGCCGAACGACTTCGCGCGTTGCGCGAGCAGCGCCGCCGGTCGGGCATGCAGCCCCTGGCGCAGCGTTACCACGAGGGTTTGTGCCACCACCGCGGCGGCGTCGGCTGCGGCGCCGATGCGGGGTGCGGCGCCGATGCGGGGTGCGGTGCCGGCCGCCGCGATGGGCGGTGCCGTCATGCCCGCCACTTCGAACAGCAGCTCACCCGCCGACACCGGTCCCAATGCGCGGCACCGCGCAAGGCGAAGTCCGTCCATCGGCGTGACGACGATGGGCGTCATCAGACTCTTGGCAGCGCGCGCCACCGTTTCGAGATCGAAGCGGATCAGTTCATCGCCCGCCCGGACGATTGCGCCGGGGCCGACCCGCGCTTCGAACCCGCGCCCGTGCAGGGCAACGGTGTCGATGCCGATGTGAATCAGCACGTCGATGCCCGGAGCGGCTCGGATCGAAACGGCATGGGCGCTTGCCGGCAGCGTCATGATCTCCCCGGCGCAGGGCGCGAGCAGCACGCCGCTGATGGGGTCGATGGCAAGACCGTCGCCGACCATGCGTCCCGCGAATACCGGGTCGGGCACCTCGTCGAGCGCACTGCACCAGCCATCGAAGGGCGCCAGGATCTCTAGGCTCGACATTCGGCCGCTACTCCCCGATCTCGATCCAGTCCAGCGCCCACAGCGGATTGCGGTGCGGCCGTGCGAAGCGTAGGCACAGATCGTGCCGGCCGGCAATGCGCGGCAACCGCTGCGCCGGCAGCGTCGTCACGCCCGCACGCGCCGCCGCGGCGAGGGGCAACACCGCCAGCGCGGGCGTGTCGCAGCCGTCGACGTGCACTTCGAGTTCGCCCTCGGTGGTGCGCGCCTCGCCGATGCGAATCTTGGCCGCATCGGCACCCAGCTCGAAGTTGAACGGGAGGGCGGCGACGGCGGCAACCAAGCGCGGACCGGCCGATAGATCGACTCCGTGTTCGATCCAGCAAGGGTTCATGATATCGACGGCAACCGAAGTAGCCGCACCCGCAGGCTCGAGCAGCAGGCCGACCCCGTCGCTGCATAACTCGAGCTCGTGGCTGTCGCGGCGCAGCGCCAAACTTGCATCGAAGTGCAGCACCGCCGTGCGCGAAGCCTGCGCGGTTCCCGCGAACGCCGCCGCACGCAGCTCGCTGCCGATTGCCACGGTCAAGGGCGCGTCGTACGCAGTCGATTCGGCGGACGGTTCGCGGCCGTCGAGCGTGTAGCGGATGAGGCTCGACGCGGCGTCGTTCGCCTGATTCGAGAGGCGTACCGTGAAGCCCGCGGTTGTGGGTGAAATCGCCGCGCCCGGTGCGAATACGCTGTCCGCATAATTGAGTCCGAAAGCCCGATAGCGCGCCAACATGGGGACGAGACGGTCGAGAAAATCCGCCCAGCGGCGGCGCGGCGCGGCCGACCAGCCGACTTCGGCGAGCGCCGCGGCGCGCGGCAGCGCCATCCATTGCAGGCGTTCCTCCGTTTTGATGTGCTCGGTCCACAGATTGCCCTGGACGCCGAGTACGTGCGGCTGTTGATCGACGTCGAGCGTGGCATCATGCGGCTCGAAGCGGTACACGTCCTCGAGCGAAATGACGTCCAGGCGCCCGGGCGGTTCGGTCGGCAGCGTGCTTTGCCGGTGATCGAAGTAGAGCGCCGGATCGGGTGCCAGGATGGCGTCGTTGCCGGCGGCTGCCGCGCTGTGTGCCCCGGCCACACCGTGCCAGGACATGACGATGGCGTCCTGCCGCAGTCCGGGCCGCAGAATCTCGTCCCAACCGATGATCCGCCGCGCGTGCGCGGCGAGGTAGCGGCCGACCCTTTGCGTGAAGTATGCCTGCAGCGCGCCGGGGCCGTTGAGTCCCAACTGCCGGGCGCGCGCCTGCACCTCGGGCGAGGCGGTCCACTCGTCCGGGACCACTTCATCGCCGCCGATGTGGACAGCGGGACCAGGGAAGATCTCGATGACTTCGGCGAGGACGTCCTCGAGGAAGCGAAATGTTGCGGCGTCGAGGTTGAGGAGGTGCGTATGCGTGCCCCAGCTCATCGATACGGCCGGCGGCGCGCCGGTTTCGGCGATCGCCGCCCCGAGTGTCGGATACGCGGCAATCGCAGCGGTGGCGTGACCGGGAACGTCGATTTCGGGGACGATTTGCACGTGACGCGACGCTGCAAAGCGAACGATGTCGCGCACCTCCTCCTGGGTGTAAAAGCCGCCGTAGCGCGTGCCGTCCGGTTCAATCCGCCAAGCGCCGACGCTGGTCAGACGCGGGTACTTGCGGATCTCGAGCCGCCAGCCCTGATCGTCGGTCAAATGCCAGTGCAGTGCGTTGAGCTTGTGCCACGCCATCCAGTCGATCATGGAACGAATGAAGGCCGGCGACTGGAAATGCCGCGCGGAGTCGAGCATCAGGCCGCGCCAGCGGTAAACCGGTGCATCGCGGATCGTTTGCGTGGGAATCCGGCCCGCATTGGTTCCGGGCGGCAGGAGTTGCCACAGGGTGACCGCGCCGTAGAACAAGCCCGCCGCCGAGCTTGCGGACACCGTGATCCGCTCCGGCGTGACATCGATCCCGTAGCCTTCGGGTGCGAAGCCGTTCTGGTGCCGGAAGGCAATGGTCTGCGCACCGCTGCCTGCGGCGGCGGCCGGTGCGATGGTGACGGGCACGGTGAGGCCGTTGGTGCGAGTCCATAGAGCAACCAGGTAGCGAGCCGCGTTGTCGGCGTCGCGATCGCCCGGGGCCACGCGCAAGCGGGTGTTGGTATCGACGCTGAAGTAGCCGGGCCCGGGGACTATCTCGGCGGGCAGTGGAATGACCCCGCCTTGCGCCGCCATGGACAGCGTCGCACCCAGTGCCAGGGCGGCGGCTTGCACCGCCGCCCGGGTTTCTCCTCCGACACTCGCACCATACCGCACGTTGCGCACTGTACCTGATCGCCTCGCGCGGCGGCCGTCGACCCCTTAGAGCTTGAAGCGGAAGTTCAAGTAGTACTGCGAGCCGTTCTTGTAGAACGCCCGCGGCTGGTCCTGGTTGAGCGCATAGTACTTGAGCGTGGGGTTGTTCAAGTTCATGGCATCGAACGTGATCTGGAAATGATCGTTCATGGTGTAGCCGAGCGAGGCCGAGAGCGTGCCGATGGAATCCTGCGTAAAGGCGGTGCTGCGGTCCAAGCCGCTGTAGAACGCCGACCGATAGGTGTACCCAATTCGGGCATTGAACATCTTGTTCTCGAAATAGCCGCTCACGTTGTAGGTGTTTTTCGAGGTACCCACGAGGCGATCATCGCCGGGGGCTCCGGTCAAAGTGGGCTGCACGTCCGAGGTTTGCTTGCCGTCCGCATACGTGTAGTTGCCGACGAAGCCGAAGTTCTCGGTGAATGCCTGCTGGTAGGCGAACTCGATCCCATCGACCCGCCCTTTGGCGTTGATGGGGACGCTCAAGTTATAAGGCACTTGTTGCCCGTTAAATTGCGAGTTGAAGGTGACGTAGTTCTTGATTTCGGAGCCGTAGCCGATGTAGTTGCGCAAGTCCATGTAGAAGGCAGTCGCTGACAACAGCGAGTGCTTGGCGAAGTACCACTCGAGGCCTGCGTCCAGGTTGGTCGAGCGGATCGGCTTCAAGTCAGGATTGCCGCCCGTGCCGCTGCCGATTCCGCAGCCAGTGAGTGAGGGGGCGACTCCCGGCGGGCAGGGGGTCGGCGGCGTCAGGTTGGTGAAACCCGCGAGCGCCGAGTAGTCGGCGCGCGTCATAGTCTCCGAGGCGGCGAAGCGCGCCACCAGGTCGGGCGCCAGGTCGAGCTTCAAATTCGCGCTCGGCAGAACGTCGTTGTAGTTGTGCTCGCGCTCGAGGCCGGCGAACGGCCCGAACGCCGAAGTCGTTATCGCCCCGGGAGTGTTGGCGGCCACTTGCGTGTAGCTGATGGCATCCTCTTGCGTGTGCACGAAGCGCACGCCCGCGTTCGCGGCCCAGTTGTCGCCCTTGAAATCGGCTTGCACGAAGGCCGCCGTATCCTTCTCGTGCACGGCGAACAAGTATTGGTAGTACTCGCGGGTGATGGGATTGCGATTGACATTGGCCGGACTGTCGTAAGCGGCCAGCTGTGCGGGGGTCCAGTACCAGATCCCGGTCGGGATATTGCCGCCGAAGGTGTTGAAGTTCGACGGATAGTTCGAGAACGTGGTCGGGTACGCCGACGGGCTCGTGTTCAGCGGCCCCTGGGCGAAGCCGGTCGGGGAGGTGCGGTCATGCCCCTCGTAACGGACGCCGAATTTGAGGTCCTTCCAGGCGCCGTTGTCGATCTTGTAATCGCTGTCGATCTTCGCCCACTTTTCCGTGTCTTTGACGTCGATATCGCCGGCACCGAAAATCCAGCCGAACGAAACCGGGACGCCGCCGGGTCTCGGCGTGGTGTTGTTGGTGTTGCCGAGATTGAAATTCGGGGCGCTGCCGAGGCCGTTCAATTGGTAGCCGGCGCCGCTGCCGAGGCCGGGTTGCGTTTCCGATACGTCTTGGTTGGGAGTCTTGCCGTCGCCCCAGGAATATCCTACCTGGCCCAGAAAGGAGAGCGCACTGCTGGCATTCCAGTTCGTGTCCAAGTTGACGAAGTTGGCGGTGGCGGTTTCGTCCGGCCGCGAGATCTGATCATAGACGCCATAGAACGTGCCCGGCACGGCGGTAAAATTCGCCTTGGTCAGGGTGTTCTCTTGCACCACGTACCCGGGGTCCGGCGCCTGGCCTTGGCCGGAGTTGACGAAGTGCGTCGACCACAACAGGTAATTGCGGTTGTAGTTGCTGGCGATCAGGCGGGATGAAAACGCCGACAGGTCCACCGTGAGATCATCGGTGGGCTTGAACTCGACATCGGCCAAACCGCCGTTGCGCTCGCGCCGCTGGGTGAAAAACGCCGCGCCGATTTCAGTCGGGTATTGCACCTGCGACAGATCCGGATGGGCGATCGCGATGGGGCTGAGCTTCGCAATGGTGTCATAACCCAGGATCTCGACGCCGTCGCGGCGCAGGTCCCGCGTTTCGGAGAACAGCTGCACCATGACGCCGAAATTGCCCGCATCATTCTTGAAGTTGCCGAGCGCGCTGTATTGCCCGTCGGTCTTCGAGGGTAGATCCGAGTAGACCGCGCCGGCGGATGCTTCGAGGGTGAAGGGCTTGGAAAAGTCGAGCGGTTTGCGCGTGATGATGTCGACCGAGCCGGCCACGCCGCCTTCGACCAACGACGCGCTGGAGCTCTTTTCCACCACCACCTTGCTCACGATTTCCGAGGGCAGCAAGGTGTAGCTGACGCTGCGGCCGACGGTCTGGACTTGATCGAGCACGAACCAGTCGCCGGCCGCGACACCGTGACCGTTGACCAGGGTTTGAGTGAGGCTGGGGTTCGTGCCCCGCATGCTGACGCGATCGTTTTCGTCGAAGCCGCCCTCGTTGGCGCCGGCGGCGCTGGTCGTGATGCCGGGCAAGCGCGCAAGTGAATCGGCGACGTTCTTATCCGGCATTTTGCCGATGTCTTCCGCGGTGACCACCTCGGTGAGCTCGGTGGAGTTGCGCTTCACGTCGAGCGATACATCGAGAGATTTGCGGATACCCGTCACGACGATTTCGTCGATGGCGTCGGAAGCCGTGTCCGCCAGAGTCAATGACGGCGGCACGAGCATGGCAAGGCCCAGTGCCGACTTGACCGCGAATGCGATCCGATTCATATAGAGATCCCCTGTCCGATTCATACAATGCTCCCTGTCCTGTCACCCATTCGTTCTGAAAATCACTGCTGCTGGGCGGTTGTCTCGCCGCTCGACCCATCCATCGAGGTCTGTCCCGCCCACACCAATTAAGGCCCAATATAATACCAATTTGGAGAATCTGCTAGTGCCGTGTAATAAAGACATCACAATTTCCTAAATATGCAATAAAATGAATGGGATACCGATATATGATACCGGTTGTTGTTCAAAAAGTGGTATTTGTTTGGTATTGTCCTTATGACTGAAAACATACCGGACGCGCGATTCAACCCCATGACATCACTCGCCAAAGCAGTTGGCCCGCTCGACGGTCGCGGCAATTTGCCGCTGTATCAGGAACTGCAACGGGCACTGCGCAAGGCCATCGACAGCCGTATTCTCGGGCCCGACGACGCGCTGCCCTCCGAACGCGACCTTGCCGCGGACTTCGCGGTATCGCGCATCACGGTGCGAAAAGCCCTCGACGGACTGGTCGCCGACGGTTTGCTGGTGCGGCGCCAGGGCGCGGGGAATTTCGTGTCGGCGCGCGTCGACAAGAATTTCGCGATGCTCACGTCGTTTTCCGAGGACATGCGGGCACGCGGACGCACGCCGCGCAGCGTATGGCTGAAGCGCGCGGCGGGTACGGTAACGCCCGAAGAGGCGCTGGCGCTGCGCTTGAGTCCGGGCACTCCCGTGTTCCGCTTCAATCGAATCCGCTATGCCGACGATGCGCCGATGGCGCTCGAATACGCGACCATCGTCGCGACCGCGCTGCCCTCGCTCGAGGCGGTCGATGCCTCGCTGTACGAAGCGTTGGAGAGGGCCGGGCAACGTCCGGTGCGCGCGCTGCAGCGTCTGCGGGCCGTGTTGCTGACCGGCGATCAGGCCGAATTGCTCAAGGCCAAGCCCGGAGATGCGGGGCTGCTGGTCGAGCGGCTGGGTTCATTGCCCGACGGGCGCGCGATCGAGTTCTCGCAGTCTTACTACCGTGGGGACACGTACGACTTCGTCGCCGAGTTGAGTGCGTCCACATGAATGCCGTGCTTCCCCAGTCGATCGAAAGCACGCATATGTTCACGGAGGCCGCCAGTGCGTCGGACGCGGTGCGCGCGCAGCTGCGGCATGACGCCGCTGCGATCGCGGCGATCGGCGCGCAGCTGCGGCGTCTCGCGCCGCGCGCCGTGATCACCTGTGCGCGCGGCAGCTCGGATCATGCCGCCACCTATGCCAAGTACTTGATCGAAACACGCGCGGGAGTTCTGACCGCGTCCGCTGCGCCTTCCGTCAGCTCCGTTTACGGCGTCTCCCAGGATCTTCGCGGCTGCTTATTCATCGCGCTCTCGCAGTCGGGGCGCAGTCCCGACTTGCTTGCCGCGGTCGCGGCCGCGAAAGCGGCGGGCGCCACCATTCTCGCCCTGTGCAACAGTCCGGGGGCGCCGCTCATCGCCGCGGCGGATCTCGTGATCGAACTGCGCGCCGGCGTAGAGACCAGCGTCGCCGCCACGAAATCCTTTCTCGCGACGCTGGCGGCCCTGATTCGCCTGGTTGCGGCGTGGCGGCAGGATGCGGAGCTCGAGTCCTCTCTCGATGCGTTGCCGGCGCAGATGGATCGCAGCTGGGCCCTCGACTGGTCGGCGGCGCTGGCGCCGCTCGAGTCAGCCGCGCATCTCTATGTGGTGGGGCGCGGGCTCGGACTCGGCGCCGCGCAGGAGACGGCGCTCAAGTGCAAGGAGACCTGCGGTCTGCATGCCGAGGCTTTCAGCAGCGCGGAACTGCGCCACGGTCCGTATGCCCTGCTGGGCGAGGGCTTTCCGGCGCTGCTGCTTGCGCAGCCCGATGCCACGCAAGCGGGGGTCGCGGCTCTGGGCGCTGAACTTGCGCGCCGCGGCGTGCCGGTCGTGGTCGCCGGCGCGCATTCGGCCGGAGCGGTGATGCTGCCCACCGTTCCGGCAATCGCCGAGATCGCCCCTCTATTGTTGGTGCAAAGTGCCTACCGGCTGATCGCAGCGCTGGCGCTGCGGCGCGGGTTCGACCCGGATCACCCGCCGCATCTGCGCAAGGTCACGGAGACGGTGTGATGCGTAGCGCGCTCGTGAACGGCCGGCTGCTCACGGGTGAGGGATTCGTCAGCGGGCGCACGCTGCTCCTGTCAGGCGCGCGCATCGAAGCACTGGTCGATCCCAAGGATCCGCGCTGCGCCGGAGCGGCCACCGTGGATCTGGCCGGCCAGCTGCTGCTGCCCGGCTTCATCGACGTCCAGGTCAATGGCGGCGGCGGCGTGCTGTTCAACGATGACCCGACTCCCGAATCGATCCGCGCCATCGGCGCGGCTCACCGGCAATTCGGCACCACGGGCTTCATGCCCACGCTGATCAGCGACGACCTCGATACCATCGAGCGTGCCATCGGGGCGGTGCAGTCCGCGCTCGACTCAGGGATGCCCGGAGTGCTCGGCATCCACATCGAAGGGCCGTTCCTCAACTGGGCGCGGCGCGGCGTGCACGATTCGAAGCACTTGCGGCTGCTCGATACGAGCTTGCTGTCGCTGCTGTGCCGGCTGCGCACCGGGCGCACGGTATTGACTCTGGCGCCCGAAATGACCACGCCCGAGATCATCGCGAAGCTCGCCGCCGGCGGCATCTTGGTATCCGCCGGCCACAGCGAAGCGAACTACGCCCAGACGACAGCAGCCATCGCGCATGGTTTGCGGGGCTTCACTCATTTGTTCAATGCGATGGCGCGGCTCGAGCCGCGCGATCCCGGCATCGTCGGCGCCGCACTGTACGATGAAAATACCTGGTGCGGGATCATCGTCGATGGCCACCACGTCGATCCGATCATGCTGAAGCTCGCGCTCCGCTGTAAGCGCCACGACCGGTTCATGTTGGTCACCGACGGCATGCCGACGGTGGGTTCCGCGAACTCGACCTTCGTCCTGCAGGGGCGCACGATTCAAGTCGTCGACGGCATCTGCCGCGACGAGAACGGCACGCTCGCGGGTACCGCGCTCGACATGGCGGCGGCCGTGCGCAATGCGGTCTCGCTGCTGGGTCTCGATCTCGCCGAGGCCGCACGCATGGCCAGCGAATATCCGGCGGAATTTCTCGGCCTGGGCGGCGAGCTCGGGCGCATCGCGCCGGGCTACCGGGCGAATCTCGTCCTGATGGATGACGATTTCAAGGTGCAGAAGACCTGGATCGAAGGCGCGGCCTCGTCCTAGCCGGAACGTTTCGGCTAGCTGCGGTTCGGCGGTTTCCCTGGCGGCTTTTTCGTTTTGGCGGGGCTCAGCGCGTCGAGAAGCGTGATGCCCGGATGGCCGGTGCAATCGGCCAGCAATTCAGTTTGAAATGCGCCGAGCGCGTCCGCATCGAAAGTATGGCTGCCGGAGCGCGCTACGGAAAAGCCGAACAGCCACATCATGATGGTGGTCGCGCTTTCTGAATCGGTGCGCATGAACTCCGTGTGGCGCGCCGCGAACGACGCGCATTCGAGCGTGCTCAAGTCCATCGGATTCTTGGCTTCGGGTTTGACGATGGTCAGCGCCTCCAGGAGAGCCTCGACCGGATTGCTCTTGCATTCGTTGTCCAGCGCGAACCCGAAGGGCGCCAACGCATCGGGGTACAAGACGTGGCCGCCGGACTTGGCCACGGAGTAGCCGAACAGCCACATCACGGTGTTGATCGAGTCCGCGGTGGGATTAGCGGCCGCGGCGGGCAGCACCTCGTTTTCGTACTTGCCGCAGGTGAGCGTCGCGAGATTCAGCGGCGCCGCGCGGCACGCGCACGGGACCAGCGCGAAGATGAGACAACCGATGAGCAAGTACGATTTCATCGTTTTCCCTGGCGAGCGGACCACCGCCCAAGCTCAAGTCTGGACGATATGCCGGGCGCGCGCTACTGCGCGCCGGGCCGCAGCTCGACCTCGGGCCTGGAATCCGACCGCGTGCCTGCCTGCGGCGCGTTGCTCCGGCCATGGTAGGTGTAGACGAGCGACAACTTCACGGCGTCGCTGAGATTCCTGCCGGCGGAGTGCAGGGTATTGCAGTGGAAAAACACCGCATCGCCCGCTGCGAGACGCGGCGATTCGGCGGTGCGCACGAGCTCAGCGTTGTCGGCCCGATCGATGCGGAAGAACTTCGCATCGTCGAAACGATCGGCGTCGAACGGCGCGGTGTGAGAGCCCGGCACGAACCACAGCGCCCCGTTGCCGATCGTCTCCTCGCCGAGCGCGAGCCAGACCGACACCAGATCCTCTCGCTCGAACGACCAGAAGCGCATGTCGCGATGCCAACCCGTCATGCTGCCGTAGCGCGGGTGCTTGGTCATGAGGCAATTGTGATGCGCCCGCGACATCAGCGCCGCTTCGCCGAAGTAGGCTTGCATCCATTCGCGCAATCGCGGCGCGGTGGCGAAGGTGGCGAACTCAAGGTCGCGAGCGTACGCATCGAGCAGCCGGCGCACGGTTTCGCCGCCGGCGTCGGCGCGCGAGCGCGGCGCGCCCGGATAGCGCAGGTCGGCCTCGAATTCGATCGGGCCGTCGCGGGCCGCGAGTTGTGTCCTTGCGGCATCGTTGAGCTTGGCCAGCTGCGGCTCGGGCGCGAATCCCGGCACGACCACAAATCCCCGATCGCGCAACTGTTCGATCTGCGGTTGCGGCTGCGGCGACGGCGACACTGGCATGATCTTCAAGCCCCCTTCGTATTTCAAACGTTAGCACGGCGCCCGCATTTTCCCATTTTGTGCTCAACGTCACGTCATCCATTACGGGGGATACGCGTTAATAGTGTTTAGGTAGTCAGCCAAAATGATGGAGATATCATGAAATCATTGCGTGGTTTGCAGGCAGGAGCGGGCGCCGTGCTGCTGGCAGGGGCACTGCTCGGCGGTTGCGTGGTGGCTCCTGCGCCGGGTTATTACGGCGGCACCGTGGTTACGCTCGCACCTCCGGCTCCGCAAGTCGAAGTGGTGGGCGTTGCACCGACACCGGGTTATGTGTGGTTCGGCGGCTACTGGAACTGGGTTGGCGGCCGGCACGTGTGGGTACCCGGCTACTGGGGCCCGGGGCGCCCGGGATATCGCTGGGTGCCGCATGCCTGGGTGCGCGAAGGCGGCGGCTGGCGCATGCATGAAGGGCACTGGGCCCGCTGAGCGACGCCAAGTCGATGGTCTGTCGCCACCACTTGTGACGCGAGTCCATCGACGCGCTGACCTCCGCCGATGGCGCTCTGGCAGAGGTACTTCGCTGAGCCGTCGAGGCCGCGTTCCTCGGACGAGACGCTGCGGCGCGCGCGCCTGATCAGTTGCCGGCCCGCGACGGCAGGATCCGTTGCACCAGCGGCGTGAAGCGTCCGACGTTGACCCAGGACTGCGCCGCCCGGATGTCAGGCGCAAAGTATCGATCGGCCGCATAGAAAGGCACCTCGGCGCGAATCCCGGCGTGGACCTGCTCCAGGCTTGCGCTCGATCGAGCGGGCCTATGGAAGTCGATGCCCTGCGCCGCCGCCAGCAATTCGATGCCGACCACGGCGGCCGCGTTGTCGACCATGCGCCGCAGCCGGCGCGCGCCGTGCGTCGCCATGCTCACGTGGTCTTCTTGATTGGCGGAAGTCGGAATCGAGTCGACGCTGCACGGCGCGGCGATGGTTTTATTCTCCGCCACCAGCGCCGCGGCGGTCACCTGTGCAATCATGAAGCCGGAATTGACGCCGCTGTTTTCGACCAAGAACGCGGGCAGACCGCTCATCTTGGGATCGACCAATACGGCGATGCGCCGCTCCGACAGGCTGCCGATCTCTGCAATTGCGAGTGCCAGCGTGTCGGCCGCGAACGCCACGGGCTCGGCATGGAAGTTTCCGCCCGAGAGCACGTCGCCCGCATCGACGAACAGCAGCGGGTTGTCGGTGACGGCATT
>Ga0307476_10002189_pt1 | contig 11686 bp, 11 predicted proteins | sample atmos_gasesECM2C_2_FD_203314 | JGI IMG/M metagenome (GOLD analysis project Ga0307476, IMG submission 203314) | Hardwood forest soil microbial communities from Morgan-Monroe State Forest, Indiana, United States - atmos_gasesECM2C_05 | ecosystem: Environmental > Terrestrial > Soil > Temperate... | reverse complement strand
CACCCTCTGACTTAGATTCCGGAATCCTCGGCTGCGAGTTTGTTCGGCCGAGTGAGTTGCGCTTGCGACGGCGTGTCCGGCTGAGCTGCCCGCCGCGGCAGGGGGCCGGCCGGATGATAGGTGTTCACGAGGACACCTCTGGAGGTGCTTCGCGTCTCGACCAGCGCGAGAGTGCGTGGCGGAACGCCATTCTCGAAGAGTCGCTTTCCTTTGCCGAGCACAACCGGAACGACCCAGAGGCGGTGTTCGTCGACGAGCTCGGCGGCGATAAGCGTCTGCAACAATGCACCGCTGCCCCAGATGTGAAACTCCGGCCCATCCGATGCCTTCAGGCGGCGGACCTCGTCCACGACGTCACGGGATATCAGGCGTGAGTTCGCCCATTCGAGTCGGTCGAGGGTGTGCGTGGCGACGTATTTGGTCGCTTTGTTGAATGCCTTCGCGATCGGGTTATCGCCCTGGTTGGGCCAGTAGGCGGCGAAGATCTCGTAGGTCCGGCGTCCCAGGAGCATGTCGAAGTTTCCGGCGATGGTCTCGCGAATGATTCCCCTCAGGACGTCATCCCCGAAATGCATGGCCCAGCCCCCGTCGGTGAACCCGTTCGTCGGATCCTCCTCGGGGCCACCGGGCGCCTGCATGACGCCATCCAGCGTGACCTGGGTGATTGCAATGAGCTTTCTCATCGTGCGTCTCCTGAAACACCGCCCTCGTCACTCGACGGTCGAAGACGCGGGCATTCGACAACTCACGGGAGTTTTTTCGAAGCCGAGCGGGTTGACCGTCGGAGCCCGATCCTTGGCGCAACTATCGTTGGCCGTTGACTACCAACCATCTTTCGCGTTCCGGCCGTTCTGACCTGTCGGTCACGCACCGCCTCCATGCGGCGTTAATGATGGCCCGCACCAGTGCGAGTATAAAACGGGGAAGCGCACACGAGAGCCGCAGTGACACCCCGTTCCCGATTGCTCGGCACGTCGACCGCACTGATGTCGATTTGCGCCGCGGCAGCTCTTGAAGCGGCACCGGACGACCCGCAGCCCCAATCGGCGCGCACCAGCGTCTGCAAAAATTGTGGCCGCGATGGTCGATGAAATTGGGCATTAGTGCGGCGATAGCGCTAAACGGGCGCATAAGAGAAGGTCAGAGGAGGCGTCCATGAGGTTCGGGACGTTTAATTTCCTAACAACGCTAATCCTTGTTGGCGTGCTGCCGATCCCGGTGCGCCTCTCCGCACAGGCCACAAGCTCTGGATTTATCTCGTTCGATGCTCCCGGCGCGAGCTCGGTCACAGCTTCATTCGACGGGAGTCTGTCTAAGAGCATCAACGATGCGGGGGCTATCACAGGACACTACGTTGATGCGAACGCCTTGTACCACGGTTTTTTGCGCACTCCCGGTGGCGAGTTCATCACCATAGACGCTCCCGGCGTCGGCACGAGTGTGGGTTTCCGCATCACCTCGCCTAACGGCAGCAGGTTTGCCAGCACCATCAATATCAATAACGGGGGGGCCATCACCGGGGACTACACTGACGCGCACAATGTGACCCACGGTTTTGTACGTAGTCCGAGCGGCAAGTTCACTACGTTCGATGCTCCCGGAGCGCGCTCTGTCCAAGGCACATTCGAGGGCACCTTACCTAGCAGCATCAATAGCGAGGGGACTATCACGGGGAACTACATGGATTCGAAGGAGGTGATCCACGGTTTCCTGCGCAATCCCGCGGGCGGGTTCATTACATTTGATGCTCCCGGAGCGCGCTCTGCTGCAAACAACGGGATCTTTCCCAAGAGGATCAATGACGCGGGGGCTATTACGGGGCACTACATCGACGCGCACAATGTGATCCATGGTTTTGTGCGCAGTCCGAGCGGGGAATTCACCTCGTTCGATGCTCCTGATGCGGACAAGACAGCAGGTTCAGGCAACGGGACCTTCCCTAATAGCATCAACTCAGAAGGCACAATCACGGGGTACTACACTGACACAAAGAATGTGATCCACGGCTTCGTGCGTAGTCCCGGAGCGGAGTTCAACACGTTTGATGCTCCCGGCGCGGGGTCGGTCGCCGCTTCTGGCTACGGGACCTTTCCTAATAGCATCAACGATGCGGGGGCTGTCACGGGACACTACGCTGACGCGCAGGGTGTGACCCACGGTTTTGTGCGCAGTCCAAGTGGTAAATTCACGACGATCGATGCTCAAGGCGCGGGGTCGGTGGCAGCTTCTGGCTACGGGACATTTCCTGAGAGCATCAACGATGCGGGGGCACTCACCGGACACTACACCGACGTGCACGGCATCATCCACGGTTTCCTACGGATTCCATGACCGCGGGCCAGACGGCCGCGAAGAGCGCGGGCGCGGGCAAGGTCCATCGTTCGCTCGGCTCGGTCCGAGCCGGCGGAGCATGAGGCGCCTCAGCCGGAGAGAGCCTCACGTAGCGCGGCCACTTCCTGCATCGCGGCCTGCATGAACTCGACGCACTTGTCGTAGTCCAGTCCCAGGCGCCGCAGAGGCCGGGCGGCCAAAACGTGCGATTGCAGCAGATCGGGGCCACCATCGCATTCAACGAGCAGCGCGGCCGCGCTCAACACGTCGCCCATTGTTGGAGCGCCGCGGGACTCGCGCTGCAAGTCCTCTGAATCCCGCACGGCCTCGACGATCTCTGAGGGCATTCCCCAGCTCTCGATCAGCGCCGTGGCGATGCTCACGTGCCAGGTTCGCTCGATGGCGGCATAAGCCTCTTCGTCGGAGAACAGCGCGCGATGTTGGCTCGCGCGCGCCAGGATGTAGAGCTTGCCGACGCCCTGCAGCAGGCCCGCAAGCATGGCAGCCTCGGCGTTGAGCTGTGTGAAGCGCCGGGCCAGCGCCTGGCAGAGGCTCGCGACCTGAACGTTGCGGCGCCACAGCGCTTCGAGACGGTCCTCCAGCCCACGCAGCTCCGGCGCCTCGCGGAGCCGGCCCATGCCGGAGGCGACGGTGGCGGTGCGGACGGCATTGAGGCCTACGCGCGCGACCGCACTGCGCAGGTCGATGACCGGTACATGCGAGGGATTCAGGGCGACGGAGTTGGCCATGCGCAGGATCTGGCCGGCGACCACCGGCTCGCACCTGAGCGCTTCGAGCAGCCGCGAGAGCTCGAGATTATCGTCCTGCAGCATCTGCTGGAGGCGCGCGATCGCCGCCGGGTAGCCCGGTAACTCCTGCGTGCCGGCAGAAAGCTCCGCCGCGAGTGCTCGCACGAAGGCGAAGGCGACGTCCTGCCCGCTGCCGGTTTGGCTGTCAGCCTGGAGCTGCGCAGGCTTCATTGGTCACACTCCCAATGCGCGGTACAACTCCGCGATCTCGCTCTCCGATTCCTGGATGAGGGTGAGATATCCCTGGAGGTCGAGCGGCAAGCGGGTACAGGCGCTGACGTTCTGCAGATTCAGCTCGATCGACTCGGGGTGCTCCTTGTAGGCCGCGAGCAGGTAGCCGATGGTGAGCACGTCGACGAGGTCGAGAGGACCCTCGTGCTGGCGCTCGAAGTCCTGGAACTCGCTCACCGCAGTCACGATCTCCTCGGCCAGGCCCCAGTTCTCGAGCACTGCCTTGGCCACTGGACTGCCCCAGTCGCGTACGATCGAGTGAAAAGTCGCCTGATCAGCGAATAATGCGGGATGCCCCGCGGCGCGGGTCAGGATGTAGAGTTTGCCGATGCTGTGCAGGAGCCCGGCAAGCAGTGCGGTGTCGGCATTGACGCGAGTGTGGCGCCGCGCGAGTACGTAGGTCATCGCGGCCACCGCGGCACTGCGTCGCCACAGCTCATCCAGCGGTCCCTCCAACCCTTTGAGCGCTTCCACGTTACGCATCTGCGACAGAGCAAACGAGAAGGTAGCGCTGCGCACTACATCGAGGCCCACGCGGACAACCGCGGTGCGCAGGTCGGTGATCGGCTTGCCGGTCGGATTGCGGGCCGCGGCGCCGGCCATGCGCAGCAACCGCGCGGCGAGGACCGGCTCGGAGCTGATGACACGTACGACCTTCTCCGGGCCGACTTCCTGATCGGCCAGGACCTGGCGCACGCGCATTGCAATGTTCGGGAAGCCCGGCAGGTCGATCTTGCCGCGGCTCATCTCGGCGGCGAGCTCCTGAACGAACGCGAATGCTTCTTGTTGCCCGCCAGCGGGATCGGAAGGTTTCGGAACAACGCTCATGTCGGTTACTCGCGAGTGCGGACCACGGCTAACGGTTATCGGCGGACACGCGCGCAACTTTAGGCAGCCGCTGTGTTCGAGCCGTTGTGGAGTCGGCGCACGAGATCCGCCTCACCGAGTGAGAGCCCACAGCGGCTGACCAGCTCCTCGCGCGAGGCGCCGCCGCGTGCGAGGCGAATCGCGACCTGGTAGTCCGCAGGCGGGCTGCTGACGTGCGACTGCCGCTCGCTACGCTCATCGATCCGCGTCGCCGTTGCAGCGACAGCTTCGAGGCGCGTCTCGAGCGCGTTGAGTCTGCCGACGAGCGATTCCCAGTGCGAGGCGATCTGCTCGGCCTGCAGCCGCGTCGCGCGCCGCCAGGCGCTGAAGGTGAACGCGGCAACGACGAACGCCACGATCAGAAGCACCGCGCGGGCGATGAGCATCATCACGTCGAGCGAGGGAAGAGTGGTCATGTTCATGGGCTTTAGGCTCCTGTGAGCGGGTTCAGCGAGTCTGGGCCGGCGTGCGATCGTTCGCGGGCGGGGTTGATGGCGGTACCGGTGCGCCCGAAGGTATTGGCTCGGCGGGGGCTGCGGAGGTTGTTGCATTCGGTGCCGTTGCATCCGGGCTCGCTGCAGCGGTTGCAGGCGCCGCCGATGGCGCTACCGAGGCGGCCGGCGCCAGGGTGCGCAGCATGCCGAGTGGATCATTGGCGTGCGCCGGGTCCGCTGCGAGGATCACGACCACTACGCGGCGATTGGCGTTGCGCCCCTGCGCGGTGTCATTGGTGTGCGAGGGGCGTTGCTCGCCAAATCCCACCACGGCCAGGCGGTTCGGGGCGACGCCGTGCCCCGACAACACATGTACGACGCTTCCGGCGCGTGCGGCGGAGAGCTCCCAGTTGGAATAAAAGATCGCGTTGCGAATCGGCACGTTGTCGGTATGGCCTTCGACCCGGACCGCATTCGGCAGCGGGGCCAGCACCTGGGCGAGTTGCTCGAGCACGGTCACGGCGTTGGGTGCGAGTCGGGCACTCCCGCTCGGGAAGAGAAGGTCGCTGCGGATCTCCACTTCGACCCACAGGTCGCTGCGCCGTACTCCCACGATGTCCTTCTGGATGAGACCCGCCAAGGCGCTCTCGAGCTGGTCGGCGACGTGGGCGAGAGCGGCGCGCTCGGCCGGTGAAGGCAGGTCCGGCGAAGTCTCGTGCAGGACGTTGCCGAGCTGCGGGGTGTCCGCGGCGAGCTTCACTGCCTCGAGCGGCGTCGAGGTGGTTTTCGCCTGTCGATTCTGCTGCAGCGGCCCCGCGTGGCTGTCGGCGCCGGGGCCGACCTGATCCTGCTCGCCAACCTGCACCGGCTCCATGGTGCGTGGCGTGCCGCGGAAGGCGGCGTAGAGCGAGTCGGAGAGCAGGCGGTACTTGCCCTCATTCACCGAGGAGAGCGCGTACATCACCACGAAAAAGGCGAGCAGCAGCGTGATCAGATCGCCGTAGGGAATGGCCCAGGCCTCGTGATTGGTGTGCTCTTCGTGTCGCTTGTGGCGTGGCATGCGTGCCGCCTCGGTTGTCAGTGCAGATAGCCCTGGAGCTTCGACTCGATCGCGCGCGGATTCTCGCCCTGTGCGATCGACAACATTCCCTCGATCACCATCTCGCGCATCTGCGTCTGTCGTTGGATGATGACTTTGAGCTTCGCGGCCACGGGCAGGAAAAAGAGGTTCGCCAGGCCGATGCCGTACACCGTCGCGGTGAAGGCCGCCGCGATACCGTGGCCGAGCTTGGTCGGGTCAGCAAGGTTCTGCAGCACCGCCATGAGCCCGAGCACCGCGCCGATGATTCCGAGCGTCGGCGAGTAGACCCCCATACCTTCGAAGACTTTCGCAGCAGTGATGTCGGCGTGCTCGCGCACGTGCAGCTCGACGTTCATCACGTTGCTGATGCTGTCGGGCTCGCTACCGTCGACCAGGAGCTGCAGCGCCTTCTTGACGAACGGGTCGCCCTCGCGCTCGATCACCGGCTCGAGTCCGAGCAGGCCCTGCTTGCGGGCGGTATGGCTCCATTCGACGATGCGGGCGATGAGGTGCTGCCCGTCGCGCAGCGGCGGTCGCATCACCCACGAGAAGATCGCGAGCGCGCGGCGCATGACGTGCAGCGGCGTCTGCACCAGGATCGCCGCGATCGTGCCGACGACCACGATCATGAACGCGGCTGCTGAGACGAGCGCCATGATGCCGGCGCCCTTGAGGACCGCGCCGACCAGGATGGCGCAGACCGCGAGCACGAGACCGAGGATGCTCAGGATGTCCAAAGTCCGCTCCCTAGCTCGTGTGCGCCAGGCGGGACTTGAGCCGCACCAACGCCTGTCCGTGGAGCTGGCAGGCGCGCGATTCGGTCACCTTCAGCACTTCACCGATCTCCTTCAGGTTCAGCCCTTCGCTGTAGTAGAGCGACATGACCAGGCGCTCGCGCTCGGGCAACTTGTCGATGGCCTTCGCGAGCGAATCCCGCAACTGCTCCTCGGCGGTTTCGCTGAACGGATCGGCCTGCTCGGCGATGCGTTCGCCGGCGTCCTCCTCGTCCATGCTCGCCAGGCGACAACTGACCGCGTCGTGGACGATGCTGTGGTATTCCTCGAGCGAGATGCTCATGTGCTGCGCGATCTCCGCATCGCGCGCGTCGCGTCCGGTGCGGCGCTCGATCTCGCGCATCGCCGCGGCGACCGCGCGCGCCTTGCGGTGCACCGAGCGCGGCGCCCAGTCGAGTGCGCGCAGCGCATCGATCATCGCGCCGCGAATACGGATTCCGGCGTAGGTCTCGAAGCTCGCGCCGCGGGTGGCGGTGTAATTGGCCGCCGCCTCCATGAGGCCGAGCATTCCCGCCTGGATGAGATCGTCCACCGCTACGGACGGCGGCAGCCGACCGGCGAGGTGATAGGCAATACGCTTGACGAGCTCGCCGTGGCGCGCGATGAGCTCATCGCCGGCGCCGGCACTCTGCAACGCTCCATAGGCGTTGGCGCTCATCGCACCACCTGCGGCCGCGGGACGTTGCGCCGCACGAGCCGTTCGACGAAGAATTCGATGTTGCCGCGTGGACCTTCGGCCACGGGCCAGCGCTCGACCTGCGCGGCGAGCTTCTTGAAGGCTTTCGCCGCCGGGCTCGAAGGCGACTCCTCGAGCACCGAGCGCTGGCTGCGAATCGCGCGGCGCAGATGGTCGTCATCGGGAATCTCGCCCGCGAACTCGAGCGTCACGTCTTCGAGGAAGCGCGAGGTCACGCGCTCGAAGCGCTGGAAGAGCTCCGCTCCCGTGCCCGGCGCGCGGATCTGGTTGGCGAGCACCCGCAGCCGCTTGACGCCGTGATCGCGGCTCAGGACCTTAACGATCGCATAGGCGTCGGTGATCGATGCCGGCTCGTCGCACACCACCACCACGACCTGCTGTGCAGCCTGCGAGAACTGCAGCACGCTGTGTGAGAGCCCCGCGGCGGTGTCGACGACCAGTACATCGAGCCGCGTCGCGAGCGCGCTGAATGCGCGCACCAATCCTAAGTGCTCGGCGACGCCCATCTGCGCAAGCTTCGGCGCGCCGGCCGCGGCCGGGATCAACTGAAATCCCTGCCGTGCGGTGAGGAGCACCTCATCCAAAGTTCGCTCGCCCGAGAGGACGTGCTCGAGCGTGTAGCGCGGCGAGAGTCCGAGGAAGACGTCGGCATTGGCGAGACCGAGATCGCCATCGAGCAGCACGACGCGGCGCTTCAACTGCGCGAGCGCGGTCGACAGATTGACCGCGACGCTCGTCTTGCCGACGCCGCCCTTGCCGCCGGTGACGGCGATCACCTGCACCGGCCGGGCCAGCCCATCGAGGCGCGTGTTGTGAATCACGCTGAGCTCAGGCGTGGCCATGAGCTACCTTGCCGAAGCGCCGGCGCAAGAGGTCCTCGTCTGCCGCGGCGTGATTCGCCTTGGCGAGGCGCACGGCGGCCGATACCAGGTCGAGCGCGCGCGCCGGCTGCAAATCCTCCGGTACCCGCTGACCTTCGCTCAACAGACCGACCGCGAGTCGTGTACGGATCAGCACCGAGAGCACGCCGCCGAGGCTTGCCGCCTCGTCGAGCTTGGTGAGAATGCAGCAGCGCGGATTGGCGGGCGCGAAGCGGTTCATGACCTCTTCGAGCGCGCCGAGCTGAGCGTTGGCCGGCAGCACCAACACCGATTCGAGCTGCGAGGCAGAGTTGCCCAACACCGCCAGCATGCCGCTCAAGTTTGGATCGCGAACGCTCGTTCCGGGCGTGTCGATCAGCACCAGCCGGTAGCGGGTGAGCTGCGCGAGCAGCGCACCGAGACCGGCGAAATTGTCGGGTGCGTAGACCGGCACCCCGAGCATGCGTCCGAGCGCCTGCAGCTCGCCCTGGGCACCGATGCGAACGGAATCCGCGGCGACGAGCGCAATGTCGCTCGTGCCGTTCTTCAGAACCCAGCGCACCGCCATCTTGGCGAGCGTCGTGGTCTTGCCAGCGCCCGTGCAGCCGATCAACGCCACGCGGCCGCCCGCCTCGATCCAGCGGGGTGCGCTGACCGGCAGGTACTGTGAGAGAGCCGTGAGCGCGAAACGCCGCGCGCCGGCGAGATCGACGCCCTCAGGCAGCTGCTCGGTAATGCGCTCGGCGAGCTCCGCGAGGATTCCCATCTCGGTGAGCTCGCGCAGCATCTCGGTGAGCACGGGCGTACGCCGTGTGCGCTCGTTCCAGGCGAGCTGCTCGAGTTGGGACTCGAGCATGTGTCGCAGGATGCGAAGTTCCACACTCATGCTGTCCATCGCCGCCGTCGGGGGCGCTGTGTGCGAGGGGAAGTCCGCGCCAGCGGGCGGTAGGGCCGTCTCGGGCGCGAAGGCAACGGTCGGAAGGGCGGAAGCGGCCGCCGCCGCGGTCTGGATCGTCTCCACGACGGGCGGGTTGGTCTGGTTCTGGAGCTGCGCGGCATCGAGGTCGGAGGCGGCGGTCACCTCCACGCCTTCGCCGGTGCGCTTCGAGGTGAGGATCACCGCCTCCTCGCCGAGTTGCTCGCGCACGGCTCGCAGGGCCTGGCGGGTGTCCGAGGCTGTCAATCTAATGATTCGCATCACATCTCTCCGAAATCATCACGCGGCGCTCAACGGCCGACGGTCGACACCAGGCGCACCTTGCGGTTAGCCGGAATCTCGTTCCAGGCCAGCACGTGCAGCCCCGGCACGCTCGCGCGCACGAAGCTCGCCAGCGGGGCCCGCAGCGCCGGCGGGACCAGGAGGACGGCAGGCTCCCCCGCGACCTCGCGTCGGCTTACCGACTCCACCAGACGTTGTTGCAACTTCTCTGCCAACCCCGGCTCGAGCGTGGTGCCGCCGGTGTTGGCGAGTGCGCCCGAGAGCAACCGCTCGAGGTCGCCGTCGAGCGACATGACTGGCACTTCGGGGCTTGCGCCGGCGATGTCCTGCACGATCTGGCGTCCGAGGGCGATGCGGACCTGGCTCTGCAGCAGCGCCGGGTCCTGGGAGCGCGGCGCAGACTCGGCGAGGGTCTCGAGAATGGCGCGCAGGTTGCGGATCGGCACGCGCTCGGCCAGCAGGCCCTGCAGCACGCGCACCAGCACCGAGAGCGGCAGGACCTTCGGTACCAGGTCCTCCACCAGCTTCGGTGCCGACTTCGAGAGCAGGTTGAGAAGCTGCTGCACCTCTTCGTGCCCGAGGATCTCGTGTGCGTGCGCCTGGATGAGGAAACTCAGGTGGGTGGCAATCACGGTGCTCGGATCCACCACGGTGTAGCCGAGCGTCTGCGCGTGATCGCGGCCCGCAGGCTCGATCCAGATCGCCTCCATGCCAAAGGCGGGGTCGCGCGTGGCGATGCCCTGGACGGGCCCGAACACGCGGCCGGGATTGAGCGCGAGCTCCCGGTCGGGATGGATGATGCCTTCGCCGATCGGCACGCCGCCCAGGTTGATCCGGTAGGCATTCGGCGCGAGCTCGAGGTTGTCACGGATGTGCACCGCCGGCACGAGGAAGCCGAGCTCCTGGGAGAGCTTGCGGCGTACGCCGCGCACGCGGGCGAGGAGATCACCCTTCTGCTTCGCATCGACCAGTGACACGAGGCGATAGCCGACTTCGAGGCCGAGGCGGTCGGCGGGTTGCACGTCCTCCCAGGAGAGCTCGCGCGAGTCCGGGGACTGCACCGCTGCGGTGGGGGTTGGCGGCGGCGCCGCTGCGGCGGCGATACGCCGCTGATGCAGCATCCACGCGCCGAAGCCACAGGCGAGCGCCATGAGAAGGAAGACCAGGTTCGGCATGCCGGGGATGAGCCCCATTATCCCGAGGAGCGCAGCCGCGACGCCGATCGCCTTCGGGTTGCCGAAGAGCTGGCGGCGGAGCTCGCCGCCCATGTCCTGGGGCCGCGACATGCGCGTCACGATGATGGCGACGCCAGTCGAGAGCAGCAGCGCCGGGAGCTGCGCCACCAGACCGTCGCCGATCGTCAGCAGCGTGTAGGTGCGCGCAGCCGCCGAGATATTCAGGCCGTGACCCAGCGTGCCGATGCCGAGGCCGCCCAGCATGTTGATGAGGAGAATGAGGATGCCGGCGAGCGCATCGCCGCGGACGAACTTGCTGGCGCCGTCCATGGCACCGTAGAAGTCGGCCTCGGAGCGCACCTCGGAGCGGCGTGTCCGGGCCTCATCCTGAGTGATGAGACCGGCATTGAGGTCGGCGTCGATGGCCATCTGCTTGCCGGGCATGGCATCGAGGGTGAACCGCGCGCTGACCTCCGAGATGCGGCCCGAGCCCTTGGTGACCACGACGAAGTTGATGATGGTGAGAATGATGAACACCACCACACCCACGGCGAAATTGCCGCCGATCACGAATTCGCCGAAGGACTGGATGACATGCCCGGCGGCCTGCGGGCCGCGATGGCCGTTGAGGAGCACGACACGGGTGGAGGCGACGTTGAGCGCGAGTCGCAGCAACGTGGCGAGCAACAGCACCGTCGGGAATACACCGAACTCGATCGGGCGGGCGACGTAGAACACCGCCATCACGATCACGATCGAGAGGGCGATGTTGAAAGTGAAGAGAACGTCGAGCGCGATCGGCGGGAGCGGCAGCACGACCATGGCGAGCACTGCCAGCACTCCCACGGGCGCCCCGATACCCGAGCGCAGCAGGGTGCGCAGGGTCGGCATCGCGGCAGTGGGTGGTGCGGTTGCCATTGCTCAGTCGTCCTTACTGCAGCCGCGTCTCGGGGTCGCCGAGTGTGTCCGGGTCGACGCGTGTCTCAAGATCGACGCCGGTCTCGGCGTCGCCGCGCGTGTCGGGATCGATTTCAACCTCGATCATCGGCGGCTCCGGGTGCCGTGCGCCATGGCGCTGCGCATTACGCAGCTGGCTCAAGTACGTGAGCACCTGGGCGACCGCGACATAGAGCGTCGTCGGGATCTCGGAGCCGATCTCGACGTAGCGGTGCAGCGCGCGCGCGAGCG
>Ga0307476_10002188_pt1 | contig 11692 bp, 13 predicted proteins | sample atmos_gasesECM2C_2_FD_203314 | JGI IMG/M metagenome (GOLD analysis project Ga0307476, IMG submission 203314) | Hardwood forest soil microbial communities from Morgan-Monroe State Forest, Indiana, United States - atmos_gasesECM2C_05 | ecosystem: Environmental > Terrestrial > Soil > Temperate... | reverse complement strand
AGACAAAATGTCAGCGCAGATGCGCATCTGCGCGGCCCGGAACGGGCACAGCACATGCACGACAGGATTCGTTGGTTCGTCGGTGTGCGGAAAGTGTTCGTGATGCGCGTTCTGCTCAGGCGGTGGGTAGATAAGCCGGCCGTCAGCGACGTATGGCCGATCAAGCCTGAGACAGGGAAGAAGCAGTCAGATCGAAATCCGCTCCACGATGTTCCGCGTGATCTTCCGCCGCCTTCGGTCGTAAAGGCGCGTCGTCCGGGGATCGGCGTGGCCGGCGAGGTGCTGGACATCTTCCAGCGGCTGATTCTGCTCCAGCAGGTCGGTGACCGTCGCCACCCGGAAAGAATGCGGTGAGTAGTGCGTGGGAAGCCCGGCCTCGCGAAGCCGCCGCTTCATCATCCGGCAGATGTCGATGCCGGTCATGGGACGGTTCGTGAGGATGTCGGTCTTGCCCAAGGCGGTGCAGAACAGCGGGCCCTCCGTGATCCCGGCGGCGTTGATGTAGTCGAGCAGCAGCAGCTGCAAATCATGGCGCACTGGTATCTCCCTCGCCTTGTTTCCCTTTTCGACGAAACGGAGTGAGTATTGTGAGCCGTCATACTGGAGGCTCTTTATGCCGAGTCGGGCGACGGCGCCAACGCGGGCGGCCGTGTAGATGAGTACAGAGAGAACGCAGCGATCCCTTCTGCCGACCGTGGTCGTGGCGTCGATCGACCGGAGCAGCGTCCGGGCCTGATCGGGGCGAATCTCAGCCGTTTTGCCTTCGACGACGCTGTAACGCTCGGCCCGCACGGTCGCGGCAGGGTTGATGACGACCACGTGACGGTTGACCATGCGGTCGAAGAATTTTCGCAGAGCCGCCAGGTGGAGTTTTTTGGTCGGCACGGCCAGCGGCAGCTCCTGGAAATACTGTCCGACGTCGCCAGGGGTAATGCGTACCAACTCCAGACCGTGGTCCTCGGCCCAGGTGAGGAATTTGCGGACAGCGTGGATGTAATTCTTCCGCGTGTGGTGATTGGCGATCTCGCCCTGGAAGAATTCCTCCCAGGCGAACTGCGCCGAGTCGCCGGCGTGCCGGACGATGGCTGGAGCGTGGCGGCGTGAGAGCGAAGTACCCCGCGCGCGGACTCGGACGGCGGACGCATCCTGTCGAGGGATGAGGTCGCGTGAGCCGGTCATGTGGCCGGTCCTTTGGCCGGCGGCGAGACGTGGCCGGGATCGGAGCCGCCGGCGCCCGGGAGGGCGCGAGGCACGTATGGGACATAATCCAATCCGGGGCCTGGCATGACCCAATGGCTGAGTTCGGCCGCAAGCGCGGTCAGCCACGCCGCGTAGACCGGAGAAATCTCTACGCCCTGGTAGTCGCCAGGCTTTCCAGATGCGGCCGCCTCATGCACCACGGCAGGCAGCTCGTCCTCGATCCGCCAAGCCCACATCGAGTAGGCGGCTTCTTCGGAAACCAGCCGCATCTGACGCCCCAGCTCCCGCATGACCATGTCGCGGCGGGGCGTCTGATCGACGGACTGAGCCTTGGTCATGGGTTCCGCCTTCGTTTCAGTTGTTCTCGCAGCCGGCCAGCAGGGAAATCCTCTTGTAGAACGGCTTGACCCGATCGTGGAACGGCCGATCGGCCGTCAGGAGGGGAGCTTCAAGCCGCCGGGCAACGGCCAGGTACATGCAATCGAGAAACGCGTGTTTCACTTTCAGCGACAGATCGATTGCGTCGTGAAGCAGACTGTGCTCGGGCACAAGCGCCAATGCACCATCGGTCAAGTTATTCAGCCAGCGCTCGCATTGGGCCCTGGCCTCGCTGGCGGTGGCCTTGTTGTTCCTCACTCCCCGCGTAATGGCGGACAGGACTTCCAGGCGGATCAGTTCGGGAGCGACCAGCCGGTTGCCGCCTGTCGTCAGTTCGATGGCGGCTTCGGTTCCCTTCTCGGGTAGATACCATTTGACAGCTACATTGGCATCGATAACGATCATCGCGTATCCCGCTCTTCACGGATGCCGATAGTGCTGTCCGAAAACGTCCCGTACTTGGCGCGCAGGGCCTCGACGCCGGCGTGCAGCTCCGCGGCCAAGGTTTGCTTCTTCGCCAGGGCGGCTTGGGTGATGATCTGCCTCAGCTCGCTCTCCAGACTGCGTCGTTCGAGCTTTGCCCGGTTGCGGTGCAGCTCGACGACCCAGTCGTCCACGTTACGGATACGCACGTCAGTCATGCGGATTCCTTCTTTATTGTTACAAGATCTATAATACCGTTTATTTATAAGTATGTCAATTATGCAGTTTGCCGCAAATGGCTGTGGTATACCCAGGAAGCTCGCGGTCGCAAATCGCTGCGACGCCAGTCCGCGCGATTTTGTGCAAAGCGTATCGGGTGGCACAGTGGCGGAGCGATCACGATTACATGCTTGCAAGCCGTCATGCTTGCATGAAAGCATGATTGCTTGTTAATGGTAGACAAAGGACGTTGTCTATCTCTATTGGATATCGAGCGAAGCAGGGCTTATTTGGAGATAGTTCATCCTAAGTGGGTTATGCGAACCATGAATCCATCGGGGTGCTTACGCCGTGCAAGCAGGCTTACATGCTTGCCTGCCGTCATGATTACGTGAAAGCATACCCGGGTGGCGGCGTAGCGATTCGGGGACTGGGCCACCTATCGACCAGCCTTTTCTCTAGGCAAGGATAGTACACCTCCACAATGTCCACATAAAAGCGTTACCTCTTTTGCTTCAGCAAGCGTCACGTATGCGAAGACGCCGCACGGGGCGGTTAGCCTTACAAGGGACGCCTTGGCGCGGCCCGATTGCCTTTGATATTTGAAAACGTGCGTGTTCACGACGCCACGCCGAATGAGATCGCGAACATGCTCATTCAGTTCTTCGCTCAGCTGGGTTTCGCACCATCCATGGGTCTCGTCCCTGGCGACAATGAGACCCAGGGCCTCGGCAGTCGCTCGAAAGAGTTCGTTGTGGTAACGTCCTTGCCTCGACGTGTCCAGCCGGCCTGCCACGGCGTTGGCCAAATGAACAAGCTCGTGCGCGACTACGCCGGCCGCGTAGAGGACTCCTTTACCGACCGAAGCCGGCGTTAGCACGATTTCGTCCAGCTTCACGGCCCCTTGCTTCCAGCGTTGCGGGGAATACCATCCCAGGCTCAAGCGGGAACGCTTCGCTTCCATTACGCAGACGCGCGGCTGAGGCAGTTTCCACGCGTTCGGTCCAAACGCGGCCTCTTGCAAGCGACCCTCCATCTTCCTTCGCAGCGAATCTGTCAGCCGAGCCAATTGCTCTTCGATCGCGTTCATAGGCGTGATTTTGACTCTTAAGTGTCAAAGCGTCGTTCACTGAAAAGGTCATGACACGCGCCGCGACAGCGCTTTGATGGCCTCCACAAGCGCCAACGCCTCCGGGGGCACCGGTTTATCCGTTCGGTGATATAGGCAGATCACTGCTGGCGGCACGACACCCTGCGGGAATTCGACCGCGGTCAGCGCCTTATCGGGTTCGCCGAGGCCGTACTTTTTCTCATAGCCGATGGCTACGCCCAAACCCTGCTTGACGTACGCGTACATGTGGCTGATGGAATCCACGTGAATCCAGCGTCCCCCAGATTGAGGCCGCGGCAGCACGTCATTCATCCGAAACAGCGGGATGGTGTCGCCGGAGAGCACAAACACCGTCTCCGACCGCAAGTCCTCCAGCCCCAAATCGCCCGGAGGGCGCTGGGCCAGGTGCCGGTGAGTGCCCTTGTGACAAAGTAGGGCTCGTTTCATCGTCAGGACTTTTTCCCCCGTGACAGCGGCCGGCAAGCGCTCAGGCGGCACCGCTGGCCCTATTCCCAGTTCGACCCGATCGTGCGCAAGGCCATGCAGGAACTCCTGCCACGTCGCTTGGGCGATCTCCATCTCGACATCCGGGTGCAATTCCAGGAACCGCGATTCCTTCAGTACCCGGGGAAGCAACCACAGGATCGAAAACTCCCCACCTTGTATTCGGATGGTCTTGTGGCCGCGCTGGCAGCGCTGCAGCAAGCTGGCGAAGTCATCCAGCCAGGCACGCAGGCCCTCGTGAAAAATCACCTCCGGTAGATCCGCGGCGTTCTCGGCCTTCCGTAGCTTTTTGACGACATCGCCCTTGTGGCCGCGCGGATCGACCATCTGCAACGGCCCGAGAAGCCGATAGCTCTTGTTGCGGCCAACTCCCATCGCCGCGCTCAGGGTTTCGAGGTCTTTTCCCTCCCGCAGCCCTTGGTAGAGGTCGCGCAGGCACACGAGATCGTCCAGAGACAATTGGAGGAATCCGATATGCCTTCCCGAAAGCTGCGTCCAGGCGCTTGAACGCACAACGTAGGGTTGCCGGGGCAAAACCTCGGCGGCGTCGGGCTGCTCTCTGCTTCGCTCCTGCTCCATGATTGGGGGCTCCGGCAGGCGGCAAAACAGCCAGCGGCCGCTCCAGAATCGACCAGTTGCACTATTTTGCACAGCAAGTTTGCGAATTTCAGGCACCCCGCGCCGACAGTTTATCAAAACAGCGCGTCCAGATCGACTCAATTCCCACCGCTCGCGTCCCCCGTCGGGGTATGTTGCATCCTCGTTCGTGGGATTCTATGTGGTCCGTACCGCATTCCGGTGCGCAGAGTCCCTGTCTGGGAGACAATCGTGGCAAGGATGATTTTCCGCAGAAAGAAACGTGCGGAAAGACCGCATTGCGGCGCGCTCTTTGCAAAATGCGGGGACGGCATCGACACTCACTATCTGCGAGGCATAGGCATCAGAGGGTGTAATCCTGGAAGGCGGCGGACGCGGTGTAAGCCCCGACAGGCAAGTGTGCCGCGCGCTCCCAGGTTGCGGTAACTGGGCGTCTATAGGAGGTCTGCAATGGCGCTGATAAACAACCGCGAACAGGAATTGACAACGGAAATCTTCGTCAAGTTGCGGAACCGCGCGCTGCGCCGGCTCAGGAGGCTTGGGCTCAAAGGGCACGTCGCGGAGGAGCTGTCGCAGAACGTGTTCTGCAAATGGGCCGAACTCCGGAAGTTCGGCCGGCCTGTCCCCTCGGCCGGGACGGCCGGGGCGTGGGTTGAACGATATGCCTACTTCGCAGGTGTCGCATTCCTCCGGCGTGAACCCCGGCGGCCGGCCATAGAGGGTGCGTACGCCGTAGGTGCTGCGGCGCGGCATGCGGCAACCGCAGGCAGCCTTCAGGGAGAGGATCTGTTCGAGTTCGTGTGGCGTGTCCTGGAACGAGCCGACCCGAGATGGCAACGGGTGACAGAGCTGCGGCTGGAAGTGTGGACCTTCAAAGAAATCGCGGAGAAGATCGGAGTGTGCCCCAAAACCGTGGGTACAGTCATGCGGCAGGTCCGGGAACACCTGCGGGCCGAACTCGCGGCCCTCGGCTGCTCAATGCCGTTCACGCCCCTCGTCGCTGATGCCGAACACGAGATCCCAAATGCCGCGGCCGCGCCGTTGTAGCGCCTCTTCGGCGGTTTGCTTCTCTGAGCCGTCCTGGAGCCGGAATGGATTGACTAAAACGGGTTCTGGCTCCGGGACGTAGGCACTCAGAAGTACGTCGCGCACATCGCAACGTATCTCGTCATTGCAGTCTAGGAAGCCTGCTTCCCGCAGGGGGGGGATGTGTTCAGGGGCAGCGTCGTGAAGCCTGCCCCGAGCAAGCGCCAGCAGCGATTGGAACTTATTCGGGTTGACGTCCAACATGGCCCGTAATCGCCCCAGCAAGTTCACGGTGCGTAGGGGGTCAGCCTCGGCACCGTTCTTGAGAATGAGTTTCGTTCGTGTTGATCCCTCTGTCATCGTATCCTTGTCGGCCCTGCCCTCGGGGCGCACGGCCGACTCCCTTCGTTGTCCTCTCTTCTGCGGCGCGGTCGGTATCCTGGGTTTGCGCGCTTGTGCCCCCTCGGGGCCTGTGCCAAGCCCGAAATAAGGCGGGCGCTGTGAGCCGTCGAGCATTGGTGGCCACCCTTCAATACACGAAGCAGCGGGGCTGTCAAGCGTCCGGGACGAGATCCTGGGCGGACGGCTAACGTCCATATTATCGATATCCTCGGCCTGGGGCGCGGGGGGACGCCGTACCCGGAGTACCGGCAACAAAATCTACAGCCATTTCCCTCCGTTTGCTTCTCGCGCGTTCTTTCTTATAGAGGTCGCGCGACGCGTTCGTGGAGCTTGCTGCCAAGTTCTGTGGACTTGGCGACTGGTAGTTACAGCAATACCCCGCTTGCCGCCGCATCGCCCAGCTGCTCCATCACGGCGGCATCGAGTTGCCACGACGAAGCGTGGAAACAACGGGGCAATTCGAGTGCGGCTGGCGCGTTCCCCTGCGAGATTGATTATTCGAAGGGGGCGGAGGGCCACTCAACAGCGAGGCCCGGCCCGTTCGCCCGGCAGTTGCCGTCGAACCAGGCATGCGGCCCCGCGGAAGGGGCCAGGAAGCCGGCTATGCGAAATGGCCGATCGTGAAGCAACGCAAAACGGGACAGTAGAAATTCCTTTTTTCGGGACCTGAATCATCGCCGTCGGCCCGATTTGCAAACGAACGTGAGCGGCCGCAACGCCCGCCGCCGGCGTTCGCCGTCCGTCCTGCAAATTTTCGCCATAAAGGAGGCTCCATGACAGCATCAAACGGCTTGGGAAGCGCGGAGCGGGTCCTTGAACTGCCGCCCGATGACGTCGTCACGCCGGCCGGCAATCGGGTCCCCGCCCTGGAAAGCGTCACCGACCTGCTGGCCAGCATTCGCGCCGATGGCCAGCTCGTCCCCGGCCTGGTCTGTCCACACCCGGAACCGCCAGGGAAGTGGCTGTGCCTCGGCGGCAACCGCCGGCTGTTCTGCTGCCGCGTCCTCGGCCGGAAGTTCAAGGCGGTGGCGGTCGAGGGGCCCGTCACGGAAGAGCGGCAGGTGAAGCTGCGGCTCACTGAAAACGTGATCCGAAAAAACATGTCCCTGCTGGAGATCGCCGAGGATTTGCAGCGCTACATGCGGCTCACCGGCGCCACATCCCAAGCCGAGGTTGCCGCCGCCCTCCACATGGGCCTGCCGGAGGTGAGCCGGGCGCTGCGGCTGCCGAGGATGCTGCACCCGGACCTACACGGCTACGTGCGCGACTTCAAGGTCGGCCGGACCGTGGCCGAGCTGATCGCCTCGCTGTCGGCCGAGCAGCAGCACGACGTGATGCGTCGCGTGCTGGAAGGGGACTTGAAGGGCATGAAGCGCGACGCCGTCGCCCGCGAGATCGACCGGCTGCGGGGCAGGAAGCCCAAGGCGCAAAGATCCCTCAAGCTCGCCTGCGCCGGCGTCGTGGCCACGGTGAAAGGCGACTGCGTCGCGGCGCTGCGAGCGTTCATCGCTCGGGCGACCGACGCCCTCAAGACGCTGGAACGCGACAAGCTGCCCCCGGAGTTTTTGGGCGGCTTGATGCAGCAACCCGGATGAGACAAGCGTCGATCGGCGACGGCGCCGCGACGTAAGGCCGCGGCGATGGTGGGCACATTCCAAAGGAGGCAAGATTCCAATGCAACCGAACGGGCAATGGCCGGAACAGGAGCTGCTCTTGGGGTGGACGGCGCGCGACGCCGCGGAAACCAGCTACTTCACGCCGCGGGCGGCGTCCGACGGCCAGCGGCGGCCGGTGACCTACGCCGGGGACGCGCCGCTCATGACGTGCGCCCCGACCGGCGCGGGGAAAGGCCGGGGCGTCCTCATCCCCACGCTGCTGACGCACCCCGGCCCCGTCATCGTCATGGACGTCAAAGGCGAGCTGTTTCAGGTCACAAGCCGCTGCCGCCGCGCCCTGGGGCAGCGGGTCGTGGTGCTGGACCCCTTCCAGCTCGTGACGGCGCGCAGCGACGGCCTGAATCCCCTCGATCTGCTGGCGCTGCCCCGCTCGGATTGCGATTCCGATTCGGAAATGCTGGCCTCGCTTCTGGCCGTGGGCCACGAATTCTCTACCGATTCGTACTGGAACACGACGGCCAACGGCTTGATCGGAGGGCTGATCGCTCACATCGCCCACGCCCCGGCGCCGGAGCGGCACCTCGGCAATTTGCGGGCGTGGCTCTACCACGACGACCTCGACCTGGCCATCGCCACGATGCTGGACAAGGACGCCGTCAAGAGCCGCATGGCCAGGGAGCAGTTCATCGCCTATCTGACCGCCCCCCGCGAGCAGACGCGGCCGTGCATCCGGACGACGGCGTGCAGTTACGTCAGCGTCCTGGGCAGCGGCCAGGTCGTGGAGACGCTGCGGGCTTCCTCGTTCCGCCTTCAGGACCTCTACGACGGGCGGCCGCTCAGCATCTACATCGTCATCCCCCCGGAGAAGCTCGAAAGCCACAAGGCGCTCTTGCGCCTCTGGGTCGGCGTGCTGCTGACCACCGTCATGCGGCGCACCACCATGCCGCCGCAGCGGACGCTGTTCCTGTTGGACGAGTGCGCCCAGCTGTCGTCGCTGCCGGTGCTGCGGCAGGCGATCACCCTGCTCCGCGGCTCAGGCCTCCAGACGTGGACGTTCTGGCAGGATTTGAGCCAGCTGCGGCGTCTTTACTCGAACGACTGGCAGACCATCGTGAACAATTCGGGGGTGCTGCAGGTGTTCGGCGTCTCGAATCACCACATGGCCCAGGAGTGGGCGGAGCTGACCGGCCAGCGTCCCCAGGACCTGGCCCGGCTGGGCCGCGACGAGGCGGTGGTGCTGCGGCAGGGCCAGGGGAGCCTGGTGTGCCGCCGGCCCGATTATCTCACCGATCCCGTGTTCGCCGGGCTGTTCGACGCCAACCCGCGTTTTGCAAGGCGCGCCCAGCCCGGTCTGGGTCCGATGTAAACCGCCCGACGACGAGCGTACCCGACCGCAGAGACCCCTCGCCCCAGGAGGCTGGAGCACGATGCAGCAAAGCAACGAACCGCTGGCGGTCCTGGTCGTCCTCGGCGTCGTCGTGCTGGCGGCGCTGGCGCGACGCCGTTGGCGCCCCTCGACGACGGCGTCGGGCACGGCCCATTGGGCGCCCGAATCCGCGCTGCAGGCCGCCGGGATGCTCGGCGACGCCGGCCTCATCCTGGGCCGCACCCTGAGCGGCAAGCTGATCCGTTTAAGGGAGTATTGCCATCTGTTGCTGGTAGGCGCCACCGGCGCCGGCAAGGGGGTGTCCATCATCATTCCAAACCTGCTCTCTTATGTCCGTGGATCGCTGGTGTGTTTCGACCCCAAGGGCGATTTGTACGCCGTCTGCGGCAAGCGCCTGGCGGCGCGGGGGCGGCGCGTCGTCCGGCTGGCGCCGTTCAACGGCGGCGCCGACCGGCTCAACCCGCTCGACCTGATCCGGGCCGACGACCCCATGCTGGTGGACCACGCGCGGGCGCTGGCCGAGGCGCTGGTGGTGCGGCTGGGGACCGAACACGATCCGCACTGGAACGACAAGGCCGTACAAGTTATTTGCGCTCTGTTGACGCTGGTATTGATGCGGTTCCAGGGGGAGGAGCGCAGCCTCAACGCCGTGCAGGAGATCGCCTCCGACCCGGTGCTGCTGGCCGCCGCCGCCGACCAGCTGCGCGCCATGGGCGGCATCCCGGCGCGGCTGGGCAGCCAGCTGGGAGCGCTGTTCGACAAGCAGCAGCCGGGCGTGCTCAGCAAGGAAGGTGCGGGCGTCTTGAGCACGGTGCAAAGGCACTTGAGCTTCCTGGATAGCGAGCTGGTGGCCAAATCGGCCGCCGCCAGCACGTTTGACCCGCGCGAGCTGCTGGGGGGCCGCATGACGCTGTTCCTGCAAATCCCGCCGGACCAGCTGGAGGCCCAGAAAGGGCTTTTGCGCTGCTGGGTGTCCACGCTGGTGCGGATGATCGGGGCCGCCGGCGACGAGCGTCAGAGCGAGGTCCTGTTCCTGCTGGACGAGGCGTCGGCGCTGGGCTCGCTGGCCGCCGTGGAGGAGGCGCTCGTCCGCGGCCGCTCGGCCGGCGTCCGGATGCTGCTGGCCTACCAGTCCGACAGCCAGGTGCAGGCCGCCTTCAAGGACAAACCGACTCTGTTGTACGACAATTGCACGACGCAGATTTACCTCGGGGCCAGTGGCATCGAGACCGCCGAACGCATCTCGAAGAGCCTGGGCGAGTGGACGCAGGTGCTCGAGGGCTACGGCGAGAACACTTCCCGCGCCTGGAACACCGGCAGCTATAGCCCCGGCCAGGGCGAGCAGAGGACGCAGGGCGGCTCCGTCAACTACTCGGTCGCCGGCCGCGCCCTGCTGCGGCCGGAGGAAGTGCTGCGGTTGAGCGACCGCTGGCTGATCGCCTTCCAGCGGGGCATGGCGCCCATCCTGGCCCAACGCATCCGCTGGTACCGCGACCCGGCCTTCAACCCCGCCGTCGGCCGCGGCTCGATGCTGCTGTGCTGGGGACTGCTGGCGTCGGCCGCCGTGCTCGCGGCCTGGGCGCTGATCCCCCGCTGAAACCCGTGTTCGCCCGCAACAACCCTAACGGAGGAATGCCATGAGTCAACGCAAGATCGGATCCGGCCACGCCGCCGCGATGGCGCGGCTGGGCCTCAAGGAGCTGAGGAACCTGGCCAATCCGTCGCGCGAGAGCGTGGCGGATCAGGAAATCGGACTTTACGGGTCGCTTACTCAAGGAGAGATCGCCGAGGCGCGCAGCGGCCCCGGCCAGGGCCCGGAGCAGGAGTCGCGCGACAAGACGCTGTCGCTGGACGATCTGCGCGGGGACGCCCAGCGTAAGCGCGACGAGCGTGGCAAGGGGGACGACCGCGGGCCGGAGCGCGACGACCTGGAGCGGTGAACCCTGGGCCTCTGGATGCGGAGTCTTGCCATGAATCGTTTGACCATCGGCGTCGGCCTCGTGTGGGTTTTCGCGGCCGCGCCGGCCGGCCTGTTCGCCCAGTTCAACGCCGGCGCCGGCGGCCTCGGCGCTAGCGCGCGGCCGAACCTGTCGGCCGCCGACCCGCGGGCGCGCCGCGCCTGGCGTGAGCAGGCGGTGGCCCGGGCCGGGCCGGCTGCTCGGGATTTCGTGGAGGCGATGGGGGACGACGCGGTGGCCGCCGTCTTCGCCTGCTCGCCGCCGGCGGCTGCGAAGCTGGCCGAGTTCTACGCCTCGGGCGGCCTGGGCAGGCTGCCCCGGCCGGCCGACCTGCTCCGCGCCGTCGCCCAGCCCGGCGCCGGCGACGACGTGTGCCTCTGGGCGATGCAGCACGCGGGCGAGCTGGAAGACGCCGACGCCTTCGAGGCGTATGTGGAGAGCCCGCTGGAGTACGCGCTGGGCCTCAAGCCGCTGGCGGCCGGGGCGGCCGAGGCGCGGGCGCGCCGCCTGAACCCCGTCGCCGCGGCGCCGCCGGCGGCGCCCGCCGCGTTGGCTCTGCCGCCGGTCAGCACAAACGAGCTGATCTTGCTTGGCTGCGGCGTCCTTATCCTCATCGCGCTGTGGGTGTATCGGCGGCGGCAAAAGCAACTGCAGCCCTGATCGCATTTGCTGGAGCGAACGCCGGGAGCCAGGCCGGGACGGAGGGACAGGCCGGCGCGGCCGGCTCTATGGTTCAGGTCTCTTTATGCGGGGAAATCACGCCATGAAAAACGTCTGGGGAATTCTGGGCGGCGGTCTGTTCCTGCTCCTGACGCTGCGTCAGGCGGTTACCTACGGCCAGGAGTGGGAATTCGGCCCGAAGTACGGCATA
>Ga0307476_10002187_pt1 | contig 11694 bp, 11 predicted proteins | sample atmos_gasesECM2C_2_FD_203314 | JGI IMG/M metagenome (GOLD analysis project Ga0307476, IMG submission 203314) | Hardwood forest soil microbial communities from Morgan-Monroe State Forest, Indiana, United States - atmos_gasesECM2C_05 | ecosystem: Environmental > Terrestrial > Soil > Temperate... | reverse complement strand
GCCAGGCTGCTCATCCGCTCCACCATCGCCGCTGTCCGCCGTGGATCCGCGGGACGGCGCAGGGCGCGGGCGACGAGCGCGACGATTGCGACGCCGGCTGCGACGTCCACGATCGCGACCCAGGTCTTCGGCGTCGAGCTGCCCGAGCTGGCCGCGTTGCCGAGCACAAACGCCGCGAGGACACCTACCGCGAGCGTCGCGGTGAAGGCCCCGAGATAGAACCACACCCCGGTGCGCAGCGGCCGCTCGCCGAGCACGAGCGCGAGCACCGAGAAGGTCAGCGTCGTCGGCGACAGCATCGCCGCCAGCGCGACCAGCCCGAGCTCCGCTTCGACGGCGCTCATCGTCGGTAACGGGCCGCCGTGCGCGCCATGCCGGCGATGCTCCCCGCGGGCCGGGTGAGGGCGCCTCGTCCGCGCCGGGCGAGTGGGGCCAGGCTAGGAGGGCTGGCGCTGTGGGGGAGAGGGAGCGAAGGACAGCACGTCGTCGCGTCCGGCCGCGATCACGGCGAAGCTTGACTCCGGCATCTCCCGCCAGGCGCCCGGCAGGTCGCCGATCGGCTCGGAGACGACGAGCCGCGCGTCGGGCGAGAGCTCATGCAGGATGTGCTCTTTGGGGTACAGCAGGCGCAACGTCGGGACGTCGGTCGTGTAGAACAGCGAGCGCGACTCGCCGGCGCTGGAGTAGCGAAAGACCCACATGCGTTCACCATCGGTCATCGCCAGCGTGCCCTGGAACGGCTCGGCGACGTCGCGCGAGCGCCCAACCGTCTCGACGAGTCCGATCGTCCGGGCGACTGCGCCCGGTGGGTCGTCGGCGAGCCCGAAGGTGAGCGCCAGGTAGAACAAGACCTCGGAATCCGTGCCGCCCGCGATCTCCGGGTACAGCGACGGGTCGACCGCGAACACCAGCTCCCGCTTAAGCGCAGCGAACTCGGCGACGAAACCGTTGTGCATCCACAGCCAGCGCCCGCGTCGGAAGGGATGGCAGTTGGTCTGCTGTATCGGCGAGCCGATCGCGGCGCGCACATGCGCGAAGAAGTGTCCAGAGCTGATGTGGTCGGCCAGTTCGTGCAGATTGCGGTCGTTCCACGCCGGCTCGATGCTGCGAAATGTGCCCGGGCTCGGTGTCTCGTCGTACCAGCCGATGCCGAACCCGTCGCCGTTGGTCGCCTCGGCCCCGAGGCGGGCGTGCAGGCTCTGGTCGATCAGCGAGTGCGCCGGCGCATACAACGCCTTGGACAGCAGGATCGGCGAGCCGGTGTAGGCGAGCCAGCGGCACATGTCCCCGCGACAGCCTACCCCGTCCGCGCGATCGCGCCGATTAGAAATCGCGTTTTTCGTTATCCGCCTCGGCGCGTTTAAGCTTGCCAGGATGCAGGCTGACATCGCCAGCGACGCCTCGCCCGGCCTCACAGCGAGGCCCCGGTCGCGGGCGGCGACGATGCGGCCGACGCCCGCTGGTTCAACGCCGACCCGCCGCCCGGGCTGGCCTTCGACCACGCGCTCATCGTCGCCGACGCACTCGCCCGGGCTTAGACGTCCTGCTCCAGCTCGCTGCTGTGCTCCGCGTCGGCCTCTGAGTCTTCGCGCTCCCCGTTGGGCTCCTCCGGGCGGCCCTGGTCGTGCAGGATCGCGTGGGCCGACTGCTGGTCTGAGTGGCTCGCGTGCTCGATCAGCATCCGCTCCGCCTCCTCGAAGCCCTCGGCCTCGCCGCCGCCGGCCTCGATCACAGGCCGCTCGGCCGGATCTAGGTCCTCCTCGCCCGTCACACCGCCGATCAGCGCCGCTTCCTGCGCCGCCGCGTCGACCTCATCCTGCTCGTACTCCGGGTCCGTGCTCATCGCTCTCCGTTCGCTCTTCGCGTGTCAGGCTCCGCCGCCTCGCCACGATCCGACCACAGGGCGGCCGGCAGAGCGAGCGGCGACGTGGGATCATCCCAGTATGAAGCTATACACCTGCGGACAGGGAAAGCACGGCGGCACCCTGCCCTTTCCCATACGCCACCCCTGCGGCGGCGCAGCCCACGCCCTGGACGAGGCGGGGCACAGCTACGAGATGGTGATGGTCCCCGGCTACCGCATGCTGCCCTGGACCCGGCGCGGCGACGAGCGCGCCGGGATCCGCGAGCTCAGCGGCCAGGACAACGTGCCGATCCTCCAGCTCGACGACGGCGAGGTCGTCTCGGGCTCCGGGCGGATCATCGCCTGGGCCAAGGCTCACCCGGCCGCGTAGTCGCGCATCGCCTCGACCAGCGGTCGCAGGCGCCGGCCACGTTCGGTGAGGCGGTACTCGACCGTCGGCGGGCTCGTCGGCAATACCGTGCGCTGCACCAGGCCCGCCGCCTCCAGGTCGCGCAGGCGCTCGGACAGCATCCGGGGTGAAATCCCATCGACCGCCTCGGCGAACTCGCTGAAGCGAATCGCCCCGCTCAGCGCCGCGTAGATGATCGACAGCTGCCAGCGGCGCTCCAGGAGATCCGCCGTCTGGCGGACCTCCACGGGAACCGGCTGGCAGCGCCGCGCGCCGCCGCGCGAGACCGCGACGGCGCGCTTGCTGTGGCGGGGGCCTGGCATCTCGCTCGCCTCCGTGCCGGCTAGGAGAGCTGGCGCGCCGCGTGCTCGCGCGCGGGCTCCAGCGCCCGGTCGAGGACCTCCTGCACGGTCATCACCGGATGGAACGTCATCTGCTCGCGCACCTCATCCGGGATGTCGTCCAGGTCGCCGCGGTTGCGCTCCGGCAGGATCACGTCCGTCAGGCCCGCCGCGTGCGCCGCCAGCACCTTCTGCTTCAGCCCGCCGATCGGCAGCACCCGGCCCTGCAGCGTGACCTCGCCGGTCATGCCCACCGTGTGCTTCACCGGCCGGCCGCTCAGCAGCGACGCCAGCGCCGTCACCATCGTCACGCCCGCACTCGGGCCGTCCTTGGGGATCGCCCCGGCCGGCACGTGCACGTGGAACTCCTGGCCCTCGAACGCGTGCTCGTCGATGCCGATCTCCTCGGCGTGGCCACGCACGTAGGACAGCGCGATCCGCGCCGACTCCTTCATCACGTCGCCCAGCTGGCCCGTCAGCACCAGTCCGCCGCCGCCCGAGCCGCCGCTCTTCATCGCGGTCGCCTCCACGAACAGCACGTCGCCGCCGGTACCCGTCACCGCCAGGCCCGTCGCCACGCCCGGGGTCGCCGTGCGCGACGCCGACTCCTGGAAGAACTTCTGCCGGCCCAGCGCCTCGCGCACCGCCTCCAGGTCGATCGCGACCGGCTGCACCGGGGTCTCCTCGGCGGCAGCGGCGACCGCAGTCGACTCAGTCGCAGCCTCGTCTGCCTGCGGCTCGGTCTCGGCCTTCGCCGGCACGGCCTTCGTTGGCTCGGTCCTCACCGTCGCCCGCGCCGGCTGCCGCGAGGCGATCTGCGTCGCGGTCTTGCGCAGCAGCGTCCCGAGCTGGCGCTCCAGGCTGCGCACGCCCGCCTCGCGGGTGTACTCCGCGATGATCAGCCGCAGCAGCTCGTCGGAGATCTCGACCTCGCCCTCGCGCAGCCCGTTGCGGCCGCGCTGTCGCGGCCACAGGTAGCCCTTGGCGATCGCCAGCTTCTCCTCGCTGGTGTAGCCGTCGAAGGTGATCACCTCCATCCGGTCCAGCAGTGGGCCCGGGATCGTGTCCGCCACGTTCGCCGTCGCGATGAACATCACCTGGCTCAGATCCAGCTCAACGTCGAGGTAGTGGTCACGGAACGAGTGGTTCTGGGCCGGGTCCAGGACCTCCAGCAGCGCCGCCGATGGATCTCCCCGCCAGTCCGCGCCGACCTTGTCGACCTCGTCCAGCAGGATCACCGGGTTCATCGTGCCCGCGTCGCGCAACGCCCGCACCAGACGGCCCGGCAGGGCGCCGATGTACGTCCGCCTGTGCCCGCGGATCTCGGCCTCGTCGCGCACGCCGCCCAGCGACATCCGCACGAACTCCCGGCCCAGCGCCCGCGCGATCGACTCCCCGATCGACGTCTTGCCGGTGCCCGGTGGGCCGATCAACGTCAGGATCGCACCCGACTTCGGGTCGGCCTCGATGCCGCGATCCTGGCGCAGCTTGCGCACCGCCAGGTACTCCGTGATGCGGTCCTTGACGTCCTGCAGCCCGGCGTGGTCGGCGTCGAGCACCGCCCGCGCCCCAGTCGGGTCGAGGTGCTCCTCAGAGCGCTTGCTCCACGGCACCGCGATCAGCCAATCCAGGTAGGTGCGGATCATCGAGGACTCGCCCGTCTGCTCGCCCATCCGCTCCAGGCGGCCGAGCTCCTTCAGAGCCTGCGCCTGCACTTCCTCGGGCATCTCCGCGGCCTCGATCTTCGCGCGGTACTCCTCGCTGACCGAGCCCTCGTCCTCGCCGAGCTCCTTGCGGATCGACTCCATCTGCTTGCGCAGGAAGTACTCCCGCTGCTGCTTCTCGGCGCCATCCTGGACGTCCTCGCGGATGCGCTTGCGCACCTGCAGCTCGGCCAGCGACTCGCGCTGCAGCTTGACGGCCAGCGCCAACCGCTCGGTGACGTCGAGGATGCGCAGCAGCTCGACCTTCTGCTCGTAGCTCAGATTCGGGGAGTAGCCGGCCGAGTCCGCCAGCGGGCCGGGCTCGACGATCGCGCGCAGGAACGCCGCGATGCGCCCATCGTCGCCGCGCAGCTCGAGGATCTCCTCGACGATCGCCCGGTATTCGCGCTCGAGCTCACGCGTGCGTCCCGTCGCCGGCACCTCGTCGGGGCGCTCGTCGATCTCGACACGCAGCTCGCCGCCGGAGCCCGTCTGGGCGGCGCCAATCAACGCCCGGTGCTGGCCGGAGAGCGCCACCGCGCGCCCGCCGCCGGGCAGGCGGATGTGATCCTCGACCTCGGCCACCGTGCCGACCTCGAGGAACTCGTTCTCGTGGCGCGGCACAAGAACCACGCGCTCGTCGTCGCCGACATCGACGGTCAGCGTGATGCCCATGTTCGGGAACACGACCGTGTCGTCGAGCGGGATCAGCCGCAGCACGGGCTTCGGGCCCGCCTGGGGCGCGGATGAAGTTGAGGGCTTGCCGTTCTGATCAGCCATGGGTATACGCTCCATATGAGCTTACGAAAGTTTAGTTAGTATAGGTCGCCGCGCGGCGACTTTCAAGTGCCGGGGATCGGAGGCGGCGGCAGCGCTTTGACGGTCGAATCCGCCAGGGTCCTCAAGTGCCGTCCGCCGCGCACGCAACTACGGCCGGACCTGGGCAACGCACGCCTCCCAAAATCAAGAACCTTCGGACCCCGCCGCGTCCGGCCGCTCGGGCTCGCCGTCGAAGCTGACACGCACCTCCTCCTCCTGCACCCGCTGCTCGACCTCGGCCAGCGAGCGCAGCACCCGCCGGTCGGCCTCGCCCAGCGGCGGCGTGAAGAAGCTCCGCGGCCACAGCCGCCGCGCCCGCACCACGTTGACCTCGGCCGCCAGCAGCGTCACCTGGGCCCCGAGGTACAGCCACGACAGCAAGCCCAGGACCAGCGCAAACAGCCCCGAGGTCTCCTTCGCATGGCGCACCACGTGATCGACGTAGTAGCCGCCGACGTGCTGCAGGATCTGCCACAGCACCGCCGCCACCACGATCCCCGGCAGCAGCTCGCCGGTGTGCACCCGGTTTGACGTCAGCAGGCGGAAGGAGCTGAAGAACAGCAGCAGGTTCACCGCGAACGCGACCAGCACCCCGCCGATCGTCGCCGCCGCGCTAGACCCGCCCCCCGCCGTGACGTAGCCGGCGACCGCCGTCGAGACGACCGTCAACGTGCCCAGCGCCAGGATCAGCGCCAAGCCCCGCAGCCGCCAGTGCAGGAAGTTCGGCCGGTCCCGGCGCGGCACGTACCACACCGCGTTGAACGCGTTCTGCGCCGCGCCCGTGATGCCGAGGCCCGCCAGCAGCGAGCCGATCACGCCGATCGCCAGGCTCAGGCCGCTGCCTTTCAGCGAGTGCGCGTGCGCCTCGAGCTGCTGGCCGATGACCGGGAACTGGCTCAGCGCCGAGTGCAGCACGCTCTGCTGCGCCTCCGGGTTGCCTTCCAGCACGAAGCCCAGCACCGTCACGAACACCAGCAACAGCGGGAACAGCGCGAAGAAGCCGTAGTAGGCCACCAGCGCCGCCAGCTGCCCGGCGCCGTCGTCGCCGAACTTCTTGACCACCGCCGCCACGAAGCCCAAACCCCGCCGGCGCTGCTGCAGGCGGTCGAGCGCGCGCAGCCGCGCCTCGAGGCTCACCGGCGCTCTCCGCCGGCCGATCGCAAGGGGGGTCTCGGCTGTCTGGTGTGCGACATATCTGTGTGTCTACCCCATCCAAGCAGCCCCCGCCGGGTGAGCCCTCTCGGTCGTCGGGCGCGCCGTCCCGGCTGTCGGCCGCGCTGACACGCCCAATCGGCGCCGGCCACCCCGACCAAGCCGACCTGCTCGGGCTCGTCGCCCGAGCCAGCCGCCGGCGGCTGCTGGCCAAGCAGCGCCACCGCCTGCGCCGCGAGGAGCTCGAGGACTGCTACAGCCAGGCCACCCTCGAGCTGCTCGCCAGCCTGCGCGCCGGGCGGCGCTTCTCCGGGCGCCTGCATCTCGGCCGCGTGCTCGAGCAGCGCTTCCTCTCCCGCGTCGCCGACCGCCGCCGCGCGATCGCCGGGCGTAGCCCGCTCCCGGCGGCGCTCGAGCGGGCGCTGCCGCTCGACGCCCGCGGCGCCCACGCCGAGCGGATCGCCGACCCCCGCGCCGACGTCCACACCCTGGTCGTCCGCCGCCACGAGCTGAGCCGCATCCGTGACGGCCTGTCCGCGCTGACGCCCGACCAGCGGCTCGTGCTCGCCTCCCAGGCCCTGCTCGACGCCGATCGCTCCGAGTTCTGCCACCGCCACGGCTGGAGCCACGCCAAGTACCGCAAGGTCGCCCTGCGCGCCCGCACCCGGCTGCGTGCCGCGCTCGCCGCCGAGCTCCCGCCCGCGCCGTCGACCGGGTGTCCCGCCCGGAGGCCCGCCGGCGACGGCTCGCGCCGCGGCGGGCCCAGCGGCGGGCGCCGCGGCGGGCCCAGCGGCGGTGACTCGGCCGCCTGTGGCCGCCGCAAGTCGTTTGTCCCACCTCGCCGGCCGCCGTCGGAATAGAGGACAGGGACCCACCTATGTGCAACCACCACCCCCTCATAGGCGCGTCCCGGCGGGACGCCGGCGAGCGATCCCAGCCACGGCGCCACCGCCATCCCACACCCCGCGCAAGCGACCGGGTGCCGGGCTCATCCCCGGCTCGGCGCCCGGTCGCCCGCGTGCCCGAGCGCGACTGGGGGAGAGCCTGATGTCCAGCCGCGACCAGCAGCCGCTCTACCGGGTCTACGCCGAGGACGAACTGCCCGACGGCGAGATCACCGACGGCGAGGCCACCGACGGCGAGCTCCCGACGTCCGCCGAGATTGGCGGCGCGGCCCGCTTTCGTGCCGGCCGGTTGCGCGCCGTCGCGATGGCGTTCGTCGCGCTCCTGTCGGGTGCGCTCGTCGTGCACGCCCTGCGCTCCGCGCCGCCGAGCGCTCCGCGGCCGGCCGGCGTCGCCGTGCCGGCGCCTGGGTTGCCTCGCGCAGCCACGCCCGCGCGGCGGCCGACGGAGGCCGCGACGCGCAGCCCTGTCGAGAACAAGAACCCGGTGCCCGCACCGCCTGTGTCGGCTGCTGCGCCGCTCACCGCGCCCAGTCCCGTGCCCGCCGAGCCCAGCCCGGAACCTGCCGCGCCTCGCCCGCTGCCTCCGGCGCCCAGCTCCGCCCAGTCGGCCGCCCCCGAGTTCGGGTTCGAAGGCTAGGAGCAGCCGCCGCGTGCGTCCACGACCGACCGTCACCCGGCCACGACCGACCGTCACCCGGCCACGACCGACCGTCACCCGGCCACGACCGACCGTCGCCGTCACCCGGCGCCCGTTGTGGCGTCTGCGGCTCGGCCACGAGCTGCCGCGCCGCCTGCCGCACGCGCTGGCGGCGGCCGCGCTGCTGGCGTGCACGCGCTACGTCCACGGCCCCCACCGGGCGAGCACCGCCGGTGCGGTTTGCCCAACACAACAGAAGGAGGAATCGACATGCACAGGATCCAACGTCTCTCCGTGCGGGCCGCCGCCGCGCGACTGTCCTCGGCGGCCGGCCTGCTCGCCGCCTGCTGCGTCTGCCTCGCGCTGCTCGGCCCCGCCGGCGCGCGCGCCGCGACCGCCGCGACGGCGCCCACGCAGACCACCACCAACGTCGCCGCCGGCGGCGGCAGCTCGCTGGAAGCGATCGCCAGCAAGGCCGGCGACACCGGGCGCAAGGTCGCGATGAGCCTCATCGGGCTCGCCCTGGCGCTCGCCGGGATCGTGCTGGCCTTTCGCCGCGACTTCAAGCAGGCCGCCGGCATCTTCGCGGTGGGGATCGTCGCCGTGCTGCTCGCCACGCCCAGCGGCCTGAGCCTGCTGCAGAACACCGTCAACTCGCTCGTCGCCTAGCGCGCCGTGGAGATCCGCTCCTACCGCGGCGTCTTCGCGCCCGAGCGCCGCATCTACCGCGTCGACCGGCTGCGGCTGAACCCCGGCGGGGTGCCGCTGCGCGGCATCCTCTACTGGCTCGCGCTGCTGGTCGCGATCGTGCTGCTCGCGCGCCTGCCGCTGGCGGACACCGTCGCGGCGCTGCTGCCGTGGTACCTGCGCGAGCTCGCGCTGCCCGCCGCCGCGGCGGCCGTGCTCACGCTGATCCGGGTCGAGGGCCGGCCGTTTCACCAGGCGGCGATCGCGCTGCTGCGCTACGCCGCGGGTCCACGCCGGCTCGCCGGGATGCGCCCCTGCGCGCGGCCCGGGCGGCGCTGGCGCCCGCCGCGGCTGGTGGTCCTCGCCGGCCCCCACGACCCCGGCGTGCGCCGTGCCCGTTACCGCGGGCCGGGTGTCGTGCGGATCGCGGTCGCGCACGAGCGCGCCCTGCGCCGCGACGCGCTCGGGCGGCGCCAGCTGGTCGTGCACCCGCTGCCGGGGCACCCGGCGCTTGTGCGCAGTGAAGTGATCGCGCTCGCCCGCGGCGCCCGGCTGCGGGTCGGGTGAGGCGGCGATGCGACCCCCGATCACGCTCGTCCACGGCAACTGCGTCTGCGGGCCCGGCGGACTGCGCGACGGCTGGGCGGCTTTCGCTGTGCCCACGGTGTCCTATCGGTACCTGTCCGACGAGGCCAAGCGCGCGCGGATGCGCGCTCTGCAGAGTGCGCTGCAGGCCGTCGCCGCCGACGTGCAGATCGTGCGCGTCGAGCGCGCCTGGGACGTCGCCGCCTATGAGCGCGAGGTCGGCGGGTCCCACGCGCTGTGCCGGCGCTACGTGGGCGAGCACACCCGCCGGCTGCACGAGCTGCGGGCACGGCAGGTCGAGCTCTTCCTGTTCGTCAGCCTGCGCGAGCCCGAGCGCGACGTCTCGGCCTACGTCTCGCGCGCCGCCGAGCGTCACCCGCGCGAGTGGCTCGACGGCTTGCGCCGGTCTCTGGCGCCGCGCGACCGGCGGCTGCTGCACGCGGCGGAGCTCGAGCGCATGCAGGCGCTGGCCGAGCAGGCCCGCGCCCGGCTGTCGGGCCACCTGCGGGCGCGGCCGGCGAGCAGCGCCGAGCTGCAGTGGCTGGTGCGCCGGGCATTCTGTCGTGGGCTCGACGCCGAGCCGCAGGTCGATGCCCTGCACGAGCCGCGGGCGCTGCTGTTCGGGCAGAAGGGCCACGCCGTCTTCGCGCCGCTGGAGGGGGACGTGCTGCGCTGGATGGACGGCTGGGTGGAGCAGCGCGGGCGCCTGCTCCGAATCGAGTCTGAGCTCGGCGTTAGCTGGCAGGCGCTGCTGGTGCTCGGTGCGCTACCGGAGACGGCGGAGTTCCCCGGGGCGCGCGTCGAGCTGATGTCGAGCACCGTCGAGGCGCTGCCCTTCGCCGTCGATCTGTCGCTCAACGCGCGCCACCTGCCCAACGACCTCGCGCTGCGCATCGCCCGGCGACGGGTCCAGGACGCCGACCAGATCCTGCGGGCCGAGTCAGACGGCGAGCAGGGCGCGAGCGAGCAGGGGCGGCAGCGCACGCTGCAGGCCCGCGAGCTGCTCGCCCAGTTGCAGTCATCGAGCCGTCCCCCGCTGCTGCGTGCGACGCTCACGCTCGCCGTCGGTGCCGCCAGCGAGCACGAGCTGCAGGACCGCGTCGAGATGTGCCGCCGCGCCTACGGCGAGGTCTGCCTGCACCGACCGCTCGGCGACCAGCTGCAGCTCTTCTGCCAGCACCTGCCCGGCCAGCGCACGCGGGTCACGGGCTACGACGACACCCTCACCACCGAGCAGGTCGCCGCGATGATGCCGACCGCGACCCACCGCGCGGGCTCGGCGCGCGGCTTCTATCTCGGGCACACCCTGTCCGGCTCCAGGCGCCCGCTGCGGCTGGCGCTGCGGGAGGGCTCGGAGAGCGACCGCAACACCGCCATCCTCAGCGTCGGGGCGCTCGGGTCGGGCAAGACGACGCTCGCCCAGAAGCTGCAATACGAGGGTTTTCTGCTCGGCGCCCGCATCGTCGACTGCGACCCCAAGGGCGACCACCGCTTCCACCTGCTGCCCGAGGTCGCGCCGCACGTCCAGGAGATCGCGCTGCGCGCCGACCCGGCGCTGCGCGGCGTGCTCGACCCGCTGCGGATCGCCCCGGCGCAGCTGCGCCTCCAGGCCGCGGTGTCGTTCCTGCGCGACCTGCTGCCGGCGCGGGCCGAGCCCGCCTGGGAGACCGCGGTGGTTGGCGCCGTCGACACCGTCCTGCGCCGCGCCGCCCGGCCGAGCTGCCTGGAGGTCGTCGCGGCGCTGCGCGACGGCGACGAGACCGACCGCGAGGTCGCCAAGACGCTCGCCGTCTACGCCCGCTCGGGGCTCACCCAGCTCGGCTTCGCCGACCCCGAGCTGCCGCCGGTGCCGTTCGGGCAGCGCCAGGTCACCTACCTGCCGATCCGCGACCTGCCGAGCGCGCAACCCGGGGTGCCGCGCTCCGAGCGCTCCCAGGCGGAGCGTGTCGGCGAGCAGCTGATGCGGCTGATCGCGATGTTCGCGATGCAGCTCATGGCCGCCGAGCGGGCCCGCCTGAAGCTGTTCGCGATCGACGAGGGCTGGAGGCTGCTGCAGGACCCCGTCGGCCGCGCGCTGCTGCTCTCGCTGCAGCGCATGGGCCGCTCGGAGCTGGCGGTGCCGATCATCAGCACCCAGCTCGTCACCGACACCCTGCTCGGCGATCGAGCAGGGGGGGAGTCGATCGAGAACCTGCTCGGCGCGACCTTCGTGTTCGGCATGCGCTCCGACGCCGAGGCCGCCCGCGCCCTGCAACTGCTCGGCCTCGACCCCGCCGACCGCCGGCTGCGCCAGACGTTGTTGGAGTTGCACGCCGGGCGCTGCCTGTTTCGCGACCACCGCGGCCGGGTCGAGGCAATCCAGGTCGAGGTCGTCGCCCGCGAGCTACTGCGCGCCTTCTCGACCACCCCCGAGCCGGCACGGCCGCGTTGAGCGCCGGGCGCGCCGCGGCTGCGCTGGTCGTGCTGCTCGGCGGCCTGGCCTGGGCGGCCAGCGCGCAGGCACGGAGCGGGCAGGCGCGCGCGCCGGTCGGGCCGCCGCTGGTGACCTCGGACGGCTCGGAAGCCGGAGCCGTGTACGACGCCGCCGGGGCGGACGCGTCGAGCTCGGCGCCC
>Ga0307476_10002186_pt1 | contig 11695 bp, 14 predicted proteins | sample atmos_gasesECM2C_2_FD_203314 | JGI IMG/M metagenome (GOLD analysis project Ga0307476, IMG submission 203314) | Hardwood forest soil microbial communities from Morgan-Monroe State Forest, Indiana, United States - atmos_gasesECM2C_05 | ecosystem: Environmental > Terrestrial > Soil > Temperate... | reverse complement strand
CCGTGCGATCTCTTCTTGGACTTTGCCGAAAGGAAACCGAGTAGCCGTGCTTGGAATACTTGAGAATGAAAAAAGTTGGAGAATTTTTCGATCCGAATAGCTGAGAAAAACACCCGACCCCTTTGCTTTCCGCTTTGCTTTTCGCAACAGCCAGTCCTCATCAGTTGTCCGGCGGCAACGCGTCGAACAGCGATGGTGGGCGGCCCGATTTCTCCGCAGGGCGACCGAGAACCCTGCCGTAGGTCTGCTGTTCGTACTCCTCGGCAAGGCCAATGATCCGCGCCTTGGTCGTTTCTTTGAGCACGGGAATGCGGCCGGCCTTGATGTGTCGATCCGCTTGCGCCAGGAGCGCGCCGGCGGCACTGACGGTCATCTCCACCCGCATTTTGTCAGCCTTCTAGGGCATGACCCGTAGCCGGCCGTCGATGATCACGGCCATTCCCGTGAGCAGGTTGATCATGTCTCGAACCTCGGACTTCTGCCAGCCGAGGGAAAGGTCAGGGAATTGGTCGATGATGTCGTGGTAGAGCGGCCGCTTATCACTCTTCCAGACGTAATTCAGCCGCAGGCAAGGTGCCCGCGCCGGCACCACCCGCAGTGAACTGGCCGCCGGGTCGATCCACCGCGTCTCATGTTCCATGGCGTGGTAGGGGCACTTCCGGTCCCACGGGTTGGCCTTCGGCACGTCGTCGCTCGATACAGGAACTACCCGGGCACCCTTGCGGACGCACCCGGCCAGGTACTCGGACACAAACCAGTTGCGATCCCGGGCGTAGCCGACCCCAGAGCATTCGGGAAACAGGTCGGTGAAGCGCTCGACCTGCACGATGGTGTGGCCGAAGTCGAGGAAGACGGGCTTGCAGCACTGGTCGATGTGCTTGGTGCGGCCGAAAGCGAAGAACGCCATCTCGCCGGAGTGGACTACCCGAAAGCGGAATGTTGCATCGAACAGCCAGACCATGTTGCCGTAGAACTGCTCCCGTTCGCGGATCGCCTCGGCGCTGATGCCGGAGTGCTGGAGTTCGACGACGACCCTGCCGTTGCCAACAATGTCGGCCCGGTGTGGGCGCATGGGCACCTCGACATGTGCGGGCCGCAACGGCTCCTGCCACGACAGATGCCACGGCCCGGTCGGCTCTGACCACGGATCGCAGTCGCTGCCGGCCCGGTGTGCCCAGTGCCATTCTTTAAGCGCGCCGCACTTGGGGATCATCGGCGCACCGCAGCCGGGGCAGCAGCCCGTCAGGCTGGGTTCGGCTGTCCGCTTCAAGCCGTCTACATCCGCGTAAAGCATGGTTCGACCGAACGATGGAGGTCGCTCCCAATCCAACCCCGCATCGTACAGCCGGGCGCAGATTCCTGGCAGGTCAGCAGCGGCCGACCGGCGAGCGCGGCCTGCCGAATCACGGCTACCGGCCAAGGCGCAAGACCGCGCCGTCAGGACGAGAGGCGCAAGCGGAACAGCGGCGGTTCGGTGCCGCGGCCGTAGCCAGCGGAGGGCACATTTCTTACCGCTCATCGGCCGGTCATTTGCTCCAGCCGCTCGGGGTAGCGGGCCCCTTGCACCGTAATCTTCGCGGCAGCGTCCTTGATATCGCGCAGATCATCGGGCGTCAGTGCGACGGCGGCCGCGCCGATGTTCTCGTCCAGGCGATGCAGCTTCGTGGTGCCCGGAATCGGGACGATCCACGGTTTCTGGACGAGCAGCCAGGCGAGCGCGATCTGGGCGGGCGTCGCCTTTTTCCGTTCGGCGATCTTGCCGAGCAGATCGACCATGGCCTGATTCGCCTTCAGCGCCTCCGGCGTGAAGCGGGGGAGGTTGCTGCGGAAGTCGGTGCTGTCGAAGGTCGTTTTCTCGTCCATCTTCCCCGTGAGAAATCCCTTTCCCAGAGGGCTGTAGGGGACGAAGCCGATCCCGAGTTCCTCGAGGGTCGGGATCACCTCCGCTTCAGGGCGTCTCCACCACAGCGAGTATTCGCTCTGGAGAGCGGTAAGCGGCTGGACGGCGTGGGCGCGGCGAATGGTTTGCACGCCGGCCTCGGACAGGCCGAAGTGCTTGACCTTGCCGGCCTGGATTAGCTCCTTCACCGCCCCTGCGACGTCTTCGATCGGCACGTTCGGATCGACCCGGTGCTGGTAGAGCAGGTCGATGGTCTCGACCCGGAGCCGCCGGAGCGAGCCTTCGACGGCCTGCTTGATGTGTTCCGGCCGGCTGTTCAGCCCCGCCGCGCCGGGCCGGTGATCGGCGCCGCTGAGATCGAACCCGAACTTGGTGGCGATCACCACCTGACCGCGGAATGGGGCGAGAGCCTCGCCCACCAGCTCTTCGTTCGTGAACGGGCCGTAGACCTCGGCGGTGTCGAAGAACGTGACGCCGCGCTCGACGGCCGTCCGAAGCAGAGAGATCATCTCCTGCTTGTCCTTGGGCGGCCCGTAGGAAAAGCTCATTCCCATGCAGCCGAGGCTGATCGCTGACACTTCCAGGTTGCTCTTGCCAAGTTTGCGCTTCTGCATTGGTTTCTCCTTTGAGGCGCAATGGATAGGTTCACGGGTGCCGCAATTGGGACAGGTATTGTCGGAGGCAAAGAACGAGCCGATGACGAACTGACCGGGCTTGACCGACCGGACCGCGCGGCCGACCTCCTCAACGACGCCGCAGTACTCTTGGCCCATCGGGGTCGGCTGCGCGATGGGGTTGAGGCCGCGGTAGGGCCACAGGTCGGACCCGCACACGCAGGCGGCCGAAATGCGGATGACGGCGTCCGTCGGCTCAATGACCCGGGGGGCTTCGCGCTCCTCGAAGCGGACGTCGCGCGGGCCGTAGAGAACAGCTCCTCGCATGGTTTATCTCCTTGATTGGACGCCTTCATGGCAATTCCGATAGGTCGTATCCCGGTTTCTTGTACAGCCGCTCCGGGTTGTTCACGATGTCGGGCTGATAAACCTTCTCTGCCCAATCCTCGGGTTTGACTTCTTCCATGGCGACCGAAACGGACTCTTCACCGTAATGGAAGATCTTCATTACATCTTTAACGATCGCTTCGGCGAGTCGCGCCTTCTGCTGTTCGGATTTTCCGGGCCACAGCTTCACGATGACGTGAGGCATGGTTCACCCCTTTCGCTGGATCGCCGCCGGATTCACGTGCGGTATTGCTCGTCGCTGACCTTTTCCATCCAGTCCACCGCCTTGCCGTCGAGTTTTTCCTGGATGGCGATGTGCGTCATCGCCGTCGTCGGCGTCGCTCCGTGCCAGTGCTTTTCGCCCGGCGAAAACCAGACCACGTCGCCGGGCCGGATTTCCTCGATCGGCCCGCCCCAGCGCTGCGCCCAGCCGCAGCCGGCCGTCACGATCAGGGTCTGGCCGCGCGGATGTGTGTGCCACGCCGTCCGGGCGCCCGGCTCGAAGGTGACGCTGCCGCCGAAGACGCGCCCCGGATCGGGCGCCTCGAACAGCGGATCGATCCGAACTGCGCCAGTGAACCAATCCGCCGGGCCCTTGCCCGAGGGCCGCGAACCGCTTCGTTTGATGTCCATGTTCTGACCTCCTTCGCGTTGATCCTGTGCAATTCGAGCGCCGGGTTCGCTGGATTCCCGGCGGCCGCCGCCCGACGAAGGAATAGTAATCCGGGGCATCGACGCAGTGGTAGCACGATCGTCCGGGAGTATTGCCTAATCCTCCACGGATTTGGCGACTTGCATGACCGCGAGCGCTCACGGCGGGTATACTGGTGAGAGGCCAAGCAGATGGGGAGCAGCATCGTGGCGACGAACGAGCTGGCAAAACTCGCCTCCACCATCCAGCGGCAAACGGCCGCGGACGGCGCCTACGAAACGGCGGCGCCCGCACTCCGGCTGTCTCGCTTCTCCGCGCCCTCGGATCTCGTCGCGCTCGTGTATGAGCCTTCCGTGTGCGTCGTCGCCCAGGGCGCGAAAGAAGTGATTCTCGCGGACGAGACGTACCGACTCGACCCCGCCCAGTCGCTCCTGGTGTCGGTGGATCTCCCCGTCGCCGCCCGAGTGGTGGAGGCGTCGCCGGCGCGCCCGTATCTTGCGGCTCGCATCGCGCTGGACCCGGCCGTGGTCGGCGAGCTGGTGGCCGACGGCATGACCACTCCGCCGCTCGGGCCGCCGGTGCGAGCGATCGCCGTGACGCCGGTCGAGCCGCCGCTGCTGGACGCCGTCGCTCGCCTAGTGGCCCTCCTCGATTCTCCGCGGGACGTTGCGGCTCTGGCGCCGCTCGTGCTCCGTGAGATCACCTACCGCTTGCTGGCCGGCCCGCAAGGGTCGCGGCTGCGCCAGATCGTCTCGGCCGGCGCCCCGGCCCAGCGGATCGCGCTGGCGATCCGATGGCTGAAAGACCACTTCACGGACCCGCTCCGGGTCGAGTCGCTGGCGAAGCACGTTCGGATGAGCCTGTCGGCGTTTCACCTCCACTTCAAGGGCGTGACGGCGATGAGCCCGCTGCAGTACCAGAAGCGCCTGCGCCTCCAGGAGGCCCGGCGGCTGATGCTGGGCGAGGGGCTGGACGCGGCAGGGGCGGCATTCCGCGTCGGCTACGAAAGCCCGTCGCAGTTCAGCCGGGAGTACCGGCGCATGTTCGGCGCCCCGCCGCGCCAGGACGTGGCTGCGATCAAAGTCGAAGTGGAGCCGCCCAATCATCTCGGTTTTCAACGTCGCGCGGCGCTGACGCACACCTGATTCGCAGCGCCCGCCGGCTTTCCTATAGGAGATGCTCATGCGAATACTGCCGAAGCGGCTGGCCATGCCGTCCGCGCTTCTCCTGCTCCTCGCCGGCGCCGCCGCGCAAGCCGAAGACAAATACGATGAATCGCTCCGCCGCTTTCAGGTGAACGAACACGCCGGCGCGGTGACGGCTGTTGCAATTTCGCCGGACGGCAAGACGCTGGCGACAGCCGGCAAGGATGGGGCGATCCGCTTCTTCGATCTTGTCACCGGCAAACGCGCGAACATGCTCCGCCATCAGTCCGAAATCTGGGCGATCGGCTACAGCGGCGACGGCAAGAGCTTCGCCTTCTCCGACGGCGACCGAGTAGTAACCGTCGTAGATCCGCAAACGCTGAAGGAAAAGGCGGCGATGAAGGACCAGTTTGAAACGCCCGTGGCGATGCTGTCGCTGTCGCCGGACGGCTCGCTGCTGGCTACGATCGAGGACGGCTTGCAGGTTCCGCACTGCTGGGAGCTGCCGTCGGGAAAGGCGCGAGCGGTTTTCGAGGGCCACGGCGACAAGGTGAACAGCGTGGCCTTCTCGCCGGACGGCAAGCGCGTGGCGACCACCAGCGGCGACGAGACGATCCGCCTGTGGGATGCGACGGCGGCGGGCATCCCCGGTCGGCCGTTGCGCGGCCACGACGGCCCCGTGTTCCTGGCCGTCTTTTCGCCGGACGGCAAGACGCTGGTTTCGGCGGGGACGCGCGACAAGACGGTGCGCCTGTGGGACCTGGCGACGTTCAAGGTCCAGACCGTGATGGAGGGACACGAGGGCGAGGTGCACTTCGTCGGCTTCGGCGCCGGCGGCGCGATGGTTTCATTGAGCAAAGATGGCGTCGCGAAGATGTGGAACGCAGATGGCAAGGAGACGGGGTCGTTCCGTTGGGCGGCGGACGGCGGCGAGCTGCCGGCCTACGGGACCAGCGTGGCGCTCAGCCCCGACGGCAAGACGCTGGCGGTGGGGCATGATGATGTGGTGGACGTGTGGGATTTGATGAAAGTCAAAGCGGCGACAACAGGGTCGCCATGAGCCGCCTGGTCAAGTGGGCGAAGCATACCGCCGCGGTGGAAGATCGCTCGACACCCTGAACGGCCCGAAGCTACAATGGGTGCATCGCCGGGAGAACAACCCATGATTCAGCCAGAAGAACAGCCTGGGGCCAACGGCCCGCCGCCGAACGGGACGGCCGGTTTGGAGGCGCGGCTGCGCCAGCTCTTTGGAGAGCAGCAACGACTGCGGGAACTGCTGGACCGGACGCGGCAGCAACTGGACGACCTCGCCGCCGAATTGTTCCGCTTTCAGGACGAATACTGCACGGACGCGGCGCGCGAGGAGGAGTACGACAGCGCCCTCGAGCGGATCCTGGGTATTAACCCGCGGATCGACCTGAAGGAAGTCGAGGAGATCCTGGCCGGGAAGCGCAAGTGCGACATGGGAGAGTTTATTGAGGAATTGGAACGGACAATCGAGGCGACGCCGTCGCAAGGCGCCGAATGACAGATTTTCCCCAGCCGCCGTACAAGGTCGAACTGCTCCAGGGCGCCCAGGCAGAAGTCAGGCGCTGCCTCACGGAAGCGCAACGCCTCGACATCCTCGGGGACTATGTCGCGGCAATCCGGCGGATCTATGACTACTTGACGACAATCCCGCACACATGGGGCGAAGAGTGGCGTCACTACCGTGGCGCGAAACTCGTTCTTCGCAAGATGATTCACGATCGGATTCTTGTCTCCTTCGCCGCCCATGAAGAGAAGCCCGTCGTATTCGTTAGGGAATGCCGGCCCGTCCTTGGTCACCCGCTGGAGTCCGCCTGAGAAGCGAAGCCGGATGCAGCCCAACGCACCATTCACCATTCCTCCCGATCATGCCCAGAAAACCCTCGCCGCCGTCCTGCGCGCCCTGTCGCCCGGCCAATCCTGGGCCCAGATCCGCCGCCTCATCGAGACGCGCCGCGCCAAGGTCAACGGCGAACTCTGCCTCGACCCCGCGCGCCGGCTCAAGGAGGGCGAGACCGTCGAGCTGCTGGCCCGGCCCGCGCCGAAGCCGCGGCAGGCCGAATCTATTACGATCCGTTATCTCGATGAACACGTCGTCGTCGTCGAGAAGCCGAGCGGATTGCCGACTGTGCGCCACCCGTCGGAGCGCGACTGGACGCCGCGGCGCAAGGCGCTCTCCCCCACCCTGGAAGACCTCACGCCGCCGCTCATGGCGCGGCAGGAGGGACGCAAAGTGAAAGGACCGCCGCCGCGGCTGCGCATCGTCCACCGGCTCGACAAGGAGACGAGCGGCCTGGTCGTCTTCGCCCGCACCGTGCCGGCTGAACGCGGCCTGGGCAAGCAGTTCCATGCTCACACGGTGGTCCGCCGGTATCTTGCGGTCGTGCCGGGTTTCGTGGCGCCGCAGCGCATCGACCGCCGGCTGGTCCGCGACCGGGGCGACGGCCGGCGCGGCGTCGCCGACAACCCGGACGACGGCAAGGAGGCCGTCACGCACGTTGACGTGGCGGAGCGGCTGCCGCAGTACACCCTGCTGTCGTGTCGATTGGAGACGGGGCGGACCCATCAAATCCGCATTCACCTGGCGTCGCTCGGCCATCCGGTCTGCGGCGACAAGGTGTACTGCCATCTGCCCAACGGCGAGGTGCGGCCGGACCCCAGCGGCGCCCCGCGGCTGGCGCTGCACGCCGTCGAGCTGGGCTTTTTGCACCCGGCCAGCGGCGAGCCGTTGCACTGGACGATGCCGTTGCCGCCGGACCTGGAGGCGTTCCTCGACCGGCTGCGCCGCGAGCGCGGGTGAAGCGATGATTCAGATTAAATGGACCGACGAAGACCCGGAAACCGGCGGCCGGCGATTTCTGTGCGCCGAACGCTTCGCCGGCGTCTGGAAATTCAAGTGGAAGCTGCAGCGACGCGGCGAATGGACCAAGGGATTGCCACCGACCAAGGCGATGTGGGAGCACGTCCTGGACGCGCTGCAACGCCGCTACCGCCGCCGTGAGGGCGTCACCGACGAGGACCTCACGCAGGTCGAACGCATCCTCAAGGCGTGGGTCGAGCCGCGCGAGCTGGATACGTAGGCGGTGGAAAGAATCCGGCTTCTCCCTCGAAGACCTCCCGCCGCGCCCGCAGCGCTTCCACGACGCGCTGGTAATCCTCCAAGGTCCATCGCCCTTCCGCCAGCAGCCGCCGCGCCGCCGGGCCGGTGTCGGCGCCGAAGCCGCCGCGGCTGTCGTGAAAACCCTGCGTCACGAGCACGTGGGGATCGAATTCGACCAGCCGCCGCACAAACGCATCGGGTTCTTGCAACGGCAGCATCGGCGTCACACAGATCCCGATCGGCACCCCCGCCGCCCGCACCGCTGCGGCCGCCTCCCAGCGCTTCTCCAGCGGCGGCGCCTTTGGCTCAAACGTCTGCCGGATTTCCTCGCTGTCCATGTTGATCGACAGGTTTACGCGCACCGATCGGAATTGCCGCAGCAAATCCAGGTCGCGCACCACCAGCGGCCCGCGCGTTTGAATCAGGAGACGCGGCTGGTGCGGAATCAGCGCTTCCAGGATGCCGCGCGTCAGCCGCAGGCCGCGCTCCACCGGCATGTAGGGATCGGTCACGCTGGAAATGTAGACCGCCTGGCCGGCGACTTTCGGCGCCTGTTTTCGCGCCAATTCCAGGGCGTTGCTCTTGGCCTGGAACCAGCGGCCCCATTCCTCGCGCGGCCGGCGATTCTGCGGCAGGAACATCGCATAACAGTATTTGCATCCGAAGCTACATCCAATGTAGGGATTGCACGTCCAGTCGAAGCCGCCCCGGGCGATGAAGCCCGCAGCGGGGCTGAAAATGGAGCGGGCGACGATCTGTTCCATAGCGAGGCCTTCCCGTCACTTGGGCAGCGCCCACAGGCGAACCACGCCGTCGCCGTCTCCGGAAACGGCGCGGCGACCACCGGGCGAAATCGCCACGGCGTAGACGGGCGCCGTGTGCTCTTTGAAGCAATACAGCTCCTTGCCGCCGTCCACGTCCCACAGCCGCACGGTGCAATCGGTCGGGACGATTTGAAAGTTCTGGAAATCGCCTTCGACCTTGCCGGCCCCGGTGGACAGGAGCCGTCGGCCGTCCGCCGAAAACGCCAGGGCGAAGACGCGGCCGGTGTGCCCCTGCAGCGATTGGATTTCGTCGCCGCTCTTGGCGTTCCAGACGTGGAGGCCGTTCGCGGCGTCGCCGGCGGCGATGCGGCCGCCGTCCGGCGAAAAAGCCATTCCCACGATGGTCGTGCCCGCCGAACCTTTGAAGCGGCGAAGCACCTGGTCGGTTTCCACGTCGCACAGGGTGACGGCGGGTTCCTTGGCGTCTCCGCACAGCAAGGCCTGGCGGCCGTCCGGTCCAAGGACGACGCGGGCGGCCGATGCGTTCTTTCCGGCGCCCAGCTTCTCCCCCTTCTCGGCGTCAAACAGCGAAAGCCCGGCCGCTCCCGGCATGGTCAGGCCGCCGTCCGGGTTGAAGCGCAGGGCAGGCGTGTTCACCAAAACGCGCTTGCCGTCCAGCGAAATCGCCACGCCGCCCACGACGCCGCACTTCAGAGAAGCGACTTCTTTTCCGTTATCCAGGTCCCAGACATGCACCTCGTCGGTAAACGTCGGCAGCATTCCCTCGAACACGGGCGGCGAGCCGAGCAGGCGCCAGACGGCGGCGCGACGGCCGTCGCTGGAAAAAGCCGCCTCGTGGACCGACGAACCAATGTCGATCCGATTTATCTCCTCGCCGGTTTCGGTGTTCCAGGTTCGGATGGTTCCGTCAAGGCTTGACGAAACGATGCGGCGCCCGTCGGCGGTGAACGCGACGGAAAGGATGCCGGCCGTGTGTCCGTTGAAGGCGCGGATGGCGCCGGCGGGCCGATCCGGTTCGAGCGGAGGAGCGGGCGGCTTGTCCGGCGCCGGCGGCATGGGCGCCGGATGATCCGGCGGCGGCATCGGCGGCTCGGCTGGCGGCTTCGCCGGCGGCGCCGCTGGCGGCTTTGCTGGAGGCGTCGGCTGCGATCCAGCAGACGCCGGGCCGCTGACCGGGACGTTCGGAGTCGCCGGCGGCGCGGACGCAAGTTGAGCCGGAGGCGAGTCGCCTTGCGCCGCGGGGCGCCGGAAGCAGAGCACGACAAAGATAATCAGCAGGACCGCGGCCAGCGCCGCTCCCGCGGCGCCCGCTACCCAGGGCCAGCGGATCAGGCGCGGCGACGCACGGGGCGGCATGGCGGCCTTTGGGACGGTGGACGGTCGCGCCGCCGCCGAAACCATCCACGGGGCGGGCGCCTCGCCGGCCGGCGTCGGCGGCAGCTTCAATCCCGCCTGGCTCGCGCTCGGCGCAGACTGGCCAGCGGGAACGACCAGCTCATGGCCGCATGGACATTTGGCCCGCCGGCCGGCGAAGCCCGGAGATACGCTCAAAGAGCGGCCGCAGCCGGAACAGCGGAACGAGATGTTCATGGGATTTCTCCGATCTTCTGCTTGTGGACGCTCCGCCGAAGCGGGCTTGCGGACGCCGCCGGCAAGATCAACCCCCACGGCACAACGAACGCCAGGCCGCACACGCCTGCCGCCGCCTCAATAAAGTACAGCAGACCGCGCGGGACCGCCTGGCCGGCGATTCTGCGGCAGGAACATGGCGTAACAGTAGATGCAGCCGAAAGTGCATCCCACATAGGGGTTGCAGGTCCAGTCGAAGCCGCCGCGGGCGATGAAGCCGGTGCCCGGGCTGAAGATGGAACGCGATGTGACCTGTACCAGCAACGGCTAACGGTCCTCCGCAATGACGAACGAACAAGGCGCCGCGTGCGGTGCCAGGCCAACAGATCAGGGCATGTTATGAATCTGTGCCAGCGCCTCCTGTGTCTCCTTCCCCGTGGCGGAGATGAGGCGAGCGAGTTTCTCGTCGTCTGGCGCGTTGCTGAGTTCCTGCACGTACTTTGCAAATTCAGGATCTTTCAGGATGTGAAGAATCTCCGGCGGGGTCTGCTCGCCGCCCTTGGCGACCGCTACCGCGGCGCATTTCTGGATCGTGAGGAGTCGATCCAGCTTAGCCGTCGGCTCAAGTTTCGCCGTCGGTCCCGCCTCCAGCAAGAGGGGAATGCTGGGCGGCGGTGGATCTTTGACGGCGTACAACGAGATGGCGTTGAAAATCTTGACGCCGCCGTAGTAGAAGACAATCTGGCACTTGGACCCGATGGGGACCGGAAAATCTCGGACGCCGTTCTTGTCCGTTATCAGGTCAGGTTGAGGCTGGCCGTCGATCGTAACCGCCAGGTGGACGCCAGCCACGCCCTTGCCCGATCCCGAATATACAACCTGGATGTGGACCTGTATCATATCGGGATCGGCCGCCAATGGCAGGCTTGGCGCACAGAGCGCGGGAGCGGCGAACAACGCCAGGAACAGGGCCGCGAGGAACGAGCGCTGTTGCATCGTTACTTCTCCTCCAGGTGGATGATGTTTCGGAGATCGTCAGGGAGGTCGTCTCTCTTGTTATCCTCCAGCAAGCCGATCACCACAAGCGGCCGTCCCGCCTTGTCGGCTGGACGCTCGAAGGAACGGCCATCGGCGTCCAGAGTCATCGGGAGGTGCCCATCGCTCACCGGCACGGCGGAGTTACGTATGCAGAACGCGTATCCCACAAACCGGTACTTGTTCGTATCGTACCCGAGGTGATACCGCCGCAGGCTTGCGGCACCGGTGCTGTCTGTGGGGTCGGCGGCGATCTTAATAATCCGGAACGCCTTCTTATTCTCGTTATCCTTTATTATAGCGAGCCAGTCGCTGTACGTGTCGTGCAACCAGTCGTTGGCCGAGATGACAGCGTCGTCGTAGTTCATCACGGGGGCGATCTTGTAGGAAAATTGGTTGGTTTGGGTTGCCGGCATGAGGCGCCAGTACACGAGGCCCAGCGTGAGCGCAAGCAGGACCAGGGACCACAGGCTCTGCCAGG
>Ga0307476_10002185_pt1 | contig 11698 bp, 11 predicted proteins | sample atmos_gasesECM2C_2_FD_203314 | JGI IMG/M metagenome (GOLD analysis project Ga0307476, IMG submission 203314) | Hardwood forest soil microbial communities from Morgan-Monroe State Forest, Indiana, United States - atmos_gasesECM2C_05 | ecosystem: Environmental > Terrestrial > Soil > Temperate... | reverse complement strand
CTGCCGGCGTGGCTGTTCACGATCCTGCGCAACCTGTTCCGCTCCGACTATCGAAAGCGGCGGCGCGAGGTGGAGGATGCCGATGGAAGTTATGCCAAGACGCTGAAGACGCAGCCGGCACAAGGTGCGCACCTGGAATTCGAGGAATTCCGAGCGGCTCTCGACAAGCTTCCCCAGGACCAGCGTGAAGCGCTGATATTGGTGGGTGCGTCCGGCTTCTCCTACGAGGATGCTGCGGCGATTTGCGGTTGCGCGGTTGGCACCATCAAGAGCCGCGTGAACCGGGCGCGGTCGAAACTCTCCGCGCTGCTTTATGTCGACGGGGCCGAGGATTTCGGCCCCGACGAAACCGTGCGCGCGGTCATCGGCGGCAGCGGCGGTTAAACGCCGGATCAATCTCCAAACCAACCTCCGTCATTCGAAGGCCGCGCAGTCGCGCTGCCCTTTTGTCCAAGACCGGCTGGACCGCTCCAGGCATCGGCGTGGAGTAGTTGCTAACCGATGGGCTTCAGAGGAGCCGAGAACTGCTCGGTGCGATCTCTCTCCGACATATCGACCACGGTTTGCATCGGCGCGGTCAACTCGTATACGTAGCTCACATCGGTGAAATATCGCTTCGACATGCCGCCGAGCGCCTCCGGCGCGACGCGGTCGAGCAGAATGACGCCGAAGTCGCTGTCCGCGCGGCGGGTTGCCGCGCTGGTGTTGAATTCTTCCCAGCGGAAATGAAAGTTGGCATCGGGTTCCTCTCCGGTCACCTCCCAATGCGCAACGATGTGCGGATGCTTGCCGACCAGCGAAAGTCCCTCGTCGGAATGCGATGCCAGCTCAAAAAACAGCAGCGAAAGCGACTGCGCCGCCCGCGCGCTGACCGTGATTTCAGGGCCGCTGATCGCGATACGATCCGCATGCGGTATCGCGCGCGCCTCGAACAATCCCTTCAGTTTGACGCCCTGCCACTGGCTCTCGCTGAGCAGGGAAACCACGTTCGACATGGCATGAATCCGCCCGATCAGGAGTTCGCGGGCAACGTCGATATCCGAACCATGGCGAAGCGTGCGGGTCACGATCGACTGGATCACCGCCAGGATGTTCTTGACGCGGTGATTGAGTTCATCGATGACCGCCGTCAACCGTCGCTCGAAGCCGATCCGCACCTGGATTTCACGGCTTAGTCGCAGATTGTTGTATGCGACATACCCAAACAGCCCGCACACGATCGCCGTCAATGCCAGGCCGATGGCGGCCACTATGGCCGCGGTCTGCCGGGCGCGGTTCACCGCATTGGTCTTGGCGTAGTAATGCAGCGACCAGTCGCGGTCGCCGAACGAGACCTTCCTCGTCACCGGCGGCGTGGCTCCCTGCTCACTGGTGATCCTCGATATGACAAGCCCGTGTTCGGTGGCGGTCAGCTGCTGGTCGTCATCGTGCGGGTCCTGCAGCGCCACCGAGAACAGCGACAGATCGTCATTGGCAAGCATCAGCGGCGCCAGTTCATAGGAGAACGTCACGAAGCCGGCGGGCTGGGCCTCGTTTTCCTGCAGCACCGGTGCGGCGAGCACGATGCCGACCGGACCATCGGGATGTAACAGCGGAAGCGGATCGGAGGCGACGGGTTTCGTTTCGGCCTGAGCTCTTGCCAGCATCGGCCCGAGAACCGGATGCTGGTCCAAAGTCCGGCCGGCGAATGCTTTGGTCTGGTCGTTGCGCGGCTCGACATCCATCAGCACGTCGACCGGCCGAGTGAGCGAGGCGATATCCAATGGGGCGTCATCGAAGCGGCGGATTGTCGGATCGGGAAACCCGGCCGTCGCAAGCTCATCATGCGCGGCCTGCAATTCGTCCGGCCGTAATCGCGCAATCCAGCCTGCGACCACGAAATCGGTCTTGAAGGCGTATATGGACGAGCGCAACGGCTGCAACATGTTGGCCTTGATCACCGAGGGCGAACGAAAAAGGCCCGACGCGACGCGCGCAAGCAGTTCGCGATCTGTCAAGCGGTCCTGAACCAGGCTCGCATGCACGTCGATCGCACGCGCCAGCGCAATGCCGTTGACGATCAGCTCCTGGTCATGAACGCGATAGGCCGCAAGACCGGACAGCAGAACTCCGATCAGTGCAATAAAACCGGTGATGAAACCCAGCCGAACCACTCGCTCACTCAAATGAAAAAAATGTCAAATAAACTGGAAAGGCAAATTGCGGCCGTTGGCTCGGCCGACAACCAGAGCGGAATGAAAAACAATCGTTCAACATGGCCATCAGTACGCAACTGCGACGAGTGAAGCGGGTATAGCACAAGCGGCAAAAAGACTTCCACGCATGAGTTTTTTGTCAGGCCGGAGAAAGCTAACCGCGGCAGGCGGATTTTGTTCCCAGGCAGGCGTACGGCAAGGCCGGACATAGCGGCTTCGTAAATGTTAACGATTAGGGCAGGCGGGGGCTATCGCCCTTTCGAGCGAGGTGAGGATTCCGTTAACGCCATGAAAACGCGTCAAAACAAGAGATTAGGGCCTCGGTTCTGATTCAGAACCAACAGCACTCTAGCCGGCCTTGGCCTGTGTTCTTGGCCGGAGACCGCCCTTGGCCTCTATGAAGCCAATGATGCGGTCGAGCCCGTCGCTTTTCTTCAGATTGGTCATCACGAAAGGCCTTTCGCCGCGCATCCGCCGCGCATCGGTATCCATCTTCTCCAGCGACGCTCCGACATAAGGGGCGAGATCGATCTTGTTGATCACGAGAAGGTCCGACCGCGTAATACCGGGTCCTCCTTTGGACGGGATCTTGTCGCCGGCCGCAACGTCGATCACGTAGATCGTCAGGTCGGCGAGCTCGGGGGAGAAGGTAGCGGCAAGATTGTCGCCGCCGGATTCGATCAGCACCACATCGAGGTCGGGGAATTTGGCGCGCATGTCGGCAACTGCCGCCAAATTCATCGAGGCATCCTCGCGTATCGCGGTGTGCGGGCAACCGCCAGTCTCCACACCTGCGATCCGATCAGGCGTCAGCGAACCCGAGCGCACCAGAAACTCCGCGTCCCACTTGGTATAAATGTCGTTAGTGATGGCGGCGATGTCGTAGCGCTGGCGCATCGATTTGCAAAGCAGATCCATCAGTGCGGTTTTGCCCGATCCAACGGGACCTCCGATGCCGATCCGAAGCGGGCCGTGAGACTTCGAACCGTGAAAGTTGGAGAGATGAGACTCGGACATGGCAACCAAACCCCGTGATTATGGATCCCGCTTTCGCGAGGACGGAAGAAACATCATGACCGGAACAGCCTGGTATACTGCGCTTCATGCCGCATGCTGGCGAGATCCGCTCGAAAAGTTGCGCTGCCGAGTTCTTCGAGCGAAGCCTTCGACGCCCGACTTGCGGTCTCAGTCACGGCCTGCTCGAGCCGCGCCAGCACGCGTTGGCTGTCGGTCTGCCCCAGCGGAACCAGGCGCGCAGCGGCCGATATCCAGTTGCAGGTCACCGCGTGCAGGAAAGCGTGGATAGTCGGTTGCAACGGAATGCGGTGGGCCGCGCTGACGATACCGACCGCGACCGGATACACGATGATGCCGCCGCAACACTCAACCAGCCGATCGAGCGACGCAATATTCCATGCGGCCCGGGCGATATCGATAAACGCCCGGCCCTGCATCGAGGTTTCCAGGCCGCGTTCGCGCGACGGCACCAATGCACCAGCAAGTTCCGCTATTTCGCTGAGCGCCGCATCATCGCCGGACGACGCGGCACGATGCGCCTGGGTCAGAAATACGCCATCACAAAACCCGGACCCAACCCTCAGCATGGAATCAAGCCACGCCTCGAGGGATGAGGGATCGCTGATGTCCCCAGCCTCCACGGCCCATTCGATGCCGCTGGAGTAGGAGAAGGCGCCGACCGGAAAGGACGGCGAAAGCCAGGTCATCAGCCGGTACAGCGCCGCCGCCTCGTTCTCCGGCAACGGGTTCGATCCGACCGACGGCATACCGGGTCCGGCCGTTGCTGGCGCGGCGCGGCGGCGCGGGCGTGGCGGCTCATTTGCGGTCATGAGCATGGGAATGGCCGTGGTGATGGTCATGATCGCAATGCTCGTCGTGCTGATGATGGTGACCGTGACCATGATCGTGACGGTGCTCATGACCGTGATGATCATGCGGCGGCTGATCATGAGGCGCATGGCCGTGTGTTTCGCCTGCCGCATGCGCGTGAGCGGCATAGGCGCCACCTTCCGGATCGAACGGTGCCTCGATCTCGATCAAGCGGGCGCCCAGCCCCTTCACCATCGCCTCGATGACGTGATCGCGCCGGATACGCAAACCATGGCCCGTTATCTGCGTCGGCAGGTGGCGATTGCCAAGATGCCAGGCGACCCGAACCATCTGCTGCGGATCGTTGCAACGAACCTCAACCAGCGGCTCAGGCGCGGCCACGACCTCGACCAGCCTGCCATCTTCGAGCACCAGCGCATCGCCCCCCCGCAGCGCGATCGCGTTTTCCAGATCAAGCAGAAACGCCAGGCCCCGCGTGCCCGTCATCGCCATTCGCCGCCGGTGGCGGTCGTCGAAATCGAGCACAACCGTATCGGCCGGAGGTTCGACCCAACGGTGTTGTCCGCGAACCTCTGTGGCACGGATCATCGCACTATGTCCCGTAAAGACGGCTTGAGCATCGCTTTCGTCTCAATACATGAAGTAGCGCTGCGCCATAGGCAGCACCTCGGCGGGCGCGCAGGTCAGGAGTTCGCCATCGGCGCGCACCTCATAGGTTTCTGGATCGACCTCGATTTTCGGCGTGGCCGCGTTATGGATCATGCTCTTTTTGGAGATGCCGCCGCGCGTGTTCTGCACCGCATGGAGCCGCTTGGCGATGCCGAGCTTTCGTCCAAGGCCCGAAGCAACCGCCGCCTTCGAGGTGAACACCACCGAGGAGGCGGTGAGCGACTTGCCGAAGGCGGCAAACATCGGCTGGTAATGCACCGGCTGCGGGGTGGGGATCGAAGCGTTCGGATCGCCCATTGGAGCTGCCACGATCGAACCGCCCTTGATGATGCACTCGGGCTTGACGCCGAAGAAGGCCGGTTGCCACAGCACGAGGTCGGCGAGCTTTCCTTTTTCGACCGAACCGATCAGCTTGGAGACGCCATGGGCGATCGCGGGATTGATGGTGTATTTGGCGATATAGCGCTTGACGCGAAAGTTGTCGTTGTTGCCCTCGTCTTCAGGCAGCGCGCCGCGCTGCTTTTTCATCTTGTCCGCGGTCTGCCAGGTGCGGATGATGACTTCGCCGAGCCGACCCATGGCCTGCGAATCCGATGACATCATCGAGAGAGCGCCGAGATCGTGCAGAATATCTTCCGCCGCGATCGTCTCCTTGCGGATGCGGCTTTCGGCAAATGCCAGGTCTTCCGCGATCGACGGATCGAGATGGTGACACACCATCAGCATGTCCAGATGTTCGTCTATTGTGTTGCGGGTGAATGGCCGGGTCGGATTGGTCGACGACGGCAGCACATTCTTCAGGCCGGCAATCTTGATGATGTCAGGTGCGTGGCCGCCGCCGGCGCCCTCGGTGTGGAAGGCATGGATGGTACGGCCTTTGAACGCTTTCATCGTATCCTCGACGAAGCCGGATTCGTTCAGCGTGTCCGAGTGCAACATCACCTGGACATCGTAGTCGTCTGCAACGTCAAGGCAGTTGTCGATCGCGGCCGGCGTCGTACCCCAGTCCTCATGCAGCTTGAGCGCACAGGCCCCGGCCTTGATCATCTCCACCAGCGAGGCGGGTCGCGAAGCATTGCCCTTGCCGGAAATACCGAGATTGACGGGGAACGCGTCGAACGACTGGATCATCCGCGCGATATGCCAGGGGCCGGGCGTGCAGGTCGTGGCGTAGGTGCCGTGGGAAGGCCCGGTGCCGCCGCCGAGCATCGAGGTGACGCCGGACATCAACGCGTGCTCGATCTGCTGCGGACAGATGAAATGAATGTGGCTGTCGAAACCGCCGGCGGTGAGAATCTTTCCTTCGCCTGCGATGATATCGGTGCCGGGGCCGATCACGATGGTCACGCCCGGCTGGATATCGGGATTGCCGGCCTTGCCGACCGCGCTGATCATGCCTTCCTTGATGGCAACATCGGCTTTCACGATGCCCCAGTGATCGACGATCAGCGCATTGGTGATGACGGTGTCTGCCGCGCCCTGTTTGTTGGTGGCTTGCGACTGGCCCATGCCATCGCGGATCACCTTGCCACCGCCGAATTTCACCTCCTCGCCATAGGTCGTGAAATCCTTTTCGACCTCGATGATGAGATCGGTGTCGGCAAGCCGCACCCGGTCCCCGGTGGTCGGTCCGAACATGTCGGCATAGACGGAACGCTTGATTTTTACGGACATGATTCGGCCCCGACCGCTTGGATAAAATTCATAGCTTCCCCATCACTTCGCCGCGGAAGCCGTAAATGGTGCGCTTGCCCGCAAGGGCCACGAGCTGCACCTCGCGGGTCTGCCCCGGCTCGAACCGCACCGCGGTGCCGGCAGCGATATCGAGCCGCATGCCGCGCGCCTTTTTCCGGTCGAATTTCAGCGCCGGATTGGTTTCGAAGAAATGGTAGTGCGAGCCGACCTGGATCGGACGATCGCCGGAATTGGCGACCGTCAGCGTCACCGTTTTGCGGCCGGCATTAAGCTCGATCTCGCCTTCCCTGATGAAGAGTTCTCCGGGGATCATGGTTCGTACCTCCCAAAACTCCACTGAGTCATGGCCGGGCTTGTCCCGGCCATCCACGTCTTTACCGCACTCGAACGCAAGAAAGGCGTGGATGCCCGGCACAAGGCCGGGCGTGACGAATTTGAAGCACCTGCGCGCCTCACCTGATCGGCTCGTGCACGGTGACAAGCTTGGTGCCGTCCGGAAACGTGGCTTCCACCTGAATGTCATGAATCATTTCAGCGATGCCCGGCATCACCTGCGCGCGGGTCAGGACCTGCGCGCCGGCCTGCATCAGATCGGCCACGGTGCGGCCGTCGCGCGCGCCTTCGACGATGAAGTCGGAGATGATGGCAATGGCTTCCGGATGGTTGAGCTTGACGCCACGCTCGAGACGCCGTCGCGCCACCATTGCCGCCACCGAGATCAGGAGCTTGTCTTTTTCGCGGGGAGAGAGATTCATGCACGCACTCTTCTTCAGACCATTTCAGTTGAGCCATCTAGTTGAGCCAGAGCCGCGGCAACGCCGACCCGCAGGCACAGCCGAGCACCGCCATCATATCGGCGCGTAGCAGCGCCGCATCTTGGGCACAGAAACGGGCCATTGCAAAGCCGTTCCACGCGGACACGCCGACCTCGCCGCCGAAGGTTTGCGACAATTCGCGAATCCGCTGCACCAGCACCTCGTCGCCGGGCACGATCAGGGCGGTGCCGATCGCGACGCCGCCTTTGGCCACCGCAGTCCTTGCGAGCTTTTCGCCGATATCGCCATCAAGGCAAATGTTTTCGGCAAACACCAACCGGCCGCCGCGACGCATCCGCCAGCGATCGGAAAATTCGCCCTGCCTCATCCGTTCGCCCATGGCCGCGCGGCCAAAAACCGCGATTTCGCAAAGCAGCAGCGAGGCGTCATCCGCCAGATCAATCTCGATGCGCCGCAAGATGCGCGCGCGGTCGAACAGGATGGTTTCCTGCGGCAGCCAGGCGAGGTGCGAGCGGGCCTCCGCCCTCAGGGTAATATTCAGCCGAGCCGCCGCGTCTTCGGCACGGTAGATTTTCTCTGCCGCCGCGGACGTCACCGTCAGCCGGCTGCCTTCGCGGGTTGCAATATCGATGTCGAAGCGGTCCCCGCCGGCGATGCCGCCCGCGGTGTTGACCATAACCGCCGACAGCCCCTCCGTCTCCGGCGAAGGGAAGCGCACACGCAGCGAGCCGGATTCATGGAGGTGGCGGCGGCGCGTGGCGCCGTCCTTGTGATGAACGTCGAAACTTACCGCCCCCCGGGCGCGGTTGGCCGCGAATGTCGCAGAACTAGCGCTCGTCGTATCGATCCGCATGCACATTTCCGGATCATGCTTTACAGGGCCATCTGCCGACTGATCTCGTTCGGGTCGAGGTTCCTTCGGTCGCAGGTATATTTCACGGCACCCCGGTCCATGACGGCGAAATTGTCGCCGAGCTCGCAGGCAAAGTCGAGATATTGTTCCACCAGCACGATCGCGATGTTGCCGAGGCTGCGAAGATAGGTGATGGCGCGCCCGATGTCCTTGATGATCGACGGTTGGATTCCTTCGGTCGGCTCGTCGAGCAACAGCAGTTTCGGTCGCATCACCAGCGCCCGGCCGATCGCGAGCTGCTGCTGCTGGCCGCCGGAAAGATCGCCACCGCGGCGCGACAGCATCGATTCCAGCACAGGGAATAGCGAGAACACGTCGTCGGGGATGTTGCGGTCCTGGCGCTTCAAGGGGCCGAAGCCGGTCTTGAGATTTTCCTCAACCGTCAGCAGCGGAAAAATCTCGCGTCCCTGCGGCACCAGGCCGATACCCTTGCGCGCCCGCTCGTAGGGCTTCAGGGCGGTGATGTCGATTCCGTCGAACGTGATCAATCCGCCGGAAATCGGATATTGCCCGACCATTGCGCGAAGCAGGCTGGTCTTGCCGACGCCGTTGCGCCCCAACACGCATGTCACCTTGCCTGGTTCGGCGGAGAGCGAAACGCCGCGCAGCGCCTGCGCTGCACCGTAATAGAGGCTGATGTTTTCGACCTTCAGCATTGGCGGCCTCCGGTCGCGCGAATGGCGAATGGTGAATGGCGAATGGTCAAGCACCTCGTTTGCATCGTTTCTGCCCTAACCGCTACTCACTATCCGCAACTCACTATTCGCTATCTTCCCAGATAGACTTCGACGACCCGTTCATTCGCCGATACCTGGTCGATGGTTCCCTCCGCAAGCACCGTGCCTTCGTGCAGGCAAGTCACCTTGACGCCCAGTTCGCGCACGAAGGTCATATCGTGCTCGACGACCATGACAGTCTTGTCCTTGTTGATCTGTTTCAGAAGTTCGGCGGTCTGGTGGGTTTCGACATCGGTCATTCCCGCGACGGGTTCGTCCACCAGCAGCAGTTTCGGATCCTGCGCCAGCAGCATGCCGATCTCCAGCCACTGCTTCTGGCCGTGCGACAGGCTTCCGGCGAGCCTGTTGCGCGCGTCCTTCAGGCGGATGGTTTCCAGTACCCGCTCGATGCGCTCGGTTTCGCCGCGGCTCTCGCGCCAGAACAGCGTGGCTTTCACGCCGTGATCGACATTGAGCGCGAGCAGCAGATTGTCCTCGATGGTCTGGCTCTCGAACACCGTCGGCTTCTGGAATTTGCGGCCGATCCCGAGCTCGGCGATCCTGGTCTCGTCGAGGCGCGTGAGGTCGAAGAGGCCATCGAACAGTACGGTGCCCTCGTCCGGCCTGGTCTTGCCGGTAATGATATCCATCATGGTGGTCTTGCCGGCGCCGTTCGGGCCGATGATCGCGCGCATTTCGCCCGGCTCGAGCGCGAGCGACAGGTTGTTGATGGCGTGAAAGCCGTCGAAGGAGACATGCACGCCGTCGAGATAGAGCAGCGCGGATGTGGCACGGGTATCCATGACGTTCATGCGCTCACTCCGCCATGTCCGGTTCGCTGACGCCGTCCTCGCGCGCGGCGCTCTCGGCATTTTCCGACCGGCGCCTGGCCTTCCACGGCTCCCACCATGAATTGAAGGTACCGACGATCCCCTTTGGCAAAAGCAACGTCACAAGGATGAACAGGGTGCCAAGCATGAACAGCCAGTAGGGCGCCAGCGGGCCTGACGTGAAATAGGTTTTGGCATAATTGACGACGATGGCGCCGAGCGCGGCACCAACCAGCGTGCCGCGCCCGCCGACCGCCACCCAGATCACCGCTTCGATGGAGTTTCCGGGCGCGAACTCGGACGGATTGATGATGCCGACTTGCGGCACGTAGAGCGCGCCCGCGACGCCGGCCATGCAGGCCGACAGGGTGAAGACAAACAGCTTGTAGGACTCGACGCGGTAGCCGATGAAGCGCGTGCGCGATTCCGCATCGCGGATGGCGATCAGCACCTTGCCGAGCTTTGAGGTCACCACCGCCCGGCAGATCAGGAACGCGACGATGAGGGCAAGACAGCTTAGCGCAAACAGCGTGGCACGCGTGCCGTCGGCCTGGATGTTGAAACCAAGAATATCCTTGAAATCGGTCAGGCCGTTGTTGCCGCCGAAACCGAAATTGTTACGGAAAAATCCGAGCAGCAGCGCGTAGGTCATCGCCTGCGTAATGATGGAAAGATAGACGCCGGTGACGCGGGAGCGGAAGGCGAACCAGCCGAAGCAGAAGGCCAGCAGGCCCGGCACAAACACGACCATCAGGGCTGCGAACCAGAACCTGTCGAAGCCGTACCAGTACCACGGCAGCTCCGGCCAGTTCAGGAAAACCATGAAGTCGGGCAGGGTCGGATTGCCGTAGACGCCGCGACTGCCGATCTGTCGCATCAGATACATGCCCATCGCGTAGCCGCCGAGCGCAAAGAAGGCACCGTGGCCGAGCGAGAGGATGCCGCAATAGCCCCAGATCAGATCGATCGCGAGCGCAAGGATGGCATAGCAGACATACTTGCCGAAAAGAGCGACCAGATAGGTCGGCACCTGCAGCATCGAACCGGAAGGCAGCAGCAGGTTCGAAAGTGGAATCAAAACGCCGCCGGCCGCTACCACGATCAGGAAGATGGTCGCGCTGCGATCGAGCGAACGCGTGAGCACGTGCGGCATCATGCTTCCACCGCCCGTCCCTTGAGCGCGAACAGCCCGCGGGGGCGCTTCTGGATGAACAGGATGATCAGCACCAGGATGGCGATCTTGCCAAGAACCGCGCCGGCGACCGGCTCAAGGAATTTGTTGGCGATGCCGAGCGTGAAAGCACCGACCAACGTGCCCCACAAATTGCCCACACCGCCGAATACCACCACCATGAAGGAATCGATGATGTAGCTTTGGCCGAGATTGGGGCTGACATTGTCGATCTGCGACAACGCCACCCCGGCAATCCCGGCGATCGCCGAGCCGAGCCCGAAGGTGAGCGCATCGACCCGAGAGGTAGCGATTCCCATCGATGCCGCCATGCGACGGTTTTGCGTCACCGCGCGCATTTCGAGGCCAAGCGGCGTAAAGCGCAGCATCGCGAGCAGGATCGCGAACACCGCCATGGTGAAACAGAGGATCCACAACCGGTTATAGGTGATCGTGATCTGCCCGAGTTCGAATGCGCCGCTCATCCAGGAGGGATTGCCGACCTCGCGGTTGGTGGGCCCGAACGCGGTGCGAACCGCCTGCTGAAGCACCAGCGACAGGCCCCAGGTGGCGAGCAGCGTTTCCAGCGGACGGCCGTAAAGGAAGCGAATGATCGTCCGTTCGATCAGGACGCCAATCGCGCCGGCAACGATGAAGGCGAGCGGCACGGCGATCAAAAGCGAATAGTCGAACAGGCCGGGATATCTCGTGCGAATCACCTCCTGCACCACGAAGGTGGTGTAGGCTCCCAACATCACCATCTCGCCGTGGGCCATGTTGATGACGCCCATGACGCCGAAGGTAATGGCAAGACCGATCGCAGCGAGCAGGAGAACCGAGCCGAGCGAGAGGCCATACCAGGCGTTTTGCAGCACCGACCAGATC
>Ga0307476_10002182_pt1 | contig 11701 bp, 9 predicted proteins | sample atmos_gasesECM2C_2_FD_203314 | JGI IMG/M metagenome (GOLD analysis project Ga0307476, IMG submission 203314) | Hardwood forest soil microbial communities from Morgan-Monroe State Forest, Indiana, United States - atmos_gasesECM2C_05 | ecosystem: Environmental > Terrestrial > Soil > Temperate... | reverse complement strand
GGCGCGCGAGGTCGTCGACCAGCGGCACGCCGAACGTGACGTGATCGGGGCGCCGCGCGTCGGTGTAGGCGCCCTCGCCGCGGAACGTGGTGACCTCGACATGCGAGCTCGCGCCGCGGCCGGTCACCACGGTCACGGTGCCGTGCTGCAGCCCGGTCGGCACGGTGCGCGGGAACAGCGCGATCACCTGCTCGGGGCGGGCGCTGGTCGCGACGTCCCAGTCGCCGGGCTGGCGGCCGAGGATCGCGTCGCGCACCGCGCCGCCGACCGCGACCGCCTGGTGACCCGCCGACGCCAGCGTCCGGCACACCGCGCGGACGTTGGCCGGCACGGCGCCGGCGAGCCGCTGCCGCGCGAGCGCCTCGGGGACGGCCTGTGCCATGCCGGCTACTCCGTGGCGGTCGCGGTGGCCGCCGCGCCGCGCAGCCGGTTGAAGATGTCGGCGGCGCGGTGGCGGAGCTTGAGCGCGTCCGCCGCCAGGCCCGCGCGCTCCTTGACCTGGGCGAGCCCCTGGTAGGCGCGGGCCAGCTCGACCTCGTGCTTGACCGCGGCCAGGATGTCGATCGCGCGCCGGAAGTCGTCCTCGGCCTGGGCGGCGTGGCCGAGCGCGGCGGCGACCTCGGCCTTGACCCGGTACCCGCAGCCGATGTGGACGCGCAGGCCGACCGCCTCGCTGACCGCGACCGCGGCCTTGGCCTCGAGCTCGGCCTCGGCGAGGTTGCCGAGCTGGAGCTGGACGTGCGCGAGCCGCTGGTGCGCGGTGGCGAGCGCGCCGCGGTCGCCCAGCCCCGACGCCAGCTGCTTGGCCTCGGTCAGATCGACCACCGCCTCGTGGCCGCGGCCCATCGCGGCCTGGACCTCGCCCGCGCGCGACAGCACGTCGGCGAGCGCGAGCTTGTCGCCGACGTCGTGCGCCATCGTGCGGGCCTCGCCGAGCAGCTCGAGCGCGAGCTCGTGGTTGCCGTCCTCGGCGTGGACCCCGCCGAGATCGCACAGCGACTGGACCACGCCGACCAGGTCGCCGATGTCGCGCCGCAGGTCGAGCGCCTCGCGGAACTGGTTGATCGCGGCCTTGAAGTTGCCGGTGTCGTGGTGGACCCGGCCGATGTTGGCCAGCGACAGCGCGATCGAGCGCCGGTCGCCGAGCGCGCGCCGGATCGTCAGCGCCTGGCGGTGGAACTCGAGCGCCTGGCCGAACCCGCCGCGCAGCCAGTTGACCCGGCCCATGTCGTCGAGCGTCGACGCGATGCCGCGGTCGTCGCGCGAGCGCTCGAACAGCTCGTGGGCGCGCCGCAGGTGCTCCATCGCGAGGTCGTACTTGCCGAACCGGCGGTAGCCGCGCGCCAGCCGGCTGTACGCCGCGCCGGCCTTGGCGAAGTTGTCGTAGCGCCACGCGAGCTGGAGCATCTCGACGAAGTAGCGCATCGCCTCCTCGGTGCGGCCGCTCTGCTCGAGCACGTCGCCGAGGTTGTGCAGGGCGTCGAGCCGGGCCGGCGCGTCGACCTCGCCGAGCATCTGCAGGCCCTTGTCGTACAGCGTGCGGGCCTCGTCGGGCGCATAGCGGGCGCGCGCGCGATCGCCGCCCTGCAGGTAGCAGTGCGCGGAGCGCAGCTCGTCGCCGCCCTTCTCGTACAGCCCGGCGAGGAACTCGAGCTGCTCGTCGCTGCGCTGCACGGTCTTGGCCTCGAGCCACTGCGCCGCCGACAGGTAGTAGCGCGCGCGCCGGCTGATCTCGGTCGACCGCACGATCAGCTCGCGCTCGAGGTTGTGCTTGAACACGACCTCGGACTCGCCCGGGATGCTGGAGTCGTCGACGTCGAGCGGCAGCACGTAGTCGCGCTCGGCGAGCGACGCCACCAGGTCGGACACCCGCCGCCGCACGTCCTCGCCCTCGCCCCACTCGATCTCGAGCGGCCCGGCGTGGACCGCCGGCGGCTGGGTCTCGAGCCGGGTCATCGCGATCACCGCCGAGACCCAGAACACGTTGCCGAACACCGCCGCCTTCTCGAGCAGATCGCGCTCGTCGTTCTCCAGCGCGGCGATCCGGGCCTCGATCGCCTCCTCGATCGAGATCGGGAGCTCGGTCGCCGCCGCGCGGTCGGGATCGAGCCGCCACACCGGCGCGCGGGTGTCGATCGTGCCGTTGTCGAGGAACAGCCGGACCAGCTGCTCGAGGAACGCCGGGTTGCCGCCGGTCATCTCGACCGCGCCCTGGGCGGTCTCCTCGGGGATGTTCGGCACGCGGGCCAAGAGGTTGCGGAACATCTGCTCGGCGTCGTCGGGCTCGAGGTTGCGCAGGTCGATGCGCTCGTGATCGACCGCGCCCTCGCCCCAGCCCGAGGCGTGGACCAGCATGTCGGGGCGCGCCGCGGTGAGCAGCACCACCGGCGAGCCGCCCAGCCCGGTGACGATCTCGCTGACCAGGCCGAGCGTGTCGGCGTCGGCCCACTGCATGTCGTCGAGCACCAGCACCAGCGGCGACTGCGCGGCGTCGAGCTCGATGAACCGGCGCAGCGCGGTGCGCGCCAGCTCGGTGTGCTGCTTGGGGTTCTCGGCCACCGCGCGCAGGAACGGGGTCGGCGGGTACTCGAGGCCGAGGAAGCCGCCGACGAAGTGCAGCATCTCGGCGATCTGGTCCGAGCCCATCACGGTGCGGACCTCGTGCGCGAACCGCAGGCGCGACGTCTCGTCGGGCACCGGCAGGAGCTCGAAGCGATCGCGCAGCAGCGAGGTCAGCGCGGCGTGGCGGACCGGGTTGCCCTCCGCCTCGCGCTCGGCCACGCCGTGGAACACCCGGCACGGCGGATCGCGGTTCGCCAGCAGCGGCGTCAGCTCGTTGATCAGGCGGGTCTTGCCGGTCCCCTGGTTGCCGACCACGGTCACCAGCTGGGGCGCCTGGAAGTCGATCGCGCGTGCGACGACATCCGACAGCGTCGCCAGCTGCTGCGCGCGCCCCACCAGCGGGCTGCGAACGATCCGCACCAGCCCGGACCCACCGTCCGGCCTCGCCGGGCTCCGCGCCCCCGGGATCGGTGGCGGCGACGGTTTCGACCCGGGTGGTGGAGTCGCCGCCGCCGCGGGTCGGCCCGGGGGACGGGACGCTCCTGTCGACACTGCGACCGAGGTTACACCAACCGCGGTGATCCGTCCCGACCGTGGCAGGGGTGAGCGGTTCGGGTGTATGTTTCCTGCGGATGGGATCCCGGACATCGGTCGTTGCGGGCCGGCTGGCTCGCCCCGGCGTCGGCGTCGTTTCCGGCCTCGGGCTCCGGCCGGGGCTCCGCCCTAGGCTCTGGCTGGGGCTGGCGCTGCTCGCGGGCTGTCCCACCGTCGACCTCGGCGATACGCCGACCGAGATCGGCCTGTGCAACCCGGCGGGCGGGCTTGCGTACTTCCAGGATCAGATCTGGCCCAAGTACGTCGTCCGCAGCGACCCCAAGACGCAGTGCAATCAGGCCAACTGCCACATCGCCGGCGGCAACGGCCTGGACTTCCCCGACCCGGTCGACTACGCGACCGCCTACAAGCGCGTGCAGATCTACCTCAACTGCGGCACACCGTCCGCCAGCTCGTTCCTGACCAAGCCGCTGGCCGGGATCGATGCGCACAGCGGCGGCGACATCTTCTCGGGCCTGTCCGATCCGGCGGTGCAGGTCTTCCTCGACTGGTTCCAGTGAGCGCCCGCAGCCTCCTGCTCGTCGCGACGCTCGGCCTGACCGCGGCGCTCGCGCTGGTCCCGGCGCAGGCCCGCGCCGAGGCCTACCTGCGGGTGATCGCGCAGCGCGCCCCCGTCCACTCGGGGCCCAGCGCGAGCTACCGCGAGGTCTATTACGCCGATCGCGGCCAGGTGTTCCAGGTCCTCGAGCGCGGCACCCGCGACTACTGGTTCCGGATCGAGCTCGACGACGGCACCAGCGGCTGGATCCTGGGCGACATGGTGTTCCCGTTCGAGGTCGGGCCGCCGGGCGACGAGGGCGTGTTCGTCCGCATGGGCCAGGCGATCAAGGGCGCGATCCTCGGCCCGTCGCCGGTCGGCTACGCCAGCGTCGGCCTGTCGTTCTCGGCCGGGCTACTCGACGGCGAGGGCATGTTCCTGCTCCGGCCGTCCTGGCTGATCGATCCGTACTGGGCGCTCGAGGGCTTCGCCGGGCTGTCGCCGCGCGCCGAGAAGGACATCTTCCTCGGCGGCCTGGGCTTCGTGCTCCGCATGGTGCCCGGCGCGGTGATCGGCCCGTACGCCAGCATCTCGACCGGCGCGGCCCACATCCGGCCCAAGGTCGACAACTTCGTCGACAAGAACGAGACCCTCATGGCGCTCGGCGCGGGCGGTGGCCTCGAGATCACGTTCAAGAAGCAGATCACCCTGCGGCTCGACGCCCGCAACTGGTCGCTGTTCAACGAGAACCACGCCAGCAACGGCCAGGAGTACTCCGGCGGGCTGGCGATCTTCTTCTGACGGAGCCCCTCATGCGTGCACACCTCGTCGCGATCGGACTGGCGTCGGCCCTGGCGGCCCTGAGCTCCGGCGCCGGCTGCGGCAAGCAGGCGGTGCGCGCGGCCGAGAAGGAGTTCCTCGCCGATCAGGTGATGGTGTTCGACGACGACCCGCACGAGGCCTCGTCCGACGATCACATCCGTACCAACCGCGAGGGCGCCGCCGGCGGCCACGGGGCCGGAGGCGGCGGATGCGGCTGCAACTAGCAGCGCTCGCCGCCGGCGCGGTCGCGATCGGGGCACCCGGCCCCGCGCGCGCCGACGACCGCGCCGAGGTCTCGACCTCGCTGTTCGCCGAGCAGCGCGACGGCGGCAAGGGCGGGCTGACCGTGATCCACCCGCAGGCCGACCTCGGCGTCGACCTCGGCCGGTTCGTCACGCTCGACGTGTCGTACGCGGCCGACGCGGTGTCGGGCGCGACGTCGGTCATCTACCAGGCCGACGCGGTCAGCTCGGCGACCAGGTTCTCCGACACCCGCCACGAGGGCACGCTCGGCCTCGGGTTCCACGGCAAGCGCTCGCAGATCAACTTCAGCGCCACGGTCGGCACCGAGCGCGACTACCTGTCGCGCCAGTTCGGCGGCAGCGCGTCGATCGACCTGCCCGGCCGCAACACCACCGTCGCCCTGGCCTACAGCCACAGCTTCGACCTGGTGTGCGACAAGGACAACGGCATGGCGACGCCGCAGGAGGCCAAGGCGCTGACCGGCGCCGACCCGTGCGACAAGTCCGGCGGCGTCTTCGGCAAGGACCGCCCCGGCGTCACGCTGTGGCGCGGGCTGTCGATCGACACCGCGCAGACCACGCTGACCCAGAACCTGTCGCCGACGATGAACCTCCAGATCGCGCTGTTCGGCCAGATCCAGGAGGGCTTCCAGTCCAACCCCTATCGCCGGGTGCGGATCGGCCAGAACTCGCCGCAGGAGCACATCCCGGACACCCGCGATCGCTGGTCGCTCTCGGCGCGGCTCAACCGCTTCCTGCCCCGCCTGCACTCCGCGGTCCACTTCGACGCGCGGTTCTACGACGACACGTGGGGCGTGATCGCCGGCGACGCCGAGCTCGGCTACTCGCAGTACATCGGCAAGAGCCTGCTGCTCAAGGTCCACGCCCGGGTCTACCAGCAGCGCGCCGCCAGGTTCTTCAAGGACGCGTTCTATTACGAGACCGAGTCGACCGCCGGCGCCTACTTCACCGGGGATCGCGAGCTGTCGCCGGTCCGCAACGCGGTGTTCGGCGGCAAGCTCACCCTGATCACGCTCGGCGGCGACCACCCGGTGTGGGGCCTGTTCGACAAGCTCCAGTTCAACCTCAAGGCCGACGTCCTGATGCTCGACGTCCTGGCCGCCGACGACCTCGCCAGCAACCCGGTGGGCGTCGACAAGCAGTTCATCTACGGCAACAGCCTGATCGACGCCGTGATCCTCCAGCTCGGCCTGACCGGCAACTATTGACCACCGTCACTCCCGGTGCGAAGGCGCGGAACGGCGACCCAGGTATGGAAGTTCAGTCCATGGCGGCGGGAGTGCTATGCTGCACGATATGTACCGCTATGGCGACGGGACCCCGTTCCCGCTCGATGAAAACTTCATCGAGACCCTGACGACGGCGGTGGAGGCCTGTACCAACGCGTTCGTCCCGCTGACCGATCTCGACGCGCGCCGCGAGAAGGCCCGCGAGGTCCGGCGCGAGGCCGACAAGGAGCTCGGCCGGCTGTCCGACCTGGAGGCGACGGTGATCGGGTCGCTGCTGGCGTTCGCGCCCACCGACAGCAAGAAGCCGAGCCTGACCCAGCAGGTGTCGCAGAAGATCACCGCCGGAGCGAAGTCCGCCGTCGCCGAGGCCCGCCGCCAGGTCGAGGGTCGGGTCGCGTCGACCGACGCGCTCGCCGCCCCCAAGACCGCCGCCGACGCGGTGCTCAAGGCGCTGCGGCCATTCTTCGAGGAGCACCAGCTGCCCAACGCGGCCTGGATCATGTCGTGGGACGTGCGCGGCCTCGAGCCGGCGGCCAACGCGGTCTCGACCGGCGGCCGGATCTCGGCCAGCTTCAACCTGGTGCCCGATCCGTTCCGCGCGCCGATCCGGGTCGAGCAGCTGACCGACGGCGTGGTCGTCCACATGATGAAGCGGGGCGTGTTCGGCAAGGCCAAGCCGGCGCCGATCGACCTCGGCAAGTACGTCGTGGTCGCGTTCGAGAAGAACAGCCGCGAGGCGATCATCACGCTCAAGGAGAACCCCAACAAGTCGGCCCAGGGCCTGCGGTTCGCGGTCACCGACGTCGGGGCGACCTGGGTCTCGATCACCGCCACCGGCGACGCCGACGGCGATCCCAACCCGCTCGACATCGAGGACGTCGCCCCGGTGCGCATGCTGGCCGAGAAGGCCTACGCCGCGCTCAAGGACCTGACGATCCGGCGCAGCCTGGTCGAGCTGTCGCTGGGCAACACGCCGCTGGCCGAGCTCGAGGAGCCGCGGATCATCCCGCTCGAGCTGCTCGCCCAGCTCACCCCGCTCGCCCGCACGATCCGCGAGAAGAGCCGGATGTCCGGCGAGCTGATCCTGAAGCGCGACATCGGCGACGGCCGGCGCGAGGAGCTGTTCGTGCCCAGGGCCACGCTCGCCGCGCAGTTCGCGCGGCTGCCCAACGAGTACCGCCGGCCGTTCGAGGACATGGGGATCACCAACGAGGAGACCTCGCCGGCGATCCAGCTGCCGCCCCGGCCGCCTGCCCCGCCGCGCGGCAACGCCAACTCGCCGACGATCAAGATCGACAACGACTGATTCCGAGCGCGCGCTGCATCTGACATGGTCTCGATCACGCCGCGAGGCCGACGATGCCGGTGACCAGCTGCTCGAGGATGATGCGATCGGCGAGGTCGCGGCCGAGCGCCTTGATCTGCGGGCCGGTGAACGCAGCATCGGGGCTCGGCGGCGTGGAGCTCAGCGTGATGTCGCCCTTGAGCGCGCGGTCGGCGTTGGCGAGCCGCCGGGTCGCGGCGGCGAGCGCGGGCGGCGAGTAGCTGCGCGCCTGGGCGATCAGCTTGTCGACGACGAACGGCGGGACGCCGAGCGCCGGGGCCCAGCCCGGGCGCGCCACGCCGGTGTCGCGTAGCGCGTAGACCTGCGCGAGCTGGCGGATGTGGCGGGCGAGCATGACGACCACGCCGACCGCGCTCTCGCGCTGATCGCACAGCGCGGCGACCGCGCCGAGCGCGCGCGGCAGGTCGGCGGCGCCGATCGCGTCGGTCAGCTCGAACACCGTGCGCTCGCGGGTGTCGGCGATCAGCTCGTCGACGTCGTCCGAGGTCACCGGGCGCTTGCCGGCGTACAGCCCGATCTGCTCGACGCCGAGCGCGAGCCGCGACAGGTCGTCGCCGACCGCCTCGAGCAGCCGGGTGACCGCGGCGGGCTCGAGCTGGACGCCGTGCTGCTTGGCCTCGGCGCGCAGCCATGGCGCGAGCTGGCGCGGCGCCTCGAGCACGTGGAGGTAGCCCTTCTTGGCGAGCTGGGCGTACAGCTTGATCCGCTTGTCGAGCTTGCTCGCGACCGCGACCAGCACGGTCGACGGGTTGGGCCTGGCGAGGTAGCCGAGCAGCGGCTCGGCCTCGTCGGCGGCCATCGCCGACAGGTCGCGGACGTAGACCATGCGGCGCTGCGCCATCATCGGCAAAGTCTGGGCGAGCGCGACGATCCGCGCGCCGGTCGGCTTGCCCTCGACGACGTCGAGGTTGAAGCCGCGCGCGGCCGGCGGCACCGCGGCGTCGCGGATCGCGCCGAGCACGCGCTCGATCAGGATCGGGTGCTCGGAGTGGAGCACGTAGATCGGGTCGAACCGTCCGGCCGCCAGATCAGCGAGCAGGTCATCCACGCGCGGCAACCTACCATGCGCCCCCGACACGTGAAGATGTGTGAACCATTCCGTGCGGCTGCGAGCGATCCCAGCAGGAGGGCAGCGACCTCGGGGGGGTACAGGGCCGCGCGACGCGACGCGCGGTGGGTGAATCGGACGGCTCCGCCGGCCGAGAGGGGGCGGGAACGTCCCCTGGTAATGATAGGCTCCCTGCCCGTGAAGCTGTCACGCCGATCGTTTCTCGCAGGTGCCTCGGCCGGCGCACTCGCGCTGTTCGGCACACCGCGCCTGGCCGCCGCCCGCGGCCTCCTGATCGAACCGCGGCTCGACGAGCTGGTCAAGCGCGCGCTCGGCGCCGCGACCAAGGCCGGCGCGAGCTACGCCGACGTCCGGGTCGTGCGGTTCCGCCGCGAGAACGTCGCGACCCGCGAGGACCGGGTCGAGCGCGTGGCCTCGAGCGAGGACTACGGCGTCGGCGTGCGCGTGATCGCCGGCGGCGCGTGGGGGTTCGCCGCGACCCCGAGCGTGACCGCCGCCGACGCCGAGCGCGTCGCGCGCGACGCCGTCGCGACCGCGAAGGCCAATGCCTCGCTGATGAAGCGGCCGGTCGCGCTCGCCCCGGTGCCCGCCAACGTCGACGTCTGGCAGACCCCGCTGACCAAGGATCCCTTCAAGATCCCGCTCGAGGACAAGGCCGAGCTGCTGCTCGCGATCAACCGCGAGGCGATGAAGGTGCCGGGCGTGAAGTTCGCGACCTCGCAGTACGCGGCGATCGCCGAGTGGAAGCTGATGGCGTCGACCGACGGCGCGTACATCGAGCAGGAGATCGTCCGGCTCGGGCCCGGCTTCCAGGTCACCGCGGTCGACGACAAGCGCGGCTTCGAGTCGTGCAACGCCGAGATCCCGCCGCGCCAGGCCGGCTGGGAGTACATCGAGTCGATCCCGATGGTCGCCGACGCGCGCCGGGTCGCCGAGGCCGCGGTCGAGAAGCTCAAGGCGCCGTCGGTCGACCCCGGCAAGAAGGACCTGATCCTCGATCCGTCGAACATGTGGCTCACGATCCACGAGTCGATCGGCCACTCGACCGAGCTCGACCGCGCGCTGGGCTACGAGGCCAACTACGCCGGCACGTCGTTCGCCACGCCCGACAAGCGCGGCAAGCTCCGGATCGGCGCGCCGATCCTGACGTTCTTCGCCGACAAGACCACGCCCGGCGGGCTGGCGACCTGCGGCTACGACGACGACGGCGTCGCGACCCAGAAGTGGAACCTGGTCGAGAACGGGGTGTTCGTCAACTACCAGACCACCCGCGAGCAGGCGGGCTGGATCGGCGAGACCGCGTCGCGCGGCACGTGCTACGCCGACAGCTACGGCAGCTTCCCGTTCCAGCGCATGCCCAACGTGTCGCTCGCGCCCGGGCCCAAGGAGCGCTCGATCGACGACCTGATCGCGATGACCGACGACGGCGTGGTGATCGTCGGCAACGGCTCGTGGTCGATCGACCACCAGCGGTTCAACTTCCAGTTCGGCGGCCAGATGTTCTGGGAGGTCAAGCGCGGCAAGAAGACCCGGATGCTGCGCGACGTGGCGTACCAGGCCAACACGATCGAGTTCTGGAACTCGTGCGACGCGATCGGCGGGCCGAGGTCCTGGTGGCTCGGCGGCTCGCTGTCCGACGGCAAGGGCGAGCCCGGCCAGACCAACTCCGTGAGCCACGGCTGCCCGCCCGCCCGGTTCAAGCAGGTCAACATCCTCAACACCAACCGACGGACCGCCTGACCATGCTGACCCAACCCGAAGCCCACCGCCTGGTCGATCGGCTGATCGCGCTGGTCCGTGCCACCAAGGGCGCCGACGCGCTCGTCACCCTGCGCAGCTCGCGCGAGGGCAACACCCGGTTCGCGGTCAACGAGATCTCGACGTCGGGCGACGTCGAGCGGCTGTCGATCGCGCTCACCGTGCAGCTCGGCCAGCGCTCGGCGACCGCGGTCACCAACCAGCAGGACGACCGCTCGATCGACGATCTGGTCGGCCGCACGCTGCGGATGGCGCGGCTCGCTCCGGAGAACCCCGAGGACATGCCGCCGCTCGGCCACCAGAGCTACGCCCCGGCGAAGAACGCGGCCGACCCCGCGACCGCCCGGCTCGCGCCCGACGTGCGGGCCAGGGCGGTGGGCGCCGCGCTCGCCGCCGGCCAGGCCGGCAACGTCGTGATGGCCGGCTTCGTCAACCACGCCAGCCACAGCCTGGCGATCGGCACCAGCGCGGGCCTGTGGGCCTACCACGCGTGGACGTCGTGCGGGATGTCGTGCACCGCGCGCACCACCGACGGCACCGGCTCGGGCTGGGCCGGCACCGGATCGAACCGCATGGCCGACCTCGACGCCGGCGCGATCGCCAAGATCGCGGCCGACAAGGCCACCGCGTCGGCCCGGCCGCAGAAGCTGGAGCCCGGCCGCTACACCGTGATCCTCGAGCCCGCCGCGGTCGCGAGCCTGCTGGCGTTCCTGACCGGCTCGCTCGACGCGCGCCGCGCCGACGAGGGCCGCTCGTACTTCACCAAGCACCGCCCGGGCGACAAGCTGTTCCCCGACACCATCACGCTGCGCAGCGATCCGGCCGACGCGAGCCTGGGCGCGCTGCCGTTCGACGCCGAGGGCTTCCCGCTCACGCCGACCCGGTGGGTCGACAAGGGCGTGCTCACCGCCCTGCCGTACTCCCGGTACTGGGCGAAGAAGCAGGGCAAGCAGCCGACCGGCCGCGTCGGCGGCGCCGGGGGAGGAGGCGGCGGAGGAGGCGGGGGCGGCGGGGGCGGCGTCGGCTGGATGCTCGACGGCGGCACCGCCTCGCGCGACGAGCTGATCAAGGGCGTCCAGCGCGGCGTGCTGATCACGCGGTTCTTCTACCTGCGCGCGCTCGACCCGCAGTCGATCCTGGCGACCGGCCTGACCCGCGACGGCGTGTTTCTGATCGAGAACGGCGCGATCGCGCGCCCGGTCAACAACTTCCGGTTCAACGAGTCGCCGGTCCAGATGCTGGCGCGCTGCGACGGCCTCGGCGCGACCGCGATCCCGAGCGGCGTCGAGGGCGGCGCGATGCGGGTCCCGATCGTGCGCAGCCACGAGTTCAACCTCGCGTCGACCTCCGAAGCGGTGTGACGGCCCCGCGCCCGCCGGCCGCCGATGCCGTCGTCGTGACCGCGGATCGCGCGCTCGCGCCGCCGCCGGGCGCGCTGGCCTCGGCCCACGACCGCGCGCGCGGCGCGACCTCGGTGCTCGCGATCGACGGCGCGATCGTCCGGGTCGGCGATCCCGACGAGGTCGCCGCCGACCCGCGCGCCGCCGGGGCGCGCCGGAT
>Ga0307476_10002181_pt1 | contig 11701 bp, 9 predicted proteins | sample atmos_gasesECM2C_2_FD_203314 | JGI IMG/M metagenome (GOLD analysis project Ga0307476, IMG submission 203314) | Hardwood forest soil microbial communities from Morgan-Monroe State Forest, Indiana, United States - atmos_gasesECM2C_05 | ecosystem: Environmental > Terrestrial > Soil > Temperate... | reverse complement strand
ATCTTCAGGCGCTGTGACAAAAACGCGGCCGCCTGTCCGCACGGCAGCGCTGCGTGAGCGTGTATAACCTGAATCGGCGAGCGCCCATGAAGTTGCCGAACCTTTCCCAGGAGAACCGTTCCTAAACACAAGCCCGCGCTCGCTAGTCCAAAATTACCCGGCAACTGCGGGTATCGAACCCATTCGGCAGGTGTTTCTGAGCTGGACCGTGGGCGGGCATGATAAATCGAAGTGACGGCGACCACCGATGACACCACGCCGAGCGCCGAGCTCTCGCGCAGGGGCTCAGCGACAAAGCAGCCGCTCACTTCGTCGCCTTTAGAAGGGTAAAAAGGGGTGAGAGTCAAAACATGCAATTTCGCTGTGTACCCCCCCGGCACTCTCTTCCATCCGCGAACTGAGCTTGTGCGCGATGTTTCAAGTTATCGGCCTCGCTTGTCTGCGCGGAGCGTGCCAAAATCAGCTCACTAATCCCGGAGATTGTCACGAAGCGCGAATCCTGTAGATCGCTGTCTGAAAACTGTATATCAAGCTTCTGCTCGATCTCCGCAACAAATTCCACGACTTCCATCGACGTAACGCAGCGCGCCGGCGAACCATTGTCTCAGCTGAGGATCGGATCATCGCAGTGAAGGTGCACCAGCCGCTCTCACCGCAACGACAGACCGCCTGCGCGCCACGAGCGTTGAACGTTCCGCTTCAATCTGTGGCACAAGGTCCATCAACATAAAAGCCGAAAGCCACAAAAATACGCATAGGTACGAACCCACTGCGAAGAGCCAATCTTCGAAGCAAGCATGCACGAGGCCGGCGGTTGTAATCAGTGCGAATGGAATGGAAGAATGATAGGGATTCCCAGTCGTGCGGATCCAACTGTAGACGCGGACCAATATTCGAATCAGCAGAATAATTAGAACCACAAACGGCACGGCTCCTAACAGGCCCATATACTCCGCCAACGCAAAGTAGCTGTTCCCGTGCTCACGGTTTGTTCCTTCCACTGTATAGAACGAGGAAGCTGTTGCCGGACGAAGATCTCCTAGCTCGCTGGTGCCGAACCCGCTGCCAAACCAGGGATGCCGCTTGACGGCGGCAAGCGTATCAGACCAGGGCGACATCCGCGAGCCGAACACGCCCCGATGTGTACCTGCGTCCTTGAAAACAACTCTGCCCGTAAACGACGAAACCAACTCCTCCGTGCGAGAGGGATTCAGCACCGCCATGAGAGTTAGGAAAAAAAAAGACAGGAATGCGCATTGCAAAAGCAATCGTTGCCTGCGCAGGGCTACCGTGAATATCACAATTACGGCCACCGCCCCTAAAATGGAGGCTCGCGAGTTGGCTACATACAGCAAGCTGCCGCACAAGGCTAAAGCCACAAATCGACGCTGTCTGAGCCCACGAGTCTCTGCTGTAATCGCCGCCCAAAGCAAAACTGGCACGATCCCGACGCCAATGATCGCTCCCAGGGCGTTAGGATTCCCGAAGACCGCGTTGCCCAAAACGTAGTAAAAAACCGCGGAGATATACACCAAAACTTCGCAAGCCAATACCAGACTGCTTAAGAACCTCTGCTCCCTTCCTGCGATAGCTAATCGGGCTCCTGACGACGCATAGAGGAACAGCAAGAACAGGCTGAGTACTTTTAGCAGGGCGGTTTTCGGAACCTCAGACACGAGAGCGGAAACCAGCGCCGAAACGATGCAAAACAAGGCTACCAAATGGAAAGCTCTAAAATGTTGCACCCGCGGAGTCTTGATCCAGATGACAAAGCCGCCTAGCGCTCCCACTGCCAGAAAGAGCCAGCGAAGCGACATTCCCACGGCGTAGAACGGCAACATCGAGCCTGCCCAAAGAAACGAGCCGATTAGCAGGGGAAAGAAAACTGATTCGAAATGGCTCAGTCCGATCACAGCAATTTGAAATGCCAGAATCGCACCAAGAAACCTGGTATTCGCAAATAAACCAGGCCGGCGTTCCACGAGAAAGAAAAGCGCCCAGAGAGAAAGCAGCCCCAGCGGCAACACAATCAACCTTACGCGACCCTTCATTGTGTCTCCGCGCACACGAATTGAACGGCCTTCATCAATCCTTCGGCCCACGTCTTCGGAGAGTTTGCTTCGATTCGTTCACTACTTCTGGAGCCCATCTTCCTTCGCAGCCCCGGATCACAGGCTAACCGCGACATGGCCACGGCCAACTGACACGGGTCTGCCGGCGCAACCACAAATCCGTTCCATCCATCTTGCACCAGATCTGGCACGCAGCCTGCGACAGAGGTAGAAATCACCGGTAAACCACAGGACATTGCCTCGTTTACCACCAGTCCCCAGGGATCGCTATGGGTTGGAAAAATCAAGCCGTCTGACAAAGCGTAAAACTTTGCCAGCCCTTCCCTTTGCACAAAACCTGGGAATTCGACGGTCCCTGTTGCAATTCGCGACGCTCGTTCCCTCAAGTCGGAACGGTCTTCCCCGTCCCCTACGAATAGTAACCCAACTTCGGCACGAATTCCGGCGTCCAGCTGTGCATACGCTTCCAGAAGGTCGAATACTCCTTTTTCGCGCACCAGTCGACCCATGTAAAGAAAGTACTTCGACGGCAAGCGGTGGAGTGCTCGCAGTCGGTCTTCCTGTTGTCTTGCTTCTTCCGCCTGCGATGCAAATAAATCATTGTCCACAGCATTGGGCGCGATGAAAATAAATCGCTCAGCGATTCCCAGATCGCGCAAGTACAGCGACGAAGATTTCCCCGCCGCGACCACGGCCCTGCAGCTCCGAAGAAAACGTTGCTTCATAAATTCCACGAGCGGATGACTTCCCCGCGCATCCAGAGCTGTGCTCTCCGCCCAAAGCAGCAACGGAACGCGCTGCATTGTCGCCCAACGGGCGGCTTCCCAGAAAGCAACGTGGTTATATCCGCCGCACAGGATGGCATCGGGTTTGATCCGTTTGAGCGATGACCGCACTCCTCGATTGAGCAAGATGTTGCATTTGCCGAGACGGCAGCGCCAGGATGGAAGCACGTCGTAACGAAAGTTGATCTCATCTTTATATATTTGCCACTGGCGCAGAGTCGGATCGTTCTCGGAGAGGAAGATCACGTGCAGGTCGATCTCTGGTCGCTGCGCTAAGGCATTGAATACAGGAATCCGGTAGGGCGCAATGATCTCGGTGACGATTACCAGCTTTGGCCTCACTCGGCGTACCTGGATAGAACAATTCTGTTCGCTAGCAGTAATTGTGGAACACGCGAATCAAGAGATTCAAAACGGATCAAGCTCCCGAATCCTTTCGGTGAGCCAACGCGACGCGTGTGAAAATATCCTCCCATCGCCGAGTAATTATGTCCCAACTGAAGCGCTCTATGTGAGACCGTCCCGAACGCCCGAAGCTACGGCACAACTCCGGATTCGCCAGAAGTCGTCCCAAGGCCGCAACCATCTCTTCGTCTGAGTCCGCCAAAAGGCCTGTCTCGCCGTCGATCACAGACTCAGGCTGGTAATCCTTGCGCGCAATCACGGGCAAACCGCACGCAGCAGCTTCCATCAGGACTCGTGGCGATCCTTCCCATCGCGAGGGAAACATAAAGATGTCCGCCGCTTGATACTCTTTGCGAACTGCAACCCGTCCAAGCGGGCCGCGGAGGAAGACATTCGGCAATCCCTTCGCGCGCTCCTGCAATTCTGTATTCAGGATACCCTCTCCGACGACAACAAAATCCGCGTGCGGATAACGTTCCGCGGCGATGAGAATCAGTTGAGGGCCTTTGAATGCCCGCAGCGCGCCTACAAATAACACTCTAGTTCTTGGATTCGCTGGCCGGTCCCAGTCGGGCGCGAAGAAGTCAATATCCACGCCAGTAGGCACGACTTCACTGGCAATGCCGTAATTGTTCTTTAGACTGCGTTGGACGAAGGCCGAGTTGCTGAAGAGGTAATCGCAGCGCAACACCGTTTCCTCCAACAGACGGATTGTTTGCGGGGTAATCGTCTCATCGCGCCAATCGGATTGAGATTCAACTGTGCCGATGGTTGCACAGCGACTCGAGCGGAGCGACCGCAGCTTTAGAAACCACCGACTGGCTGGCGAAACCTTCAGGTAAAAGATAATCTCTTGCTTGCCCAAAAGAAAATGGGCGAGTAAGGGAATCGTTTGCAGACGATTTGAAAGCTGAATCAAACGCGTGTTCGGCCTTGCGCTGATGTGCGCCGCTGGAGTTCCGCGGACAAACAGGCTCACGAAAAAGCGATCGGGATTTAATCGGCTCACGATTTCGCGCGCGTTAATCATTTGCGCATTGGTCAGGCCTTCATCCGCAAAGGAGTCGACCAATATTTTGATGGGCTGCATTTGGTTTAACTGACGGAGCCATTCCAGATTTAGTTACGCAGGCACGGGTTTAGTTCTAAGCCGACGGTTTGCACGATCGGAGTAATTTCGCGTAAACGGGTTCGCAAGTACGCTGTTGAATTTTGTCGGCTGGCAGAACTTCCTAAATGTTCGAGTGCTACCTCCAGCAAACGACGACGCACGGGTCTTGCCGCAGTGACTGGCAAGGGCGTGTGCTCGGCTGAGTCTGCCTCAAGGTCAAATAAATGGTCGGTTTGATCTTCGAAATTCAACAAAAGCTTATAGCGCTCTTCGCGCACTCCAAGCAACCGGGCACCCCGTCGCCCTTCCATTCCGAAGGGATTCGTGCAGCCGACCACGCACTCCTCAATAGCGGGGTCCTCCCAATGTGCACCCTGAGCCAAGTGATTCCAATGACTGCTCCCGCAAAAGTCCGCCGGGACTGACAATGCGGCGGCTTCCAGCAACGTGGGAGCAAGGTGCAGCAAGCTGAAAGGACGGGCGGACACCGCTGTTTTTTTCATCCCCGGCACTCGGACCACTAGCGGCACGTGAATCAACTTTTCCACCAGCGACGGCGCGTGGTAGCGGCGGCCGTGCTCCAGAAACTCCTCGCCATGGTCCGCTGTAAATGCCAGGACGCAACGATCCCAAAGTTTGAAGTGGCGCAAAGCCTCGATCAATCGCGCCATCTGCACATCCACCCAACGGATGCAGGCGTCGTACATTTCGACGACCTCATCGCGATGACGCCACAAACGCTCGTTTCCATTATCGAAGCGATTCCAGTATCCATTCAGATAGCGCGCCCGAGACGCCGTGAGTCCGTTTACTCCGAGCAACTCTAGTCCCTTTTCTGTCGGATAGTATGGCGAATGCGGATCCATGAAGTGCAGCCACAAAAAGAAAGGACCGTTTCCAACAGAGGCCAGCCAGGTGCGAGCCTGATCGACGATTAGGTCCGCCGCTGGAAAGCGGCGCAGCATATCCAGCGATTTGGCCGGGGGCGCAGCCCAGCGCTGACAGTATTGAAAGTAAAACTCGTCGTATGCAGCCCCCATTCCCGGCATCCTGTGACTCAAATTTTCCAGAATGCCGTTTAAGCCCCCAGCCCAACCATTCTTTGGAGGATCAGGCGGAAAATCTGAAAGCGGCGCAAGGTCGTCTCCCAGAAAATCGCGGAACGTGTCGAAGCCGAAACCGTAGCCAAAGCGCGTTGACAGGTAAGGGTTACCCGCACCGAAAAACGCTGTCGCGTATCCGTTTTCCTTGCATGTAGAGGCCAAATTCTTTTCTTCCACCGCAAGTCCCAGCACCTCACGACCCAGCGCCAGCGGATAACGCGACGCCAGAATCGCCGGGACCGAGTAGTACGTTGGCACTCCCGCCACTATCGCTGTGGGAAAAACAAAGCTCTCTTCAGCAAGACCATCAAGGAAAGGAGTGGTTGGGCGAGGATAACCCATGAAGCCGCAGTGATCCGCACGCAGACAGTCGACGGTGACAAGAATAATCGATTTTCGGTCGTTCATTTACGCTCTCCGCCCAGCGGCAATCCATCTCGGCGTAAACTTCCGTTTCGTCACCGGGACTCGCACCGAAGACTCCGTCGATTGCAGCGTGCCCTTATCCACCAGATCGTACAACTCTTCGTCACGCAGGTACAGAATATCGGGATGCTTCGCTTCCAGCGCAGTGAGAAATTCATCCAGTAATCTCAGCGTGCGAGTGCGAAAGTCTTTAATGGCTGAATGAAAGTTGATCGAGTGGACGGAAACGATCGCGGGAAGGCCGCGAGCAATGTGGTGCTCGGCAAGCTTGACGCAAGCCTCGACGGAAAAATCAGGCAAAACGGCAGGCTCAAAATCTAGTGAACGATAAAGATGCAAAATTCCATTCATGTCGAAGTGAGGCGCCCTCGCGCTTGCCGGCCCATTCTGCGCCACCTGAATGCCGCATTTCGCCCACGCATCGTACGTACCACGATCGGCGCGATAGCCCGGAGCGCAAGCGGATCGCGGAGGTTTGGAGAAGAACTGTCTAAAACTTTTCACCCCCGAAACAATTAGAGCTTCTTGCTCGATTGAAGACAAGAAACCTTCCTGCTCTTTCGCTTGCGGATCCCAGTATTCAAACCCCACCCAGGGCATGCGCCAGTGAATGTAAGGCACGCCCGCGTTCCACAGATTGCGCAAAAGAACACCTCGCTCGCCGGGATCCTTCAAATATCGTTCCACGGCCCTTCGGCAGAAGTGCGTCACACCGTGAAAAGCTGGCGACAACGACCCCAACGAAATACCTTCCTGATAGGACTGGAATAATCCGGGGCGTTGCCAACCTTCCGGAAGACTTTCGGCCAAGGGGAGAAGATAAATATTCTGAAAATGGTTGGTACTTACCTTTTCACAATCAACGTTCGCGAGAATGAAGTTCATCCCGATGGAGGCGGCCCTGCCGGATGAATCGCGGTGTTTCTGCAGCAGTGAAACAGTTGCCGCGACATCTTCTGCGGTCTCAAGACTATAAAAATCGTAGGTGCGCTCGCCGAGGTTCAGTCCCGAGGCTCGCAGTTGTTCCCAGCACTCGCGATCACGAACCCCGACTCTTCCCCAATCGTCACTCTGCAGCACAACGATCGGACGCCCAAACGCGAATCCATCCACAGGCAGGAAAGAACGTCCGCGTCGCCACGCTTTATGAAAGATATTCGGCATCTTACATTTCCGTATTTGGCTCGCTTAGTTTGTGGAGATTCGCGCAAACTATATTCACTTCTGCGCCAAGACGCTATAGTTAACCGTGAACTGGTGATTGCGACGGCCCGAGAGATGCTACATCAACGTTCCCGCCAGATTCACAATCGGAGTTATGCTGTGTCGATATAGGGAGCGAGCTGTTGGATGGCGCGTGAAAATATCAAACAAGCATTGACAGTATGGAAAAATCCCGCCACGCTGCTGCCCTCCGCACTACTTCTACTCGATAAAGTGGACTAGATGGTGCAGCCTTGAGCTGCACAAAGATCGCCGATTAGATGTACCCCAAATCTCTCAGCCTTTCTTCCACCAGGGCTTGGTCGTCCTTGTCGAGGTCACTGGTGTCCGCATGGACTAGCTCCTGCAGCAAGAAGGTAACGAGTTGTTCGACGCTGGCAAACGAAGAGCCGAACTTCTGCTGTGCTGCGTCGCACAACTCAGCCGGAACTCGGATGTCACGGAATTCGCTCATGATCGAGTGCGTGGCCGCATCATCCAAGAGACGCCCGCACACGCGTCCAAACGGCATCGGCGATCAGACTATCATCTGCGTCTAGCCCCATTGCGAACACGACCACAGAAAAGATCCCGTAGGCAAGAAGCAGCGCAACTGCGATCCCTGCCAAATCATGCCCCGCAAAAACTGACAATCGGCGAATCATCAGCACAACCAACATAGCACTCACAGCTGGGGGTATCAGTTTCAAATAACTTCGATTATAGGGAGAAAGATGCAACCCCCTCCGAACCTCCAACAGGTTCCATGCATTCGTTCCCGCGTTCGTGATAGCAGCGGCCACCGCTGCTCCGATCGCTCCCCAGTGCGGAACCAGTTGAAAACATAAGACCACCATCACGATTGCCATCACAACCTGTACGCGGACCAAACGACGCTGATTGCCCGACATCAACAGAATGTATCCGACGGAACCCACCGCGCAATTCACTAACTGACCGCAGGTACCGACCACCAGAATAGGCCAGCCTGCCTCGAAATCGCGACCGAAGATGCGCATGATCGGCTGTGCATACGCTATAACCATAATTGCCAGCGGGAACGTCAGGCCGAGCATCCATTTTGTCAGTGTCTGGAAAAGACGTTTCAGCAAGGCGTGCTCGCCTCGCGTGTGAACATCGGCGATCACGGGTGCGAAGATTTGATTGACCGATTGCAGGATAATCGGTTCATAGGCAATAAGGGCAGCCGCTACCGAGTAGATTCCAACCAGGTGAGCGCCGTGATAATAGCCCAACGCCACCCGGTCGGTTTGCGCTATTAAGAATTCCATCAATCCAATACCGAATATGGCAGCGGAGAACAACCATACTTCCTTCTCGATCAGCAACTTGGTCACATCGAGAGATCTGGCGGCAACGGGGGTGAGACGCCAGACGAGCGAAACCAGCAGCGCAACTGCCACTGTCGCGCTTATAATCTGCGCCACCAGGTATCCCCACAGACCGCCTCCCAAGGCAATCAACAGAAATGCCAGCACGATTGTTAATGGACTGGCTATGAACCGTGTGATCACGGTGCGACGGCCTACCTCTTTGTAACCCGCCAGCACCTTGCTGAAAAATGAGTTCAGCGCGCCCGTAATCATAATCAGCGCGAATAGCGGAAGATACCGCACAAGCTGAGGGGAGTGATAAAAGCGGATAGCGATTTCAGGTCCCCATTTCAACAATAGTGCTGCGGAAATCAGGTTCGTCGCCAACAGCACCCACGAACCGTTCCACAGCAGAGATCGCAGGGCGTCAACTCTTTTGGACGCTGAATACAAGGCCACAAATCGGACAGCCGCTTCCGGCAGCCCCATCACATTAAGTATGCCCAGAAGACTGATGATGGTCATACCCAGGGCGTACATCCCAAGAGCTTCGGCCCCTAGAACACGAGCCAGGTAGATCTTAAAAACATAGCCCAGCCCAGCCGTAAAGATCGTACCGGCAAAGACGACCCCGGACTGCCGCGAGATACGGCCCATCTCCGTCTGGAATTTTTGTCTCTCCTGGCCAGCATGCGCAGTCTCAGCACCCAGCACTGCGGGAGTTGGCAGAAGAGCTTCCGGAATCCACGGCTCTTCCGCGAGCGAACTCCAGTCTCGATTCGAAATCGCAACTCGCCACGAAGGTACGACGTGAAGTGCGCGGCCAAAAATCTGATAGGCGCGAAGTTTGGCCCTGCCTTCTCTCCGCAACCTTCGGCGAAAATCCCCCGCGACCATCTGGCGATAGTAGGTTTGAGCTCGATCGAAAGCTTCTTCTTCGCGCGGTGCGAAGCCATGGCTGTGCCCATTGGAAAGCGTATAGCCCAAGGTTTGCATTTCCTCCCCGAGAAGCCGCTCTACGAGCGCGATCTGGTAAGAGCTGAAAAACCTATCGTAACGGCCAATGTGGTCGGTGGTCGCAGGTTTGCTCAGTAGAGAGTGGAAGCGACCCTCCGCCATGTCCTCCTCCACATTCTGGTGACGCTCGTGGAAGTCGACCATTGCAGGTTCGAAATCGACGCCCAGGAATGCACATATCTTCCGCAACTCATCGGCTGGCTGGGCGGTAAGCGATTCATACTTTACCCAGTAGATTTGATCAGCCGGAAAAACCGGGTCATGCAAGAGATGCACCAGATAAAACTTCAACAGCGCTGCTGTACTGATGAGGTAGCCGGTATCCCGGCGCCCTTGGTTCCAACGGTCGTCATATGAGACCAAGACATCGCGCGGATCTCGCACCATGAATAAGAGTCGTGCCCGGGGGAACAGTTCTCGAATCTGTGGCAGCCAAAGAGCATGCCCCGGAGTTTTTTCGCCCCATATTTTTGCGTTCCGCTCGCGGGCATAGGCGTGCCCCAGCTTTTCAAGAAGATGGCAGGTTGGTCCAACATATCTCGGCTGCTTTGACGCCTCGGCAGCCACGACTCGTGCGGCGGAATCGCGGTACGAATGCAAATTCTCCCACACTTCGTTAAAAAACAGAGAAGTCTGCCACGGATTCTCGAATTGTCGAAGACATCCCAGGCGGTCCAACACAACGTACCACCAGGTTTCTGGAAAAATCGCAATGATCGAGTGAGCATCCAGCATGCGCGACAGAAGGCTTGTACCGGCGCGACTAAGGCCAACAATAAAAACGGGCGAGTCTGCAGAAGATGCAGTTTCCTTCGACTGAATCGCGATGTCCTGTACTTCGGAACCCAAGCGTGCGGTTACTCCCTTGATGGCGATCCCTCAGACAACGGTGCGACGATGCCTGCACTCTTACAAATATGAACTGACATCGGCTGGAATAGCGATGCAACAGTCTAATGCTTTTCTATCCCGAACGTGACGGCCCAAGTCAAGACTCTACCGACCCAGCAATCTGCGAACCGTTGATTCTACTTTTGGGGAACGTTTCAAAAGGCTGGCGGCGCGAAATCTGATGATTTCGCGCAAATTACCAAACCGGGACTTGGTTATGGTGGCATATAACGTTTGGCGCGTGCTGTTGCCAAAACGCTCCTTGTACCCCTCGGCACCCAGGCCCAAGTCAATGAGATTCATGCCGTCCATCTCGCAGGCTTCGACAACAATGTGCGAGAGTAAACAGTAGCCGGGAGAGTTTTCTTCCTGGCGGCTGTCGAACGTCGGCTGATACCAAAACCAGCTGCCGTGAAATCGGAAGCCGTAATTCCATGCCACGGGCCGGTTACCGATCATCAGGATGCTCAAAGTTGCCGCTCCAGTGCCGGAAAATCGGCGCGCGAGCTCCTCCAAAAATACGCGCCGCTCGACGGTTGAAAGACTGCTCACTCGACGAGTAGCCTGAAATCGCGCTACGTGCGCCTCCACGAAACCTGGTAAGGCTTCCATAATCTCAGCGTAGGTTTGCAGATGAGCAAACGTTACCGGACCTTCGCGTTCCATCGCTCGAAGATAGCGGCGAAGTTTTTTCTTGCCCGCGAATGAGGCCTGCAACTGCTGGCGCTGCTCTCCGCAGCCAAGCTTCACCTGAGCGCACAGATATGCGGGACGAATGAAGATACGCAAGTGACTTCTCCGTGCCGCTGCGCGAAGTGCGCCAGTGGTAGCCGAATCCTCCGGAAGATTAGCCAGGGCGAGAAAGCTCGTCGGTGTTCTTGCCAACTCCGCGAGCACCGCATCGGTAAACTCGGTTCGGAGTTGCGGGCGAGAGAGAATATCGCAATAGTCCGCAGTCGTAGCGGCGAGAAAACTTGCATTCTCTTGATCCGCATCAGTCGCCAGAGATGCTACTCCAACCAATTCGTCTCCTTCGTAGCCGAGGAAGAGCAAGGGTTTGAGGGTCGCGTGATAGGCCGATTGCATTGCCTGTGCCCATTCGAACGTATAGAAGACCTCGGGCCGTTCCATCTGCAGCGCCAGATTATTCCATTGGCGGCACAGTTGGGGATCTTCTGGAATTTCTGGGTGCAGGACTATCCGCAGACTCACTTCTTCCCACTCGCGCATCTCTTGGCGAACACATAGTAGAACCAATCCGTAACGTAACGTCGGCTGGCACGCGGGTAATCATCGCCCAGCACTCGTAGCGGATGAAGATCGAATGAAGCAAGTTCAGACTCGACTTGTTCGG
>Ga0307476_10002180_pt1 | contig 11702 bp, 12 predicted proteins | sample atmos_gasesECM2C_2_FD_203314 | JGI IMG/M metagenome (GOLD analysis project Ga0307476, IMG submission 203314) | Hardwood forest soil microbial communities from Morgan-Monroe State Forest, Indiana, United States - atmos_gasesECM2C_05 | ecosystem: Environmental > Terrestrial > Soil > Temperate... | reverse complement strand
GCGCGGGGGCGCTGAGTGGACATTCGTGGAGGTTGAGTGGGAGATGGCGCGTGTGAGGCGCGGGGCTGAGCGAGGCGAGCGTTCGGGGCACACAATCCTGTAAACTGGCGGTCTCCCCTTCAGTTCGTAGATCGTTGCGCGAGAGGATCTCGACATGCGTGCATTTCTGAGTCATTCGTCCTCAAACAAAGATGTCGTGATAGCAGTGCATGACGCTCTCGAAAAGGAGTCGACTTGGCTCGACCGGGCAGAGATTGAATGGGGAGAACTTTTCCTCGAGAAAATCGCTGACGGAATTAAGTCAGCGACCGATTTTGTACTTTTTTGGAGCGAGGAAGCGGCAAAGAGCGAATGGGTTCGCCTCGAAATCAACATGGCCTTCATCCAAGCTCTTCGTCACAAGGCTATTAGGCTACGCGTCATTTTATTGGATAAAACACCCCTCCCACCTTATTTGCAACCTTATCAATCTTTTTCCGTTGTAGGTTCTTCGGACCCGGCCAAAGAGATAATCGGGAAACTTTCAGAGCTACTCAGGGAACCGGTCCGTTCGGCTAGAGCGAAATTCGTGAATCGAAACAATGAGATCACGCGTATCGAAAGCGCGATCGACGATCCAGAGGTCTCTAGTGCCTGGCTCTTTGGGTTTACAGGAGTCGGGAAGACTTCTCTGGTGGGTGAGGCTACTCGAAGGCTTTTTGAAGGCGCTGATCCTGTCAGGATAGAAATTGATCCGGGCACGGGCTTTGTGGAACTGGCTCTTAAGCTGAGCGCAGCCACGAAGATGACCCTCGCGGAATCTCATTCCCAAAAGGAGATTGAGCAACGGATCAGACTTTCAGTCGAAACTATCGCGAAGGAAGGTCGAATCCTCAGCTTGTTCAATGTGCAGCACTGGCTGAACGAGAACGGAGAACCAACAGGCCCACTTGCTTTTTTGCTGGAGATAGTTAAATCGGTTCCAGATTTCTCGCGACGCCCCGTTTTTTTTACTTCCACAAGGCGCCCAGAACTCGATCCAGAACAACTGAAGAGACTGGATCTTATCCACGTCGGGGGTTTGAGCGACGAGCACATCGCCGTTTTGGTGCGTAACTGGTATTTCGCCATATACGGCAAAGACATCGCGCCGGAGGATGCCGACACTATTGCCCCAAAGCTCTTTGGCCATCCCATTGCGGCACGCCTCGTCGCAGGCTTGTTGGGGCAGCATTCAGCTCAGTATCTAGAACAGTATCCTAGAGAATTAATCGCCCTCCGTAGGGACTTGACTAGGATGCTGCTCCGGGACCTAAAACTGAGTGCCTTATCAGAGACACTTATGGAAACACTTGCCTTAGCCGGCATTGCACTTCCAGCAAAGGTTGTAGCCGCCGTTGGTTTTTCAGACGATGAATTTCAGGCCGCGGTAGAAGAGTGTGCTCGTGCAGGGCTGATCACCGCCGACATGAGGTTGGAGGGGCACCCGCTCTTTCAGGAGTTTTTTTGGCACCGTTTGCATCGAAGTGATTATGCAGGGAAGGCAGGCACGCTTGCACACGTTCTTCGGGATTACCTCAAATCATTGGAAAAGGATTCTTCGGAGTACGTTGACTTTCTTCCTGTCGCTTACAGGCTGTTTGCGATGTCCGGAGATCTGGCAAGCGCTACCGCACTTCGCAGCGACCTCTTAGGTGAACTCGAAGCGACTGCCATCGTCCTCTATCAGAGAAGGAATTACGCTCTCGCAGACAAATACATAGGACATGTTTTGGATGCCGATCCAAAGAACTGGCGCATGAGGCTTTATAGGGCTCGGGTTCGAATACGTGAGGAGAATTGGACGGAAGCGGACGCAATCCTCGACGGGATGCTACAGGAGCGTGATGGGGATATCGGCGTACTGCACGCGAAGGGTTGGCTTCGAAAGAGGCGAAAGAAGCTTAAGGAGGCGCTGGAAATATTTGCGAGGATCATCGCTCGCCGGGAGCATGTTGCGTCCTTGGGCGACGCCGCCGAGTGTCTCCACAGACTAAGACGTAATGATGAAGCGCTGGAATTCCTGAAACGGGCTAAAGCGCAGGAATCGGAAAATCCTTTCGTGTTGGACCTGGAGTCCAGAGTCCTCGAGGAGAAAGGGGAACTGGAACCAGCTTACGAATCTGCCCTCCTGGCATCTGCGCGCGATCCCCTGAATGGACATCTGCACCATCGTCTCGGTCAGATTCGCAATAAGCAAGGGCATCCCGAACTTGCAATCCCACATTTTGAGAAATCTATTGAAATAGACTCAGATCAATTCAGCCCCGCCAACTCTTTAGCTGCGGCTTATCTGGATATCGGTAGGGTTGACGATGCCGAGAAAATATTTGAGACCTTGGTAAAAAAGGCGCGCACCCCCGGCGACCATGCGTTGGTCGAACACATAAGAGCCAGACTCACTTTCGTTAATGGCGACCTAGCCGGAAGCGAAAAAATACTGAAGAAGGAAATCGATCAATCCCGCAACGTGATTCCCAATCTGGGTTTCTTGGCCAACGTCGAACTGGCTCTATTTGATCAGAACGCAGGCAAATATCAAGCGACTGCACAGGTCGCACTTGCTGCGGCGGAGGATGCTGTCAAGAAATTACAGGCACTGGATCCCGACAACCAGTTCATTGAAAAACTGCGAAGCGGCGTACAGGACCGCCGAAAGAAGAGTAGGTGGTAGTGCATTTCATAACTGCGTGGGGATAAACTAATCCTTGATGGATAGCAATTCCGTACCGGAACGTTAATGTCGTAGCGTCCGTTGCCGGGATAAGATCGTCTCCCCCTACCGAAATCCGGCCAACTTGGCTAGAGCTTTCCAGTGGCGTTTATGCGGTCGGTAGCCCTCTCGGATGCGTCCGGCATACCAGCGCGAAACCGAGATTTGTCGCGCAATTGTGGATGCTGACATCGAGGTGATAACCGGCTGGACCTTTTCGGAATAGAACGTGTCGGTGAGCCATGCGGGCTGGTCCCACGACTTCCAAGCATGCTGTGCTAAGGCATTCTTGCGTTGAGTGTTCGCACGCTTTACCTGAGCTTCACGCGCGTTCGCCGTTTGGCGTCCAATCTTTGCAGCGTCGAGCATATTCTTGGTGGCATCATCAACCGCACAACGAACACAGTTCGTACGCCCGTCTTGGATAGTTTTTCCGCAGCCGCGACAAAGGTTATCTCTCCGTGGCGCTGAGATGGCTGATGGAAGCGGGAGCGCACCTTTTGCCTCCCGTTTGTTGTTCTGAGTCAACCTGGTCGCAATCGGGGCATCTGGTCTTCGTATCGTTGTCCAGAACGCACGAGCAACCCACTCAGCCACCGGAGCTACAGCTCGACGCCAAAGCTGAGCCGTTTCTGACAACCGTACCGCGAACGATCCCATCAGTCGGCAGTTTCCGTTTCTTTCCTCGAAGAACCATTCCCGTCTCAACGGTTGACGCGTAATCCAGTCGAGCAGGTAAGCATCCACTTGAGGACGAACGGGCTCCATAAGGTCGCAGGCCAAACCGTCGCGAGCGGAGGTGTCAACGTGCAAGACGCCGAGACCTGGGTCAAGGCCAAGTGCAGCTGCAGCAAGCCTAGCTTCGGACTCAAGTATCGAATAAACGTAATTAAGGATGGCGTTGGGCGGGTTACTTGCGAGCCTGGGCGATCCCGTGAGAGAAGAAACTCGTGTTCCAAAAGTGCGCCAATGATCTGGGATTCGAGGTAGATCGCTCTTTGGGAAATTGATCGGCAACGCGCTGAATGCTGACCAGTACGCGCGTGCAGCCTGCGACTCGATGAGCCGAATTGTTGTGATGCTGTCGGCGCGGGGCAGTTCTGTCTTGAATCGAGCGATCGTGTCGGCAGTTGTGGAATCAAGCAGCTTGTGACGAGCGACTCGTTCCTGCGCAGCAAGCTTCTGGCTAATCAGTTCGCGTGCGATTCGCAATGCAGATCCGGATGAGTGCGCTGTTCCTTGGGATCGTCGAAGTTTGCTGTCAGAAGGGTGCACTGGCCCGGTGACTGCGAGAACCTTACCGTCCCGTTCAAGCATGCTGAAGGCCACGTCTTGGATTGAGAGCCACCTGAACGCGGCTAGGGAAATCATCCCATCGGAGCCGATGACAACCAATCTCTTCAAGTTGTGCCCTACGCGTGGAAGGCGCGCGCAGCGGCGATCCGGCCCAATTCCATCGAGCAGGACGAGGTGACCACCATCTACGCGAACCTGGATGCCGTAGCCGAATAAGGTCACTACACCATGACGCGGCACAATCAATTCAGCGTCGGAATTGTGGGATTCTGTAGCCATGAGGAGCTTGTACCTCCTTGTTGGCGAGGGTCCGAGTGCTGGTAACACTTGGCAGGCCCGCTCTTAAGTCTTTAGTCTTCTCGTTGCCGCAGTCGCTTTCGGTTCTTCCAAACTCTACGCAAATACTTTGATTCCATTCCATAACGTGCCGCTACGACATCAATTGCCTCACTAAAGCTATCGCACCGTGAGTATTCGTGGCCTACGTCATCAACGGCTCGCCTCCTTACATCGAGTGAAAACGTACCCGGTCGTCCCCCGTGCTTCTTGGGCAGGTGGGCGAGCCCCACTTTGAAAACTGTGCGCATTAACTCATCCGGCTGCATTGAATCAAGCTCGGCCAACAAGGCCGCGACTTTGTCATCTGGTTCGTGTTTCAGGCGCGCCACGAAAGCAGGTATCACATTCTTGGCGGGTCCATTACGAATCATGCGGCTCCACACCTCTTTTTCCTTCGGATTTCCCGGCAACATGTGAGCAGCCAGCCGCTCAATCACGTCCCAAAATTTCTCGACAAGCTTCTGACGCAGTTCCTTTCTCACTCGCACCTTCCCAGTCTCAAACCTATCATAATTTGAGACTAATGGTCTCAAATAACCGTAATCCCTTTGGGCTGTTTCCGGCCGATTGATCGCGGAATTTGTGCATGAGAACGTGATTGTGCGACACGGAGATGCGTCGGCAAGGAGGAATTCCATGAAACGCAACAGGCAACGACGGGCAAAATCGAAAGGTGCGAACCGAGTCGTCACACTTCGCCCGCCGCCCTATTCAACCCTAACCGTGGGGGAGAAGGCCGAGTACGGACGCTCCATCGACCTGCTCTACGACCTGCGGCAGGGCGAAGATCCATACACGACATTGCTGCGCAAGCATGGCCTTAGTTCGCGTAAAGCCCGAAGGTATTTGGGTACCAATCTTCTCGGCGGCGGGACACCCGGTAAGCGCGTGCGAGCCAGCAAAACTGACAGGCTGGTGCGTGAACTTATGTTTCCGACACCTTTCGGGTGACGTGCCAGTAATTGTTCGCGGTTCCCCGGCTGCGACGAAGCTGTCGAACTATTTCCAGGACCGCGAAAAACTCCTTCGCAACAAGATGAGCGCTGAGGAGTTCGAGGCCAAATGGCGTGATGTGCAGGTTGCTGGCCGGGAAATTTTCGCCGACGCAGATGAGGTTTTACGAATGGCGCATGCTGACATTTTCCAGATCGAGCACCTGTACGCAAGTGTGGGATCGGCAGAATGATCGGACGCACGGCCAAAACTGCTCTTCGCAACTCTCGGCAACGGGTACGTCCGTCGAGAAAGGTCTGCTTTCACTGTTTTGAGGCAGATCATATCGGCGGACGTAACCATATCCCGCATGTGACCGTAGATGTCTGCCAATTTCACCACGGCCAATTGACGGAACAGCGGCTGGCCGCCGGTGCGGAGATGAAGAACCAGCCCCACACGATCAAAACCGTCGAGATGGCCCTCCGCTCGCTGGCCGTTACTGGACGTGCCATATCAGCGGCTATCCAAAAACTTTGTGAGGGCCTCGACTTCTGTGCTGAGCTGCTGAAAAGAGCAAGGCATTAGTGAAATAATCCGTCATCAATCGTGACCGACAGGCTTGATCTTTTTTTCCGTGCACATACGATCCCGGTTACCGCACAGAAGGAATACCGGTCGAAGCGACGCGCAACTAAGCCGAAGGGCGCGCTCATATTCCGGTGCGCGAGCACGGGCGATGAGAGAAAAGACCTCCTTTTCGGTGCTTACGTCTGCGCTGAACTGGAAAGTGAGGAGTACGTCGCAAGAGAAATTGGTCTGTTTTATCGCGACGGTCAGCCGGAGGAATTCCGGGCTTTGACTCGCTTTGTGAAGGGCAGCGCTTATGAGCTCGGTAGGGTGGAAGAGTTCCGGCGCTGCGTTTTCTTAAAGTACCTGAAAGCTAGAGCACTCATCGTTGCCCACGATGCACCACGTGAGATCAGCTGTATTGCAATCAAATGGCACAAATCCGCGAAAACACGGCGGGCCTTCTCGTTTTACTTTCGAATGTTCTGGGACAAGAAGACGGGCAAGATGCGCCCTAGCGGCTACGAACCCGGGATTTCGATTGAGAGTCTGGATGCCGCGAAGGCCATTTATCGCCCGATCAAGTACAAATTTCACGACAGAGATGCGGAGCAAGAAGAAGACGACGAAGAAGAAGACAAAAAGTTCTCGACCGTCCACATTCTCGACCTGAAGACTTTAACCTCCGTTCTCACCGGAGAGGTCTACTCATTCCCATCCGCGTGTGACATCTTTGGAGCCCCGGCCAGCAGGCAACGCAAGTCCGATTCGCGCGTAACCAAGCCAGCAATTGAGCGCCTGCTGAGAGATGTGACTGCCGAACTGGAATTGTTGAATCGCCTCATGCGTGAATTTGGGCGGCATCCAGTTGATCTGGTGCCCGACCGCTGCTACTCACCGGCCACCTTAGCGAAATCCTATCTTTCCGCAATGGGGATAAAACCACCTCAAGAAAAGTTCAAGATTCCGGACAGAATCAATGGAATAGCTATGCAGGCGTCTGCTGGCGGACGTGCTGAATGCATGATCCGACGAACACCCATACCTGTGACTTATGTCGATTTCCACGCGCAGTTCCCGGCGGTCAGTCATCGGCTGGGCTGTCGGGAACTATTGTGCGCGGAAAGCCTAGAGTTCCCCGACTTCACCATCGGGGCACGTGAGATGGTCGAGTGCACAAACTTGGATGATTGTTTCCGCCCGAAGTTCTGGAAAGGCCTTCGCTGGTTCGCGCTCGTGGAACCCAACGAAGTTGTTCCGATGCGCGCGAAGTTTGGCCAGCGAGCAGATTCCGATCCGACCATGGCATGGGATTTTCTCACTTCAAAACAGCCAATTTGGATGACGGGACCGGACGTAATCGCGGCGAAACTGATCACGGGCAAACCGCTCAAGATTTTAGAAGCTATCAAGGTTGTTCCCCACGGAGTCCAACCTGGACTCGTGCGCGTCAAACTGCATTCGCAGATGAAAGTAAATCCTCGTCGCGACGATCTGTCCGAGAAGTTGGTTGAGTTGCGCTCTTCAATGAAGGCGGACTGCCCAGAGCTGGCTGGCGGATTGAAGGTGGCCGCGAACAGTGCCGCATTCGGAATATTTTCTCAGTTGGATGTCAGGTCTTTAGATTCTCGCTCTCCATTGCGGGTCTTCTCCGGAGAGACGGAGTATCTGACGCCGCCTGTTGAGGTTTGGGAGCGGCCTTCGGAATTCTATTGCCCGGTGATCGCGTCACTCGTCACGGGCGGGTCACATTTGCTCTGCGCGATGCTGGAGCGCACGGTGCGGGACATGGGTGGTCAGATCGCTGCGATGGATACAGACAGCGCGATGATCGTGTCAACCAAAGATGGCGGATTGGTTCCATGCGCTGGTGGCCGACACAGGCTCGAACACTACAGCGACGGGAGCGGGAACGCCGCCATGCGGGCGCTCTCTTTTGCTGAGGCCGATCGTATTCGCGAACGCTTCGAATCCCTTAGCCCATGGCGCAAAAGGCTCAGAACTCCGTTCCTGAAGCTGGAAAAAGAAAACTTCGATGCGAATGGCAATCGCCAGCAGCTAAACTTCTGGGGCATTTCGGCAAAGCTGTACTGCCTGTTTAATCTGGACGGAAACAGACTGCTCGTCCGCAAACCTTCCGGCCACGGACTGGGATTCTTGCAGGCGCCCTGCACAATTGCCGACTGGCAGCGAAGGACAGGACAGAAATGGAAAGAAGACTTACCGCCCTGGATATTTGAGACGTGGCATTTCATTCTCTCGCGGGAACTCGGCCTTCCACATAGACCGCCCGCGTGGTTGAAGCAGCCAGCCGTCATGTCGGTTCCAATTACAACACCTCAGGTGCTTTCACGACTCGGCTCCTTCAAAGATGATCTTCGTCCATTCACAGTGGTGACTGTTCCCTTCCCCAAGAAGGAACGAGGCCTGATTTGGAAGGGATACTTCATCATGCCGCACACGGAAAAGCTGAACGACCTACACGGACGTACGATGGTCAATATTGTCAGTGGCGAAGCTTTTCACATTTACGACAAGAATTCATCCAAGTTACCCAAGCCTCCGGGCTGGCTTTCTCTCAGGACGATGGAAGACGAAATCAATCACATCCTGTCGAGAGCCGAAAGCAAGTTTTGCACTCCCAACGGCGGGGTTTGCACGAGTAAAACAATCGGCTTACTGGTGCGTAGGCACATCGTTGCAGGTGAGTTTCATTTCATCGGCAAGGAGGCATCCACGCGTTGGGCGAGCGGGGTCGATCTTTCGATGTTGGCTGAAGCGGGAGACCTAGACCCGGCGGATGAGACTTCTCGCGAGTACGAAAGAGTGGTTGATCCGAGATATCTGGACCAAATCCGGACAGAAGCGAAGCAATTTTCTAATAAGCTACTCTCTCGCCAGTCCGGAGTTGCCAGGTCCGCAATCATGAACTTCAAGAAGGGAAGGAACACGATCAAGCCGCCTACTTTGCGAAAGCTGACGAAGGCTATTCGCTATCTGCAAAACAAAAGACCAGAAAAATTATGACGACTCGTCGATGAGTGTAATGGCGATGTTTCGCCAGCTACAGGGCGTGGCCGAGACTACTTGGTGTCAGCGCGGTTGGAAGCTATATGATGATCTCGTAAACACAATCCCGTCATGCACGCAACGCAAGGATGGCAGATCATCGGTTTGGCTTTCGTCTGGCTGGCAACTCCGTGGGTGCTTGTGACGTTAGCTTGGAAGATGTGGGGACGGACACGCACCCGAGGAAATCCGCTGGAGGATTTCATCGACGACCCTGCGTTTGTGATCGGTCAGACCCTTGCCTCCATCTCATGCTGCACGCTTCCGGTTCTTTTCCTGCCAACCGCACTAACGTTGCAGATGACAGTGGCAAACAGAGTGGTCGGCTATGGCTTCACCATCGCCGCAGTTTCAGCGTTGATTGGTATTGTCGTCCTACCTTTCGCACTCAAACGCTCTAAGTGGTTCGGGTTTGCGAGTTGCTTGCTAAACCTCGGATTCATTTTAATGTTCGTGGTAATCGAGTCCGCTTGAACAGGCCAATTAAGTTTGTCAGTTTACGTAACCAGGCGATTTCGCTCACCAAGAATCGGGCCGACTTTCGGTCAAGGGTCAAAACGCGTAATCGAGATATATCAACAACTAAGTGGTGGAGAACGGATTGGGGATTGGGCTTTCTGTTCGTCAATTGACATTTCCCCTCCAATTGCCCGCCAAACAAAGTGGAATGACCAACGATCCAGATCATTTTCCCGGACGGCGCACACACAGCGCATGCAAGTTGGTGTCGAACCAGAGTTCGTCGCCGGAGAACTCCCGCCCTTCGTTGAAGTCGAAGCGCCACGCATACCCTGAAGGATGCCCGCGATCATCGTACGTTCGAGTGCTGCTCCATTGATTACCCGTCAAAAATAAGCCCCCCTTCACATGGAAAGTTATAGGTTCGGCCTCGTGCCAGCGGGATCGCGGGTTCTCCCCGAAAGCTTCTGCACTCTTGTCGTAAATCCCTTGCAACTCACCGATGTTCGCCAATCTCCAGTCTGAGTACCCGGCCAACCGCAGGTTACGGCAGTACTTCATCGCCTTGTGCCAGTTCACGTCTTTGCCGTTGTCCTTCCCGGCCCACATGAGTCCAGTTGAGGGATCGACCCAATACCCACGCACCTGAGTCTCCTGCGCCTGCCCTTGGTCCTGCTTCGAGGATTGAGCGCCAGCGATCACCACGAGGGTACAGAAAGAACTCAGAACAAGCGTCGCCTGCCACTTCATGATGGTTTGGATGTTAGCAGTCACTGCGCGAGATTCTACAGCAGTCAGAACGTAGTTGACGAAAACAGGCCTTCACACTCAAATTTCGATTTCTTTCGATTCAGTCCACATCGGAAGAGTCTGAAACTGGTCGGAACTTGAGCGCTATGGGGATGTTATTACGTCAGCGACTCCCGTCCCGTTCACCATTGCAAGCGTTATCAAGCTGGTGAGATACTGCTGGCAATATCAGGAGGCCTGTTATGAAAGCGGCCTTATTGAGCATCTCCCTGCTTGTCCTTCCAGCTTCTGTTGTAGGTCAATCGGTTTGCCAGCAACTGACAAGTCAAGTTATCGAGCACAAGTTGGGGTTTACGATTCGAAGTGTGACGTTGCGGTCTGCTCACGGCTTAGTGAAAGCGACGGCAGCTATACGGGACTCCACCAAACCGAGTCATGCAACGGTATTTTCGTTTTCGACATTGGCAGGCACAGAACATCAGCAGTCCGTGAACATGATGCCGCTCGCCATTGAACTCACCAAACAGGGTTGGTCGACCATGGTTATTGAGCGCAAACTTACATGGCCCGATGTCGACCCGAGCGTGGGAACGATTCGGCCAGATGTGATATGCGCGGAACGTTGGCTGTCAAAGCATGCCATGGTTACGCCTAGTGGTTGGATGTTTGTCGGCCCAGACTCGGATGCTCCCGATCCGGCGGTAGGAGACAAACCGAGGATGACGGGCTGGCTCGGATTTATAGTCGCGGACAAGCCCGGCGATCCGAGCACCGAGCGCCTCTTTCATAGCACCTCGGAGCTTCGAAACTTTATACTTTCGCAGCACTTCTTGGACGAGTAAGCGTCGCTCTTCCGCCGTCCTCCTGCGCCAACTGATGAAATCAAGCCTTTACACTCATTGAGAATTGGCCGACTCAGCTGCGCGGGCTTGATCCAGCATAAACTTCGTGGTTTCGTCAATGCTGGATTGCATTTTTCCACGAGTTTTCTTGTGCAAATGTTCCAGCAACAGCAGTGCGACTCTCGGCTGTCGATCACCGACCACGCTAACGCAACGGTTGGGGCAGGCGAAGGCCTCGCGAAGAATCCAAAGCACAAACTCCAGCGTTTCTGGAGAGGTCATTTCGCTATCGTTTAACGTTTGGAGAATTGCAACGGATACCAAGTCGCCGGACCTGTTGAAAGTTTTCTCGTCCCAGCCTGTGTACATGCGCGAGGTGGTAACTCTATGAACGGAGTCCTTCACTTCTTTAAAGGAATAAGAGGTGTCCGTTTTGCAGTCCTGCCAGTCCTGGCGCGATGCGACCAGAGCCACCAGGAAGACTGCGGCTAGAAGCGAGTGGCAAGTCTTCATCTATCAACTCCTTGCGAGGCCACTTTCCCGTGCAACCACGTCCACTGTACGCCGACATCCGTGTCAGGTTCCACAGTTGGCTCAAAATCCCCACGCCCACACGCAATCACCTTGCCCTATCCCCGCACTGCTCAACGCGCCACTCGCACTCCGCCCCACCTCCAAATCCACCGCATCTCCACTCAGCGCCCCCCGCGCGC
>Ga0307476_10002179_pt1 | contig 11704 bp, 15 predicted proteins | sample atmos_gasesECM2C_2_FD_203314 | JGI IMG/M metagenome (GOLD analysis project Ga0307476, IMG submission 203314) | Hardwood forest soil microbial communities from Morgan-Monroe State Forest, Indiana, United States - atmos_gasesECM2C_05 | ecosystem: Environmental > Terrestrial > Soil > Temperate... | reverse complement strand
CAGCCTACGGGTCATTCCGTCGATGCCGATGGAAGAGGGGATCAAGGACGTCGCGGAGGGTGTGTCGCTCTTCTAGCTTCGTTGCCACGCGGATCCAACAACTGCGCCTCGATCGCCAGGTTGACACCAGGCGCCCAAGTAGGCGGCACGAAGCGCGGTAATGGCGACCCCAACCTCGTTCCCGTGTCCCCCCTACTACGCGCTGTCTGCCCGCGCTACTGCCGGGTCTGCTCGGGTTCCCGTTCTGCGGGTGAAGGTTCAGCCGCTCAGGATTACGTCTGGAGGCGTTATCGGACGGGTTGGGTCGCGGGACGACCGTACTCACACAGCACATATCGCTCGCAACACTCAGGTACCGAGTCCGCTCTGGATCGGCAGTTATGTGCGCAGGGGAGCGTGGCGGCTAGCTTCGCTTTGAGCGGAGAGGTGGTGCTCTACAGCGAACGCTGTGGCGCTTGCCCGGGAGGACACGCCGATCTTCGTAAAAATGTTCGACAGATGTCGCGACACCGTTTTGGGGCTGAGGAATAGCTCGGCCGCGATCTCGTTGTTCGTAAGCCCGCCCGCCACGAGGCGGAGAACCTCCGCCTCTCGCTCTGTGAGACCGGCGGGCAGCACGGGCTTGCTATCACCGAGCGCCTCCCGGGCATCGAGCCGCGCGCCCATCTGGTCGAACAAGCGGGCGGCGGCGTCGAAGGACGTAGTCGCACCTGTCTCTTCGCCTGCCGTGCGCAGCGCCTGGCCGAGAAGCGTATGAGCCGTCGCCTCCTCGTATGGGACACCCAGTTCACGCCAAGAATCGACGGCCTGCTGCAGGACGACGGACGCGGTTGGGTCACCATCGGCCAGCATCAACCTGCCTCGCGTAGACTGCTCGGTGGCACGAAGCGAAGCTGTGCCGAAGGTAGCGACGGTGCTCTCGAGTTCGGCCAGCGCCCGGTGCGCGGTGTCGAGCTCTCCGGCTCCCACCGCGATCTGCACCAGCATCGCCAACAGGCTCGCTCGACCGAGGGGATTCGATTGTTGGGCCACACAGCGCGTGATAATCGTCATGGCCTCCTTGCTGCGACCCTGGGCTAGTCGAAGGAGCGCGAGCCCACCGCACGGTGCCCCACTGACCGACTGTGATCGGGCGAAGGCGCCCTCTGCCTGATCGAGCTGGCCGAGTCGTCGCCGGATGTCGCCAACCTCGGCCCAGGCCGCTGCACTGTTGGCGACGTGGCTCTCCCGTAGCTCCTCGCAGGCTCGCGCTGCCTCCTCTTCAGCGGCGCCGAGGACGCCCCGCCGTTTCAGGACGATCGCCCGGTGAAGCCGGCAGATGCCCGGGAAGATGGCGAAGGGGTGTTGTTCTGCCCACCGAAGCGTTGCGTCGGTCCACTCGGCGGCCCGGTCGAAGTCGCCCAGCTCCTCACATGCGGCGATGAGGCTGCAGTACACCTTGCCCGTCGCAAAGGGCCCGAGCCTCCCTTCGACCGCGAAGAGCATGGCCTCGTCCAGGTGGGCCATGCCGTCATCGACCTTGCCCTGATCGATGAAGACACGCCCACGGGTCTGCAGTGCCTCTGCTTCGAGATCGGTCGAGCGCAGCCCCCGCCCGAGATCCAACGCTGCCGTGGCGAGCTGGCTTGCACGGTCGAGGTCGCCGGCACCGTGGGCCATCTCCGCCTCTCGCAGGAGCAGGTTTCCGTAGGCGACGCTCTCGGTGTCACCTTCCAGAGCCCGCTCGGCCCGCCGAAGCCAGCCGCTGGCGGCGGCCGGCCGAGCGCAGATGGTGTGGTGTTCCCAGAGCCACACGGCGCACTGCCCTGCCCGACGCCGGTCTTCCTCTTCCTCGTAGATCCGGTACGCGGCTTCACGGGCAGCGATGCACTCGTCGAGCTTTCCGAGCCACCACGCGGCCTCCGCCTCCGAATCGAGCCGGTCTGCCTCCAGCCCGGGGGTGTCCACGCTGGTGGCACGGGCAGCGTCCAGCGCAGCCTGCCAGTCCTGGCGGCGCAGCGCGTCGTGAACGGCCTCGAGCGGGTGAGCGACGCTCACCACAGCGCCCCCTCGATCATGCGACGAAATGCTACTCAGCGCGTCGGCGGACGGCATCGGATAGGCACGTCGATCTTCCGCCGACTGTCGGGCTCCGATGGGGCGTTCGCCCCATCCAAGCCGGCGATGAAACTCGCCTAAATGAGGTGCTCGACCGATGATCGAGAGGAGGCGTTTCGCCATCATGGTCCCGTGAGCTCCGTGGACAGTTCCCGTGATATTGCTCAGCTCATCCGAGTCGGTCGCGACCGCGAGGCAGCCGAGCAGGGCGCAAACGGACGAGGCAGCGAAAAGGAGCAAGAAATGACTGAGACCCTGACCGCCGACGCCCTCGCGTCGATCAAAGAGAAGCAACAGGCCACCTGGTCGTCTGGCAACTACGCCGTGATTGGCACGACCCTGCAGATGATGGGCGAGCACCTGTGCGAGGCGGTCGACGTGTGTGCCGGCTGGAAAGTTCTCGACGTGGCTGCCGGCAACGGCAACGCCGCGTTGGCCGCGGCTCGTCGCGGCTGCGAGGTCGTCGCCACGGACTACGTGGAGCACTTGCTCGAGCAGGCCCTCCGAAGGGCAACTGCCGACGGGGTGCCGCTTACGACTCAGGTCGCCGATGCAGAGGATCTCCCCTTCGAGGACGACACCTTCGACGCCGCGCTATCTACTGTGGGCGTGATGTTCACACCCGATCCACCCCGCGCCGCTCGAGAGCTCATCCGCGTCGTTCGACCCGGTGGTCGGATCGGCCTCGCCAACTGGACTCCCGAGGGGTTCGTCGGTCAGATGTTCAAGATTGTGGGCCAGCACGTCCCGCCCCCCACCGGAGTACCGTCGCCTCTCGAATGGGGCACCGAAGCCAGGCTTGAGGACCTCCTCGGAGGCGAGTCCGATCTGGTCGTGACCCGGCGCAACCACACCTTCCGGTTCCGCTCAGCCGAGGACTACTTCGAGACGTTCAAGGCGTTCTATGGCCCCCTCGTCAAGGCACTTTCTGCTCTCGACGAAACAGGGCAGCGGTCACTTGGTGACCAGCTCGTCGGGCTGGCTAACCGATGCAACCGCGCGGACAACCCGGCGCTGAGCATCGATGCCGAGTACCTCGAGGTCGTGGCCACGCGCCGCTGAGAGACATATAGCCCCTTCGACTCGACCGGTACGGAGACGACGTGGGACGCTTCTCGACTGTGGCATCGATTTTCCACATCGCCGAGGTGAGTGGATGGGCAGAAGCGCAGGCAAGTGGCATTTACCGGCGATCAACATTGGGGAGGACGCTGGAGGAAGAGGGCTTCGTCCACTGTTCCTATTGGCACCAGGTTGCATCCGTAGCCAACGAGTTCTATGCGGATCAGAAGAATCTGCTCTTGCTTGTCATCGATCCTGCAAGAGTTGCCCCTGAAATCCGCGAGGAAGCAATCGAGGGACTCGAAGGGTTTCCGCACATTTACGGGCCTCTGAATCTGGACGCTGTCACTGAGGTATGGCCGTTTGTGACCCGAGAAGATGGCCGCCTTGTAGGCCCTGATTCGATCCAGCCCGACCGATAACACCACCACCCAAAGCGAACTCAAGGGCGATCTGACCGTCGCAACTGTCGGGTGTGCTTGGCTACCTGCCAGCGATGCTCACCCTCGTCCTCGTCGCTCTGTCTGTCGGCCTTGACAACTTTGGTGCGGCGACCGCCCTCGGAGTGTCGGGAGTCGACGGGCGGCTGAGGCTCCGCGTCGCCATCATCTTCGGGGTCTTTGAAGCGGCCATGCCGGTCCTCGGATTGTTGCTGGGCCATTCCGTGGCACAGGGCCTGGGCGATGACACCAAGCTCGTCGCCGGGGCGGTGCTCTGCCTGGTGGGTGGTTACACGCTCATCAGCGAACTCGCTGGCGGTCGGAGAGGAAGCGAGCATGCTCCGCCGAGCACGAAACGCTTGGTCGTCCTTGGCGCATCCCTAAGCATCGACAACGTCGCAATCGGGTTTGCACTTGGGACATACCATGTCAGCATCCTTGTGGCTGCCCCGGTGATAGCCCTGGTGAGTGTGGCGCTCACCTTGGTGGGCCTGGAGTTGGGAAGTCGACTCGGGGCACGCCTCGGACAACGGAGCGAACTGGTTGGCGGACTAATGCTGCTCGGTGTCGGATTGGCAGTCGCTACCGGGTTGCTCTGATTCGACGCCCATCCGACTGCCAGTGGTCGCTTGAGGGTGGGGCCAGGTGCCTCGCGGCCGAGGTGTTCGGGATCGCTCTTGGCCGCGGATACCGCTCGGGTGAGCTCCAGGCGCGGGTGCGCGAGTCCGGCACTTCCAGTGCGGCTCGTCATTCCTCCGGGGGCGAGCCTGCCCGGTAGGTGATCACCTCGACCTTCTCCAAGGTAACGAGGCCATCGGGCACCATCTCGTCGAGGATCGGCAGAACTCGACGAATGTTCTCCTCGGTGTCCACCACCTCGATAATGAGGGGCAGGTCCTCAGACAGGCACAGGATTCGGCTTGTGTGGACGTGGCTCCTGGCCCCGTAGCCCTCGATGGCCCGGATCACGGTCGCCCCGGCGATCCCCTCTGAGCGAAGGTGCTCCACGATTGCTTGATAAAGCGGCTTGCCGTGCCACTTGTCGGACTCGCCGATGAAGATCCTAAGGAGCTTTCCATCACCCTCCAGCCTCATAGTGCCCTCCCCGCGACCACGCCGATCCAGGCTGCCGCAATCCCGACTATCACCGAACCAACCACGTTGATCAGGGCCATCCCTACTGCGCCGTCCTGGATCTGGCGCAGCGATTCATAGGCGAAGGTGGAGAAGGTGGTGTAGGCGCCGACGAAGCCGACAGTGACGGCCATGCGGATGTTCGGATGCGGGAGGAGGCGTTCGGTCAGGACCGTTGCCAGTACACCGATCAGAAAGCAACCGGTCATGTTGATGACGAACGTGCCCCATGGGAATCCGCCTCCTGTGAGGCGGCTGATCCAGCCGTCGAGCCAGTAGCGAGACATCGCCCCGAAGAACCCAGCAACCCCGACCCAGATGGCACGCATCACGCTCCTCTCCTGCCACCCTCAACAGCAGTTAGGAGCCATCGGCAGACGAGCCTGCGGTTATGGCGAGCCCCATCGCCAGGTTCGGCACAGCATAGGAGACCTGGGTGCGCCACCCCAAGCGCATGACCGCCCGAGCTGTAACGACGTGATGCCAGGCACTTGGATCGTCGAGGTCGGGGCTGCCCCATGTCCCAGGCCCACCCGATCTCACCTGTTCTCGACCGAGCGAAAACGACAGGCCACCGTGCGCGATATTGATGCTCCTGCGCTCGCTATCTCCACCCCCATCCGTCCGTCGCTCGGACTTGGTATCCCTTCGGCCCACCAGTGAGATCCGATGGCACGGGATCGAGGTATCCTGGTGCTGCCACATCCAGAGCGGGCGACTGACCTGGCAGGACGACCCCGCGCCAACCGACCTTCGGGCACGGTGGCAACGCCAGGTTCGATGAGGAGGACACATGGCTGAGCGGAGATCGCGCGCGGCCCTGGACGCCTGGCTGGCCCAGGCCCACAGGCTGATTCAAGAGCAGGAGCCCCACGAGCCAGCTGACGAACGCGAAGAGGAGGAGAAGTTCGCGCCGGGTGATGCGGCATGAGTGACACACTCGGTCCTGACCGGCGAGAGGTAGAAGATCCCGATCCCCAGAGTGAGGCCCCTTCGCGTGTGTACTGCTCGATTCCTTCGGACTACTACTCGTGGACCGACGAACAACAGCGGGACTGGATCGACAAGATGATCTACCCGGCGGTGAAGGCTCTCCGCGGTTCATCCCCAGCGACAACTCGCATGGGTCATACCGAGGAGTCGTCACAACCAACCGGTGAGCCAGCATGAACGACGAGCCGAGCCCTGAACGCCAAGACCGATGTCGAGGGTGGCCCCGATGAAGACGACTCGGGCGACTGGCCGACCGACCAGATGATCGAGGAGCAAGAGTTCTGGGACTCCATCGACGAGCACGGAGATCCGGTCTAGGACTTCACCCCGGTAACCGGGATGACCGAAGCCACCACCGGGGGCTGGCCCGCTCGTTTTTGAGCCACGAGGTATCGGCTCTCCCACCTAACGAGGCGTAGTCTCTTTCGCCCGTACGGAACCTCGGTTGTCCGATCGGAGATGAGAATGAACAAGTCCAATCCAGCCGAGCCAGCGCGTGATCGGGCTGGACTGACGAATCCCAGGGAGTATCGACCGGCCTTCCTAGCGAACAAAACGCGGTCGGATGCCCAGCGGCCTGATCCCATCACAAGCGCTCGCAATCGGTGGAGCTACGGCGTAGAGACGGGTCCATGGATCGGTCGCGTGCCTACTGGCTGGATTCTCTCCGAACTCGCCAGGTTCAGATCCGGGCCGGGCCGTTGGGATCTTCTCTTCATGCGCGAGGGATCACTCCTCTTATACCCATCGGGCTTGGTTTGGCTCGACCATGCCGAGCTTGGAACTGTCGCCCCGAGCTGGGTTGGCAAGGAGGCTCTGGAGGAGGTGACGGACACAGATTTGCCGCTTTCTCAACATCGTGTGCTCACAACCGTGCGACTGGGGTTGTGGACATTCACCGTTGGCCATGAGGCGTTCGGTCGATTGCAGTCAGCCTTTGCCGCTCTTTCGCCAGAGTGTGCGGAGGACGAGTATTTGGTCCTCCTCGCCGCTTTGCGCGAGACCAAGGGGAATTAGCAGGGCTATAACCCCCAAAGGTGATCGGCGACCAGATAACCGATCAAGACCTGTGGGTAAGTGCGATGTTACGGCAGCTGTCATCAACGCGAATCGGGTCACCTCCGAGGCGGTCTCGGGCTGCGGGCTCAACAACCAGGTCGTGGCCCCGAACTCTTCGGGTGCCTTCGTCTTCACGATCCCCTCAGGAACCCCAAACGGGTGGGTGCACTCTCACATTCGTGTCGGCCAACAGTGACGGCACGCCATCTCAAACCTCGACCCAGTCGTTCACGGTGACGTGAGGAGGAGCCGCCTCGTTGCTCTCTAGCTCATCGGCTTCGCCCCGACCGACCCTCAGCGGTCCCGATAGGGACTGGCATCGTGGGTAGGTGTTGAAACGGCTGCGCCGCTGCGCCCTGGTAGGTGTCGCAGGAATGGCGTGCACCCTGGCGGCGTGCGGTGGTGGTCCTGCCGCACGCACTTCGCCAAGCGTCCTTTCGGAAACGTGCTCTTGGCTAACTGTCGCTCAGGTGACCACCGTGCTTGGCGGGCCGTCAATGGCGGCGAGACCAAGTGGTGGCCTCTGTATCTATGATGGCCCGGCTGGGTCGATGATCGTCGTTCAGGCACGACAAAGTTCGCTTCCCCTGCGCGGAACTCACGTGACTGTCGATGATGTCGATGCCGGATGGGTCGCACCCGGCTCGCTGATTCCTAACGCTTCCAAGGGATCAGCCAACCCGGTGTCAGGCATCTTGAGCTTCAGGTGGGAGAGCTACCTCATAAGCGTGACCATCCGCCGGGGTACGAAGCCGGAAGCTCAGGCGAAAGAGGCGATGACGTTCATCTTGAAGCGGCTCTAGTGGCCGCACAGTTGGGGCCGGAGGAGTGCGCTCCCAGCTGACGGCGATTCGTCCTGTGGCAAGGTCGAGGAGATTACCGAGCACCTGGCCCCGCTCGCTCCTCGGCCAGGCCCCGAGATGGTGTCGCAGACCTACCGAGGCCACTGTCGCAGACCTACCGAAGCCGCGTCCGAAAAGTGTCGCAGAGGAACCGAAGCCAGGGTGTCGCAGACCTACCGAGACTTCACCTTTTAGCCGCTGACCAGGTGTGGAGGTGACATCGTGAGCTTTCACGCATCCGCGCCTCTGAGCCTACGAAGGCGCTGGTAGCCATACCTGCATATGGCGGCCGCCATAGTGGCCGCGTCCTCAATGTCGTGCGGGTTGAAGCCGACAATCACCGATAATCGAAGACTCGATCACGAGAGTTGTCCGAAAGACATTTGTCCAAGCTTTCGCCTCTCCTGATGATCGCAATTAAGCATCAATGCGTGTAGCCGCAGGTAGCGCTCAGATCGCCGATTAGGAGCACCGGTCCGCCAGGAGCCGTGAAACTGGCTCTCGTCATTCTGGCGCTGAACGCGGAGGGAGCGCGCTATCGAGCGGTCTGGGGGAACCTGCTGACCGATCGCAAGCGCTTGTCAGATCCCGGATGGCCCTGTCGGGCGTCCGGGAGGCAAGATTCAGGTGTGTCCCAACTCGACGGTGTCAGAGACCTGTGGACCACCAACTGGTACGACGGCCCAGTGGAAGGGATGGCGTCTCTTCTCCGGCCCTGTCGAGACTCCAGGAGAGGACTTGAGGCCTGACCTCACAGAGCTGTCAGCGACGCCTGAATACTGACCCTCTATCGACGCTCGAATCCTGACCCCTCCGGCGGGTCCACCGTTTCTGACGTGGATCCGTGAACCCTGGCTCCCAGCCGAGCCGGGGAGGGAGAAGGTGCTGAGCGTGGAGGATTGGGCCGAGATCCGTCGGCTGTCGAAGTCAGAGGGTCTGTCGATCAAAGAGATCGTCCGGCAGTTGGGCGTGGCGAGGAACACGGTGCGGATGGCACTGCGCTCCGACGAGCCGCCCGCCTATCGACGGGAGCGCTCCGGCTCGATCGTCGACCCTGTCGAGCCTGAGATCCGTCGCCTGTTGATGCAGTTCCCGCGCATGCCCGCGACGGTGATCGCCGAGCGCATCGGCTGGGAGCGTTCCCTCACGGTCTTGAAGGACCGGGTGCGAGAGCTGCGTCCGCTCTATCTGCCGCCCGATCCGGCTGGCCGCACCCAATACCGGCCGGGCGAGCTCGCCCAGTGGGACTTGTGGTTTCCTCCAGCCGACATCCCCCTCGAGAACGGCGAGGTGGCAAAACCGCCGGTGATCGTCGGGCTCACCGGCTACTCACGGGTGATGGTGGGCAAGATGATCCCCTCGCGCGAAGCCCACGACATCTTGTCGGGGAACCTGGCCTGCCTGAAAGCCCTCGGAGCGGTGCCCAAGAAGGGCGTCTATGACAACGAGGGCGCCCTCGTGTCGCGCCACGGCGGCAAGGCCACCTTGACTGAGCCGTTCCAGCGCTTCCGAGGCACCCTCGGCATGCAGGTCGTGGTGCTGCGGCCGGCCGATCCCGAGTCCAAGGGCATCGTCGAGCGTCACAACGGCTATCTCGAGACGAGCTTTCTCCCCGGCCGGCGCTTCTCGAGCCCTGCTGACTTCAACGAGCAGCTCGACGAGTGGCTCGTGCGGGCCAACCGCCGGGTCCACGCGACGCTGCGGTGCCGACCCATCGACCGCTTCGAGGAGGACAGGGCGGCCATGATGGCGCTCCCACCGGTCCTTCCCGACACCGCACTGCGGCTCTCGACCCGGCTCGGCCGGGACCACTGGGTGCGCGTCGGGACCTGCGACTACTCGGTGCACCCGAAGGTCATCGGCCGCATGGTCGAGGTCCGGGCCACCCCCGACGAGGTGGTAGTCACCTGTGGCACCGAGGTCGTTGGTCGTCACCTTCGTTCGTGGGCCAAACACCGGACCATCACCGACCCCGAGCACGATCGGGCCCGCGACCTCATGCGCGCCACGCGTCTGCGGGTGCCCACGACACCACTCCAAGACGAGGTCGAGGTTCGAGACCTCTCGGTCTATGACAGCGCGACGGGGGTGGCCTGATGGCGCGCACCACCACCAAGCCGACGGCCGACCTGGCCTATCTGTGCCGGGCCCTCAAGGCCCCCTCCCTGGCAGCAGCGATCGAGCGGCTGAGCGAACGGGCACGGACCGAGAGTTGGACGCACGAGGAGTTCCTGGCCGCCTGCTTGGAGCGCGAGGTGGCCGCCCGACAATCCAATGGCGGTGAGATCCGAGTCCGCGCGGCACGGTTCCCCTCCAAAAAGACCCTGGAGGACTTCGACTTCGAGCACCAGCGCTCGCTCAAGCGCGAGACGATCGCCCACCTCGGCACCTTGGACTTCATCGCGGCCAAGGACAACGTCGTGTTCTTGGGACCGCCGGGGACCGGCAAGACCCACCTCGCCATCGGGCTCGGCATCCGGGCCTGCCAGGCCGGCCACCGCGTCGCCTTCGCCACCGCGGCCGAATGGGTGGCACGCCTTGGCGAGGCCCATCAGCAGGGCCGCCTGCACGCCGAGCTCACCCGTCTGGGACGGATCCCGCTCCTCATCATCGACGAGGTCGGCTACATCCCTTTCGACGGCGAGGCCGCCAACCTGTTCTTCCAGCTGGTCTCGGCGCGCTACGAGCGAGCCAGCGTGATCGTGACGTCGAACAAGCCCTTTGGGCGCTGGGGGGAGGTCTTCGGTGACCCGGTCGTCGCCGCCGCCATGATCGACCGCCTCGTCCACCATGCCGAAGTCGTGAACCTGAAAGGCGACAGCTACCGCCTGAAGGACCGAGACATGGGGAGGATGACGACCAACGAGGAGAGCTGACCCGTCCAGGGGGGTCAATTTTCGGCCGTCGCAGGGGGGTCAAAATTCAGCCGTCGTTGACAAGAGCGAGATTCCTGGCTCAATTGCCATACGCGGGTTCTGCGCCAGACAAGGCAGTTGCGATCCACTCAAGGTGACGCGCCCACAGTTGCGGATAGAAAGCAATATCCTCCGCACTTAGGCCGGAGAATTGCACCCTCACATTTGTGCCGTCACCCGGCGGGGTGAGCGTGATCTCAATGAATGTAGGTGCCGGCGTCGCTGTCTCGGTTCCCTGACGCTCCCATCTAAGGAGCATGCGATGCGGGGGATCTATTTCGATGCAGCGACCGGCAATTGCCAACCCGTCGAGATCGAAGAGAAACGTCTCGCCCACGCGAGGAGCTGTCATCGAATTCCGGCCCTATTGACGAGGCCGGTCCACGTCCAAGAGGAGCGAGCCGTCAGGATCGGCTGAATGAACCCATGGAAAGCCTGACCTGAGCATCCCTCGGGGCGTGACGGGATGTCCCGCATCACGAACGCGCGTAGGCCCGCACGCGAATCACGCGGGGTGGGCCGCCGCTGCCTGCGCGGTGGGCTCATCGGGATCACGGACAGCTCCATATGGCGATGATGGCTTGTCACCCTGCCTCAGACTGCAGACTCCACGGGACGCAGGGGGGTTGGTGGGACAACGACCTCGACCAGACCAGTGGCGACGTCGTACACGAGGCCGGAAACCAGAAACTCTGCGGGGAGAAAGGGATTCGCCTTGATCGCGGCAACGTCGGCCGAGACAGCTTCGGCCGGATCGTCGATTGCCTCGGAAGCGAGGCTCTCAGGGACGACTCCGAGCACGTTGGCAAGGAGACCGGGCTGATCGCCGAGGCGTGTGATGCCGCAGTCCGTGTGCTGCAGAAGAATCAAATTCCAGCCCGGGCCCGGCGTCACGTTCTCGGCCTGGGCGATCAACCGCAATGCCGCCATCGTCTGGAACGTGTCAGGCGTGAAGCGACCGGCGATGTTGCGGATGATCAAGGCATCGCCGAGTTCAAGCCCGAGTACGACGGCAGGATCAACGCGCGGGTCTACGCACCCGATGACGAGAGTCTTCTCCTTTGGGAAGAGCTCCAGATCGGCGTGGATCCCCCGCTTGGCGAAACTTCTGTTGCGGTCGATGAGAGTGTCAATTGTGGTCATGAAATCGCCTCGTTGTGGT
>Ga0307476_10002178_pt1 | contig 11706 bp, 10 predicted proteins | sample atmos_gasesECM2C_2_FD_203314 | JGI IMG/M metagenome (GOLD analysis project Ga0307476, IMG submission 203314) | Hardwood forest soil microbial communities from Morgan-Monroe State Forest, Indiana, United States - atmos_gasesECM2C_05 | ecosystem: Environmental > Terrestrial > Soil > Temperate... | reverse complement strand
TGAATGAGTCGCGGCCGCATTCAATGCCCGACGTGCCGGCGCGAGCTCGACTGGGACAATGCGCCCTTTCGCCCCTTCTGCAGCGAGCGCTGCCGGCTCGTCGATCTCGGCGCCTGGCTCACCGAGCAACGCGCCATTCCGGGTGAGGCGCCGGCCGCATCCGCCAGTGACGACAGCGACGAGCCCTCACGCCGGGACACAAGCTAAGGATGCGATTTCGGCTCTCGGTATCCGGCCTGCACCTTCTCGGCAGCGCCTGCGTCCTCAGCCTCATTCTGGGGGCGCTCTACGCCGGCTGGTATCGCTGGCCCGGGTGGTACTTGACCGGCGTGCTACACGTGCTGCTCATCCTTCTGGTCGTCGATCTCGCCCTCGGGCCCACCGTAACTCTCATCATCGCCAATCCGCGCAAGCCACGGCGCGAGCTCGCACGCGACATCTCGATCATCGTGATCGTGCAGATCGCGGCGCTCCTCTACGGTGCCTCGGCGCTCTGGCGCGGCCGGCCGCTCTACTACACCTTCTCGACCGACCGTCTCGAGATGGTGCAGGCCTCGGACCTCGAGCCGGACGAGCTCGCCCTCGCACGGCGAGACAATCCCGCGCTCGCGCCGCACTGGTACAGTCCGAGACGATGGGTGTGGGCGCCGCTGCCTGCGGATACAGCAGAAGCCAACAAGATCATGCAGTCCTCGATCTTCGGGGGCAAGGACGTGATCGACATGCCGCGCTACTTCAAGCCCTGGAGCGCCGGCCTCCCGCAGTTGCGCACTCAGCTGCTCGCCGTGGGTCAGATGAAGCAGCTATCACCAGCCCAGCAGAAAATAGCCGCCGCGCGCATGGTTGCGCGCGGCCTGATCCCAGCCGAGCGCAACGCGCTCGTCTTGTGGGGAGTGAACGGCCGGCGTCTGGTTGCCGTGTTCGATACGCGCACCCTGGCGATCAGGAACTTGATCTCGCCCGACTGAGTGCTTCTACGTGTCGGGAGCCGACTGCCGCTTCGTCGGCCTTTGAGCTATTTCGCTTCGGGCGATGCCGCCTTCACAGGCGGCGGCGCCGCCGTCGCGCTCGGCGCGCTCATCTTGAGCCAGCGCGCAACGAACGCCCACTGCTCGGCGAAGTCATCGACCTGCATCCACACCGGTTTCCCCGCCCCGTGCCCCGCGCGCGTCTCGATGCGGATCAGGATCGGGTTCGGGCAGATCTGCGCCTCCTGGAGCGCCGCGGCGAATTTGTAGCTGTGCCACGGCACTACCCGGTCGTCATGATCCGCCGTCGTGATCAGAGTGGGCGGATAGCAGGTGCCCTTCTTGACGTTCTGCACCGGGGAGTAGGCGTAGAGGGCGCGGAACTGATCGGGGTCCTCCGAGAGACCGTAGTCTGACGACCACTGGCGGGCATTCGAGCTCGCGGTGTGATAACGCAGCATGTCGAGCACGCCGACTGCGGGGAGCGCCGCGGCGAACAGATCCGGCCGCTGCACCAGCACAGCACCGACGAGGAGGCCCCCGTTGCTGCGCCCGTAGATGGCCAGTCGCGCGCTGCGGGTGTAGTGCTCGTCGATGAGATACTGGGCCGCGGCGATGAAATCGTCGAAGACGTGTTGCTTGTTGGCGAGTGTGCCGGCGCGGTGCCAGGCCTCGCCATACTCGCCGCCGCCGCGCAGGTTGGCTTCCGCATACGTGCCGCCCATCTCGAGCCACGCCTCGACCGAGGGCCGGTACACCGGCGTCACCGAGATGTCGAAGCCACCGTACCCGTAGAGCAGCAGTGGCTGGTTGCCGTCCCGCGGTGCACCGCGCCGGTGCGTGATGTACATCGGTATGCGCGTGCCGTCCTTGCTGTTGTAGAACGCCTGCTCGGTGACGAACTGCGCGGTCTCTGCGGGTCCGCGCGCGTCGCGCCACGGGCTCACCCGGTTTGCGGGCAACTCGAGACGGAACACCTTGCGGGGCGTCAGATAATCCGTGTACGAGAAGAAAGTCTCGTTGTCCTTGCCCTCGCCTTCGAAGCCTTCGATGCCACCCAGTCCCGGCAGAGCCACGGTGCCGACCGGTCGTCCGTCGGTCTCGTAGACCCGCGCGACCCCATGGGCGTCCTCGATGTAGCGGGCGATGATGCGCCCGCCGACATAGGTCGCCTGCTCGAGCGTGCTGCCGCCCTGGTGGACCACCGTGCGCTCCGCGCGGCGCTCGTGCGGGTCGACGGCAATGACGCGACCGAGCTCGGCGTCGCGGGTGGTCTGGAAATAGAGCTCGCGGCCGTGCTCTCCGATGAAGACGTAACGGGCGTCCCACGCAACGAACAGCGGCTGGGGCTTGGCCTCGGGACTGCGCAGGTCGATGAGATCGACACCGTTTTTCTCGTACCCCTCGACCAGCGTGACGACGAGGTAGTGCCCGTCCTCCGTAACCCGGCCCCACGGAATGTGCGTCGGATGATTGGTGACCTCGTAAACGAGACGGTCGTGGTCCTGCGGCGTGCCGAGCTTGTGGAAGTACACCGCCGGACGCGCAGAGTCATCGCCGCGCCCGTTGGGAAGGGCCGGGTAGCGGCTGTAGTACACACCGGAGTCGTCGCACGCCCAGGAGAGACCGAAGAACTTGGTGAAACGGAGCGTGTCGGAAAGGTCCGCACCGTTCGCGACACGCTTGAAGCGCCAGACCTGCCAGTCCGTGCCGCCGTCCGAGACTGCGTAGGCGACGATATCGCCGCGCACGTCGGGTGAGAGACCGTCGACGGCAATGGTTGCATCCGCGCGCGCGGTGTTCGGATCGAACAGCACTCGCCCTGGCCGATCGACGCCGTCCGCCACCTCGAGCACGCTTTGATTATGCCGACCGTCGTTGTGAAGATAGAAGTAGTGGTTGCCGCGCTTCATCGGCACGTCGTAGCGCTCGTAGTTCCACAGCTGAGTCAATCGCTCCTTGATCCACTGCCGCTGCGGAAGCTCCGCGAGACGCGGTTGAGACAGCGCATTCTGCGCGAGCACCCATTGATGCACCTGCGGCGAATCGAGATTCTCGAGCCAGCGGTAAGGGTCGGCGACCTTGGTGCCGAAGTAGCTGTCGTTCACCTCGACCCGAGCAGTGATTGGATAGACGGGCGCGTTGACCGCGGGTGGCAATCCGACTGCCGTTTCCGTGGCGGTCGGGATGGGCTTGCCGCCAGGACCGGTGCCGGGGAAAGGCTCGGGAGACCCGCCGAGCTGGGTGCCGGCGCAGGCGGCGAGCAGGAAGCCTGTGCAGGCCGCAGCCAGTCGCATCGCGCGGAATGAAGCGGTCGCCCAAGGCACAGCGGTGTGCCCGCCGCGATTCATACTTAAGGAAACTTGATCTTGCCGCCGCCTGCCGGTCCCGGACCTACTGCGCCGCCCACCTCGGGCACGACGATGCGCGAGGCCGCCTCGCGGCGCAGCTCGCGGGCCTCATCGATAGCCTGCTCGAGGGCGACCTTCACGCCCTCGGGAAACTTCTTCAAGGCCTCTGCCAGCGTCTTCGCCTCGATCTCGAATCCGAGCGGCAGGACGCCGGCAGGAGTCAGCAGCTGCGTCTGCCCGGAGAACAGCACCGGCCGTGTGGGGTCCGGCGAGCCGTCCGCGGTGACCGGCGTCAGGCGCCGTATGCTGCCGGCGCGGCGGTCGGTGAACACGTCCTCCTGGTAGAGCGCCTTGGGGTCGAGCTCGACATCGGGGAGATCATTCTGTGCTGCCATGGAATTGCCGCCTGAGACTTACGCGCTCATTGTACACGCTGCATCGCACCGGGCCGGTCACTGGGAAGGCCCGAGCAGCTGGGGCCCAAGTGTCTGCAGCGCATCGATAAAGGGCCGATCGGCCTCGAGTATGTCCTGCGCGTAAAGCGCCCCCGGCGCGACCCACTTCAGTTGCTGTCCATCGAGGCCGCGAGGCGTGCCGTTATAGGCGTCGACCACCCACAGCGACAACTCGATCTCGCGCCCGGGATAGGTGGCGTCGAGGCGCATCAGCGGGCGCGCCGTCTCCACCTCGATGCCAAGCTCCTCGCGCAGCTCGCGCCTGAGCGCATCGAGCTCGCTCTCCGTGCCATCGATCTTGCCGCCGGGGAATTCCCAGCGCCCGGCCTGCGCCTTACCCTCGGGTCGCTGAGCGATGAGCAGCTCGCCGGCGCGATTCCACAGCGCCGCTGCCACGACTCGCAGCGTCGTCACTCAACGCTGCTCAGCGCGCCGTGACAGTGCTTGTACTTCTTGCCAGAGCCGCATGGACAGGGCTCGTTGCGGCCGACCTTGCGCTCGCTGCGCACGAAAGTGCCCTGAAGGTCGGGCGGCGGCGGCGCGCTTCCGGCGATGCCAGTGCGCCGTTCGGATCCAACGGTCGCAGGATGTGCCGGCGGGGCCGGCCGCGCGGGCTCCTCCGCCGCAACGAGCGCGGAGCCCGCCTCCGCGTGCTGCGCCTGCAGCGCACGCATCAGCCGCTGACGACGCTCCTCCTCCTCGCGCTCGATCTCCTGCTGCGTGCGAACCTCGATGGTCGCCAGGAGTGAGGAGGTCTCGTACTTGATGCGCTCGAGCATCGCCGCGAACATCTCGAAGGCTTCGCGCTTGAACTCGAACTTCGGGTCCTTCTGCGCATAACCGCGCAGATGGATGCTCTGGCGCAGGTAATCCATTCCCGCCAGATGCTCGCGCCAGTGCTGGTCGAGCTTGCGCAGCATCATCTCCCGCTCGACGTGGCGCATGATCGGGGCGCCGACACGCGCCACTTTGCCGTCGTAAGCGTCGTGCACGGCACGCACGACCCGCTCCCGCAATACCTGCTCCTCGAGTTCCGGCTCCTTCTCGAGCCAGCCCTTCGGGTCGATGGAGGTGTTGAAGTCCTTCAGCACGACGGACGCGAGCCCCTCGAGATCCCAGTCGGCCGAGGCGGCCTGTCGCGGCAGGTGCTGCTCGAGGAGCGTGCCGATCGAGTCCTCCAGCAGACCGTGAATGGCGCGCGAGAGATCCTCGGTCCCCATGACCTCGGTGCGCTGACTGTAGACGACCTTGCGCTGGTCGTTGGCGACGTCGTCGAACAGCAGCAGGTTCTTGCGGATGTCGAAGTTATGTGACTCGACCTTGCGCTGCGCCTTCTCGATCTGGCGGGTGAGCATGCCGCTCTCGATCACCTCGCCCTCTTTCATGCCGGCCATCTTGAGAAGGCGCTGCGTGCGCATCGGGTCGCCGAAGATGCGCATGAGATTGTCTTCCATCGACAGATAGAAGCGGCTCGAGCCGGGATCGCCCTGCCGTCCCGAGCGCCCGCGCAGCTGATTGTCGATGCGGCGCGACTCGTGGCGCTCGGTGCCCGTGATGTGGAGTCCTCCTGCCGCCACCACCTTGTCGTGCCGCGTCTGCCACTCCGAGCGCAGCTTTTCGCGCGCGATGTCATCGATGTCGCCGGCGGCGAGGAGCTCGGCCTCGAGGTTGCCACCGAGCACGATGTCGGTGCCGCGGCCGGCCATGTTGGTGGCAATCGTGACCGTCCCGGGACGCCCGGCCTGCGCGACGATATGCGCTTCGCGCTCGTGCTGCTTGGCATTGAGCACCTGGTGGGCCACGCTCTCCTTCTGCAGGAGCCCCGAGAGAAACTCCGAGGTCTCGATCGAGGCGGTTCCGACCAGCACCGGCTGCTCGCGCTCGACGCAGTCACGGATGTCCTCGATGATCGCCTTGAACTTGTCGCTCTGGGTGAGATAGACGAAGTCGGAATTGTCCTTGCGGACCATCGGGCGGTGCGTGGGGATCACCACCACTTCGAGTCCGTAGATCTGCATGAACTCCGGCGCCTCGGTGTCGGCGGTACCGGTCATGCCCGAAAGCTTGCGGTAGAGGCGGAAGTAGTTCTGAAAGGTGATCGAGGCGACCGTCTGGTTCTCCTCGCGCACCCGCACGCCTTCCTTGGCCTCGACTGCCTGGTGCAGCCCGTCCGACCAGCGTCGGCCCGGCATCGTGCGGCCGGTGAACTCGTCAACGATGATCACCTCGCCTCCGCGCACGATGTACTCGACATCGCGCTTGTACAGGGCGTGTGCCCGCAGCGCGGCGTTCAGGTGATGCATCAGGCGGATATTGGCCGGATCGTAGAGGCTCTCACCCTCCTTGAGCAGTCCCGACTGCACCATCAACTGCTCGACGTGCTCGTGACCGGTCTCGGTGATGTGTACCTGCTTGGTCTTCTCCTCCACCGAGAAGTCCCCGGGGCCGTCTTCCTGCGTCTGCCGCGTCAGGCGCGGCACGAGCTGGTTGATACGCAGGTAGAGCTCAGTGCTCTCCTCGGCCGGCCCCGAGATGATGAGCGGCGTGCGTGCCTCGTCGATCAGGATCGAGTCGACCTCGTCGACGACTGCGAAGGCGAGCGCACGCTGCACCCGGTCCTCGAGACGGTAGGCCAGGTTGTCGCGCAGATAATCGAAACCGAATTCGTTGTTGGTGCCGTAGGTGATGTCGCAGCCGTAGGCCTCGCGCTTCTCCTGCTGGCTCTGCGCGTTCTTGATGACGCCGACGGTGAGCCCGAGGAAGCGGTATACCGGTCCCATCCAGTCGGCGTCGCGCTGCGCGAGATACTCGTTCACGGTGACGATGTGCACGCCCTCGCCACCGAGAGCATTGAGGTAGGCGGGGAGAGTCGCGACCAGCGTCTTGCCTTCCCCGGTGCGCATCTCGGCGATCATGCCCTTGTGCAGCGTGATGCCACCGATCAGCTGTACGTCGAAATGGCGCATCTTGAGCGTGCGCACGGCCGCCTCGCGCACCACAGCGAAGGCCTCGGGCAGCAGCGAGTCGAGGGTTGCGCCCTCTTTCAGGCGACGCCGGAACTCGTCGGTCTTGCCGCGCAGCGCTTCATCGCTCAGTGACTTGATCTGCGACTCGAGCTCGCCGGCGGCGCGCACGTAGCGGCCCTGCCCCCGGACGATCCGCTCGTTGCGGCTGCCGAACACGCGGGTAAGAAGTTGACGCAAAAGCTGAACTCGTTACGACGAAAAAATCTTTCCCGACAGGGACTTATCGCACCGGTAGGGGTGCAAAGCCGCGTATTGTACGGCAATAGACGCCTCAGGCACCCAATTGGTTCGGGTGCACGGCAATTCAAGGGGTTGAGGTCAGTGCCCGATGAAGGAGAGCGGGTCGACGTTGCGCCCGTTCCGCAGCACTTCGAAGTGCACGTGCGGTCCGGTCGAGTGGCCGGTCGAGCCCATGAGCGCGAGCGCCTCGCCGCGCTTCACCGTCTGCCCGACGCTGACCAGCGTGCGCTCATTGTGCGCATAGCGGGTGATGTAGCCATCGCCGTGATTGATCTCGACGAGCTTGCCGTAGCCGGACCGCTCACCCGCCCAGGTCACGACGCCGGCGGCGACCGCCACGACCTTCTGCCCCATGGCACCGGCGAAGTCGACGCCTTTGTGAAAGGCCTCGCGGCCGTCGAAGGGGTCGGCGCGCTCGCCGAAGTAGGAAGAGATGAAACCGCTCGCCACCGGGCGGCCCTCGGGATGAATCTCGGCTTTGAGCTCGCGGGCCAGGATGACGTTCTCGAGCGCGGCGAGCTGCGAGTCGCGGGAGTCGACCTGCTCCTCGAGGCGCGAGAGCATCGCCGAGAGGTCGGGGATCTGAGCGCTCACGCCTTCGCCGTCTTCGGGGCCGCCGCTCGGCGGTTCGCGCTCGAAGTTGAATTCATGGCTGTCGATGTTGGCCATCTCGGTCAGCCGCTTGCCGAGCGCATCGAGGCGAATCACGTGGGCACTCACCTCACCGAGCCGCATGGCCATCGCGTCGACCCGCAGTTGCAGTTGCTGCCTGAGATCGGCGATCTGGCGCTTTTGCTCATCGAGCACCCCACCGAGGCGGGTGCTATCGGCGAGAAGCATTCGTTGATGGTCGCCGCGCCCTGCGTGGAAGCCGAGTACGAAAATGCCTGCGACGATCGCGATTGCGAGGCCGCCTATCAGGCCAAGCGTCAGCGGATGCGCCAGATTCAACTGCCGCGCCCGCCCTTCGCGCCTTGATAGGAAAATGACGTTCATGCCGTACGTTCCATTCGCCCGGTGCCCCCGATGGAGCGGCAACGCCTTGCTAAATCGCGAGGCTCTTGCTGCCCGGGGCGTGGAACGCCCTCATTTTTCTCGTTGTAAGCCTTACCTTCGCTGGCAACCCCGCTGTCATGGCTCCTCGCTTTAGACCGGTGGCTTTGCGTCCCCGCCTTTCGGCGGGTTTGCCCAATCAGCTTTGAGGCAATATGCCGAAGAAGATGAGCCGAAACAAGCGCAACAGGGCGACGTTTCGCGCGGGCGTGACCCTACGCACGCCGCCGGCTCATTCTGTAAAGGAGCTGCTCGCGCAGCGAATGCCACCGCTATTGAAGCGCGTCACAGCTCGAGCTGCGCGCGAGCATTTCTGGCAAGACTGGCTCCGCGGACATATTCCCGAGCCGCTGCGCGCGCGCATCTGCAGCATCGTCGAGCGCGATGGCGTGCTCACGATCTTCGCCGAGTCGCCCGCGTGGTCGGCACGCTTGCGCTACGCGATCCTCGAGCTCGAGCGTGAGATCCGAGCCGCCGATAAAGCATTGACCACCGTGCGCGTGCGTGTGTTGCCGCGCGCGTAAGCGCCGCACACACGTGAGTGCACACGCGTGAGCGGGGCGCACCCGTGAGCGCGGCACCCCGGCGAGCGCCACCGGGTGAGCGGCACCCCGGTGAGTCTTACGGCACTTACGGCTTCGAGAGCAGGTCGGGCTTGCCGCTGGCCAGATCCACCGGCACCGACACATGCTCCTGCACGATCAGCCAATGACCGTGGATCTTGCGATACACGTCGGTGACGCGCACGGTGAGCTTGACCTTCGCGCCGTCCTTCCCCGCGTGCTCCAGGCTCTGGATGCTGTGACTGTAGGCGACGGACCCGACGGTGGTGATGTCGAGATCGGTGATGTTGAAGTTCACCGGTCCGGCGACGGTGGCGAAGAGGGCCTGCCAGTCCTTCTTATAGTCCTCCCAGCCGACGTGCTGTCGCGGCGGCGTAACGTCGAAGACGAACAGATGCGGACCAGGCTGATAGGCCTTCATGATCGCATCCACGTCCTTCGCTCGAAACGCGGCTTCGAAGCCATTCTCGAGGGCTTGGATCGCGGCCTTGTCGCCGCCGGCCGGTGTCTGTGCAGCAGCCGGCTCCGCCGCCCGGACGGATACCGGGGTTGCAACACCGGTGGCTGTGGCGGCTGCGAGCGCGCAGCACAGCACGTAAGCGAATCGCGTCATGGATGGCCCTCCCCTTGTTGAAAGTTGTTGGTCAACGAAATTTCGGGGGCGAAACTTCTACCGCACGCCCGCACCGGGTGTCAATGCGCGTCGGGTGTCGATGCAGGCCCGGGTGTCAGTCCGGCGCCGGTCCCAGCAGCCCAGCGAGCGCTCGCTGCCCGGCAGGAGTCGGCATCACCGCGCGCGTGCTAGCGACGCGCCTCAGCCAACGGCACCTGAGGAAGTGCTCGAGGAGTGCGACCGCGAGCGGTCCGGCGAAATGATCGCGACGCTCGGACCAGTCCAGGCACGGGTAGACCAGTGGGTGGGGCACGCGTTCGAACCGCTCCACTTGGAGGCCGAGCTCTTCGAGCATAGTGCGACCGTCACCGGTCAGCCGATACCTCTCGTGCGCGAGTGTCAGGTAGCGGCCCTCCAACAGGTGGTCGTGCAGCGCGACGCCGAGGCGCCCGGCGAGGTGTCCATAACAGGTGCGCGCCTCTCGCAGGGGGCGGTAGGCATCGCGGGCCCACTGGGCTGCACGCGCGCCGACTGCGCGGCGCTCGGCGACCACCGACAGCGCCTCGAGTGCGTGCGCCACCTCGTCGTTGGCGAGTTGGAAATATCGGTGCCGCCCCTGCCGTCGCGCCACGATGAGCTCCTCACGCATCATCTTCGCCAGGTGCGCGCTCGCGGTCTGCGGGGTAATTCCGGCGCAGCGGGCAACCTCGCCGGCCGTAGCGCACGGATTGCCGAGGAGTAGCGCGAGCATTCGCGCCCGGGTCGGATCGCCGATCATGGCGGCGACGCGCGCAAAGCGTGGCTCCGGTCCATGGATCATCTCTGCCTCACCCGGTCTCGCGGCCGGGCACCCACGTGCGGGCGATCGCCGCCGCGGCGACCAGCAGCACGACTGATATCCCCGCCGAGACGTGCAGCCCGTGAACGACGGCGTTGCCTCCACCGGCCCCGACGGCGCCGAACACCGCGACGCCTACGGCACCTCCCGTCTGCCGTGCGGCATTCAGGGCACCCGAGACTGTGCCGCCCCAGTGCCGCTCGACGCTCGCCAGCACCGTCGAGGTCATCGCCGGGACCGCCGTACCCATGCCGCAGGGGATCAATGCGAACGCAGGCAGCATTAGCGCATAGCTGCTGTCGGCGCGCAGCGCCGTGAGCAACGCGTAGCCGAGCGCCGCTACCACGGCCCCGGCGCTCATGGTGATCGCGGCACCAAAGCGCTGCGCGATGGGTGCGCTGAGGAGATTCGAGAGGATGAACGTGGCGGTCAGCGGCAGATATGCGGCACCGGCGCGCAGCGCCGAGTAACCGTGCGCCCGCTGCAGGTAGAGGCTCAGCACGAACATGACGCCATAGTAGGTGAGGTTGCAGAGAACTCCGAACGCGATCGCCGCCGCGAGCGCGCCGCGTTTGAAGAGCGAGAGGGGCAGCATCGGGCTCGCAGCGCGCGCCTCGACGGCAAGGAAACCGAGCGAACCGCCGAGCGCAACCACGGCCGCCGCCATCACGGTTGTCCGCGCGGCGGGCCACGCCGGCGCTGCGATGATCGCCATGGTGAGGCCGGTCAGGGCCGCTATCGACAGCAGCTGCCCCAGTGGATCAAACCCGCGGCGCTCGCTTGGCGGGGCCTCGCGGGCAGCGCCGACAGCCGACAGGTGCCGGGCCGTGAGCGCGGCTCCGAGCGCGCAGACGGGGACATTCACCAAAAAGATGCTGCGCCAGTCGAACCACGCCAGCAGCAGCCCAGCGACTATCGGCCCCGCCGCGATCGAGACCCCGCCCGCGGCTGTCCACACTCCCACCGCGCGAGCACGGCGCGCGGCCTCATTCCCGCAGGCGTCGTTGAGCACCGCGAGCGAGCCCGGCACCAGTAGCGCCGCGCCGGCACCCTGCGCGACTCGCGCCGCCACCAGCGCCGCAGCGCCCGGGGCCACGCCGCACGCGACGGACGCCAGCGTAAAGAGTGCAAAGCCGCCAAGGTAGGCACGGCGGGCGCCGATGCGATCGGCGAGCACGCCTGCCGAGAGAAGCAATACGGCGAAGCTCACCGTATAGCCGTCGACCACCCACTGCAGCACGGCAGTGCCCGCCGCCAGGCTACTGCCGATTCGCGGCAGCGCGACGTTCACCACCGTGACGTCGAGCTGCACGATCGCGAACCCGAAGCTTGCGGCCGCGACGATCCAGCGCAGGGACGGGGAGAGCGACGGCGAATTGCGAGAGCGCTGCAACATGCGTGCACGATAGCGCCCGCGGAGCAGTCGAAGTTTCGGCGGATATCGAAAGGTAGCGGGCACCCGCAGGGCGCGCGTTCAGGGGCGGCGCGCAGGGTCAGCCGCCTGGCGGAGGCTCAGCCGCGTGGCGGATGCAGCGCGGGCGACTCGACGTAGGAGATCGGCGCATCGGCGTAGCGCTCGAACACGACTTCCTCCCAGGT
>Ga0307476_10002175_pt1 | contig 11717 bp, 9 predicted proteins | sample atmos_gasesECM2C_2_FD_203314 | JGI IMG/M metagenome (GOLD analysis project Ga0307476, IMG submission 203314) | Hardwood forest soil microbial communities from Morgan-Monroe State Forest, Indiana, United States - atmos_gasesECM2C_05 | ecosystem: Environmental > Terrestrial > Soil > Temperate... | reverse complement strand
CTGCTGCGCCGCCTGGTCCGCCACGCCGCGACCCGTACGTCGTACTACCGGAGCCTGTTCGCCGATCGCGGGCTGGTGCCGGAGGACTTCGCGACGGTCGATGACCTTCGCCACCTCCCGGTGGTCTCGCGCCGCGACACGGGGGCCGGGGACGACGCGGAGTCGCGGCACTGGCGCGACGCCACCCGCTGGCGCGGCTACGGCTGGGCCGGCTACCGGATCGGCATGCGCGCGCTGCACTACCGGGCCGAGCCGCCGCCGTCCGGCGGCTGGCTGCAGCGCGGCAAGCGGGCGCTCGATCGCGCTGTCAAGCGCGACCTCCACATCGACTGCATCGTGCGCAGCGAGCGCGCGCTGGCGAGCACCGTGCGACGGCTGCGCGAGTTCGGGCCCCAGGTGATCGTCGCGGACGCGGCGGGCGCCGCGGCCCTGGCGCGCCACGTCAACGACAACGGCCTGCGCACGTGGGCCGACATCCCCGTGATCGTCGGCGCCGAGCGGCTGTGGCCGCACGATCGCAACCAGATCCACCAGGCGTTCGGCCCGGCGTTCGAGACCTACGGCTGCCGCGAGGTCATGGTGATCGCCGCCGAGTGCGAGGCCCACGACGGCATGCACACCGCGATGGAGAACCTGATCGTCGAGGTGATCGTGCGCGAGCCGGGCGGCACGGTCCGCGCGGCGCGGCCCGGCGAGGTCGGCGAGGTCGCGATCACCGATCTCCACGACCTGGCGTCCCCGATGATCCGCCAGGTCACCGGCGATCTCGCGGTCGGCCGCGCCGCGCGCCGGTGCGCGTGCGGCCGCGGCCTGGTGTCGATCGACCCGATCGACGGCCGGGTCACCGAGGTCCTGCACGATGTCGCGCGCAACGCGGCCGGCGGCCTCGGTGAGATTCCGCTGACTTCGGCCGGCAAGCGCAAGGCCGTCATCGTCGAGCCGGGCGCCGGCAGCGCCGCCCGCGCCGCCATGTTAGCGTGATGCTGCCGTGATCGACCTCTACGGGCCGCTCCTGGCCAAGGCGCTGTTCCCTGCGTTCGAGGCAGCCCGCGGCCGACCCACCGTCAAGCTCCTGGAGTCGCTGTACAGCACCGAGCGCTGGACGCCGGGCGCGCTGCGCGATCTCCAGGTCGGGATGCTGCGCCGCGTGCTCCGCCACGCCTACCGCCACACCGAGTTCTATCGCCGGATGCTCGACGAGCGCGGGCTCGCGCCCGAGGACTTCCGCACGGTCGACGATCTCGCGCGGCTGCCGCTGCTCGAGCGGCCGTTCCTGCGGGCGAGCATCGACGCGCGCACCGCCAGCGTCCCGCCGCTGCCGGTGATCACCAAGGCGACCAGCGGCAGCTCCGGCGAGCCGGTGGTCGTGCGCTACAACGCCGAGTCGCGGCACTGGCGCGACGCGATCCGCTGGCGCGGCTACGGCTGGGCCGGCTACCGGATCGGGATGCGCGCGCTGCACTACTGGGGCGCGGGGCCGAGGATCGCCACGTGGTGGAAGCAGAAGAAGGTGCAGGTCGATCACCTGGTCAAGCGCGACCACTACGTCGACTGCACGCCGCGCGGCGACGACGCCCTGCAGGGCGCGGTCGCCCAGATCCGCCGGTTCCGGCCGCAGGTCGTGGTCGCGTACGCCAACGGCGCCGGCGCGCTCGCCCGGTTCATCAACGATCGCGGCCTGCGCGACTGGAGCGCGATCCCGGTGCTGACCGGCGCGGAGCGCCTGCTGCCCCACGACCGCGCCGCGATCGAGCAGGCGTTCGGCTCTGCGTTCGACACCTACGGCTGCCGCGAGGTCATGATGATCGGCTCGGAGTGCGAGGCCCACGACGGCATGCACACCGCGATGGAGAACCTGATCGTCGAGCTGATCGTCCGCGAGCCGGACGGTGTGGTCCGCGCCGCGCGGCCCGGTGAGTCCGGTGAGGTCGTGGTCACCGACCTCCACAACCTGGCGTGCCCGATGATCCGCTACGTCACCGGCGACGTCGCGGTCGCGCGCGGCGATGCGCGCTGCGCGTGCGGCCGCGGCCTGGTCCGGATCGGCCCGATCGAGGGCCGGGTCACCGAGACCCTGAGCGACGGCCACGGCCGGCCGGTCAGCGGCCTGGTGTTCAACGTCGTGCTCGGCGTGATCGGCGGCTTCGCCCGCAGCTTCCAGGTCGTGCAGCGCCGCGACCGCAGCGTGGTGTTCAAGGTCGTGCCGTTCCAGGGCGAGGTCGTGCCGCCGCGCGAGGCCAAGATCATCCGCGACTACGTCGAGAAGTACCTGCCGGGCGTGCCGGTCACCATCGAAGTGGTGCGCGACATCCCGCTGACCGCCGCGGGCAAGCGCCACCCGGTCGTGGTCGAGCGACCTGCCTGATCGACGGGCGCAGCGCCGCCGGGGTTACGCGGTAGGCTGCGCGGGTGACCGTCCCGCTCGTCCTCGTCACCGGCTTCCTCGGCGCCGGCAAGACCACGCTGATCAACCGCCTGCTCGCGCGGCGCGAGGCGCGCCGGGCGACCGGCAAGCTCGGCGTGGTCGTCAACGAGCTCGGCGAGGTCGGGATCGACGGCGCCCTGCTCGGCGAGCAGGCCGCGCGCCAGGTCGAGCTCCCGGGCGGCTGCGTGTGCTGCGTGCTCGGCGATCAGCTCGACACCACGCTGCTCGAGCTGGTCGCGCAGAACCCGGGGCTGGAGGCGATCGTGCTCGAGACCACCGGCGTGGCCGAGCCGCTGCCGATCGCGTGGGCGATCGCGCGCGAGCCGGTCGCGCAGCAGGTCCGGCTCGCCGCGGTCGTGACCCTGGTCGACGCGACGAACTTCCTCGCCGCGCGCCCGGTGTCGGCCTCGGTCGACGCCCAGGTCGCCTACGCCGACGTCCTGCTGGTGACCAAGGCCGGCGTCGGCGGTTCTGACGCCGACCGTGCGGAATCTGTCGCCTGCGCGCTCGCCCCGCGGGCGCTGGTCCGCCGCGGCACGGCCGACGAGCACGCCGCCTGGCTCGAGGCGCTGCTCGCCGATCCGGTGCTGCCCGACCGCCCGGCCGCGCCGGGTTCCCTGCCGCCGAGCGAGCTTGCCCCGCATGTGCACGACGCGGACTGTCGTCATCTCGACAGTCCGGCTGCACATGGAATCGACAGCGTGTGGCTGGCGATCGATCGCCCGGTCGACATCGAGGAGCTGGCGGACCAGCTCGCCGAGCTCCCACCCAACTACGTGAGGATCAAGGGGATCGTCCGGGCCGACGCCGGGGACGGCGAGCACTGGGTCGCGGTGCACCGCGTCGGTCCGCGGGTGTCGAGCGAGCCGATCGCGCCCGACGCGCCGCAGCAAGCCCGCATCGTTGCGCTGGGTCCGGGGGTCACCGTGACGGATCTCGCGCGCTGTGTCGCGGCCGCGGTGCACGCCTGACACCGGGCCACGACCTCGGTGGGCATCCGACTTGCTATTCCATCCGTACAACCACCATGACGCACCGCGGGTTCGTCCTCGCACTGACGGTCGGCGCCCTGGCCGGCGCGGCCTGCGGTCAGGACCAGATCGAGGTTCGCCCGAGCCAGAACGGCGACTACAACCACGCGGCGCTGCTCGGCGCCGTCGACAAGTTCGTCGCCGCCGGCCGTACGCCCGAGGCCTACGCCGAGCTGTCGCGCGCCGTGCTCGCGCTGCGCCCGGGCATGGATCGCTCCGTCGCCCGCGAGGCCGAGCTCAAGCTGCTGGTCCTCGCGCTCGCGCCGGTGCAGTCGGTCGCTGCCCGGCCGGTGCCCGCGCAGGTCGACGCGCTGGCCACCACGGTGTGGCCCACGCTGCTCGCGCCCGAGATCGAGGCCGACGAGCTGCTCGACAAGCGCGACCCCAGGGCCGCCGAGTGGATCCCCGAGGCCCGAGAGGACGCGCGCGGCTACCTGATCCGGATCTGCGGCGGCGCGCTGTCCGCGGACTGCAAGCGCGTCGTCCCCGAGCTCCAGGGCCCGGTGGTCGATGCCGTCGCCACCCGGCGCGCCACCGAGCGCGTGCGCAACGCCGTCGCCGACTGCGTGATGTGCAGCGCCGAGCTCGGCTGGCACGAGGCCGTCCGGTCGTGGGAGGCGCTCGACCGCATGCTCGGCGCGGCGCGCGCCGACGTCGCGCGCCGCGCCGACCCCGACAACTGGCCGGTGGCCGGCGCCTCGGCCGAGCCCGATCCGCAGCTGCCCGAGGCCGACATCGACCCCACCGGCGAGGTCGTGATCGGCGGCCAGCACTACGGCGCGGCCGAGCGCGTCGCGGCGCTCCGCGACCTGCGCGGCGCGAGCCCGGCGATCGCCCTCCACCTCCGCCCCGAGACCTCGCTCGCCCAGGTCCGCGGCGTGCTCGACGACGCCCGCAGGGCCGGCGCCCTCCGCGTCGCGGTCATCGCCCGCGCCGACCACTATCCCTGGCAGCGCAAGATCAACTGGATCGCCGGCGGGTCGGGCCCCGGCTACCGCGCCGGCCTGCGGCCCACCGACTCGCTCCAGCTCCTGCTCCACGCCACCGACGTCGTCGCCGCCGCCCCCGGCACCGTGGCTCGCCTCGACTGACCATCGGATGCCGACATGCCCGATCGGGCAGGTCGCAGCCTGGCCCCGGGACCAGGTGCCAGCGTCGTAGGCGATTGCAGCGCGATGCCTCCCGTGGTCGTGAGCGCGGGCTTCGTTCCGGCGAAACGGATCGAGATCCTCGCCCTCGGGAGCGCAGTTCGACCGTTCGGGCCGCCGTTACCCGCTCGCTCGTCGCATGCGGCGAGGCGCGGTCAGTGGCGCTTCGCGGGCTTGGCGAGGAACGGGATGCCGAAGAAGGTGTTGACCGCGCCGTCGTCGATCTCCTCGGCGACCAGGGCCTGCTCGTCGTGGACCAGGCTGCGCAGCTCGTCGTCGGTGAGGACCCGGGCGGCGCCGAGCCGGAGCTGGTCGAGCAGGCGGACCCAGAGGCGGACGAAGAACCGGCGGTGGCCGACCTCGAGCTGCTCGGCCGTGACGATCGCGGCGAGCCGCCGCAGGTTGTCGTCGATCAGGTCGTCGGTGGGCGACCAGTCGTACGCAGTGCGGGCGACCGCGGCGAGGCGCTGGCCGACCTCGAGCAGCAGCCGCCGGGGCTCGAGGTCGAGCGCTTCGAGGTCGATCACCGGGGCCCTGGGGTTGTGCGGTCCGAGGAACTGGATCGGCGCGCCGAGTCGCTGCTGCAGGGCGGGGTAGAGCGGCAACACGTGCTCGGTGAACATCGGGGTCACGGCGTAGAGGATCAGGGTGCGCGGCAGCTCGGATCGGCCGCACAGGTCGATCAGCTCGCGCAGGTGATCGACGGTCTCGCCCAGCGCCTTGGTCGGCTTCTCGCCGCCGGACAGCCGGCGCTCGGCCTCGTCGAGCAGCAGCACCGAGCCCTGCCAGCCCAGGCGCGGGACCAGCTGGACCAGCGAGCGCAGCATGCCGAAGCCGTTGTCGTTGCCGGGGACCTCGTAGAGCCCGGCGAGCTTGGCCTCGGAGAGCGTGAGGTCCTCGCCGCGCAGCCAGGCGGCGAGCCGGCGGGCGCCGGGCTCGTCGCGGTCGATCACGGCGCGCGCGAAGCCGACGACGGCGTCGCGGAACGAGTGGCGGGTGAACGCGGTGCGGGCGAGCGTGGCGTCGATCCAGGCGCCGGTCGCGTCGCGGCCGGCGTCGGCGATCCGCTGCTCGATCGCGTGGCGGACCAGGTCGTCGATGCCGCGGACCTCGTCTCCGCCCGGGCTGCGCGGCCGCTCGATCCGCTGGGCGATCGCGCGGTAGACCGCGAGCGGCCGGTTGAACGGGCACTCCTTGGGCGAGATCGTGACCAGCGCGGTGAGCAGGCGGCGCCGCCACGCCAGGTCGCGCACGCAGTACAGGAAGTGGGTCTTGCCGGCGCCGTAGGTGCCCTGGACCAGCTTGAAGCTCGAGCCCTCGACGGCGATGATCAGATCCTGGATGTACGCGCTGTCGATCACGCGCAGGTAGGACTCGTTGCCGGCGTTGACGTGGGCGATGCCGAGCTCGGGCGGCTTTCCGTTCTCGCCCATCTGCGCGAGGATGCGGCGCGCGGCGATCCGGTCGAGACCGTCATCGGCGGCGGCGGGGGAGCTGGGCCTGGGGGGCGGCCTGGGCGGCGTGGTGCGGGTCACGAGCGTACCTCCTGGGCGATCAGCCGGAACGACTGGAAGAAGCTGCCTCCGCCGCCGTCGCTCTCGATCCACACGACCTGCGAGCGGCGGCCCGCGGCGTGACCGGTGGCGACGCCGAGATCGATCCGGCGGCCGCCGACGACCAGGCGGCGCTCGCGGCGCAGCCGCGCGAGGTCCCACGCGAACTGCGCGCGGGTGCCGCCGAGCTCGTCGCGCAGCTCGACCAGCGGGACGCGATCGCCGGACCGCGCGCCGCGGCGGTGCAGCACGGCGGCGTAGGCGGCGGCCAGCGCAGGCAGTAGCTCGTCGGGCGCGCGCGAGCGATCGGCGAGCCGCTGTCGCGCGCGCTCGACGGCGGCGACGATCGCCTCGGGCGCCGGGCGCGACGATCCGACCGGCTCGCGCGCGTAGCGCAGCTCGGCGCGCCCGGTGCCGACGACCACGGTCAGCTCGCCGAACCGCCACTCGGGCGGCGGCCCGGGCGTGATCAACCGCGGCGGCGGGCCCGCGGGCCCGGGCGAGGCCCGCCGCGGGGCCGGGCCGGGCGCCACGGTGCGCGGGAGCCTGGTGCTCGCCGGCGGCATCCGACGATCGTACACCGCAGGTGGCGCGGCGGGCAGGCTGCGATTCTGCGCTGAACGGCGTACTTGTCCCACCGGCGTGTGCGGTTCGTCGCGTCGCACGCGGCGCTTCCACGACGCAACCACCCGTGGCGATGCCAGCGCGTGCCGCTGACCCCGGGCAGGGCCGCTGCGCGGCGGTGCTAGCGTGATCGCCATGGTGCGCAGGCGCAGCGCGAACCGAGCGGCGACGTGGACCCGCGGCGTCGCGCTGGTCGCGGTCGTCGCGGGCTGCGAGCCGCTGCCGATCACCGCCGTTCCGCCGGGCGCGCGGTGGCGCCCCGAGCCGGCCTGCCGGGTGCGCCAGAGGTACGGGGGGCACCAGTCGCGCGCCGACTACGAATATCAGCTGGCGGCCGACGGGCGAGCGATCGAGATCCGCACGGACTGGAGCCCGGGGAGCCGCCGCGAGGTGTTCATCCACGACGACCACGGCACGCTGCTGGCGCGCGAGACCGCCGGCGAGGCGGTGAGCACCACGTGGGACCCGATCATCAACGCCGGGCCGTTCCGGAGGCGGATCGACTATCGCCACGACGGCAAGGGCCGGCGGACCAGCGCTGTCCGTGTCGACCTCGGCGCGACCGACCCGCAAGCGGTCACGGTGACCAAGCAGGTGCGCTACCAGTACGACGGCGACCGCCTGGTTGCGATCGAGTGGACCGCTCGCGGCAACGCCCGCGCCGAGGCCTGGCGCCTGAGCTACGAGGGCCCCCGCCTGGTCCAGGCGCGCCACGAGGTGGATGGCCGCGTGTCGTTTCTCCATGACTACAAGTACGACTCGAGCGGTCGCCGTGCCACGGCGCTCCATGTCAGCGTCGGCGAGAGCGAGCCCTCGAGGTACGAGTTCCGCTACGATCCGGCGGGCAGGCTGATCGGCAAGGACTGGGTCTTTCACGGCCAGCCGCATCCCGAGCAACGCCTCGAGTACGACGCCGCCGGCCGCGTGACGCGCCTGGTGGAGCGGTGGGGCGAGATCCACTACGCCTACGATGACACCGGGCGCATCGTCCGCATCGAGCACGCGAGCGCGGATCCGGTGAATCGTTCGGTCTCGGAGTTCACCTACGGCGACGGTTGCACGGCGGAGATCACGGCCGGGCTGATCCCCGATCCGGTGAGCGACGTGCTCGATGACCTCTGGATCGGCCCGGAGCTCTGGTTCCTGGTCCACCCCGAGTGGGAATGGGACACGCCCTGGTTCTGATGACGTCGCGCGAGATCGCGGATGCGCGCGAGCAGCTCGTCGAAGTAGTCGGCGGCGCGATCTGGCTACCGGTTGCTGGCGCATGCCCCACCTCGCGCGTCATGATCTCCTCCGGGTGGAGCGCTTCGTCGCCTTCGTCACGGCATCCCTCCAGCTCGTCAAGACTTGCGCAGCGCCGGCCCTGGCTCAGCCGACGCCGTCGGACTTGGTCTCGCGGTCGCGCGCGACCAGCGCGGCGCGGGCGTAGTCGCGGTTCATCACCGCGATGACGTCGCGCGAGATCGCCTTGGGGCACGCGGCCTCGCACTCGTAGTGGTTGGTGCACGCGCCGAACCCGGCGGCGTCCATCGCCGAGACCATGGCCTGGGTGCGGTGGGCGCGCTCGGGCTGGCCCTGCGGCAGCTGGTGGAGGTGGGCGAGCTTGGCGGCGACGAACAGCATCGCCGAGCCGTTGGGGCAGGCGGCGACGCACGCGCCGCAGCCGATGCAGGCCGCGGCGTCCATCGCGCGCTCGGCGCGGTCCTTGGCGACCAGGACGTCGTTGGCGTCGGGGGCCGAGCCGCAGTTGGCGGTGATGAAGCCGCCGCTGGCGATCACGCGGTCGAACGCCGAGCGGTCGACGCACAGGTCCTTGATCACCGGGAACGCGTGGGCGCGCCACGGCTCGATCCAGATCTCGTCGCCGTCGCGGAACAAGCGCATGTGGAGCTGGCAGGTCGTGGTGGCTGGCTTGCCGCCGTGCGGGCGGCCGTTGATCATCAGCGAGCACATGCCGCAGATGCCCTCGCGGCAGTCGTGGTCGAACGCGACCGGCTCCTCGCCCCGGGCGCTCAGCTGCTCGTTGAGGACGTCGAGCATCTCGAGGAACGAGGCGTGGGTCGATACGCCGGACACCTGGTAGGTCACCATCTTGCCGCGGCTCGCGCGGTCGGGCTGGCGCCAGATGTGGAGCGTGAGGCGGAGGGTGTGCGGGTCGGCGGCGGTCACGGGCAGCTCACTTGTAGCTCCGGGTGGCGAGCTTGACGTTCTCGAACGCCAGCGGCTCGATCTGGCGGACCGGCGCGGCGCCGTCGCCGGCGTGCTCCCAGACCGCGACGTGGCAGAAGTTGACGTCGTCGCGCTTGGCCTCGCCGTCGGCCTGGTGCTCGACGCGGAAGTGCCCGCCGCAGCTCTCCTCGCGGATCAGCGCGTCGTTGCACATCAGCTCGGCGAACTCGAGGAAGTCGGCGACCCGGCCGGCCTTCTCCAGCGACTGGTTGAAGCTGTCGCGCTCGCCGAGCACGGTGACCTCGCGCCAGAACTGCTCGCGCAGCGCCGGGATCCTGGCCAGCGCATCGGTCAGCGACTGCCGGCTGCGCGCCATGCCGCAGTCCTCCCACAGGATGTGGCCGAGCTCCTTGTGGAACGAATCGACCGACCGCGTGCCGCGGACGTTGACCAGGCGGTCGAGCCGGGCGGCGACCTCGGCCTCGGCGGCCAGAAACGGCGCGCTCGCGGGGTCGGCGAGGCTCTGCGCCGGCACGCCGGCGAGGTAGTGGCCGAGGGTGTACGGGATGATGAAGTAGCCGTCGGCCAGGCCCTGCATCAGCGCGGACGCGCCGAGCCGGTTGGCGCCGTGGTCGGAGAAGTTGGCCTCGCCGAGGCAGAACAGCCCGGGGATCGTGGTCTGCAGGTGGTAGTCGACCCACAGGCCGCCCATCGTGTAGTGCACCGCGGGGTAGATCCGCATCGGGACCTGGTAGGGATCCTCGCCGGTGATCCGCTCGTACATCTCGAACAGGTTGCCGTACTTCTCGCGGACCCGGTCCTCGCCGTCGCGCCGGATCGCGTCGCGGAAGTCGAGGTAGACGCCGCGGCCGCCCGGCCCGACGCCGCGGCCCTCGTCGCACTGCTCCTTGGCGGCGCGGCTCGCGATGTCGCGCGGCGACAGGTTGCCGAAGCTCGGGTACTTGCGCTCGAGGTAGTAGTCGCGCGCGTCCTCGGGGATCTGATCGGGGTGCCTGGCGATATCGTCGCGCGACCTCGGCACCCAGACCCGGCCGTCGTTGCGCAGCGACTCGGACATCAGCGTGAGCTTGGACTGGTAGTCGCCGGCGACCGGGATGCAGGTCGGATGGATCTGGGTGAAGCACGGATTGGCGAACCCGGCGCCGCGCTTGTGCGCGCGGTAGGTCGCGGTGACGTTGCAGCCCTTGGCGTTGGTCGACAGGTAGAACGCGTTGCCGTAGCCGCCGGTCGCGAGGATCACCGCGTGCGCCGCGTGCGAGGTGATCGCGCCGGTCACCAGGTCGCGCACGACGATGCCCACCGCGCGCCCGGTCCTCGGATCGACCACGAGGTCGAGCATCTCGGTGCGGGGGAACATGCGGACCTTGCCGGCGCCGATCTGGCGCGCGAGTGCGGCGTACACGCCGAGCAGGAGCTGCTGGCCGGTCTGGCCGCGGGCGTAGAACGTGCGCGACACCTGGGCGCCGCCGAAGCTGCGGTTGGCGAGCGTGCCGCCGTACTCGCGGGCGAACGGCACGCCCATCGCGGCGCACTGGTCGATGATGTCGACCGAGACCTCGGCGAGCCGGTGCACGTTGGACTCGCGGGCGCGGAAGTCGCCGCCCTTGACGGTGTCGTAGAACAGCCGGTGCACCGAGTCGCCGTCGTTCTGGTAGTTCTTGGCCGCGTTGATCCCGCCCTGCGCGGCGATCGAGTGCGCGCGGCGCGGCGAGTCCTGGAAGCAGAAGCAGGCGACGTCGTAGCCGAGCTCGGCGAGCGTGGCCGCGGCCGAGCCGCCGGCGAGGCCCGAGCCGACGACGATCACCCTGTACTTGCGCTTGTTGGCCGGGTTGACCAGCTTCATCTCGAACCGGGCGTTCGACCATTGCTGCTCGATCGGTCCGGCGGGCGTGCGTGGGTCGAGGTCGAGCGTCATGTCATCTCCCCCGCATCCTCAGGCCCCCGGGAGCCGGAGGATGCCGAGCAGCACCGCGGTCGGCGGCACCATGTAGCCGACGAACAGGAACGCGGCGAGCGCCGGGCCCAGCCGATCGGCGGGGTACTTGGGGTGGCGCAGGCCGAGCGACTGCAGCCAGCTCGACGCGCCGTGGCCGAGGTGCAGCGCGAGCACCGCGATCCCGATCAGGTACGCGACGTAGATCGCCGGGCTCTGGAAGCCGCGCACGAACATCGAGTACGCATCCCAGCGATCCTTGGGATCCATCGCGTGGAAGTAGGCCGGCTGGACCTGGCCGAGCGTGAAGTGCAGGATGTGAAACACCAGGAACGCGAACACGATCAGGCCGGTGCTCGCCATCGCCCGGCCGACCCACGACGAGGTCACCGGCCGGTAGCGGGCGTAGCCCGCCGGGCGCGCGGCGCGGTTGCGCGCGACCAGGCCGACCGCGAGCACGACGTGGATCGCCAGCAGCGCGAGCAGCCCGGCGCGCACCGGCCACTTGACCTCCCACAGGTCCTGCAGGAAGTGCGCGTAGGCGTTGTACATGTCCTGGCCGCCGAACATCTGCAGGTGACCGAGCATGTGGACGATCGCGAACAGCAGCAGCAACAGGCCGGTGACGGCCATGGCGTGCTTGGCTCCGATCGAGGAGCGGAGGTAGTTCGGAAACCAGCTCATCGCGGGGTCCTGTGTCGTGCGGCGCGTGGCCTCTGGCAGTGTGATGCGGCGCTCGGTCGCACGGGTTCGATCATGCACCACGACCGGCGACGGCGGGCAAGGCGGGTGCACCGCGATCGGCGGCTG
>Ga0307476_10002174_pt1 | contig 11719 bp, 15 predicted proteins | sample atmos_gasesECM2C_2_FD_203314 | JGI IMG/M metagenome (GOLD analysis project Ga0307476, IMG submission 203314) | Hardwood forest soil microbial communities from Morgan-Monroe State Forest, Indiana, United States - atmos_gasesECM2C_05 | ecosystem: Environmental > Terrestrial > Soil > Temperate... | reverse complement strand
AGTTGTATACGACGTCCAAGTCGATGAGGTCTGGACGACCGTCGCCGTCGATGTCGGCCAACTGGAAGCCATATGACGTCGAATCGACTGCGAGCCCGGTAGAAGCGCCCGTAAAACTCGAGCCGTTCCACGTGTAGTACCACCAGACGCCAGATTTGGCGACTAGAATGCCATCCTTGTTGCCACCCGTTACGTTGCCGAACAACGCTGTCCCGGTTATCCCGGTATTCACCGGGGCACCATACCCTGTCGCGGAGCCGAATGAGACGTACCAAGCGCCGTTGCCGGTTGGATTATAAACAATGTCCGGGTACCCATCGCCGTTGAAGTCGTAATGGGTGAGTCCGGAGCCACCGCTGCTTAACGCGGTTGTTGAGGTCGCAGAAACGCCTGCTGCGCCGTTCTGATAGGTTATTGCGGTGGGCAGAAGGCAATTTGACTGCGCCGAATCCGCGCACTCTTTGACCGAGATGAGCTCATCGCGACCGGTGGTTGGCGAGGCTTGATAGCCAAGGAAGTAATCCTTTACGACGGTACTGCCGTAAAGGATCTCAATCGAGGATAAGAGCTTTGTATTCGACACGGCCGTGCCGCCGATATATTTAGTGAGCGAGCTTGGTGGCGCGTTGGTGGTGTAGTTAAACTGCATGGTGTACGTATAGGTCGTTCCACCAGCGGTGGTTGGTGTCCACTCGATTGTGCTCGGCACGGCGGCGCCAGTGAGCGTGGTGTAATTGACGACATAGCTATTGCCGGCGGGATCAAAAACCTTACTCAATAGCCACGCACTCGCGGTAGACGTGCCAGTTGCAAGCACCTGGGAGTTGGTGCCATAGCCATTTGCGGTGTACCCGTATTCGTAGGTGAGACCATCGCGACCCTGCACGGTAAAATAGGAGGGTCCACTACCGGCAGTATTGACTGCGGTGATATTTGAAAAGTCGGCAATTTCTGTCTGATACGTGGATCCGGCAGTCCCGTAATTTCCGCCCGTGAGGCGCATCCGATTGCCGTTGATGCAATATCCATCGGCAGTCGCAAGGGCAACTGCCGCTGGGATCGTATCTTGTGCATAGGTCTTGGTGCATCGAGTGATCGCGCCTAAACCGGCCAAATGCCAACCGACGCCGACCGTGCCAATGCCGGATTGACTGTCGTATACCAAGGCCATATGGGGTTGGATACCCCTGGGCCCGGGAGGTGTCCAAATCGGAATGGAGTACTGCGCGCCTCCCGACGATGACACGGCAAATTGGCCGGGAGTGCGGCCCTCGGTCGCGTGGGCGCGTGCGCTACAGAGCAAAGCGAACAATGTAACGAGGACAAGAAATCCATGTCTCATGTTGTGAGTTCCTTCTGATCTGCGGACGTCAATAACCAGCGCGCGAATTCACTCCGATGATTGGTATGTGGTGTGGTGACGCATTCATGATTGCGCCACTCGGTGAGGATTCGGTTTTGGGTTCGGGGACGACGGTGACGCGCTTGAGATCAACCCAGGCGCCGCCAGATTTTTGGGATGACCGATAGGGGCGGAGGCGCAGCATTGGCGCCAACTTCGTGCGGTTCCCTGCCGTCTGTCCTTTATGACGGGTCTCCCTGTGCGCGTTAACAGTCGCGCTTATTGCGAATCTCCAATCCTCATTCGCTCTTGAGCGAACCGTACGATGATTCTTAAGGGCTGTCAATTGGTCGACTGTTCAGGCTCCGAAGCGCCGGGCGCAGGTGAAAGCGGCGGCCCGGGTGGCAATCCCAAATTCAGGTGAGAGGGGCGAGTCGCTGGTGGAGCTGCTAGCGATTGAGCCGTTTTCATCGGCACGATTTCGTACTCATCCTCTAAGCTGCCTGCGACGTATGACAGTCCGATAAAATTCAGGGTGACCGAATGGCTAAAGACGGTCGCACTCGGGGGCGCAGGCAAGGGCGATGCTTGTTGGATAGCCACGACGAGAGAGTGCTGCCAGGCTTGAGAGCCATTGCAGCGGGGCAGGAGGATTTCCTGCACGTACCCGATGTCGTCTTGCACTATTTGAACTTGGCACTGAAAAGATTCGCCACTATCGGCCGCCGTCGGATCGTCCCCGACTTCGCTTACAGGTGTTCGTGGCCGCCGCCAGATCCGTTCGACGCGCGCCTGAATTTGCCCGGTATAGATTCCAAAGAGTCGGGCGCGATCCGCGCCGTCGCCGCTGCCGGGGGACTCTGAAGGTTTGTCCTCGCTGAGGGCCAAGACTTCGACCTCGGTTGGTGGCGATGGATCGGGGAGACTTACGGGAATGGGTTTTGATTTCATCACAGCGCGAACAGAAGCGAGCGCTTCGTCAACGCGACTTTCTGTGCTGGAGATCTTTGGCAGGTCGATAAACACCAAATTGTCGGTGGGTCCTGCCGCGGAATTTTTCGCTAAACCGGGCTGCTGAATCTCGGGCGGTCGAATCTTGTGTGCTCGACTGCCCACAAACGCCGTTTGAAGGGCGAACGTGTGGATCAACAGGGTACCGAGTAAGCCGATCAGCGCGGGCGGCAAGAATCGCATCTGCGTGCGATTGTCGACGACGATCAGGCGCTGCGGCTCGACCCATGCAGCAACGGTAATTTCCTTATTGGCCGTCACCTACCCAGAGCTCCATTGTTTCGAGCGTGCGGTCATCGTGGACCATTCCTTGGCGGTGCTATTGCCCATCCCTTTCGTTGTGAGTTTGCACCCGATTGTGGTGGGCGGTCAAAAAGCGCGCAAACCACCTCGGCTCGTAAGTGGGTAAGACCTCGGTCCCATTGTCATCTAGTCAGTTTTCGACCCCGGGTATACTCGACCTTTCGCTTTGCTCGAATGAAGACAGTTGGTGACGGCGTGGTCCCCCGCGCGCCCACGTGCAGACCACAGAAAATGTAAATTGCCCTTCAACTTATTGCCTACCCGAATGATCAACAAACGAACCGTCTTTTTGCTCGGCGCCGGTGCCAACGTTCCATACGGGTTCTCCACTGGTGGCGAACTCCTGCACAAGCTTCGGGGCGTCGATCCACAAGAGCTAATGGGAAATGCGGGACGGCAGATTACCGAGGCCGAAGCTGCAGCTTTTCGGGCAGCCGTATTGGACAACATGCTCCCATCGATCGACCCAATGCTTGAGCATCGGGCCGACCTTGTTCGAGTCGGTAAGAGGGCGATGGCCACGCTTTTGTATAAGGACGAGGCGAACGCGGGTCCTAGATCTTTCGATGAAGACTGGATGGCATTCATCTTTGAGCGCATGGCCAACGATGCGCCGTCGATGTCGGCGTTTGCGCAAAATGCGGTTTCATTCGTCACGTTTAATTACGACAGATATCTGGAACATCGATTTATTCGGGGCTTGGTTGCGCGCTACAGAGTCACTGGACGGGAGGCCTGGGACGCAGTCAAGCAAATGTTCGTTCACTTGTACGGATCCTTGGGACGCCTACCCGATCAGGCGCCGCAAGGACTCAACGACGGAACGATCGTGCCCCTCGGCGCGGCAGAGAGCCCCGGCGTATACACTTTGGGAGTTGCACTGCCAATCGCGGAAAACGCGATTCGAATTGTTCATGATGCGGCGCCGTTGCCCCCTGAATTCGATGAAGCAATGAGACGATTCCAAACGGCCGAGCAAGTCCTGTTCCTGGGTTTTGGCTTTGGAAGGCAGAATGTTGAAAGACTGAGAACAGGACAAATACCTGCGTCCGCGCTAGTCGCTTGCACTACATTCAATATGACACCCGCCGAGGTCACCGACATGGTGATCCCCGCGTTCCCCAATCACCCGCTAAGCGATCTTCGTCGGGCCGGCACTACTGGTGTGTCGTCAATCCGGTTGTTTCTGCGGGAGCGCATTTCATGGCTCCGATAAGGCTCGCGCGAGGCCAGGCGGGTGACGAATGACAGGGAAGGTTAACAAGGAGATTCAGGAGCCGACACCCGCTGAGCGCCTGGTACGGTTAAAAGCTGTCGTTAAACATCTCGCTGACACTTGGCCCGCCGTGTTGCAGCGGCAAACGTATATGCAAGCAATGGGACGGAGCGAGGACCTCCGTGATGCGCTGCACAGCACTTACGCATCGCACGTGCACAATACCGTGCAGGGAGTGCTATTGATCGATCTTATACGCGAGATCGGCGCGCTCGTACTGGATGAGAGTCCTCAGTCGGCAAGTGTGGCTTCCGCGATGGCCGCGCTCCGTAGTGAAGTCTTGTTGGAAGAGCTACGGTCTGAGTATCGCATCGTTCCACCGTTAACACGGACTTACAATGACGATGAGCTGACCGACAACATGCGCGAAGTTGTCGCTGAGATGTGGCAGCGAGCAGAATTGGAACGCAATCTCAATGAATTCGATTCGTTATGTTCCAAACTGACAAAAATCGACGCGGAGGTAATGAAGGCTGAGATCCGACCCCGACTGTGGAAAGCACGCAGCAAGGCGATTGCGCACTATGACCTTGTGCAAGACGGCGGGGACTGGCGGATGTGGCGTATCGGCGATGGCGACACCACTCTCACATATGGGGAAGTGGACCGCTATATCGACGCTTGCACTGCGGCAATTGAAACCTTGTACTTGTTGGTCCGGCGAGCGTGGTTTGATATGAATGAGACTAGGAGAATCGCGCAAAAATATGCCGATGAGTATATCGGCGCTTTGGTACTAGGACTGCGGCAGCAGCGGGAGAAGCACGAAAAGGAACGCGCTCAAGGTGGCGCTCGCATTCCGCGTCATTGAGATGTACCAACGCAAGGCGCCTTTCGCGTTGTCGACACACCCGCGCAATTCGGCCATTTGCTTTTGAACAATCTCGCGATGGCAGAACCTGCCGGAGAAAGCCGCGCTAGATCCGGAATTATCGGCGCTCATCTCGGTAGCCCCGCGGTTTGATCAGCTCGACCGTACGCGCCGTGCAACGCTTCTGATTGCACTTCGAGCAACGCAGCCGGCGCACCACGTCGGCAAGGTTCGCATTCCAGCCAGAGAACGCGGCGAGGGTGTGCGGGCTTGCGCGCCGGGTGTGGCCGCACGCGCACTCGATGAAAATCACGTACTGACCGAATTCATCTGACAGCTTGGTGATTTTGAGATCCCGCATGCCGGGGATTTTGCGAAAGGCGAGGGGGTGCGTCCATCCAGTACCGGCGCGGACCGGGCACTGTATATCTGGCTAAAGAGGGCATATATGGCGCTAGCCTACCGGGGCGGGTATGGTCAGAATCGCGCCATGAAACGGCGTCGGCAAACCGATTGACGATTTGATCGACGCGCTCGTGTGGATGCGGCGGTGTGCGAAAAATCGCACGCGGACTAAGGCCAGCCGCACAAAGAAAAATGCGTTGTCTACCAAAGCTTGATATGCGAGGGCGCACTTGTTTTGCTAAGAGTCGAGGCTATAACAGCGAAAGCTCCGTAGAACTGCATGACCCACGCGCTTGAACCGGGTTCTATTAACCGGTAGTCGAAAGTGAATACGTCCCCCTGCTCTCGAACGTTACCGCCTAAGCCAATTGCAATTAACTGCTCAATGGCATCGCGCTGCTCAGAATCTTGAGGCGTGAACGCAGAAACGATATACACCGCGACACCGTGCGATTCAGGCAATCGCTCCCCAGCGTGGTACCTGTAAAGACCGCGAACTATCTGGCCGCAAACCCGTTCAAGCTTAGTGACGTTCGGTTCAAAGGCTCCCGTTTTTCCTACAACTAGTCCGGCGGGTGACAGCAATTCTACCTCACGCATCGTCCGGATAACGTCTGCGGTCGGGCCGCGGCGCCCATGGCGCGCAAAACCTCGCATCACCTTAGCCTGTAATAACCGGGCCGACGCGTTGCCACTCGTTCTGTGGTCGGCAATTAGAACGCCGCGCATATACTCTGCATCAGCGGCCCAGCCCCTATTGCAGGGGCTGCATGCTGGAACCGTTATGAGTTCATAATTCACAATCGCTGGAAACCAGGAGCGCGGTGGCACATGATCTGCCGTTAGGTTTGCAGTGCGGCCGCAATAGGTACACGCCGGTTTCGCGAGAGTGTGTTCGGACACGCTAATCAGCTACATCGACCCCAGAGCTGTCGCACACGATTTGAATCACCGCGTATGCAGTGGGCGTGGCGGCAAGGTTCTGTATCAGCATCGACAAGCCGTTAAATAGGCCCAGAAGTTTGAACGCATTTGGTTCGACGGCGACCTATTACTCCGTTACTGACTCGTGCACTGGGTGACGCCCCCAGAGGTGTAGCAATTGGTTCTAACGGTCGGTGCAATGGCTGGCTGGGGATAATTAACTCGGCATTGCGCCAGCGCTGCGGGACGCTGAGCACTGTCGGCCAAATGCTGAGCTTCATAGAGACACCGATTATAATTAAGCTGAACCCGTACCGTACCAGGGTCTTGTCCGGCCAATGCAGCCGAGTAGACCGCTTGTTCAATATTCCGATCCCATGCCTGATCAATCTCTTCCTTGGTCATCGGCCTTTGTGGCGGTGCGGGTGGCGTATCAACGCAGCCAGCTACAATGGATAAGCCAATTCCAGCTATCACGGATGCGGGCAGTGTCCTTGCAAACCTCATTTCTCCATCCTCCGTTTCAGAGCAATGAGCGAAAGGATATCTACGTCATTCACATTATCCCGCGACGCGTTTATCGAAAGGTCGCCAGCTTCTGCCAAACGCACCACAGTTCCGACCGGAATTGGGCTACGTTGCCTTGAGTCGGTATTGATTCGAGTCCGGCAGCATCCAGACGCAGTAGGTCCCGATTGATGCGGCGTGCGTAGTCTGCGGCACGCGCACCGTGATTGCCGTCTTTGCCGTCGTGCATCCGTTGACTGTCGCGCAGGAGGGCGAAGCACTCGACGACGTCGAGCTGCGCACCATTCTCCCTGGCCATCTGCAGCCCGTTGAGTTGCACCCGCGTCCAATGCGGCGAGCCATGTATGCCGCCCCAGTCGAGTGCGAACTCGCGTCTCAACATTTGCATGAGTTCGGTTTTCAACATGACTTTGGCCCTATCAGGAGCGCGCACATGGGGATTGTGAAGCTTGGACCGACAGCATTGGTTCAAGGTGGTCGATGAGTCGCCGAGAAAACACCAAAGACCGACAATTTGTGTTTCGCGGGGCATGTGGCCTTCCCATGTCTAGGTTGCGACTTCTCAATTCGGTTAATACCGATCAATATGTAACGAAGGGTCTTGTTCGGCAACAGAAAGCCGGTAATATCGAGCTTGCATTGACGAGTGGAGCGGACGCTCCCGCCAACCTGCCTACCCGGGCAAGGTGGACACCCCGAAAGGGGCGATGCGGCCAACCCGGCAACTAATCGGGCAATGCCGTCATGCGTCTCGCTCCAGTGTTGGAACAACCGGAGGTTTGCCGTGCCCGCGAAAAATCTGTTGCCACTAAGGATCGAGGGGGCTATTGCATTTCCGGAGGCCGAGATGGCGAAGGGAAATGATGGCCGGGCTGCCGCAACGTCTCCATCCCGCGCGGAGCTCCCAATGACTGCGAAACTCCGGTGCGAGCCTGGCGACTTGGCGCTCGTGCTCAGGGGTTTGTATACGGGCTCCGTAGTGACCGTCATCGAGCTAGCCGACGAGAAACTGCTCCACGAAATAGGTGTCGCCGACAACTGCCGCCCCTGCTGGGTGACGGACAAGCCTCTGGATTGGGGCCCCCACGATGAATTCCGGTGGGCGCTCGCCCCGGACACCTCGCTCATGCCGATCCGCCCGGAGCCTGACCCCTGTGAGATTGAACACGAGGAGCCGGCAGGGCGCGACCACGTCCCACGCTTCGCGGACGTGGCCTCGGGCTTGCGGCCAAGTGGAGGTTGCGTGAACGCCAACGAAATTCTCGTTGAAGAGCCGACGGACGTCAGCGACGAACGCCTCGTTCAAGAGGTGACCGAAGCCACCCAAGATGGGCACCGCGCCTCGAAGACATTCGCCGACGCCCAGGAGGCGAACGCCGAGGGGCAGGAGTGGCGCGACCGATTCCGTAAAGTGCTGCCGGCCGACACGATCAACCCGGTCGGGATTCTCGTGGACGGCGAGCGGGTGGTGCTCTTCGACGCTACGCGCTGGGTTCGGGGCGGCCTCAACCTCGACATCACGTCACCCGACCCACTCTTTCACATAGACCCGCGGCTCTTGCCGCCTCAGCACTGAGCGAGCGATGAACGCCATCCCAGTCTTCTACGCTAACGAGATGCTGGCTGACTCCGGTTCCTTCAGTCCGAGCGCCAGCAAGCCGCGGCTTGTCGTGGACGCTTGGCGGTGTGCAGGTCTTCCGATTGACTTGCGCGGCGTCGCTCCGGCGACCGTGGAGGATCTTTGCCTGGCGCACGACCCGACGTTTGTTAGTTCAGTTCTCGAAGGCACAGCGCAAAACGGATTCGGCAATAACCGTCCGGACGTAGCACGCTCCCTGCCGTACACGACAGGCGCGATGCTGAACGCCGCGGACGCTGCCCTGGAGTGCGGTATCGCCTGCGCTCCGGTGAGCGGGTTTCACCACGCGGGATACGCAGCCCCAGGCGGGTTCTGCACCTTCAACGGTCTCATGGTTACTGCCCTGAAGCTACTGCGCGCGAACCGTGTCAGCAGAGTACTGATCCTGGATCTCGACCAGCACTACGGAAACGGCACCGACGAGATCAAGCGATCACTCGGAATCAAGAAGGAGATCGTGAACGCGACGTTCGGGCGTTGGTACGGAAGCCCCTCGGACGCCCCACAATACCTGGCCCGCCTGCGGGTCGCGGCGAAGCGATTCCCGGAGTTCGATCTGGTGCTCTATCAGGCGGGTGCAGATCTGCATGTCGCTGACCCCTTAGGCGGTGTGCTCGATAGCGACCAGATGCGCGAACGCGATTCCACGGTGTTTGAAGCAGCCCGGAGATCGGGAGTGCCGCTCGCGTGGAATCTGGCCGGCGGGTATCAGGACCCAATTTCGTCGGTCGTGCGCATCCACCGCGCGACGATGGAAGAGTGCGTTAAGGCTTACGAAGGGACTGGTGACGGTAAGGTGCCGTTGCCACACGCGCCCGATAGCACTCTGCTTCCGATTCGATCTTAGCCAGAGGTGAGGATTCAAGCGAGCGGCAGCAAGCGAGAGCAGGAGCGTTAGGATTATGTCTGCGAGCAAGTACAAGGTCGGCGACATTGTCATTCTTCAGAACTTGAAGATTCGTCCTGAGTGCAACGATCTTGAGACTACAGTTATAGGCCCCAATGTACTTAGACAACCTCTGCGTGGTAGTGAACCACTGCCCGTTGAGCGTTTGTACAAGGTAGATATCAACCTTCCAGGTTGGGAACCAGGACTATTGGTTGCTGAGCATCAGATGCGACACGGGAAGCCATCGGTGGAGTTGGCGAGCTGGCTTGTCATTCAGGAAGCGACTAATTGGAAACCTACTCACGTAACGGCGGACGTTGATCCGCCCGGCACTCCGCTGCCGGCGTCGGACCTCAGCGACATGGATCGCTTTCACGAGATGGCCGCCAGCGGCGAGCTAAGTGAGCTCATCTACCGGCTTGCTGGGTGTAACGTCTTGCCCTTCAAGCGCCGCGCAAAGAGATCGGAGCCGGAGTGAGGCGCTACCGCTGCTCATCGAGTTGCCCGAGCCCGGAACCAAACAGTGAGCGTGTGGTGGAGGTTCTGCCGCGAACCGTGCTGACCGTAGCGTTGGTTCCGGTGTTGGATTCGATGAGACCGGAGGGTAAGTCATTATGATGAGATTTCTGATCGCGGCTGCTGTCGCGCTGACACTGCAGAGCGCTCCGACGTTCGCGGACACTGGCGTTGAAGGTAGTTCCCCGCAAAACGGCGAGAAGGTCGTGTACGTTTTGATTGTTAAGACCAGCAACGTCACGCTCGGTACGACACAACGACCGCAAATAGTCGGCGTGTATACCTCGGCGGCACGTTGCCTGTACATCGGGAGCATGCCGCCACCGCCGGGCTACCATTCAGAATTTGACTGCCGCCGCGTCGGCTTTGTGGAGACTCCGTGAGAGTCGTCTACGTCAGCTAAAAAAGCGGCAAGCCGCTGCGCATGGGCGTGAGCTACGCCAAGCGCGTCAACGTGATCTCGGATCGCTAGGCTGCCGATTGCCGAGACTACCACCGCACTGGGCGCTTGGGTCGCCAGAACACGGGCTGCGGCTGACCGCGACCGACGAGCGGCACTAAATTGCGGCCCAGCGTCGGGACCAAGTAAACGACCCTGGGGTTCCGTGGACGTCTTATGGCGCCGGAGCGCGTGGTCATGATGTACTCCGGTCAATTTGGACGAAAGGTGCAGATATAAGGCAGCAGGCATCGATAAAACATGCGCCCGCCAGCGTCGCGAAGTTTTTGGGGGTTGGCTGGGTCGAAGTGCACGTGATACGCGCGCACCGCCGCTAATTTCTCTGCGTGCGGCGCCCGCAGCAGCGCCGCGGTGTCGAGGATGGGATCGAACGTGATCATTGGCCGCCCACCAGATCCGCATTGAACTCTTCGGCTGGTATCAGGTCCCCGGCCTCGATGGTCTCGCCTGTTTTTTTGTAAATGAACGCTGTAGGCTCTTTTGGTAAGAGGCCCTGCGCCTCGAAACGTGCGAGCAGTTTCTCCAGCTCGGCGTTGCACCGCTCTACGCTCCAGGTCGATGTCGCTTCCGGCTTCTGCAGCTCGATCAGGCGAAGCAACTTGTCGTTGCCTGTCTTGGCCGCGACCGTAGCGAGATCTCTCAAGGTAAGCAGGGCCAGAGGCTCAGCGGCAGCCATCAGTGCGGCAAACGTGGGGCTAGCAGCGAGTCGCTCGTGATAATCGGACGCGGAGATACCAAACTCAGTGCGCGCCTGGTCCAATAAACCTACGTCAACCCAGCGGCGAGCGATCCGCCGCTCCAGCTCGGGGTTCCATGCAACTGAATTCGCATCAGGTGCACGGGTCGCAATTCCTAGCCGGTCGGTCAGATCCCGTAACGCGTCCCGGAAAATCGGGCTGGACACGGCGCGACTATCTACCAGAGCGCGCGACCAGCCCGGCACTGCGGCGCATGCTTTATCTATATCGCGCAGCTCCGCTATTTTGGCGAAGAGTTGCTGTTCGTCCTTCTTAGGCTCGGGCGGCAGCTGTGCAGATGGCGCCGAGACGGGTGCACCGTTTGCGGCGACCGCGGCCGGCTCGCGCTGTTTGTAATAGGTCCGATTCTTTGCAGTCGGATAGATCGTGTCGCGGCCCTGGCGCACTCTCCAGCAGTCGACGCATAAACTATTCTTCACGAAGCGCGCCGCGGTGTGCCCGTTGGCGCAGGGTTCGGGCATATAGAACGTCGGCCAGCCTTCAGCCTCCGCGGTCTCTTTCGGCAGGTTGCGCAGCGCCAGGCTGTTCACCAGGTCCGGGTACGTCTTGCCGCCCCGGACCTTCACTACCGCGCTGTATTCCTTCGGATCGAGTGTCATGCTGCTGTCCTCCTATCTACGGACAGACCGCTCGGCAGAAATCGCCCCTATGTTGAGCTTTTGCCGTAAATCCTAGTGTTTGGTGAGGTGGCGGGGGTAAAGTGATTCTGGCGCCTAGCCGCTGGGGTAAGAGGTCACTAAAGTGATTTTACCCTCCGGGAAGTCGACCGCAGGGTCACAGCCACTCCGGGAATGGCTAGGGGGTTTTGAGGTTCTATTGCGGGGTGCGGACCGGTCGGCCTGGCGCCGCGCGCGGCG
>Ga0307476_10002173_pt1 | contig 11720 bp, 6 predicted proteins | sample atmos_gasesECM2C_2_FD_203314 | JGI IMG/M metagenome (GOLD analysis project Ga0307476, IMG submission 203314) | Hardwood forest soil microbial communities from Morgan-Monroe State Forest, Indiana, United States - atmos_gasesECM2C_05 | ecosystem: Environmental > Terrestrial > Soil > Temperate... | reverse complement strand
TTTTACGAGACCACGCGGGTGGGCGAGGTGCTGTCGCGCCTGACCGCTGACACGACGCTGGTGCAAGCCATCGCGGGCGTCAATCTGTCCATCGTGCTGCGCTCCACCTTGAGCTTGATCGGCGCGTTGGTGCTGATGGGCCTGACCAGCGCCAGACTCATGGGCGTGATCCTGCTGTCGATTCCAGTCGTCATCGTGCCGTTGATTCTGACCGGCAGGCGCGTTCGCGGCCTGTCGCGCGCGTCGCAGGATCGAATCGCGGACACGAGCAGTCTGGCGGACGAGACGCTGAACGCGATCCAAACGGTGCAGGCCTTCACCATGGAGGAACTGCAAAGCGAGCGCTACGAAAAAGCGGTCGAAGACAGCTTCGCGACGGCGGTGCGCCGCACGCGGGTGCGCGCCGCGCTCACCGCCATAGGCATCACGCTGGTTTTTGGCGGCATCACTTTTGTCTTGTGGCTGGGCGCGCGTCAGGTCATATCCGGCACGATGAGCGGCGGACAGCTCGCGCAGTTTTTGTTGTATGCCGCGTTCGTCGGCACATCGGCCGCGGCGCTCACGGAGATGTGGGGCGAAATTCAACGCGCCGCCGGCGCCATGGAGCGTTTGAGCGAATTGCTGCAAGCGCGGCCGGTCATCAGAGCTCCGGAACGGCCGCTCGAGCTGCCGGCGCGCGTCCAGGGCAACATTCGGTTCGATAACGTCACATTCCACTATCCATCGCGGCCGCAGCATCCGGCGCTGGACAATTTCAACCTGGAGGTGACCCCAGGGGAGACCATTGCATTCGTGGGTCCTTCCGGGGCAGGGAAGAGCACGACGTTTCAGTTACTGTTGCGGTTCTACGATCCGGATTCAGGCAGGGTGCTGATCGACGAGAAACGGCTGGCGGATTTGCGCCCCGAAGACATCCGCAGCCAGATTGGCCTGGTTCCGCAGGACACGGTGCTGTTCGGCGCGAGCGCACGCGAAAACATTCGCTACGGGCGGCCCGCGGCCAGCGATGCTGAAATTGAAGCGGCTGCGGTCGCGGCGGCGGCGGATGAGTTCTTGCGCAAGTTGCCGCAAGGCTATGACACGTTTCTGGGCGAACGCGGTACGCGTCTCTCGGGCGGTCAGCGACAGCGCATCGCGCTCGCGCGCGCGATTCTGAAAGATCCGCCGATTCTGTTGCTGGACGAGGCGACCAGTTCATTGGATGCGGAATCCGAGCGCCTGGTGCAGCAGGCGCTGGAAAAGCTGATGCAGGGCCGCACCACCATCATCATCGCGCATCGGCTTGCGACCGTGCTCAAAGCCGATCGCATCGTGGTGATGGACCATGGCCATAAAATCGCCGTGGGAACTCACGCCGAACTGCTGCAGCACAGCCCGCTCTATGCGCGCCTCGCGGCGCTGCAATTTGCCGCCATCTCCGCCGAGACGCTGGAGGCGGCCGCGACCTGAGGGCATAGCGCGCTTGAAGGGTTACTTGATCAGTCCTTCGGCTTTCATCGCTTCGATGACTTTGGGGCGTTTCGCGACTCGCGCTTTGTAATCCGCCAAGATCGGCCATTTCGCCAGATCGATCTTCACGTGCCCGGTCCAGTTCAGCACCGTGAACAGATACGCATCCGCGACCGTGAAAGTATTTCCCAGCAAAAAAGGCTTCTTGCCGAGGAAGCCGGACAGCCAGTCGAATTTCTTGCCCAAGCTCGCTAGCGCGGTTTCCTTGGCCTCGGCTGGGCTTGCCGGATTGAACAACGGCGTGAATGTCTTGTGAACTTCGGAAGTAATGTAGTTCAGTATTTCCATGAGCTGGTAGCGCTCGAACGTTCCGGCGCGCGGCGCCAAACCTGATTCAGGCCTAAGGTCTGCAAGATACTGCACGATGGCGGGTCCCTCGGTCAGCACCCGGCCGTCGTCCAATTGCAGCGCGGGCACCGTGCCCTTCGAATTTATTGCCAGGAAGTCCGCGCCGCCTTCGATCTTCTTGGACTTCGAATCAATCTTGACCATCGTGACCGGCAGGCCTGCCTCGAGCGCGACGATGTGGGGCGAAAGCGAACAGGCGCCGGTAAAGTAATAGAGTTTCATAAGAGTCCTCAATGTGGGATATCGATCGGTACCACGCGCCTTGCCGCGATGAACCCGCTCGCATAGGGCTGCGCAAGCAGCGAGTCGACGCGTACGCGCCCGCCGCTCGAGGGCGCATGCACGAAGAGCTGTGGGTCGAGTGCGATGGCGACGTGCAGCTCCTTGCTGGAAAGGTGCATGAAGACCAGATCGCCGGCGTGCAGTTCGGCGCGCTTCACGGGTGAGCCGAACCGCAGCTGTTCCGCGGCAGTGCGCGGCATGCGGACTCCCGCATTTGCGGCCGCGTAAAACACCAAGCCGCTGCAATCGAATCCACCCGGCGCCGCACCGCCGAAGCGATAGGGTTGGCCGATCATGGCTGTCGCGCTGTCGATCATGACTTGAGTCGGCGTAGGCGCGTGCTCGACGGGGATTTCGGAGGGCGGCGCCACAGCCCGCGGAGGCGGCGGCGGCGGCTCGCGGGTTGTTGTCGCGCAAGCCGCGAGTGTCAGCGACATCAATGCCGCGAGAACCGCCTTATTCAGGGCCGCACAGCCGCTGTCGTCGTGGCAAACGCCGCGCCGACGATGCCGGCTTCCGCGCGCAAAGTTCCGACGCATAAGCGCGCCTCGCAATGCAGTTTATCCATGAATTTTTCAGGCTCTTCGGTGATGCCGCCGCACAGCACGATGAGGTCGGGCCACAACAAGGCATGGTATTCATTGAGAACCAAATTCAATTCGCTCGCCCATGCGTCCCAGTCCAAGCCCCCCTCAACCTTGGCGCGCCCGGAGGCGCGCTTTTCCGCCTCGCGTCCGGCGACTTGCAAGTGGCCGAATTCGGTGTTCGGCACCAATCGGCCGTCGACAAACAGCGCGCTGCCGATGCCGGTGCCAAGCGTCAGCAACAGCACGGTGCCCGGCACGGCGCGCGCGGCGCCGTACTGCAGTTCCGCCAGTCCCGCCGCATCGGCGTCGTTGATCGCGATCACCGGGCGCTGCAAATGTTTGGCGGCCAGATCCGCCAGCGGCTGACCAATCCACGCCTTGTTGAGATTGGCCGCGGTGCGCACCACGCCGCCGCGAATCACGCTGGGAAATGCCAGGCCGACGGCATGATTGCCTGGAATATTCGCGACCACCGATGCGAGTGCACTGAGCAGCGCCTCGGTCGAATCCTGCGCCGGTGTCGGCGTGCTGAAGCGCTCGCCCGCGAAAGCACCCGTGGCCAAATCAATGAGCGCGCATTTAATCGATGAGCCGCCGACGTCGACGCCAACGGCCAGGGAAGAATTTTTCAATCCGAGTGCCGCATTGTCACGTTTGCCCCAGGTTTGCCCCGCGTGCCCGCTAAACGACCTTATAATAACCCCTAATATGGACTCGATTGACAGCCAATTCACCACTCGACGCAACGTCGCACTGCAGCCGGGCACGCTGCACGCGGCGCTCCTGGACCGTCTCACCCGGACTCTCGTCAAGAATCCCGAGCTGGCGACGCCTCGGGACATCTACGATGCGTTGTCCCTGGCGGTGCGCGAGGAGCTCGCGCTGCGCTGGTTGGCCACGCAACGGCGCGTGGCGAACGCGCATGTGAAAAGAGTGTGCTATTTCTCGGTCGAATACCTGCCTGGCCGGTCGCTGATCAACGCTCTGTCCAGCCTGGATGGAGATCTGGTGCACGAAGCACGCAGCGTGTTGCGCGGCATGGGATATGAACTCGAGGACATCGCAGCCCAGGAGGTGGATCCGGGTTTGGGCAATGGCGGCCTGGGCCGGCTGGCAGCCTGTTTCCTGGACTCACTGGCGACGCTGCACTACCCCGCCGTGGGTTACGGTATTCGCTATGATTACGGAATCTTCACGCAGGTCATCGACGCCGACGGCGGACAGCGCGAAGTCGCCAGCAGCTGGCTGCGCCTGCGCAATGTTTGGGAGACGCCGCGCGGCAGCGCGAGCTACACGGTGCGCTTCGGCGGGCGCAGCGAGGCGCCGGCCGGCGCCGCGGTGGGCGACGCCCATCGTTGGGTGGATACCAATGACATGACCGCCATCGGATTCGATCAATTGATTCCGGGAAACGGCGGCCCTACGGTCAATCACCTGCGGCTTTGGTCCGGCCGCGCGATCACCCCTTTCAAGCTCGGTACCTTCAATGCCGGCGACTACGCGGCCGCCGTTCAAGATCAATTGGAGGCGAAAAATCTATCGCGCGTGCTGTACCCGGACGATTCGACGCCGCAGGGCAAAGAACTTCGGCTCAAGCAACAATACTTCTTCGTGAGCGCGAGCTTGCAGGACATATTGGTGACTCATTTGAGCGAGGGTCGCTCGCTCGCCTCCCTGCCTGACTCCATTGCCATTCAGTTGAATGACACTCATCCCGCCGTGGCGATCCCGGAGTTGATGCGGCTGCTCGTCGATGAACGCGGCCTCTCGTGGGCAGAGAGCTGGCAAATCACTCAAGGTGTTTTCTCCTACACCAATCACACCTTGCTGCCCGAAGCGCTGGAATCATGGCCGGTGGCGATGTTCGAGCGCTTGTTGCCGCGGCATTTGGAAATCATCTATCTGGTAAATCGGGATTTTCTCAAGACCGTGGCCTTGAACTATCCCGACGATCCGGGGCGTCTTCGTCAGCTCTCCATCATCGACGATGGCGGCGACCGGCGCGTGCGCATGTCGCATCTGGCCATCGTCGGCAGCCACAAGGTCAACGGCGTCGCGCAATTGCACTCCGATATCATGCGCAAGCACGTGTTTCGCGATTTCGCGAAGATGTATCCCGACCGGTTCATCAATGTGACCAACGGCATTGCCGTGCGCCGCTGGCTGAAGCAATCGAATCCCGGACTCTCCGCGCTTCTCACGCAGCATCTGGGCCGCGCGTGGGAGAATGACCTCGAGGAACTCGGCCGCCTGGCCGGCGCGGTCGACGATCCCGAGTTTCGCCGCCAGTTCCGCGGCATCAAGCGCACCAACAAGCAACGACTGGCCGATGAGGTGCGGCGCCGCTGCGGATTGGAAATCAGCGTCGATTCGCTGTTCGACGTGCAGGTGAAGAGAATCCACGAATACAAGCGTCAACTGCTGAATCTCCTGTATGTCGTGACTCGCTATCGAAGAATCCGCGACAATCCGCGTGCGGAAGTCGTGCCGCGAACCGTAATTTTTGCCGGCAAAGCGGCGCCCGGTTACGCGATGGCCAAGTCCATCATCAGACTCATCAATAACGTGGCGCGCACCATCGATGCGGACGAACTGGCTCGCGGCAAGCTGCAGGTGGTATTTCTGCCGGACTACGACGTATCACTGGCGCAAAAGATCATGCCCGCGGCGGACCTGTCGCAACAGATCTCCACGGCCGGCATGGAGGCCTCGGGAACCGGCAATATGAAGCTGGCGCTGAACGGTGCCCTCACCATCGGCACGCTGGACGGCGCCAACATTGAGATTCGCGATCATGTCGGCGCTGAGAACATGTTCATCTTCGGCCTCACCGCGGATGAGGTGGCGGCGCGGCGCGAGGCGGGTTATGAGCCAGCCCAGGTCGTCGCAGGAAACCCGGAACTTCGCAGCACGCTGGAGCTCATTGCTTCGGGATTTTTCTCGCCCGGCCGCCCGGACGATGCCAGACCGGTGATCGACCGGTTGCTGAGCCCCGGTGAGCCCTTCCTGGTGCTGGCGGACTACGCTGCCTATGCGAAGGCCCAGGATCAAGTCGACGCGCTGTACGCATCGGAGGATCAGTGGAGCTACAAGGCGGTGGTCAATTGCCTGAACATGGGCTATTTCTCCAGCGATCGAAGCGTGCGCGAGTATGCGGAGCGTATTTGGGCGGTGAGGCCGGCGATTTGAAGGCGCCATCGAATTGACCGAACAGGCGATCAGCGAATTCGATCTGCATTTGTTCGGCGAGGGCAATCACAACCGGATTTATGACAAGCTCGGCGCTCATCCTTATTCGCGCGGCACGGCGGCCGGCACGCGTTTCGCGGTGTGGGCGCCGAATGCCGAGCGTGTCAGCGTGGTCGGTTCCTTCAACGGGTGGGACGGCAATGCGCACGTCATGCGGCCGCGCGGCAGCTCTGGCATCTGGGAGCTGGCCGTCGCCGACATCGGCGACGGAACAGACTACAAATTCGAGATTCGCGGCCGCGACGGCCGCCTGTTCCTGAAGGCGGACCCTTACGGCGCCGCGATGCAGCTGCGGCCGGATAATTGCTCCATCGTGGTGGAACTCAACGGCTTTCAGTGGCATGACGCTGACTGGCTGCGGCGCCGCGCCGAGATTGATCCGCGACGTGAGCCGTTCAATGCGTACGAAGTGCATTTGGGGTCGTGGCGACGGCCGTGGGATCAAAGGGTGCCGCCTTTTACGAATTGGCTCGAGGCTGCCGAGCAACTGATTCCCTATGCGAAGGATTTGGGCTACACGCATCTTGAACTCTTGGGGATTGCCGAGCATCCGCTCGATGCCTCGTGGGGCTATCAGGTGGTGGGTTATTACGCGGCGACTTCGCGCTACGGTTCTCCGCAGGACTTCATGCGCTTCGTCGATCGGTGTCACCAGGCCGGCATCGGCGTGATCCTCGACTGGGTGCCGGCGCATTTTCCTCGCGACGATCATGGCCTCGCGCAATTCGACGGCACTGCTCTGTACGAGCATGCGGACGCGCGCATCGGGGAGCACCGCGAGTGGGGCACCAAAGTATTCAATTACGGCCGCCACGAAGTTCGCAACTTCCTGATCGCGAACGCGCTTTTTTGGGCCGACAAGTTTCACATCGACGGATTGCGCGTGGACGCCGTAGCTGCAATGCTATATTTGGACTACAGCCGCAGCTCCGGGGAATGGCTGCCGAACCGTTACGGCGGGCGCGAGAACCTGGAGGCCATTGATTTCTTGCGCCAGATGAACAATGCCGTTCACGCCGCCTTTCCCGGTCTATTGACCATTGCAGAGGAATCCACGTCGTTCCCCGGCGTCACCCGGCCCCCCGAACACGGCGGTCTCGGCTTCAATTTCAAGTGGAACATGGGCTGGATGAACGACACCTTGCGTTATATGTCCATTGACCCGGTGCATCGGCGCTACAACCACGGACTCATTACCTTTTCGTTCGTCTATGCCTGGTCGGAGAATTTCATCCTGCCGATTTCCCATGATGAAGTGGTGCACGGCAAGGGCTCGCTGATTGCCAAAATGCCCGGCGATGAGTGGCAGAAGCGCGCAAGCGTGCGTCTGTTGCTCAGCATGATGTGCGCGCATCCCGGCAAGAAGCTGTTGTTCATGGGCTCGGAATTCGGACAATGGCCGGAGTGGCGCGATCAGGCGCAGCTCGAATGGCAGCAACTGGCAGCCCTTGAGTATCAGCAATTGCGCGACTGCGCACGCCAGCTCAATCGTTTGTACCTGGCCACGCAACAATTCTACCGCAGCGACTGCGACTCCGACGGATTCCAGTGGCTGGATCTGCACAATGCCCAGGACAGCGTTTGGGCCTTCGCGCGCACAGAGGGAGGTCAGCACAGCGGTTCAACCGTGATTTGCATTTTCAACGCGACCCCGGTGCCGCGCGAGGGTTACGAGGTCGGCGTTGCGCATGCTGGACGCTACCGCAAGCTGTTCGATTCGGATGCCGCCGAGTTCGGCGGGTCAGGCTACAACCGTCAGCCGGAGGCAGAGGCCGCGGCAGCGCGGGCAGGCTCTTTTGGGCATCCGCAGTCTTTGCGGTTGAACTTGCCGCCGCTCGGCGCGATGTTTTTTGCGGGGCCATGAAGTGAAGAACATTTATGCGGGCACCCCGAGACCGCTCGGCGCAACCTGGAGCAAGCGCGGCGTCAACTTCGCAGTGGCTTCGAGCAATGCGACCCGGGTCGAAGTCTGTCTATTCGATGCCGCCGGCGGCGCGGAAATTGCGCGCCATGATTTGCCCGGGCATACCGCGGATGTCTGGCACGGACTGATTTCCCCGCGCCATTGCAGCTTAGGTGCCCACTACGCATTTTGCGTTCATGGCGTCGACGACCCGCAACACGGCCAGCGCTTCGACGCGAGCGTGCCCTTGATCGATCCGTACGCGCGCGCGCTCTCGGCCCGGCCGCCGCTTCGCGGGCGTGTCATTGACCCGGCATTTCATTGGAATGGCGACAGGCCGCCGACGGTGCCTTGGCGCGACACGGTCATCTATGAGCTGCACGTGAAGGGATTTACCCGGCTGCATCCGGCGGTGCCGGAGAAATGGCGCGGCACCTATCTCGGGCTGTCCGTGGCGCCGGTGATCGAGCATTTGAAATCGCTCGGCGTGACCGCCGTCGAATTGCTGCCATGTCAGGCATTCGTCAGCGAGAAATTCCTGGTCGATCACCAGCTCAGCAACTACTGGGGCTACAACCCGCTCGCCTGGTTTGCCCCGGCCAACGAGTATGCCGTTGATGACGCGGTGCTCGAATTCAAAACCATGGTCAGGGCACTGCACGCCGCCGGGATAGAAGTCATTCTGGACGTGGTATTCAATCATACGGCCGAAGGCAACGAGCGTGGGCCGCTCTTGTCTCTGCGGGGCATCGACAATTCGGTTTACTATCGGTTGAATCCGGCGGATCCACGCCAATACGAGAATCTCACCGGAACCGGCAACACCGTCAATTGTCAGCATCCGCGCGTGCGTACGCTCATCATCGATTGCCTCAAGTACTGGGTCGAGGAAATGCACGTCGATGGCTTTCGTTTCGACCTGGGGACGGTGCTGGGGCGCGAGGCCTCCGGGTTCAATGCGCAAGCCGCGCTATTCAAGGCGCTGCGTGCCGAGCCCGCGCTTGCCTATATCAAGCTGATTGCGGAGCCCTGGGACTTAGGATTGGGCGGCTACCAACTCGGGCATTTCCCGCCCGGTTGGTCGGAATGGAATGACCGCTACCGGGATACGATGCGCGCGTTCTGGCGCGGCGACGGCGGCAAGCTCGGCGAGTTCGCGGAAAGATTTGCCGGCTCCAGCGATCTATTTCGCCACGACGGACGCAAGCCGACGGCAAGCGTCAATTTTGTGACCGCGCATGACGGCATGACGCTGAATGATTTGGTGTCCTACAACCAGCGGCACAATGAGGCCAATCTCGAGAATAACGGCGACGGCAACAGCAACAATTTGAGTTGGAATTGCGGTACGGAAGGACCGACGGACGATCCTGTCATCGTCAAACTGCGCAAGAGACAAATGCGCAATTTCCTCGCGACCCTGTTCCTGTCGCAGGGAGTTCCCATGTTGCAGGCCGGGGACGAATTCGGACGGACCCAGCGGGGCAACAACAACGCCTACTGCCAGGACAATGAAGTTTCGTGGGTCGATTGGCGTATGCGCGCTGCGAACGCCGACTTGCTGGAGTTCGTACGTTTGCTCGCGCAGCTGCGCCGGTGCAACGCGGAATTTCGCCGCGAGACCTTTTTGAAGGGCGCCGCCTCGCGTGCGGGAGTCAAGGACGTGACGTGGTTAAACGTTCGCGGCACCGAGATGACGCAAAGTGAATGGCAGGATGCGAATCAGCGCACCTTGGGCATTTGGTTCGGGGAGCACGCAGGCGCGGTGGAACACCTTCTGTTATTGGTCAATGCGGCGGATGCGGAGCAATCGTTTCGGCTGCCCGCCGCGCCGGCGGAGGGACCTTGGATTTGCTTGTTCGACACCGCAGCGGAAAGCCTGGCGTCAAACAGCCTTGGCAAGGTGCAAAACTACGCGCTCAAAGCGCGCAGCGTCGCGCTGTTGGAGTGCTGAGTTGTGGACGAGGCGTTGATCGAAAAACTGGCTCGGTTGCGCGGCCTCGGCGATGCCTACCATAACTATCGCGGCGAGTTGCAGTACTTCAGCCTCGAGACCAAAGCCGGCATCTTAAGAGCCATGGGCTGCGTGGTGGATGACGCCACCGCCCTCGCTGCCGAGATCGCGCAGATCGAAGTCGCGCGCTGGCGCAAAACCTTGCCGGTGGTGGCCACCGCGCAGGGTGCGAGAATCGGTTTCGACATCAATGTCACCGCTCGCCAATTCGGCGGCACGATTGTCTGGCGCGTGCTTCTCGAGGACGGCTCCCGATTGGACGGCGCCGTCTCGAGCGCCGTTTGCGCGGAGGTCTGGCGCGGCGAGGTTGGCGGATCATGGATCACGCGCCGCCGCTTCGAGCTGGGTGCGGACCTGCCGCCCGGCTACCATGAGTTCGAAGCGAAGATAGCCGGCGGCGCCGCCGACCGCTGCCTGCTGATCGTTTCACCCCGCAAATGTTTCGAGCCGCCCGCGCTTGCCGCCGGTCGACGTCTTTGGGGCGTCGCGGTGCAGCTGTATACGCTGCGCTCGAACAGCAATTGGGGCATCGGCGATTTTGGGGACCTGGAAATGCTGATTCGCTGGTTGGCTCCATGCGGCGCCGGCTTCATCGGCGTCAATCCCCTGCATGCGCTGGCGCCGGCGGATCCGGCGCGATCGAGTCCCTACAGTGCGTCGAGCCGGCATTTCCTCAATGTCTTGTACATTTCAGTCCCGCAGGTAGCGGAGTTTGAGGACTGCACGGCGGCGCGCGCGCGGGTCGCCGATCCGGAATTCGCGCATCGTTTGGACAGCCTGCGCGCCGGGCAGCTGGTCGACTATCGCGGTGTCGCGGAATCTAAATTCGAAATTCTTGAGCTGCTCTATCAAGATTTCCGCGGCAAGCATCTGGCGGCGCGCACCCGGCGCGGCCGCGATTATCTTGATTTCGTCGCGCGGCGCGGACTGCCGCTGCAGATGCATGCTCGATTCGACGCGCTCGATCGCCATTTTCGCGAAGCCTTAGGATCTGCATCCGGATGGATGAGCTGGCCGCAAGAGTACCGCGATGTGAACGGCAGCGCGGCCGCGCGCTTCGCGCTTGAACATCGCGAGGAGGTTGAGTTCTTTGCCTACTTGCAATGGCTGGCCCACGAGCAGCTGGTGCGAGCGCAGGCGTTAACACGGGAACTCGGCATGCCCATAGGACTGTATGGAGATTATGCCGTGGGCGCCAATCCGTCGGGCTCGGAGACCTGGATGGATCACTCCGGCTATTGTCTCGGCGCGGAAATAGGCGCACCCCCGGATCCGTTGGCGCTCAAAGGCCAGGGGTGGGGAATTCCTCCGGCGGACCCGGCAGCGCTGCAGGCGCAACGCCTGCAGGGGTTTATCCAGCTGATTCGCGACAACATGCGCTACTACGGCGCGCTGCGGCTGGATCATGTGATGTCGCTATACCGTCTGTGGTGGGTTCCCGCGGGTTGCCCCGCAACGGCGGGCGCCTATGTCCACTACCCGCTGCAGGAGCTGTTGACTGTGCTGAGTCTTGAGAGCGCGCGCAGTTCCTGCCTGGTCGTGGGCGAAGATCTTGGCGTGGTACCGGATGCGATGCGCCAGGCGATGCCTGAGTTCGGTCTGTATCATTACAAGGTGCTCCTGTTTCAGAAGATCGCCGGTCGATTTCGCAGGCCGGACGAATATGAAAGACAGGCGCTGGCAGCGGCCACGACGCACGACTTACCGACACTGCACGCTTACTGGGAGGCACGCGACATCGAACTGCGGCGGCGATTGAATCTTTATCCCAGCACTGAAATCGAGAACGATGTCGTGCGGCAGCGCGATCACGACCGCGAAATGCTGC
>Ga0307476_10002171_pt1 | contig 11722 bp, 6 predicted proteins | sample atmos_gasesECM2C_2_FD_203314 | JGI IMG/M metagenome (GOLD analysis project Ga0307476, IMG submission 203314) | Hardwood forest soil microbial communities from Morgan-Monroe State Forest, Indiana, United States - atmos_gasesECM2C_05 | ecosystem: Environmental > Terrestrial > Soil > Temperate... | reverse complement strand
CGGGCGCTATGTGACGTGCGACTCGATCGCGTACCTGTCGCACGAAGGGCTGATGGCAGCGGTCGGCGCCGAGGCCGGCTCGGCCAAGGGAACGGCCGGGACCGGATATTGCTCGGCGTGCTTCACAGGTAAGTACCCGGTCCCGCTGGGATCGCCGGACCTTGTCCAGCTCCGCCGGGCCAGGGTATAGAGCCGCATGGGTTTGGAAGCTGTCGATATTCGCGCCGTCCGTGCGCAGCTGAAGGAGCTCGGCCAGAAGGTCCAGGAGCTCCGGAGGTTACTTTGACGTCGACCAGAAGCGCCTGAAGATCGAGGAGCTCGATTCGATCGCCGCGCGGCCGAGTTTCTGGGACGACCAGAAGAAGGCCCAGACGCTGCTGCGCAGCAAGAAGGAGCTGGAGTCGATCGTCGGCGGCTACGACGCGCAGGTCCGCGCGCTGTCGGACGCCGAGGTCCTGCTCGAGCTCGCCGAGGAGGCCAGCGACGAGCCGTCGATGCGCGAGGTCGAGTCCAGCGTCGCCGCGGTCCGCAAGGCGCTCGACGACATCGAGTTCAAGCGCATGCTGTCGGGCGAGCTCGACAGCGGCGGGGCGATCATCCAGATCGTCTCGGGAGCCGGCGGGGTGGACGCGTCGGACTGGGCGCAGATGCTGATGCGCATGGTGATCCGGTACGCCGAGCGCAAGGGCTGGAAGGTCGAGATCCTCGAGGAGACCCGGGCCGAGGAGGCCGGGATCAAGAGCGCGACGCTCACCGTGGCCGGCGACTACGCGTACGGCCTGCTCAAGGCCGAGGACGGCGTGCACCGGCTGGTCCGGGTGTCGCCGTTCGACACCAACGGCCGGCGCCAGACCTCGTTCGCGGCGATCCGGATCACTCCGGACATCGACGACGCCATCGAGGTCGAGATCAACGAGGTCGACCTCAAGATCGACACCTACCGGGCCGGCGGAGCCGGCGGCCAGCACGTCAACAAGACCGACTCGGCGGTGCGGATCACGCACCTGCCGACGAAGATCGTCGTGCAGTGCCAGAACGAGCGCAGCCAGCACTCGAACAAGGCCAAGGCGATGAAGCTCTTGCGCGCCCGGCTGTACGACTACGAGCTCGCCAAGCGCGAGGCCAAGGCCGCCGCGGACGCCGCCGGCCGGCTCGACGTCGAGTGGGGCTCGCAGATCCGCAGCTACGTGCTGTTCCCGTACCAGCAGGTCAACGACCACCGCACCGAGCTCAAGACCTCGGACGTCGACGGCGTGCTCGACGGCGATCTCGACGACCTGATCCGCACCTACCTGCTCCGGGCGGCCGATCAGCCCCAGAACTGAGCCCGGGGCGCGAAGCGACGCGCCCGGCTGCGGAGCAGACGGGAGACCTGCGAAGCAGGTCAGGCGTGACTCGGCGGTAGCCGAGAACTGAGCCCGGGGCGCGAAGCGACACGCCCGGCTGCGGAGCAGACGGGAGACCTGCGAAGCAGGTCAGGCGTGACTCGGCGGTAGCCGAGAACTGAGCCCGGGGCGCGAAGCGACGCGCCCGGCTCACCGCGCGGCGCGGTGGATCAGCGCGGCCAGCTCGTCGGCCGAGGCGCTGGCGCCCTCGATGCGCTGGTCGCCGATGAACAGCGTGGGCAGCGCGTGGACGCCGGCCGCGCGGACCTCGGCCATCTCGGTGGCGATCCGGGCCTTGGCGGCCGGCATGTCGCGGCGGTAGCGCTCCAGATCGCAGCCGACGCCGGCCGCGAGCATCTCGCAGCCCTCCGGGGTCAGCTGGTCGACCGGCGCGGCGAACAGCGCATCGGCCATCGCGTCGCCCTTGCCCTGGGCGTCGGCGCAGCAGTACGCCAGCGCGGCGGGCATCGCGTGGGGATGGTTGGGTAGCGGCAGCATCTTGCGGACGACGCGCACCGGGGTGCGGGCCTGGGCGAGCGCGGTGGTGAGCTCGGCCTGCATGCGGCGACAGAACGGGCACTCGAAGTCGACGACCTCGACCACGGTCGCGACGCCGGCGGCCTGGGTGGGCTGGACGAGCCCCGGCGCGCCGCCCGACGCCGGCGGAGCGGCCGGCGGCTCGACGCGGGTCCACAGCGCGAGGGCGGCGATCGCGGCGCCCAGCGCCGACCCCGCGGCGATCCCGCGGGCCGCGGACAGCCGCAGGGCGCCCGCCCCGGCGAGCACGGCGACCGCGTGGCCGAGCGCCGCCAGATCCGCGACCAGACACAGCTTGCACCACGCGCCGATCGCGAACGCCTGGACGCCGATCAGCGCGGCGGCGCCCACCGCGCCGGCGAGCGCCAGGGCGCGGCGCAGCCGCGGCGCGCCCCGCGCAGGATCGACGAACCCGAGCGCGAGCGCAGCGGCGAAGAACGCGATGCCGAGCACCGGCATCGGGACGCCGAGCGGGTGCGCCCACGCGGACTCGCGGACCGTGTCGCAGCCGGTCTCGGCGCAGAACGTCGGGCTCGCGCCGAGGGTGTCGATCAGGCTCGCGGCGCTCGCGGCGAGGCCGATCACCGCGATGCCGAGCGCTGTCACCGCGAGCCAGGGACGCCGGGAGCCCATGATGCTGGCAACCGGCCGTGCCGGGCGCGCATTCCCGGCGGCGCGTCCTACTCCTTCGTGCCCGTGAACCCGGTCGTGAACTTGAGCTCGGCGCCGGCGAGCAGGGCCTGGGTGTCGCCGTCCGGGGTGGGGCCGGCGAACAGGCAGCCGCCGGCGTAGCCGATCGTGACCAGGCCGGCCTGCATCGCGGTCGCCTCCCAGGCGCCGCTGGCCTTGCCGGCGGTGACCAGGGTCGCGTCGGCCAGCGAGTATCCGAGCATCGCGCAGTTGATGCCGTTGCTGACGATCCCGCCGCCCAGGTAGAGCCGGAAGCTGTCGCCGGCCTCTCCGATCACGCCGAACGCCGGGTTGGTGTGGAGCGCGATGCTGCCGCCGCACACCAGGTCGCAGCTGGGGTTGCTGGTGCCGGCGCCGCAGGTGCCCGGCGCGGGCTGGGTCAGCGCGCCGCTGCACTGCGCGGTCGGCAGGTCGACGACCATCTGGTGCTGGTGCATGACGTCGCGCTGCTCGATCACCACCTGGTTGGGCCACGCTTCGCCGGGGCACACGACGTCGGATCGGCTGCAGTCGAGGTTGAAGGTGTAGGGCCGGCCGTGGTGGGTGATCGTGAAGCTGCCGCCGCCCGCACCGAGCTCGGCGTCGTACACCGCGCCGCCGATCTTGACCTCGACGCCGATCGCGTTGTCGTAGGTGATCGCCCAGGTTCCGCGGACGTCGGGGGCGGGCGAGGTCGAGCCGGCCGCGCAGCCGTCGCCCTGGGCACCCATCATGAACGGCAAGGCGGGGAGGGTAAGGAACGCGAGAGCAGCGGTCTTGCAGCGCATGCCGCTGCGTCGTTCAAGCGCTGGACCACGTCTGGCCGGCGCGGAAGTCGTGTCAACGCGTCGGGATGCCGGCCCGAGCGGTGGGCCCGGGTGTGGCCGGGGTGTGGAGGATCCCGGCGTCAACCGCCGGTCACGTCGCAGCCGACCACAGGCCGGCGGCCGGTCAGCGCTCGCCCTCGTGGCGCTTCAGCCATTGCCTGAGATCCGACGCATCGCTGGACGAGTCGGGCAGGTCGGCGAGCGCGGCGCGGGCCAGGGCGCGGGCGCGGGCGCGGTCGCGCTGGGCCGGCCACAGCAGCCTGGCGAGCTCGCCCTGCAGCCGGGGCTTGTCGGCGGCGCCCTCGGCGGTGCTGGCCTGGATCGCCTCCTCGAGCATCGCGCGGGCGTCGGGATCGTGCACCCGCGCGGCGAGCAGCGCGCTCTCGGTGAGCGCGGCGGCCTGCCCGCGGTGGTCGCCGCTCTGCTGCCAGGCGGCGGCCGCGGCGCGGTACTGCGCGAGGGCGGCGGCGTGATCGCCGCGCGCGGCGGCGCGGCGGCCGAGCTGCTCGGCGATCCACGCGGTGACCGCCGGATCGAGCGTGCCGCCGGTCGGGGCCAGGCCCCACTGCAGGGTGTCGGCCGCGTCGGCGGGCGGGCGATCGCCCCAGCGCGCGAGCTGGATGCCGGCGCGCGCATGGTCGAGTCGCACCGAATCGCTCTGGCCCAGGGTGTCGAAGATCGCCGCGACCTGGCGGTAGCCGGCCTCGGCCTCCGGCGCGCGTCCGGACGCGAGCAGGAGATCGGCCGCGGTGAGCAGCGCGGCCGCCAGCTCGGGGTGGGTGCCGCCCAGCGCGGCCTCGTACTCGCCGGTCGCCTTCTGGACCAGGCGGAGCGCGTCGTCGCGCTGGCCGCGCGCGGCGGCGAGCTGGCCCTGGAGCAGCAGCGCGCGGGCGCGCAGCACGTCGGGCTCCTTGTGGTCGATCCCACGGGCGGCTTTGCCCCCCGGCTCGCCTGGCTCGCCTCGCTCGCCGACGTCGGCCAGGATCTGGCCGATCGTTCGCTCGGCCTCGCCGCTGGAGATCGGCGACAGGAGCTGGGCCTCGGCGACGGTCAGCCGCGCGGCCTGGGCCAGCGGATGGCGCGCGCCGTAGAGCTGCGCGTAGATCGTGGCGGCGTTGTGCGCGGCGGTCGCGGCCTCGACGAGGTCGCCCTGGGCGAGCAGCGCGCGGGCGAGCTCGAGCGCGGCGGCGGCGCCGGCGGCGGTCTCGTCGCCGCGCAGCGCGCGGACGACCTGCTGCTGGAGCTTCACGACCTCGGCGGTCTTGCCCTCGCAGGCCAGGCTATGGGCCAGCGCGGCGTGGTACTCGGGCTGGGCCAGCGCCTTGTCGGCGAGGTGGAGCTGCGCGTCGATGTAGCCGGTCCACAGCGTGCGCTCCGCCACCGAGCACGCCAGCGCCAGGCGCTGCAGCGCGGCGGCCGCCGCGAGCTCGGGCTGGCGGCTCGCCTGGCCCTCGAACGCGGCGTCCTCGAACAGCCGGCGCGCCGCGATCAGATCGCCGCGGTCGGCGGCGGTGTGGGCGCGGACCAGCGTCGGGTAGCCGCGCTGCGCCGGATCGTCGCCCGGACCGGCGGTCAGCTGGTCGGCCTCGTCGAGCATGCCGAGCCGGCGGCGGAGGTCGGCCTTGACCGTCGCGAGCGGCGCGGACGCCGGCGACGGCAGCGAGCTCGCGCATTGCTCGGCGGTGGGCAGCGCGTCGGCGGCGGCCGCGGCGAGCGTCAGGCGGGTCGGCCCGCCGGACTGGACGAGCTGGAGCAGATCGGCCGCCGCGGACCGGGCGCGCGCCGCGCACTCCGAGGCCTGCGGCCGGCTGCCGGGCAGGCGGCAGAAGTCGCTGGTGGCCTTGCGCCACGATCCGACCCAGGCATCGAGCCGCCCGCGCAGCGCGGGGAGCGCGTCGGCGGCGGCGGGCCCGCTGGCCTTCGCGAGCTCGTCCTGGCGCGCCGGGCTCCACACGTCGTCCCAGCCGGCGAGCGAGCGATCGCAGACCTGATCGACCGCGGCCCCGCCCCCGCCGCGCAGCGCGGCGATCGAGATCCCGCCGACGGCAGCGACCGCGGCGCCGACCGCGATCGCCACCGCGGCGCGGCGGCGGCCTACGCGCAGCGGCCCGCGGCCGAGCTTGCCGAGCAGGGTCTGCAAGCGGTCGAACCGCAGCTCCGGATCGCGCTCCAGCCCGCGGAGCAGGGCGGCCTGCACGGCCGGCGGCACGCCGGGGATCGGCGGCGCCTGGAGCTTGCGGCCGGTGAGCAGCTCGCGCAGCCACAGCGCGATGGTCTCGCCGGTGTAGGGCGGCCGGCCGTACAGCCGGTGGTACAGCGCGGCGCAGAACGCGAACTGATCCGATCGGGGCGACGGCGGGGCGCCGAGCACCAGCTCGGGGGCGGCGTACAGGCGCGGCCCGATCGCGTTGGGGCCGGCGGCGAGGATGATCGCCTCGAACTGGCCGCTCGGCGGGCGCGGCCGGGTGGGGATGAAGCCGATGTACGAGTCCTCGCTGTTGACCTGATCGCTGCTGGTCGTCCAGTCGTTGTCGTGGGCCGACTTGGTCGCCGCGACCCGGTGGATGCGGGCCTCGCCGATCCCGAGGTCGAGGACCTTGACCCGGCGATCGCGCGACACCACGCAGCTGGTCGCCGAGAAGCAGCCATGGGCGATCCCGGCGTCGTGCGCCGCTGCGAGGCCGCGCCCGGCCTCGGCGAACAGCGCGAGGATCTGGCGCGGGTCGTCGCCGCCGGCGTCGAGCAGCGTGGTGCCCTTGACGAACTCGTAGACTAGGTAGACGAAGCCGTCGTGCACGCCGACCGACAGCATCTGGAGCAGGGCGGGGTGCGACAGCTGACACTGCCGCCGCGCGAGCGCCACGAACGCCGCGGTCGCCGGGTCATCGACGTGGAGGTCGAGCTGCTTGACGACGACCCGGTCCTCGCGCTCGGGGTCGAACGCCTCGTAGATCACCCCGTCCTCGGTGCCGCCGACGCTTCGGATGATCACGTAGCGGTCGACCGCGTGGCCCTTGTGCCAGGGGAACGCCGGCATGAGCGGGGCTCGCCGCGCGGCGCGCCAGGTCGTCAGGCGCTCCTGGATGTCGTCCATCGACCCGGTCGGCGGGTCAGCGCTCGGCCGCGCCGCGGCAAACAGCAGGTGCCGGCAGTCCCCGCAGCCCGAGGCATGCTTCACGGCGCGGGCGAACTCCTCGCTGGTGAGCCGCCCATGGAGGAAGTCGTCCGCTACGCTGGCAGGAAAGCACCGGGACACGTTCACCCTGGCTTACGACTATCCCCCACGTCATCACCGCAGATCGATAGGCAGTGTCGAGTACGCACTGACAGGGCGGGCGCGAGCGCTCGCTGCTCCCTGCGCCGGCGCAGTCCGAGAAGTGGCTGAAATCCAACGCAAGAACCCGGCAGGGTGCACGGGAGTTCCACCGCGGACCGCGCCCGCCGGCGGTCGCGCAGCGAAGCGATTTCGAGCGCTTGTGTGACAAGCTGGCTCATCACACTTGAGACGTAATGTTGTCAGTACATTGAAACGACGGCCGCTGAACCGGCGATAATGCGGTCAGTCCACCCGTGCGAGGTCGTCCTTGGCCTTGGCGAGCGCCTCGGGGTTGTCCTGGCCGGGCGGCAGCGACTCCCAGAGCTGCACGGTCTGCTGCAGGTAGCGCTTCTGGGCGGCCTTGTCGTGCTGCCTCGCGGCGATCTCGAGCCGCTGGGCGAGGACCTTGGCCTTGCGCGGGCCGTAGACCATGGCGAGCGCCTGGTCGGTCCACCGCGTCGCCTCGGGCAGCTTGCCGGCCTTGAGGTAGATCCAGCCGAGCCGGGCGCGCGGGTCGTACTCGCCGGGCAGGTCGCGCACCGACTTCTCGAGCGCCGGCACCATGTCGAGCGGCCGGCCGAGGTACGTGTAGACCTCGCAGCGCTGCCAGTTGTAGGTCATCGCGGCCATCGGGGTCGCGGCCTTGCCGGCGGCGTCGTCGAGCAGCGCGCGCTGCTTCTCGGCGGTCGTCCGCGCCTCGGCGCGCTTGCCGAGCGCGTCCAGCAGCTCGCGCAGGTTCTCCAGCGCATCGGAGCGATCATCGACCGACAGCGGCGCGCGCGGGTCGGCGACCAGCCCGGCGAGCCGCGACGCCGCGCGCTCGCGCAGCCGCCGGATCCGCGGCGCCGCGGCCGGATCATCCGCCAGGCCCTCGGCGCAGATCATCGCGTTCACGATGAAGTCGGTGGCGGCCGCCGCGTTGCCGGTCCGGTCGAGCGACCGCTCGGCGGCGTCGAGGCAGCCGGCGAGATCGCTGCGCCGGCGCTTGGTCTGGAGCAGCGAGACCAGCGCGTCGGGTCGGCGCGGCCAGTCGGCGGGCGCCTGGGCGAGCGCGCCGGTCAGCTCCTGCTCCGCGGTCGCGTAGTCCTTGACCGCGATCGCGCGCTCGGCGCCGAGCAGGTGGGCGTCGGCGCCCGCGGCGCCGCCCTGCTGCGCCTTGCGTCCGGCGTCGAGGAAGGCGTGGAACTGCGCGAGGCTGGCCGCGCCGACGAACCGCGCCAGCACGGCGTCCGGAGCGCCGCTGCCGGCGTCGCGGCCGATCACGTAGAACGTCGGCCACGCCGACGGCGGGTACTTCGCGACCGCGGCGGCGTTGACCTCCTTGTCGGTGTCGAGCGCCGCGAACACGAAGCGCTCGACCTCGGGCTTGAACGATGCGTCGGTGAACACGGTCGACTGCATCGACAGGCAGGTGTGGCACCACGGCGCCCACTCGTCGACGACGACCGGGACGCCGCGCTGCCGGGCGCAGGCCAGGGCGCTCGGCAGGTCGTCGGCGATCCACGGCATCACCATGCTGCCCTCGGGGTGCGCCTTGCTGCACGGGTCGCCGGCGGCGCCGTGCGCGGCGCGCTCGGCCGGGCTGCGGGCGTGGTCGACGGGGGCGGGGCGGGCCGCGACCGGCTCGCTGCGGTCGGGCGCGCTCGCCGGCTTCTTGTCGCACGCAGCCAGCGCCAGCGCGAGCACCAGGAGTCGTCTCATGGCCGCGTGATACCACGCGCGGGCAGAAACGATCCGTGGATCCAGAGGGGACGCGCCCGTCCCCCGGAACCTCGCCAGGGCGCTGCCTGGAGCGACTGGCACCACCTCGACATGGCTGGCAATTCACCCCGCCGCGCGTCGCGTCGCGCGAGAACATTGGTATGGTGCGCCGCCATGTCATCGCGTCCGCCCGAGCAACCCGAGCGCACCCTGGCCCGCATCATGGAGGAGCGGCGGGGCAAGGCCCGGGCGCTGCGCGAGGCCGGGAGTGACCCGTTCCGCAACGACGTCGGGCCGGCGATCTCGCTGGCCGAGGTCCGGCAGCGCTACCAGGCGACCCGCCCCGCGCCCGCCGACCAGACCGAGGGCAAGACCGAGGGCAAGACCGAGGGCAAGACCGAGGGCCAGACCGAGGGCATCGCGCCGATCGACGGCGAGAACCTGCGCGTCGCCGGGCGCGCGATCGGCAAGCGCGGGTTCGGCAAGACGGTGTTCGTCCCGCTGCGCGACCCCACCGGCGACCTCCAGCTCTACCTCAACGTCGACCACCTCGATCCGGGCGACTTCGCGCGCGTCGTCCCCCAGCTCGATGCGGGCGACATCGTGGTCGCCGAGGGCCCCGCGTTCTGGACCAGGCGCGGCGAGCTGTCGATCCTCGCCCGCCGGCTGTGGATCGCGACCAAGTCGCTGCGCCCGCTGCCCGACAAGTGGCACGGCATGACCGACGTCGAGCTGCGCTACCGCCAGCGCTACGTCGATCTCGCGATCAGCCCGGAGGTCCGCGAGGTGTTCCGCCGGCGCTCGCGGATCGTCAGCGGCATGCGGCGGTTCCTCGACGCGCGCGGCTTCCTCGAGGTCGAGACCCCGATGATGCACTCGATCATCGGCGGCGCCACCGCGCGGCCGTTCACGACCCACCACAACGCGCTCGACCTCGATCTGTACCTGCGGATCGCGCCCGAGCTGTACCTGAAGCGCCTGGTGGTCGGCGGCTTCGAGCGGGTCTACGAGATCAATCGCAACTTCCGCAACGAGGGGCTGTCCCGCCAGCACAACCCCGAGTTCACGATGCTCGAGCTCTACCAGGCCTACGCGACGTTCACCGACCTCATGGCGATGACCGAGGAGATGTTCGGAGAGCTCGCGCGCGAGATCACCGGAGGCACCCGGGTGACCTGGGACGGCGTGGAGATCGATCTCGCGCCGCCGTGGCGCCGGCTGGCGATCCGCGACGCCGTGCGCGAGCTGGGCGGCGTGCCCGATGCCTCCCGCATCTTCGAGGATCCGGTGTTCGCCGCCGAGGCGGCGATCGCGGCCGGCGTGCCGCCGGGCGACGTGCTGGGCGCGCTGCTCCAGCCGCTGGGCGCGGACGTGGAGGCGCCGGCGGCGTGGCAGCACGCCGCGGAGCGACCGGCGCTGGCGCGCGGCATCGCGGAGCGCTATCCCGATCGGGAGACCCGGCGGATCGCCGCCGGCCACCTCGGGTACCTCGTGTTCGAAGCCACCGCGGAAGCCAAGCTGATCCAGCCGACGTTCCTCACCGAGTACCCGCTCGCGGTGTCGCCGCTCGCCCGCAAGAGCGATCGGGACGGCGCGTTCTGCGACCGCTTCGAGCTGTTCATCAACCGCCGCGAGATCGCCAACGGGTTCTCCGAGCTCAACGATCCCGACGACCAGCGCGCGCGGTTCCTCGCCCAGGTCCGCGCCAAGGCGGCGGGCGCCGCCGAGACCATGGACTACGACGAGGATTACTGTCGCGCGCTCGAGGTCGGCATGCCGCCGGCCGCCGGGGAGGGGGTCGGGGTCGACCGGGTCGTCATGCTGCTGACCGGTCAGCCGTCGATCCGCGACGTGATCCTGTTCCCGCTGATGCGCCCGGAGTAGAGCAGGTAGGAAGCCGACGTGAACGCAACGCCGCAGCCCACGTTCGATCATGCCTCGCCCCGGCTGGAGGCGTGGGCCGAGTTCGCCGCCGGGCTCGCGGTGCTCGCCGCCGGCAAGCTCATCCTCGCGCTCGCGTTCGTGCGCTCCGGGTCGACGCTGTTCTTCGTCGCGGCCGGTGTGACGCTCGCGGCCGGCCTCTCGATCACCGGCCACGCGATCTGGCGGGTCGTGCGGGCCCCGAAACCCGCGGCGCCCGGTGCCCGGCCCGGCCACCTGGGCTACGCGTCGTACGACGGCCTGGGATGGAAGTCGTTCGTCGCGTGGCGCTACCTGCTGGTGGCGAACCGCAAGGTCCGGCCGCGGACCTGGTGGGTCCTGTTCGGCGGCCTGGCGGCGATCGGGGTCATCGCGTGGCTGCGATCGCAGTCCATCCCCCCCGGACCCGGGTGGAGCGACGCGATGCTCGACGCCGAGCTCGCCCTGCTCGGGTTCGTCGTCGTCGTGGTGTTCGAGGGCGTGCTGGCGCACTCCGTGCCGTCGCTGATCCTCGCCATGGTCGGCCTCATGAAATGCGTTCCCTCGGGGCTGCTCTACTACCTCATCAGCCGCGGCAAGCTGCCGTTCCTCCACCTCGGGATCGAGGAGATCGCCGCGATCGAGCCGAAGTTCTTCATCGTCGCGCTGGCCGGGGCCGTGGTCGTCGGCATCGCGATGTTCTTCGGCACGCTGCGCGCGTACTTCACGTTCTTCACCACCGTGCCGATCGGCGGGGTGTGGATCGGGACGGCGGCGCTGGTGATCGTGCTGTCGGTGATGGGCGGCTTCGAGTCCGACCTGCGCGAGAAGATCCTCGGGTCCAACGCCCACCTCCAGATCACGCGCGAGGACGGCGACTTCGTGGAGTGGCGCCAGGTCAAGGCCCGGATCGACGCGATGCCCGGGGTCGTCGCGTCGACGCCCTTCGCGGTGAGCGAGGTCGTGGTCGCGGCCAACAACACCGGCATGAACGTCATCATCAAGGGCATCGATCCCGCCACGGTCGGCAAGGTGACCGACCTGGTGTCGGACCTCGAGGACCCGGGGGCGATGAAGCGGCTGCTGCCGCTGGTCGACGACGCGCACGATCTGCGCGTGCCGCAGCACCCCCGGACCGGCCCGGTGATCGACCCGCCGCCGCCCGACATGCCGGCGCCCGGCGATCCGATCGACTTCTCCAGCCCCGAGGCGCGATCCGGGTCCGGCTCGGCGGGGTCATCGGCCAGCGACGGCAGCGCGCCCGGATCCGGCGCGGGCCCGGCGGCCGCCGATCGGCAGGGTGGGAGCGACGCGTCGGGCGGCGACGCATTCGGCGGCGACGCGGTGCGGGTGATCGGGGAGAACGATCCGCCGCCGCGGCGGCCGCG
>Ga0307476_10002170_pt1 | contig 11722 bp, 11 predicted proteins | sample atmos_gasesECM2C_2_FD_203314 | JGI IMG/M metagenome (GOLD analysis project Ga0307476, IMG submission 203314) | Hardwood forest soil microbial communities from Morgan-Monroe State Forest, Indiana, United States - atmos_gasesECM2C_05 | ecosystem: Environmental > Terrestrial > Soil > Temperate... | reverse complement strand
CATGCTTGTCCTGACCCGGCGCGACGGCGAATTGGATGTTCGCCGTCTCAATTTCGTAGTATTTGGGGTCGATCGGCTTGTAAGTACCGGGCAAGTCGCTCTTCTTCGCTGCGTCGGCTGGCGCATTTGGATTGACGCCCCCATTGGGTAGCTTGCTCAACAAGTCCGGGGGCAGGCGCGGCTGCTCTCTGGAAGCCGGCGGCGCCAGCTCCCGGTTGTCGACGCACGCACTGACTTGGCCCACCGGCAGCACCGCTTCGTATTTGCCGTCGGGGTCAACGACGGCGGTGACCGAATTAAGCGCCGCGTTTTCCGGCCGAAACGTCACCCGTCCGCCGGGCAACGGTTCTCCGTTGCTCATCAGGACGCGGCCCGACACCTTCATGGCTTTTGGACCACACCCAGTCGCCAGGCAAATCAGCAAGGCCAGTCCCAGGCGGCACGCCATTCGGAGCCGCCCAGGACGCAAGGAGAGGGAGTGCATGGCGGATTTACCTCACCAGTCGGGGCCGACGATGTCATTGTTGGCCGGCGTGCAGGCGGCCCACCATGTGGCGCCCAGCATGTTCTGCGATAGGAAGCGTACGCTGCCGTCGGCCAGGCCGACGTTCATGCCGGTCGTGTGACCGGAAGAGGCCAGTCTCTTGTCGCACGGACCGGGGTTCTGCAAGAACGGCACTGGATTCACCTGGAATTTGGAGGCCGCCCCCGTCAGCCAGACAGTCCCGTCGATGCCCACGCCGCCGCCGAAGACGGCGGAAAGGCGATCGCCGGGATAGCTGTCGTCGGAGCCGCCGCCGCCGCCGCTGAAGCTGTTATTGCCGTGGTACACCCCGCGCATCCACCAGGTGCCGCCAGGAGCGCCGGTGCCGTCGCAGCGGGCGAATTTCTCGGCGAAGAGGATGGTCTGCGATGTACCGTCCCGGAAAGTCGAGTTCATGTTCGCGTTGCCGTCCCAGTTGGAGTTGCTGTTGGTGTTCTGCGCTCCGCCGAATACCTGGAAGTTGCCGGCGTAGGAGGCGTCGCCCGGACCCCAGTCGATGGCATTGCCGAGACTCGGGTCGGAGGGACAGCGGTAGGTTTTAATCATCATGCAGCGCACCCAACTGTACGGGCTGTTGGCGGTGTTGACTGACTGCCAGGTGGGCCAGATGTAGTTGATGGTGATGGTGGTGCCCGGGTTGGGGTTGGTCTGTCCGACCTGGGCGTTGTAGTCGAGGTGGTCGGCCTGGCTCCAGAGGGCCTGCTGTTCGATGTACGGCAGCAGGTGGAAGAAGACCGGCGCGTAATAGGCGTTGGCGAATGTGCCGGCTTGCGGCGGCATGCGTCCTTGGCTGTCGTTGCAGTTGTGGCATGCTAGCGCCAGCTGTTTGAGGTTGTTGCTGCAGCTGACACGGTTGGCGGCCTCGCGGACTTTTTGGACGGCCGGCAGCAGCAGACCGATAAGGATGGCGATGATCGCGATCACCACCAGCAGCTCGATCAGCGTGAAAGCGGGGCGTCGGCGACGGTTCCGGACCATAGGAACCCCCTTGAGAAAAGAGAGAAAAACGATAGCCATCAGGCGACGCACCACCCCTAGCAGGGACTGGCGTCGCAGCCATCCAGCGGAAAAAATGAAAGTGCATCGGCGCGAGTCAGCGCTGACACTTCGCCCATGATGATCGTGCGGCCTGGGCGAGTCAAATGAATTCTTTCACGATATTTTCATTTATTCCGGCGCATCCTAGAATTGCGCGACAGGATTCGCGGCGCCTTATGGGACAGGCTTCCGCCCGGTCACTGTAAACGGATGCAGGTTCCCAAACGTCAGCACCAACAGCAGCCCCGCGAAGATCGGCGAGCCGACGCGGCGAACATCCGTCAGGCCGCACTCCGTCAGCACCTTCGCATATTCTCCCGTGTGGACGATGTCGAGCAGGGCGACGCGGCCGCCCGCCTTCAGCACGCGGGCGATCTCGCGGACCGCTTGTTGCCGGTGGGCGGCGTTATAGATGTTGTGCAGCACGGCTCGCGATACGATCACATCGAAGGTCGCGTCGGCGAAGGGCATTTGCCGGGCGTCGCCGTCCTTGATTTCGACGCGGTCGACTACGCTTTCCAGGACCGCGTTTTCCCGCGTGGCTTCGGGGCGATTGCCCGCCAGATCGTCTTTGCTCCAGAGATCGACGCCGACCGCTTTGCCGGTCGTCAGCCGCTTGGCCGCCCCGATCAGCAGCAGTCCGCGCCCGCAACCGACGTCCAGCACAGTCTCGTCGCCGCGCCACGGTATAAGGGCCAACAACCGATCGCGATCGCGGAGCTTCCCGCGCGTGCCGCCCCAGTACATCCAGACCATCATCAGCAGGAACACGATCCCCATGGTCAGTCCCATGTCGCGCAGGGGAACGCCATACGGGCCGGATTGGCCGATCAGCAGGAACGCCAGTCCGATGACCAGACACAGGGCGCCGATCAGACCGAAGTTGCGCACCACATAGGGCGCATCCAAGCCGTAATTAGCCGTCTTGTTCGGCAGCGCGTTCATGTCGTCTCCTCGTACTGCCGGCGCCGCGGCGGATTGGGCTGTGTTCTCACTCGGCCGGCTTGGCCTCGCGAAGCACTTCTTGAATCCGCCCAACGGCCGGCGCACTGTATTTCGCCAAGTAGGCGCAGCGATTTCCCGAATGCGCCCAGATTCCGCCGGTTGAGGGCCATGGAATCGTGACGACTACCTCGTCCACGTCGATCCTGGCGGCCCCGTTCACGGTGCGGCCCATTGGAGGTCCAAACGGAACAGAAGGTCATGAAGCAGAGCTGGGCGCTGTACGGATCGCGTTTCAGCCCGCGGGGTATTGCCGTCGGGCGCCAGACAACTCGTCGTCGCCGTCCCGCAAGGGGACGACGAAATCGGGATCGTGCTGAATGAGTTGCTGCGCCGCTTGGCCGCGTTCTGCGGGCTGCTGGCGTTTGAAGTCCAAGTGAACGCCGCCTAGCCGAATGAGGGAATTTGTATCACGCAGCTGGGCTGCATCCCGTCGGCGGTCAGTGCGATCATCGATATTGCTTTCCAGGAGCTTGGCAATGGCGATCAAACCGATGCGCAGGAACGGGGGGAAGCGCTGACATACCAGCCACTGCAGCGGATGCTGAACGAGCGAGAAACGCAGGGTCACGCCGGCGCTCAGGCCTTCGCCGCCGGCGGTTCGCGGAGGAATATCGTTTTGGGCTGCGGCGGCGGTCGATCGCGAGCCACTTCCGGCACGCGCTCCTCCGCTTGCGGCATCTCCGGCAGTCCTAGCAGCTGACGGGCGCGGTTGAGCGCGTCGTCAATGTGGGCCGTCACGTTCTCGCCGCCGAATTCGTCGCGATGGCCGGAATGGTCCAGCGTGATAAACGGCTGTGTGTGGATTTCTGCAAGAATCAGCGTGATTCCCTGCCGCTCACAACTTCGTCGCAATTCCAGCAGGGCGTGCAGCCCAGTCGCGTCCATCATCGGCACGTGCCGCATTCGCAGGATGAACACCTTCGGTTTGCCCGTCACGGTCCCCAGCACGTCTTTCACCTTGTCCACCACGCCGAAGAAAAACGGCCCGTTGACCTCATACACCTCGACGCCGTGCGGCACCCGTCGCACGGCGATGGCATTCAGATCTTGCGGCTCGCCATTATCCTTCATTTCGCGCGTCATGGCCTGGACGTTGGTGACGTCGGCCATGCGCTTGATGAAAAGCGCGAACGCCAGCACCAGTCCGACCTCCACAGCGACCGTCAGGTCGAAGATCACCGTCAGCAGGAAAGTCACCAGCAGCACCACGGCGTCGGCGCGCGGGCCGCGCAGGAGTGCCACGAATTTGTGGACCTCGGCCATCCCATAAGACACGATAACCAGGATCGCCGCCAGCGCACACAGCGGGATGTACGAAGCCAGGGGGGCGCACACCAGCATGATGACGAGCAACGTGACAGCGTGGATCATGCCGGCGATGGGCGTGCGGCCGCCGCTCTTGATGTTGGTGGCGGTGCGGGCGATGGCGCCCGTGGCGGGGATGCCGCCGAGGAGCGGGGAGGCGATGTTGGCGACGCCCTGGGCGACCAGCTCCATGTTCGGCTTGTGCCGGCCGCCGGTCATGCCGTCGGCCACCACCGCCGACAGCAGCGACTCGATCGCCGCCAGCACGGCGATCACCAGCGCGGAACTGGAAAGGTTCTCGATGCGCTGGAAACTCAGCTGCGACCACAGCACGCCGAATTGCGGATCGACCGCCTTGCGGGGGATGCCGCCGAAGCGCGTACCAATGGTCTCCACGTGCATGCCGAAACCGAAGTTGAGGACGCACGCCGCCGCCGTCCCGACAAGCAGTGCGACGATCGGCGCCGGCACGCGCCGCGTCAGCCGCGGCCACAGCATCAGCACCGCCAGGCACAGGGCGGTGACTCCGGTGGTCGGGCCGACGCAGGTCCAGTCGATGGCTCGCAGCGTTCCGAAATAAGCGATCCACTTTTCGTGAAAAGGAGCGGGGACCTTCGTGAGGCCTAAGCCGAACAGGTCGCTGATCTGGCCAGAGAAGATCACAACGGCGATGCCAGTGGTAAAGCCGGCGGTGACGGGGTACGGAATGAACTTGACCGCGCCGCCGAGCCGGGTAAGACCCATCACGACGAGCAGGATTCCAGCCATCACCGTGGCCAGCACAAGGCCGTCGTAGCCGTACTTGGCCACGACGCCAGCCACGATGACGACGAAGGCGCCGGTCGGCCCGCCGATCTGCACACGGCTGCCGCCCAGCGCCGAGATCAGGAAGCCGGCCACGATGGCCGTGAACAGCCCGCGTTCCGGAGGCACGCCGGAGCCGATGCCGAACGCCATCGCCAACGGCAGCGCCACGACGCCTACGATCAACCCGGCGATGAGATCCCTGCTGAGTTTCTGCCAGGAATAATCCTTGAGACATACGATCGACTTCGGAACGAACATGCCGTCCTGACCTCCTGATGGACTGCGATCCGGCGCAGGAGAGATGGCGGCGGAGGACGCCGCGCTGCGCCGGGATTTCCACAGGCCGAGACAAACGGGGCAGGGTGGGCGATGGCGTCTCGGCCGGCGGCCGTAGTATAGTGTCCGGCGGGAATCGAGTCGAGTTACGTTTTCAGCCGGGCGCTTCGGACGGCCCGGGGGCTTATCACGGGTGACGCCGATGAATATTCACCTCGATTGCCCCAGCTGCGGCCGGTTCCTGCGCGTGAATCAGCAGTTCGTCGGCCGGACGGTGCGCTGCCCTCGCTGCGGCACGCCTTATGTCGTCCCACCGAAATCGACCGCCCAAGTGCCGCCGGAAGCGAGCCAAAACACACACCCGGCGAGTGATCGCTGGGACCTAGCGGATTCCGCACCTTCCGAGGCCGTTTTCGCACCGTCCGCAGATTCCGCAACCCCTGTGAACATCACGCCTGCCGCCGATCCACCGGCCCCGCCTCCCCTGCTGCATCGGGAAGCGCCGCCGCCTCCGCCCAAAGCCGATGGTCCGCCCTGTCCGACCTGTGATGAGCCGATGGCCGGCAACGCCGTTGTTTGTCTTGTTTGCGGCTTCAACCGCGTCACCGGCAAGCGGCTCAAGACCGTTTCGCGCCGGCTCGCCGGCCGCTGGGACAGCGAAAACATTCCGCTCTTCGCCCGCCTGATCGCGTTTGCCGTGATCCTCGCCGTTTGCTGTCTGCCGCTGCTTGGACTGCCGGAGGATGAGCCGGAAACTCAGCTGGCGGTAATGCTGATTCCGGTCGGCGCTGCGCTCTTGGGCGCCTTGGCGCTGGGAACGTTTCGCCGCGTCACCGTCACGAGCGACATGCAGGGCATTCCGGTCTTAATTCAGCAGATGTGGATCTGCTTCATCCCAATGCGACCGTGGACCACTGACCTCACCGAATACCGCACCATCCGGCTGACCCACCGGGAAGACCGCATCAGCGGTATGACCCTCCTCCTGCTGGTCATTCTGTGTGTGTTCGGCGGCCTGATCGCGCTGCTGCTGCGCTTTCGCCTGCTGCGCAACGACCTGTTCACGTTGGAGATTATTTCGGAGTGCGACCGCGATGGGGCGCCGTTCCTGGAACCGCTAAGGGTCTATCGCGGTCGGAGCCAGCGCATGGCCCGCGGGATCGGCGACGACCTGGAGGGCATCGCCGGCCTTCACTATGGATGAAAGCGACAGGATCTATCGCCGCGGGGGTCTGCGGTAGGATTCCGAGCGCGAGGATTGGGCCAGCGCCGACAAGCGCGAGGCGGCGTCCTTGCGGCCTTCGACGCTATCCTTCGTCGGCGTCTTTTCGGGCAGACCAGCGGCAAGCGCCGGTTGCGCCGGCGCCGGGCTGTCCGACGCCGACAGGATGAGGCGCACCGCCAGGACGACGCCGGCCGACACAGCTACGCCGACGGCGATCGGCAGCATCACATCGGGCAGCTGAATAAAGCGCAATCCAATACCAACGGCTATCGCCAGGCCGACGCCCAGCAGCCACACGCGCGCCAGGCCCGGTGGACGCGCCGGCTTCTTTGGCGCCGTTCGCGCCGCGGGCCGCTTTTCCGGCTCGGTGGACTTCGTTTGCACCTTGCCGACCGGCGCCGGCGGCGGCCGAAAGGCCGGCAGCGTCAGCGACGGCGCCACCACGCGCGCCAGGCTGGTGAATGTCGGCAATTCCGGCTCCGGCAAATCGAGATGGAGCGGCGATTCCGCTTCCGCCGCCGCTTCCGTTGCAGCCACACAGGGGATGGCCGACCGGCTGCGGCGTGCGTTCCCCCGCCCGGACGCCCCGACCGGCTCTAGCACTGCGGCCGCGGCGGCCGTAAGCACAGCGGCGGCGGACGCCTTCTTGAGCGGCAACGGATCGGCTGCCAGCTGCAGCGACTCCGCCAGGCGGTGATATTGCACCGCCGCCGCCGAATCGGGTGCGGCTTCTGCGACGATCCGGCCCTTTTCCAGCGCCTGGCCGACGGCGTTGTCGAAGGGAATCGCCTGCGGCAACGCCTTGGCGCCGAGGCGGCCGCGAAGCTCGCGCTCCCACCGCCCGCCCGCCATTTCCCCGTCCGGCAGCGTCACCAGAATGCCGTGGGTCCGCACCGGCCGGTCTCCCCGCGACCGCTGCACCAGTTCCAGGAACGCCGGCAGGGTGCGGTGCGCGAGCGGCTCGGCTCGCTCCACAATCACCAGTCCGTCGCACGCCCCCACCAGCTGGCCGGGATTGGCGCCTAGGAACGGCGGCGAATCGATTACCACGCAGCCATAGCTGGCCTGGAAATCCGGCGCGTCCATCAGCCGGAGCAGGTCGTCGAGGTCGGCGTCGGAGCATGGCCCGGCTTCGTACGGGCTGAGAACGTCCAGGCCCGGCGCCACGTCGCATACCAAAACGCCAGGCAAATCGACGCCGATCTCCTGCAGCATCCGGCGGTGCGGATGGTCGGCGAGACGCAGCGCCTCCGCAACGCGGCACAGCGGATCGGCGTCCAGCAAGAGGACGCGCGTTCCAGCCAGGCCGGCGGCGGCGGCGAGATTGATGCAGGCTGTCGTCTTGCCTACGCCGCCTTTCTGGCTGGCGACCAAGAGTTTCCGCACGGGCTTCTCCAGCACGTTAGGATGCGGGGCGCGGATGGGCGCGGGGGGCGCGCCGCCACGGGACCGTTACTGTAACCATAGAACGCAGTCCGATTCGGCGCCGGGCAAAAATACGCCGCTTCCCCTCAAGTCGCGCTGGTCGTTCGCCCGAGTTGATAGATATGCCTGTCTCCGCCGAGGCCGTCCGGCCGTTGGGAATCTGGTTTCGCCGTCGCCCCGTCCAGCACCGGAAGGATTTCTCCCATGAGCGCAACCTCTGCTCCTCCCCCTGCTTCGGAACGGGCGGCCGGCGTCCTGTCGCTTGGCTTTCTGACCGTGCTGCGAGAGGCCAACGGCTATCTTGGCGGCTATCTCGTGGTGAACGGATGGGGCCGGCCGCTTGAGTTCCGTATGACCAGCGCGGTACAGCCCAACCGTGTCCAGCAAATCCTCTATGGCGGCACGCTCGAGTCGTACATATGCGCCGATTTGATCGGCAAGACGCTGGTGGACAAGGCGGGGGCAGCGGCGCAGCTGGTGATAACCGACCGGCTTGAAGTGCTGGATTTGCGGATGAAACTGGATACGCCGGTGGCATGGTTGGCGCCGGGCGATGGCGCCTGTGGCGTGGTCGCCAAAGCGCCGTCAGGGGGACGCGGCGCCGTTCAATGCCATCCTCGCTTTGAGATAGATCTTGAACCCGTTCGCGCCGTGCTGGACCGGCTCGACTCGAGCTTCGATCTTGGCGAACCGTTCCTGCGCATTCGGGAGGCGATCGGCGAAGCCCGCAAAATGGGCGTCGCTGCGCGGTAGGCCGGGAGAAGACCAGAAGGCGGAAGGGGAGATTGGGAGCGCCTTTCTCCCTATCTCCCCTGCTGCCCTTCTCTACTGTCCTGCCGTTCCCTCGACTGTGACCGTGATGGGATCATCCTGCACGTCCGTTTTGATTTTCAGCTCGCGTTTAAAATCGCCGGCCTTGCTCGGCTGACACTTGATGGACAGCGTCTGCACCGAAGCGGCCGGCCCAAGGTCGGAATCCAACGCGACGCCGTCGCCCATGCCCTCGACGCCCAGCACACGGAACGCCTTGGCCCCGCGCAGCACCACCTTCTTCGTCACCGTCGCCCCAACCTTGACGCTGCCGATGCTCAGCTTGGTCGGGGACGCCGACAGCACCGCCTGCACATCGCCCGTCACCACAACGGGCAACGTTGGACTGCCCGGGTCGTTCGTCTTGAGGAAAATGGTCTCCCGCACGGGACCGGGCGCGGCGTCGGCCTTGAGCGTTACCTTGATCTGGTAGCCGACCTTGCCCGGCTTGCGGTACGTCTCCGCCAGTGACGCCTCGAATGGTTGGTCTTTGCTCACCACGACTTCGGTCATCCGCCAGTCGAGCGCGCCGGCGTATTCCACGTCCACCGTTTGCGACGGCGCCTGACCATGATCCACCGTCCCAAATTCCACGTCGCCAGGGTTGAAGACCACATCGGCCCGGCTGTTGGCGGTGACCTTGACTTCGGCGCTGGAGGTGAACTCGGGGCCGACCGTCACGCGGACGATGACTGATTTGGATCCCGTGAAGCGGCGCGCGTCCATGGTGACGTCGAGCGTCGCTTCCTCATTGGATTCGAGTACGCGCTTGGAGGCGACGGCGGTGACGCAGCCGCAGCCGGGTGTTATGGAGGTGATCTCCATGCGCACGGCGTAAATATTCTTGATTTTGAATTGGTGGTACAGCTGGGCGCCGTGCGGCACGACGCCGAAATCGGTCGCGATCCCATCGGGGAACATCTTCTCCGCCCAGTTCTGGGCCGGGGCCGCCGTCGCCGCGACCGCCGCTGTGATGAGCGCCAGCAGTGCCTTCCGTGTCATCCGTCCGCCCCTCCGTGAGGTCCAGGAACGATCCGACCGCAGCGGGATTCTACCCCGTCGGCCCGGTTGGGTGAAGGCGGATTCGGCGAGCGGCCGGCGTCCGCCAACCGGTGTAGAATGCTGGGGCCGACAAGATTGCCTATCAGCCGGCTCACGCCGGCCGCTGGCCGGGAACTTGGCACAGGAGACGATGATGGAAAAGATCAGCGTGGCGGAGGCGCGGCGCGCCGAGGCGATCGGCCGGGAAGGCCTGCTGCACGGCTGGGTCCGCACGCGGCGCGACTCGAAAGGCGGTTTCAGCTTTCTGGAACTCAACGACGGCTCCTGTCAGGGCAACATCCAGGTCATCGCCGAGGCCACGCTGCCGAATTACCTAAGCGAGATCCAGAAACTCTCCGTCGGCTGCAGCGTCACGGTTCACGGCGTGGTCCGCTCATCGCCGGCCAAGGGCCAGCCGACCGAGGTGCTGGCGAAAGCGATAACGGTCCATGGCTGGGCCGACCCGACGACCTATCCCTTGCAGAAGAAGGCCACATCGCTGGAATTTTTGCGAGAAAAGGCCCATTTGCGGCCGCGCACCAACACGTTCGGCGCCGTGGCGCGCGTCCGCAACCAGGTGTGTCTGTCGGTCCATCAGTTCTTCCACGAGCGGGGGTTCCTGTACGTCCATCCGCCCATCATCACGGCCAGCGATTGCGAAGGCGCCGGCCAGATGTTCCGCGTCAGCACAATCGACCCGGCCAAGCCGCCGCGAGACGCCGCGGGGATCGACTACAAGCAGGATTTCTTCGGTCGGCCGTCCTACCTGACCGTGAGCGGCCAACTCGAAGCCGAGATTTTCGCCTGCGCCCTGGGCAAGGTGTACACTTTCGGCCCGACCTTCCGCGCGGAGAATTCCAACACGTCGCGACACCTGGCCGAGTTCTGGATGATCGAGCCGGAGATGGCGTTTTTCGAGCTGACCGACAACATGGATCTGGCGGAGGCGTTCCTGAAACGCATTTGCCGCGACGTGCTGGAACGCTGCGCGGAAGACGTGCAGTTTTTCCAAGATCGTTATGATCCGACGGTGAAGGCGACGCTGGAGGGCGTGGTCAACCAGCAGTTCGTGCGGCTCTCGTACACCGAGGCGGTGGATATCCTGTCGAAATCGGGGCAGACGTTTGAGTTCCCGACGGCATGGGGATCGGACTTGCAGGCGGAACACGAGCGCTATTTGACCGAAAAGCACTTCCAGAAGCCGGTGATCCTGTACGACTACCCCAAGGCGATCAAGGCGTTTTATATGCGTGTGAACGACGACGGCAAAACGGTGCGCGCAATGGATGTGCTGGTCCCGCGAGTGGGCGAAATCATCGGCGGCAGCCAGCGCGAGGAGCGGCTGGACGTGCTGGAAGCGCGGATGAAGGAGCAGAACCTGAACCCCGAGGCATACTGGTGGTACCTGGACTTACGGCGCTACGGGACGGTCCCGCATTCCGGCTTCGGCCTCGGGCTGGAGCGGACAGTGCAGTTCGTGACGGGCATGGCCAACATCCGCGACGTGATTCCGTTCCCACGGACTCCGGGGAGCGCGGAGTTTTGAGCGAATCTGAAACAGAAACATAACGCGAAACCGAGGAGCACTGACATGGCCTACCAACACTCTCCCCGTTTCCTCCGGCTGGTCGAGGACGCAAAGAAGCGGATCAAGGAAACCACCGTCGATCAGGTCAAGGCCCGCATCGACCGCGGCGAGAAATTGCAGCTCGTCGACGTCCGCGAAGAAAGCGAATATGCAAAGGACCATCTGCCCGGCGCCGGCCACCTTGGCAAAGGGGTCATCGAACGCGACGTGGAGCAGCGCTTCCCGGATACGGGCGCCGAAATCATCCTCTATTGCGGCGGCGGATTCCGCTCCGCCCTGGCCGCCGACAACTTGCAGAAAATGGGTTACACCAACGTGATTTCGATGGACGGCGGCGTGCGCGGCTGGCGCGACATGGGTTATCCAATGACACGGGACTGAGGGCTTGTCACAAGGGCAGGGCGTCGTCGGTATGGCTTGCGAGACGGCCCGCTGGGGCCTGCCGGAAGCCCATACTGTGCGGAGTCCCTGACCGTGGAGAGTCTTTTTGTTTTGCCGCTAATCCCGCTTCTCGGGATCATCATCGTCTTCCTTTGTCGGAACAAGGAAACGGCGTCTCTGGCCGCTGCTGGTCGGAAGGGAGAGAGGGCGCCAAGGAGGCGCTGGCGGCCGAATTGTTCGCGCTGCGCCGAACTGGAAGCGGCGCTGCGACGGACGC
>Ga0307476_10002169_pt1 | contig 11725 bp, 9 predicted proteins | sample atmos_gasesECM2C_2_FD_203314 | JGI IMG/M metagenome (GOLD analysis project Ga0307476, IMG submission 203314) | Hardwood forest soil microbial communities from Morgan-Monroe State Forest, Indiana, United States - atmos_gasesECM2C_05 | ecosystem: Environmental > Terrestrial > Soil > Temperate... | reverse complement strand
GCGAGCGTCACCGCGAAGTCGCGCATTAGCCCGGGAGGCTCCTGGTCCGCGGCGGCGAGTGCCGCTTTGGGGTCGCCACGCGCAACCGCGATCCTGGTCAGCACCTGGTGATAGCTTATCGCGGTGGGCTGTAGCTCGATCGCCTTGCGGATCGCCCGCTCGGCCTCATCGAGGCGGTTCAGTCCAAACAGATACAAGGACAGCCAGCCGTAGAAGCTGGCATGCAGCGGATCGGTAGCAAGCGCCTGTTGGGTGAGCTCAACCGCCTCATCCAGTTTTCCCAGCGTCGCAAGCTGGCTACCGAGGAAGTACTTGGCGTCGCCATCTTCGGGTGCCAGCTGCAACGCAAGGCGGAATTCGGTTTCCGCCGCCTGCCAGTTGAGGTCCGGAACTTCAAGTAGGTTTCCTCGTGCAAAATGCGCGGCTGCAAGATCCGGCGCCAGGGCGAGCGCCCTGTCGGCCGCCACGCGCGCTCTCTCGTACCCTTGGGCGGAGGCAGTGCCGGTGAGAACCAAAGCGCTCAGGTTTGCCCATGACCGCGACAGAAAGCTCCACGCCAGCGCATAGCGCGGATCGAGCTGCGTCGCTCGTTCGAAGTGCTCGACCGCCTTGTGAGTATCGACCTCGGTATCGCGCACGAAATGGAACTTGCCCTGCAAGAACTCAGCGTATGCATCCAAGTTGCCGCTCGGCGGCCGATCACTCTGGGCGGCGACCTGCCCCGCGGGCAGCAGTTGCGTTTTGAGCACCCCGGCCACCGCACGAGTGATCTCGTCCTGCAGCGCAAAGAGGTCCTTGTACGGTCGGTCGTAGCGCTCGGACCACTGCGTGCTGCCGTCGGCAACGTTGATGAGCTGGGTGCTCACGCGCACCACGTTCCCCGCACGGCGCACGCTGCCTTCGAGCAGATACGCAACCCCAAGTTGCGCGCCGATAGTCCGGCTGTCCGCGTTGCGTTCGCGGAAGCGGAATGAGGACGTGCGTCCCATGACCTTCAATCCCGGAAACTTCGATAGCGCCGTGATGAGGTCCTCCGACAGGCCGTCGGAAAAATACTCCTGCTCCTTATCCACGCCAAGATTCGCGAATGGCAACACCGCGATTGAGTGCGGCGGCGGTTTGAAGGCGACGACCGCACCGCTGGGGATCACCTGCTGAGTCGCTTCCCCGCGTCTCGCTACAAGAAGCTGATCGATGAATGAATACGCCAGCGCCACGGCGAGCACCGCTCCCCCGACCACGAGCGAGACCAGGCGGGAGCGCATTTGCCTTCTGATAACCGGAGCCGCGGACGGCGTCGCGGCAAACTCGGATTCCATCGTGACCGGCTGGAGAATGCGGTAGCCCTGGCCGCGCAGTCCGGCGATGTACCGAGGTGCTTCGGGATTGTCGCCCAGAGCGTCTCGCAGCAGCTTGATGCGCTGCGTCACCGTCTCGGGCCCGACGATGACTCCGTGCCAGACCGCGCGCGATAGCTCGTCGTTTGACACGAGGTTGGGTGCGGCCTCGATGAGCGTCCGCAATAAGTCAAATGACAATTTGGGCAGATGAATGTCGGACGTACCACGCGTGACGGCGCGACGACCGACATCCACTCTCAGGTCGGCGAATCGATAGAGGGATCGACACTCCCCGGGAGGCATGTTGGCTTCCTGTAGCTGCTCTGCCTTTCCAATGCGAGCGCAATTATAGATGGGACCCCGCCTTACGGAAAAATTTTGGCTTTTTTTTGGCAACTCTTTGGCCAGCCTTCATGCAGAGACCCTCGCCGGCAAAGAATCTTCGCGACAGCGCGGTGTCGGGCATGGTGCTCAACAAGAGGAAAACGCGAATATGAAGAATTATCTTATTGCCATAGCGGTTCTGTATCTCGCGATCACTGCGGCGCACGCCGCCGACCTCCGGGTGTTGCTACCGCCGAACCATTACCGTGCAACAGTGCCGGCAGTCGGCCCGCATCCTGCCGTCAGCACGCTTGAGACCGCCGCCGCTCCTAACGCCGTGGTCTTCAACGCCCACATCGCGCGGTGGCGTTCCTTCGATGTCCCGGGGGCGGTTAACGGCACGCAGCCAGCAGGCATCAACGATCTTGGAGAGATTGCTGGGGCCTACGCCGACTCAAATGGCAACATCCACGGCTTCTTGCGCAAGGCCGGCGGCGAGATCGTGACGTTCGATGCGCCCAATGCCGCCGGCACGACCTTTCCGAACAGCATCAACAATGAAGGAGACATCGTCGGCTATTACAACGATGCGAATGGCGCCTCTCATGGGTTCATCCGATCGGCGCATGGCAGGTTCACGATCATAGACGACCCGAGTTCCACCCTCTCACCGCCTGCCACGATCCCCCAGGCGATCAACGACTTCGGTGAAGTCGTCGGCTACTGGTACGACTCGAGCGGGAACTACCACGGGTTCGTGCGCCGCTCGAGCGGATCATTCAGCACGGTCGAACCTCCGGGAGCTGCCTTCTCCCAGGCCTACCACATCAACGACCGGGGCGAGGTAGGAGGAGACTGGACCGACGCGGCCACCGGAACTTCCCACGGAATGCTCCTGCATCCCGACGGCAAGCTCGTGACTTTTGATGCTTCGAACGCAGTTACCACCTTCGGAGGCCTGGGCCAGGCGCTCAATCTCGAGGGTAGCTTCGCGGGTACGTATGCGGACGCGAATGGAGGCGCGCACGGCTACGTGCGCCACGCGAACGGCAAGTTCGCGGAGTTCACAGCGCCCGGCGGCGGTAACACCAATTTCAACGGCACCTGGTCCGCATCACTTAATCTGTTCGGGACGGTAGTGGGCTTTTCATATGAGCCGGACGGCACGACGGTCGACGGTTATGTGCGCTTTGCCGACGGTACTTTGATCCTGGCGGATGCACCGGTAGCGGGCCAGCAGTCAACGTACGCTTGGGCTATCAATGACCTCAATGAGTTCACGGGCTTTTGGTACGACGCCAGCGGTGCGGAGCATGGATTCGTGGCGCTGGCTGTCCCGTGACAATCAAGTCCGGCCCGCCCAAAGTCAAGCAACGCGACACTCGCTCAAGATCCATTGCGTCAGTTCCTGCAGATCCTCGCGCTTGCGGTCCTCGGGTCTGTGCAAGAGGACGTAGCTCTCGTTGGTGGTCAATTCCGCTGCAAATAATTTCACCAAACCGCCGGCGGCGAAGCGATCGGCGCTCAAGCGGGACGGGACCAAGGCGATGCCGACGCCCTGCTCGGCCGCCAGCACCACCGCCGACATCGTGTCGAGACGCACCAGCCGATTGGGCTTGATCGGCTCGATTCCCAAACCCGCCGCCCAGCGCTCCCACGCTTCACGCCGCTCTTCATGGAGCAGCAAGGTCTTGCCGCTCAAATCGGCATAGGAGTTGATGGGATTCTCGAGCAGGAAGGCCGGGGAGCACGCGGCGATGAAGCTTTGCGCAAACAGTTCGTAAGCCGTGAGGCCATCCCAGGGACCGGAGCCCAGGACGATGGACAGGTCCGCTTCCGCCGGATGGGTCTTGGGCGCGGAAAACGCCGTCTCGATGCGTATGTCAGTCTCTTCACGTGCCTGAGAAAACGACGCCAGGCGCGGCAGCAGCAATTCGTTGGCGAAAAACGGCGGCACATTCAGCCGGATGATGGTGCGGCCGAAGCGAACTTGAAGCTGCTCGGTGACGGATTCGAGCTTCGCGAAAATATCGTTGATGTGCTCGAGATAGTGCGCCCCGGCATCGGTCAGCGTGAGCATGCGCACACCGCGCTCGAACAGCGCGACACCCAGCTGCCGCTCCAGCGCCTTGATCTGATGGCTCACGGCGGACGGAGTTACGAACAACTCTTCGGCGGCGGCCTTGAAGCTTTGCAGCTTGGCCGCGACCTGAAAGGTCTTGAGAAACTTGAGCGACGGCAAGCGCATAGGCAACCAATACTTCAAAGGGGCGGGAGTACCGTTGCGGCCCCTCACGGCAGACTCCCGCTATACTACACCATGGAGACCAAGCAACATTCGTGCCAGCCGCTAAACGACGATTCAGACCGCCTGCGCCTGCACGAGGCGTTTCACTGCCATGTTCGCGAGCGTCGCGCGGACATGGCCGCACGATACTAGCGCAAGGAGTATTGCAAATTGACGCGAGCGGCCGGCAGCGGCGCAATCACACGGGCGCATGTCATCACGGGTGGCTTCGGGTCGGGCAAAACCACCGCCATTCGCTGGCTCATGGCCAACAAGCCGGCGGACGAGCTGTGGATGGTGATTCTCAATGAATTTACCGACGCGGGTCTCGATGCACTCAAGGTGGCCGAAGCTGCGCACGGACAGTATGAAGTGCGTCTGGTTGCCGGCGGGTGTCTGTGCTGCGTGGGCGAACTCGAGTTCGACAAACAGCTGCGCGACATTCTGCGCAGCTTCAGGCCCGCCCGATTGCTCATCGAGCCGAGCGGTGCCGGCCACGCGGCCGATATCGTCGATGCCTTGAGCGTCTACGAAAGCCAGCGTGCGCTGCGCTTGGACAGCGTCGTTTGCCTGATCGACGCGCTCGACGCCGAGCGTGTCCTGCGCACGCATGGGTCGAATGAATGGTCGCAAATTCAATCGGCCGATGTGCTGCTGCTGTCGAAACCGGATCTCGCCGGCCCGCGCGAACAACAGGCGTTTGAGGAAATCGCCGCTGCGCAGTACCCGGCCAAGCGCTACCTCGGCAGCTGCCGCAACGGCGAATTGCCGCCCGCGGCACTGGCGGAATATCAGCGGCCGGCAAGCTTCACTCTGGTGCGTGACACGGGCGAGTCCGGCGCCGCGCAATCGACGTTTTGCATCGGCGGCCGTGCCGGCAGCGAAACGCAGCTGCAACAGCTCGGGCTTTGGGCAGTGAGTTGGATACTGCCGCGCGAGCTGATTTTTTCGCGGGTCGTGATCGAGCCGCGGCTGTCCTGGCTGCTGCAAGCTTATGCGGGTTGGGTACGACGGCTGAAGGCGGTATTTCGCACGGGGCCCGGACCCTCGTGGTCGATCCAGAGCCACGGGCACGGGCTCTCGGGTGAGGATAGCGCCTACCGGCGCGACAGCCGTATCGAGATCGTGCTCACCGCGGCACCGACACCGCAATTCTTGGATCTGTGGCGCGACCTGCTGCGCGACGCCGCCAATGACCCGTGACTCGATGCCCCCGGCAGCGGCCGCCGGCAGCAATGGAATGGTCAGGGCGTCGCGGTGTAGGGAATGCTGACGGAGCCGGTCTTGGCCGCGCCCGAATTGTCGTTGTAACTATAATTCAAGAACAGCGTACCGTTGGCGACCACGGTCGGGGCATACAGCAACCCCAACTGGCAGACGGTTCCCGCACTCACCGTGGCGCAGGTAAAGCTGGTAGAAGCGCTGCTCCAGCCGGTGGGCAGCACGGTGAGATCGGAGGTTATCGCCAAACCACTCGCGGGATTGCCGTCGTCGGTGGCGAAGGTGACCGTCACCGGGGCCGTGGCCGGCATACCGGTGCCGCTGATGCTGACCGCAGGCATCGCCGGCACCGCAGTCCCGACCACGTTGTCGTTCGTCGTCGCGAGATAGGCGATGTTCACCGAGCCCGACTTGGACTGGCCCGCATTGTTGAGGTATGTGTAACTCAAGATCAGCGTGCCGCCGCCCGCCAGTGTTGGAGCGTACGCCAATACCAGCTGGCAACCCGTGCCGCTGCTGAAGCCGCTGCACGAGAAAGAGTTCGCCGTGCTGCTCCAGCCCGGAGGCAGCGCACTCAAGCTGCTGGTCAGCTGCAGCGCCGTCGCCTCGCGGGCGTCATCGGTCGTGAACGTCAATGAGACCGGTACGCTCCCTGAAAGCGCCACGGCATTGATCTGGCCGCTCGGTGCCGCGGTGGCGATTGCATTGTCGTTGGTCGTTGCGGCGTAATTCAAATTCCGTGATCCAGTCCGGGGGACGCCGCCGCCATCGGTGTACGCGTAATTCAATATCAGCGTGCCGCTCGTCAATGCCGCCGGCGCGTAGGTCAGATGCAGCTGGCAACCGTTGCCGGTGCTGACGCCGGCGCAGGAAAAGCTGCGCGAGCCGCTGCTCCAGCCGGCGGGCAGCGCCGACAAATTGGACGTGATGTAGAGGGCGGAAGCCGCCTTGCCGTCATCGGTGGTAAAGGTGACGGCCACCGGCTGTGCGCCGGACTTTTCGACTGCGTTGATCTCGCCCGCCGGCGCGGCCGTGGCGACCACAGTATTTGCGGCCGACGTGGCATAGGGAATGTTGAGCGCCCCGCTGCGCGCCATGCCGGAATTGTCCACGTAGCTATAGTTCAACGTGAGCGTGCCGCGGCCGGAGGCCGCCGGTGCAAAGGTCAGCGGCAGCTGACAACCGCTGCCGGCGCTGACGATGGCGCAGGAAAAACTTGCCGCACTGCTGCTCCAGCCCGCAGGCAATGCCGCGAGGTCGGTGGTCAGCATGAGGTTGGTGGCCGCGTTGCCGTCGTCGGTCGTGAAACTTAACGTGACGGATTGGCTGCCCGCACCGACCGCGTCGTCGATCTCGCCGGTCGGAGACGCCGACGCAACGATATTGTTGGCCGCGGTCGCGGCATAGGCGATGATCACCGAGCCGTTGGTATTTGGCACCGTCGCATTGTCGACGTACACATAATTGATGGTCAGCGTGCCGCTGCCGACCGCCGACGGAGCATAGGTGAGATTCAGGACGCAGCCGCTGCCCGCGCTGACCGACGCGCAGCTCAAGGTGCCGGGTCCGCTCCAGCCGGCCGGCAGCGTTGCGAGATTGCCCGAAATTCCAAACCCGGATATCGGGCTGCCGTCGCTCGAGGTAAACGTGATGCTGAGCGTTTGTTTGGCACCGACGGTGACCGACATGGTACCGGCGACCGAGGCCGTGGCGATCACCGTGTCGCTGCTGCCGGTAGGGCCGCTGCCGCTGCTGATGGGGTCGCCCGGAGGGTTGTTGCCGCCCGTGCCGACGACACCGCTGCTGCTGTCGATCGTTCCGCGGCTGCTGCTATAGGAACTGGATCCACAGCCGGATAACAGCAACAGCGAACAAACGCCAATGAGTAGTGTACGTCCGCCTGCTTGCATGTGATTGGGAACGATGATCGAGGGGTGTCCAAGTTATGCCGGCACTCGCGAGTGCGGAGTTAACTGCGTCACGCAATGCGCGTTGCGTGCGGACAACTGACATAACGTGTCCGATTCAGGCGCTTGAAACGAGCGGCGCGCTCAAGATCGCCGCGCGACACGATTATGTTCAGCGCGCGATCGCCGTCAGCTGCGCGTGCGGAACCAGCCGCTGATGCTCAAACGATCGCGCCGCGTCGGCAGCACCGCATGCTCGCGGCCCGGTGTGAGAAAACACACGAGACGGCCCGCGATCGGTTCGATATCTCGATGGCGATCGGGTGCGTCGAAAAAACGCAGTTCGCCTGCGGCGGCGGGAGTCCAATCTTCGTTCAAGTACAGCACCAGCGACACCTGGCGCTGCGCACGTCCCTGCGGCTGATCGACGTGGCGCGCGTAGCCGGCGCCGGCCGGATACCATGCGTAATGCAATTCGAGTTCGAATAATCCGAGCAGATCGCGCTCGTTCAGATGCAGGCGCAATCGCTCGAGTTCCTCGAGCAGCATCTGCTCCGCCGGCAAGAGCGGCACAGCGATCCAGCAGATGGAATCGCCGCGAATCTGCGGGCGCCGCTGCAGGCTGCGTTCGCTGCCGATACGCGCCGCCGCGAATTCACCGCGATCGTGCCGCAGGTGAGCGCAATCGAGCACGGCACGCACCTGAGCCGGCGGGAGGAAGCCGTCTAGAACCGCGATGCCTTCGACCCAATCGACACCGATGCTCATGAGATGATGGGGACGACGCTCAGTCGCCTCGCCGCGCCGCTCGATTGCCGGCGCCCGCGCGGCGCGCGGCCCTCTTGGGCGCCCTCTTGCGGGCCGCGCTCTTGCGGGGCGCACGCCGCACGGTCTTGCGCGGCTTTTTGGCCGCCTCCAGCATGCTGCCGCGGCAGCTCTTGGCGCCGCAACGGCACGCGTAGACCATATCGACGTTGGGTAGATCGTCGCTATCGCGCTGGATCTGATAGTCGTAGCACAACTCCTCGCCGGGCCGTATGGTGCGAATCGCCTCGATGAAGATGCGCCCGTTCATCGTGGTGCTTTCGCAGTTCGGGTCGCAGCCATGGTTGATGTACCGCGCCTCGTTGCCGTTCACGCCGGCGTCGATCACGGTCTTCGCGTCCACCGTGAACAGAAACGTGTGATTGTCGTGCGGATCCTTGTCCTGGTAGCGTGCGTCCGCTTTTTGGTGGCTCACGCGCTCACCCAGGTATTCGATGATGGTCGTGCCCTTGCGGATGCGGCGCGCGGCGAACACACCGAATCCATGGACGGGCGAGTGCCGCACTTCGAACAAGGGAGTGCGGCGGCGCTGCGGGGCTTTTTTCATACTGCGATGGGGGCCTTGATGGCGTCGTGATGGCGGTAGTCGAGGATCTCGAAATCCTCGTACGCATAGTCGAACAGGCTCGGCGCTTTGCGCCTGATCACAAGCCTCGGCAAGGGGAAGGGTGCGCGAGTCAGCTGCAGGTCGGCCTGCTCGAGATGATTGAGGTACAAATGGCAATCGCCGCCCGTCCAGACGAGGTCCCCCACTCCAAGTTCGCATTGCTGCGCCAGCATGTGCGTCAGCAACGCGTAGGAGGCGATATTGAAGGGCACGCCGAGCAGTGCATCGGCGCTGCGCTGATACAATTGACACGACAGGCGTCCCTCGGCGACATAAAACTGGAACAGGGCATGGCAGGGCAGCAATGCCATCCGCTCCAGTTCGCCGACGTTCCACGCGCTCACGATGATGCGCCGCGAGTCCGGGTTGCTCTTCAGTTGCTCGACCACGCGCGACAGTTGATCGATGGTGCGGCCGTCGGCGGTCGGCCAACAACGCCACTGTCTGCCGTACACCGGGCCCAGATTTCCGTCCGGGTCGGCCCATTCGTCCCAAATACTGACGCCGTGCTCGCGCAGGTACCGCACGTTCGTGTCGCCGCTCAGAAACCACAAGAGTTCGTAGATGATCGACCGTAGGTGCAGCTTCTTGGTGGTCACCAGCGGAAAGCCTTCCGCGAGATCGAAGCGCATTTGGTAGCCGAACACGCTCAATGTGCCGGTGCCCGTGCGATCGTCCTTGTGCGCACCGTGCTGTCGGATGTGGCGCAAAAAATCGAGATACTGCCGCATTACGCCTTCACTGCACCTAAATTTCCGGTCGCCTCGTTGCGTCGATAGGCATAGGCCACCATGCCCGCGCCGATGAAAATCATCGGCAGCGTCAACAGCATGCCCATGGTCAGCCAATTTCCCACCAAGTAGCCGATATTCGCATCGGGCAGGCGCACCCACTCGACGGTGAAGCGGGCGCAGCCGTACACCAACAGGAACAAACCCGTCGGAGCCAGCCGCGGCCGCGGCTTGGCGGTGAACCACCACAGCAGCGTGAACAGCAGCAACCCTTCCAGGCTCGCTTCGTAGAGTTGGGAGGGATGCCGCGCGATCAATACGCCGTCTGGGTTGGGCACGCCGAAACCCCAGGGCAGATCCGTGGGTTTGCCCCACAGTTCGCCGTTGATGAAATTGCCGAGCCGGCCGGCGAGGAGTCCGATGCCCGGCAGCGGCGCCAGGAAATCGAGTACATCGGAAACCCGCTTGTGCTTGACCCGCGCGAACGCGAGCGCCGCGAACCCCACGCCGGCCATGCCGCCGTGAAACGACATACCGCCGTCCCAGATCTGAAAAACGTTCAGCCAATTCTCGGCAATGACGTCATGGCCGTAAAAAATACACCAGCCGAGCCGGCCGCCGAGAATGACGCCGATGGCGCAATAAAATATGAGGTCATCGATATCGAGCGCAGTCCAGGTCGATCCGGGCCGCCGCGCGCGGTAGCGCGCGAGCCACCACGCGGCGGCGAATCCGATGAGGTACATGATTCCGTACCAGTGCACGCGCAACGGTCCAAAGCCGAATATCGGGCCGATCGAGATGGCGATGGGATTGATGTGCGGGTAGGTCAGCATGCGCGCTACTTTAGCCTGTCGTTAACGCGGCAGAAATAGGCTTTCAGATATCGGGTCTCGGGAATGGCGGGATGCACCGGATGGTCCGGCGATTGGCCGCCCACTTCCAGGATCTGCAGGTGCTTTTCGGCCCCCCTCGCGGCCTTGGCAATGGCGTCCTGCAGCTCCTCGGGGCTCACATGGTGCGAGCAGGAGCATGAAACCAGAATGCCGTCATCCGCCATCACCTGCAGGGCGAGCTGGTTCAGGCGCTTGTATGCGGCGAGCGCCTTGGGCGCTTCCTTCTTGCGCTTGGCAAACGCCGGCGGATCGATGACGACGAGGTCGAAACGCGCGCCGCTTTTCCCCATCTCCTCGAGCACGTCGAACGCATCGCCGCGGACTGCCGCGACCTTGGTCTGATTGCGCTCGGCGTTGCTCACAGCCAATTCGAGCGCGGCAGCCGAACTGTCGACGCACAGCACTTCGCGCGCACCGCTGCGCGCGGCGCGTACCCCCCAGGCGCCGACATAGCTGAATACGTCCAGCGCCCGCGCGCCGCTGCGCACGTACTTCGGCAGCGCGCGGCGGTTGGCCGACTGATCGAAAAACCATCCGGTCTTTTGACCCTGAGCCAAGGGCGCCCGAAACTCGAGGCCGTCCTCCAAGATCTTTCCCAATTCGTCGAACTTAGGGGTGGCGGCCTCCACATAGCTCGTCAGGCCCTCCATTTCGCGGGCGGCGCCGTCGTTCTTGAAGAGCACCGCCTCGCAGTTGAGGACCTGCGCCAGGGCCTGCTGAATTTGCGGTTTGAGCCGTTCCATTCCGGCAGTCCCGATCTGCACGACGCAGGCCGAACCGTAGCGGTCTATCACCAACCCGGGCAGTCCGTCGGACTCGCCGTAGACCAGGCGATAGTACGGCTCGGGATACAACCGCTCGCGCAAGCGCAGCGCCGCCCGCATCCGCGTCGCGAGCCATGCCGCATCGGGCAGACTCCATGTTTCGAGCAGGCGCGCACTGATCAGCGACTTTGGATTGACGTAGGCGAGGCCGAGCGCCCGGTCATTGTGCGCCAGCACTCGCACCAGCTCGCCCGCCTCGAATCTCGTCAGAGGCGTTTGCTGAGTATCGACCTCGTTGCTGAAGATCCACAGATGCCCCGCGTGCAGACGGCGATCTTCGTTGCGTTTCAAGCGCAGGGCGGGCAACTCTGCCACTTTACTGGAGTCAATCATGGGAGTACTTAAGCTTTGGTGGCGCGCATTCTAACCGACGCGGAGCCGTAACATGCAGCGCAATCGCCTTGCCGCAGAAACCAGCCCGTACCTCCAGCAACACGCCGACAATCCCGTGGATTGGTATCCTTGGGGCGCAGAGGCTCTGCGCGCGGCCCAGCAGGACGACAAGCCCATCCTTTTGTCCATCGGCTACTCGGCCTGCCACTGGTGCCACGTCATGGCCCACGAGTCCTTCGAAGATCCGGACACCGCCGCATTGATGAATCAGTTGTTCGTCAACATCAAGGTGGATCGCGAGGAGCGGCCCGATCTCGACAAGATCTACCAGCTCGCGCAGCAGCTGATCACTCAGGGTGCCGGCGGCTGGCCGCTCACCATGTTCCTGACACCCGATGATCAGACGCCTTTTTTCGGAGGCACGTACTTT
>Ga0307476_10002168_pt1 | contig 11726 bp, 10 predicted proteins | sample atmos_gasesECM2C_2_FD_203314 | JGI IMG/M metagenome (GOLD analysis project Ga0307476, IMG submission 203314) | Hardwood forest soil microbial communities from Morgan-Monroe State Forest, Indiana, United States - atmos_gasesECM2C_05 | ecosystem: Environmental > Terrestrial > Soil > Temperate... | reverse complement strand
ACGATCCTCGCTAAAAGTTTCGCGGTCGAAGAAACACGCGGTCTTCAACTTGTCGTATAGCTTTTGGTCGTACGCCTTGTAGAAACGCTGGGTATCAATCCCCAAATCCGTAATCAGACCCTTTGCCACTTTGCTATATCGCGCCGGGCTCTCGATCGACTGGGTTCCGCCATAGCTGAGCAGCAACCGGTCGCCGGCGCGAAACTCATTGCGCTTCGCGTGGCCGCCAAAATCGTCGTGGTTGTCGAGGATCAGAATGCGCGCATTTGGCCCCGCCTGCTGGCGATAAAAATAAGCAGCCGCCAGTCCACTGATGCCTCCGCCCACGATGGCCAAATCATATTTCTCGCCCGTGCTTTCGGGTTTGCCGGCGGAGTCCCAGAACTCTCCGTCCCGCAGGCTATGCGCAAAAGTGTATGTGCCCTCGTGATTGCCGCGCATTCCCGTCAAGGCTGGTGGATAGTAGTCTGGATCTTTCTCGGAAGCGAAGGCCGAATCCGGCAACCCCAGAGCGCGGAGCCACGGAGCGCTCGCAGCCAGAACTGAGCCGCCCACGGCGATCGCAGCTCCATCCAAAAAATCACGCCGCGTGATCTTGCGGGTCATCCCCAGGTCGCGGTCGCGCGGGTCATCGCTCATAGACTCTCCATGTGTTTTCTTGAACCATCGGGCCGGAGTTAAGTCTATAAAAGGGACGAGAAGCTGGCTCAATTTTATTTTGGACGATTTGCCGTCGGAAGCGCTCGACTAAGCCGCGCTAGCGGTCACTGTCAGGCACGGGAACAACCGCTCCACCTTCGATCTTAGGGATGCCGAAGTGTCCGCCGAGATGGACGAGGTCGATTGGACTAATCGATCCCGAGACCGCGATGAGGTTGAGCTGCTTCTCGCCAGCGATAAGAACGGCGATGTTTCTGATGGCTTTATTCTCGAAGCGAATCCAGAGATCGGTCGCGCCTGATCCGCCATCTTTGTCGTGAGTGCTGACCATGTGCTTCCAGCCTGCCGCGTGGTACTGCTCGCGCACCGAGCTCAGAGTGTCCGGAGCGTACATTCCCGGCTTCGGGAAATGGTAGCTGTGGACTGAGACGCCATCCACGCCCGCGATTACGCGGCGGAGGGTTTCGTCGTCCTGGTCCAGCTTGGAGGCGAGCACCAGCATGGAGTGGTCGAGAGTGAACTCAGTTCGCGAGGAGGCATTCTGCCCCAGACTTTCAACACCCTGAGGGACCCAATCCTGCTGCTGTGCGTGGACCGAGGTGGCGACGGAAGTGGTGATTAAAGCTAAAAAGGCGATGTGAAGGAATTTCATAGAGCACCTCAAGAGTAGACAGGCCGGACGGTCGACCTGGCCGCGACCCATAATAAAACCCGGCTCGCGGAAATTTGTTTCGTGAATTTTGATTGGCGTCCGGACGGGCGACACGCCCGTCCTCCACGGCGCAGGCCATGCTAGGATGCCTTCACGGAGAGGCCGCATGCCCTTCATTGATACCCGCACACTCAACGTCATTGAACGTTTGCCGGGCTGGTATGGCCGCTATTTCCACTCGCCGAGCATGACCTTCGCCCATTACGAGTTCAAACGCGGTGCGTCCATTCACGAGCACTTTCATCCTCAGGAAGAAGTGTATGAGGTGATCGAGGGCGAGCTCGAGGTGACCATCGATGATGTGGCGCAAGTTGTCGGGGCTGGTTTGGTCGCGATTGTGCCGGTGAACGTGCGTCATTCTGTGAAGGCGCTGAGCGATGGCCGGGTTATTATTGTGGACTATCCGCGGCGGCCTGAATTCGGCTAGGTGAGTGTAGTGCGCGGTTCTGACTTTGCAGGCCGGGCTATAAGAAGAGGCGACCGTCCCAGCGCCAAAAGACGCCACGCTCGTGGTTGTTAAAGTAGATGTGAAACAGCAGATCGGCCAACGTCATGGCCCAAATGACCGCCATCCCATTGGCGAGGAAAGACTGCTGTCTCACACTGGGGTTCGCATTCAAATCGATTCCGCGTAACGGAAGGGACGAGCCTCGATGCTTTTCCAGAAGTAACCCAAAATGATTACACTGGCGACTGCCGCGTAGGCACACCACAGCGAAGTAAAGGCATAGCGCTTGACCTCCATCACAATCAAGAGAATCGCCAGGTTTGCCACGCCGAAGATTACCATCATTCTGATCTTCGAGAAAAACAGCGAGCCGCAAGTCGCAATTACATAGAACAACGCAACCGTTGTATTATTTGTGGCTTGATTGATGTACACGATACTGTTTTGCCTGACGTATAGCTGTAACGGGTACGCCGTCAAAGCCCACAATATATAGAGCGCAGTGGCGCCTCCGATCACCAAGAACGGCAGCATCCGCCTGCGACTCTTCACGTTAGGCTCGAAAAGCAAGACGCTCAGCGGCAGCAAGAAAGGCAAAAGCCCCTGCGCGTACAGCATGAACGCCGCGCCCATGTTGTGGGCCACGGTGGGCGAGAGAATACCGTCCAGACCCAGCCACACAAATCCTTGGATGAACTGGTGGACGGCGAACAGAGTCGGGAGAGCAGCGAACAAGATTTCGCGCCGGTGCTTTACCTTCGTCAGAGTTACGACGCCGATGGTCCCCAGAACTCCACTACCAACAAAGTTCGCAGTTGCTGAAAAACACAAAAGTCGTCACCTCGCTTGCGAGCATACACCGATGACATCGGGCGAAACCACCATTCGGGTACGAATTGCCCAGCCGCCACGAATAAAGTCGCTGCGTGCTTCAGGGGACGGCTTGAGATCTCGCGGACAGGAAATCGTCACGGCATTGCTTTGCCGCAGAGAGTAACGCTGCGAACTCGGGCGTGCCTCGCAGTTTCCCCCATGTGGAATCGTTCTGCAAACCCGTGTAGGCGCAATAGTGTGCAGCGATCGAACTCTTAATCAATTGCACGGCTGCATCTTTCTGCCCGCAGTACAGAAGGTCGCCGGCAACAATATAACTGGGCTCGGGATCAGGATCGGCGAGCCTTGTTGCGACCACGTCCCGAGCGAGGGGCGCGAGGTCAGGGGACTGCCGATTCTCAATGCACGCCTTCATCATTTGGGTGCCGAATTGACTCATACCTTTGAGGTTGTCGGCGAATTGCTTCGCCTGTGCCAATTTTCCATCGCGAATGTACTCCCGCATCATGTTATTCGATGCCCACAGCGACCCGGCATCGAGCTGAAGAAACTCCATCGCCCGCGCGTAGTTCCCAAGTTGGTCGAAAGTGAACGCGCATGAGCGCCACGCAAAGTTTCCGGGATCCAGGGCCAAGGCGGCGTCACATTCGTGTGCGGATTCCTCGATGGCTCCGCCATAGCGAAGAACGTACGCCAGAGCAAAATGAGCCTGCGCATTCTCTGGATGCCTTTCCACCAGAGCCTTCGCATCCTGATAGGCTTTGGCCAACTGACCTTGTTCGACTCGGTTCGTGATCAGCCAGGCGATGGCAGCAATGTAGTTGGGATCAAGCGAGATAGAGCGTTCCAAGGCAGCGTCGGAGCGCTTGAGCATTTCCTCGCCGCCGTTCGAATAGGACCCATCGTAATGGTAGCGAAGTCCGAGATAACCCCAGGCGGGCGCGTAGCTCGGGTCCAGCCCCACGGCGCGCTCGAGCATGGTGATGGCATCTTTGTTAGGAAGAGGATCATGTGGCAGCGCGATGCTGCGGAGGTAGAGATCGTAAGCTTCTTCATTCTTGGGATGGGTGCCAGCATCGCCTGAATCCGCTCCGGCGCCAAGAGCCGGGACCAATCCCTGTCGAACTTTCGCCGTGATCTGGCTGCGCATGGCAAGCATGTCGAGAGCGGCAACGGTCATAGTGTCGCGCCAAAGCGTACGGTTGCCGGCAACGTCCACGGCTTCGAGCGTGATCTGAAGCTGGTCACCTTCTTTCATAAAGTGCCCAGTGACGACGTCGGTCACGTGCATGGCCTTGCCGGCTTCCTGCAGATCTACGGTGGGAGAGTCGTATTTGCTGGTGGTAGCAAACGGGCGGATCGATAGGGAGCGAACGTAGCTGAGAGCGGTTGCGATTTCGTCGGCTACAGCCAGGCGCAGGAAATCCACATCCTTATCGGCGCCCAGATTCTGCAAAGGAAGAACTGCGACGGTGGTTTGACTGGCGGTAACCGCGACCGGCGCGGCGCGCTGTTTAACCAGCCAAAAAAGAGCAGCCAGAGCGATCAGCGCCACCATGACTCCTCCGGCGATCTTTAAATAGCGGCGTTCAGGAGCCCTGGCGACTGTGCTTGACGAGGGAGATGGAGCCAGCACTGGAGACGAAGCGGAGCCGGATGATGGCGGCTGGGCGGCAACCCTACCGCTGCTTTCCGGTGCGGCCGCTGCCGTCACCGAGCTTACCGCCCCGCTGTACCGCGATTCCGTCTCTCGTTTCACTCGCTTCAGGTCTGCCCGCATATCCACGGCGTGCTGGTAGCGCAACTCGCGGTCTTTTTCAAGCGCCTTGTTAATGACGTCTTCCAGCTTGGAGGGAAGGTCAGGGTTCAGCCTTACGGCCGGAACCGGATCACGATCCAGAATCTCACGAGAGATCACTCCCGAGCTTTCACCGCGAAAGGGCAAGGTGCCAGTAGCCATCTCATAAAGCACGGCGCCGAAGGAGAACAGATCGCTCCGCCCGTCCAGTTCTTTTGCCCGCACTTGCTCCGGAGACATATAGGCCACGGTGCCAAGCGTGGAGCCGGGGCTGGTCAGATGCTCTTCGTCGACGGCGGTCATGGTATTGCCGGATGCAATCCCGCTGGCTGTGCTACCCGCGGCGGATACCTTCGCCAGTCCGAAGTCAAGGATTTTGGCATGGCCGCGCTCAGTGACAAAGATGTTGGCCGGTTTGATGTCGCGGTGGACGATTCCCTTGGAATGAGCGGCGTCGAGCGCGTCGGCGATCTCAATCGCGAGACTCAGCAGGATTTCCGTCTCAAGAGGCTTCCCGGCGATGCGATGCTTGAGCGTCAGGCCATCGAGAAATTCCATGGCAATAAAGGGATGTCCCTCGTGCTCGCCGATGTCATGAATGGTGCAGATGTTGGGATGATTCAGGGCCGAGGCGGCCTGCGCCTCGCGCTGGAAGCGGCTGAGAGATTGCGGATCGCGCGCCACTTCGTCAGGCAGAAACTTCAGGGCGACGAAACGATGAAGCCGCGTGTCCTCGGCTTTATAGACCACGCCCATGCCGCCGCCACCGAGTTTCTCGATAATGCGGTAGTGCGAAATAGTTTGGCCGATCATTGGAGACGTGCGGTTTCCCGGGCCGATTCATCTTAAAGACGCGGCACCTGCTAGTCAACGAACGACGGCTCGGGGGAGTGCGGCGACACTGGCCGCGTTTACTTCCACCAGATTGAGGTGCCGATCAAGGCGAGCACTTCCAGAACCGCAAGCGAAACCCACAAGCGTTGGCGGAAAATAGAACGCCGCAAGTCTCTTTTCAAATCGGCTTCGAGGACGTGGACGAATTCGACTTCCGCCGGATCCGGCTTGGGCGGCGGCGCAGCGACACGAGGAGACGGCACGAAGGCCGCCTTCGGCTTGTCAGGATAGAACACTTTCGGCGTGCTGATCACGGACGACCAGCGCGGCAGCTGCATCGATCCCGCGGTCAGGCTGGGGTCATTCATCGGAGCCGAGGTCAATTGCAAAGCCGGTAATCGTTCGGGAGCCGCCGCATCAGCAAGGCTGCGCAGCAGCGAGGTCCACCACATATGACTCATCTGATCGCCGATCAACTCGCCCACGTCGACCGGGCGCGATTCCAGTTGCAAAGGCGGCAGCGTCTCCGGAGAAATTACGTCGCCGAGATTTGTGAACACGGTGCGATACCAGGGCAAGCTCAGGATGTCGCCCGCGAGCATGCCCACGTCCACGGGACGCGAAGTGAGGTGCAGCGGAGGCAACTTCTCGGGCGATAGGGTGTCGCGCAGGTCGTCGAACAGGCGCTTACGCAGAGGACGATTCCAACTGTCAGCCAGCAAAAGGTGAAGTTCGGGGCCCTCGGATGAGGCAGCCGACTGGGGCTTCTGCTCTTCGGGAGATTCCGGGCTGTTGGGCTGGGAAAACATTCTTAATCAGCGGTCCGCAGGCGGGTAAAGCCTTACCCGACACTTTGCTTGCAATTACAGTTTATCCTTGTTTGCAAATTTACAGAAGTGTGGTTGCAAGAAATCTCAAGAACGCATCACGGCTTGGTGATCAGCACCCCCGTCACTCGATCGTTCACGGACTCGGCGAGCTTTTTTGCCTGATCCAGCGTTGTTCCATTCAGCAATTCGAAATCAACGGTAGCGTCCTTCAATAGTGGCATGGTTTGATGGAACATTTCCATTCGGATGACGAACTTCCCATCCGCGCCTTGGATTGCTTTGAAACGACAACTGCCGCGCTCAATGTTTGCCATAAGTCTCGTGATCGACCGCGATATTATCACATCGCTTCACCTGTTAACGGTTCGACAAAATGAACCTCATGCGCGCCAAATAGTGTCTAATGCATAAAGTGGATTCCAGTCGCCCAGCAGTCCGGCCCAAGCGTCCTGCCCGAGAAAGACTTCGTGCCATCCTTCCTGAAGTCTGGGAACTCATTCGTCCGCGCCGCGGAATGCTCGCCCTCGGCTTTCTGCTCATGGTGATCAATCGCGTTTCTGGGCTGGTTCTGCCCTATTCCACGAAGTATCTAATTGATAGCGTCATCATCAAACACAACTACCCGCTGCTCAAGCCGCTGGTACTCGGCGTTCTGGGTGCAACCGTGATTCAGGGGATTACGTCGTTTTCGCTGACGCAATTACTCTCGAAGGCCGCGCAGAGGCTGATCACGGAACTTCGTCAAAAGGTGCAGGCGCATATTGGATGGCTGCCAATCTCTTTCCACGATTCGACCAAGAGCGGCGTGTTGGTGTCACGCATCATGACGGACGTCGAGGGCGTACGCAACCTGATCGGTACGGGCCTGGTCGATCTGGTCGGAGGCTTGATGACTGCCGGCATCGCGCTGGTGGTGCTGTTCCGCATCAGTGCGCTGATGACCGCGGTGGCGTTCGGATTCCTCTCGTGCTTTGCCATCGCGCTCTATAAAGCTTTTGGAACGATTCGTCCGATTTTCCGCGAGCGCGGGAAGATCAACGCTGAGGTCACGGGCCGCCTCTCGGAATCTCTCGGCGGAGTTCGCGTGGTCAAGGGGTATCACGCCGAAGATCGCGAAGAGAGCGTTTTCGCGCGCGGCGTGCAGCGCCTGCTCGACAACGTGCTGCGAACGCTCACCGCCACTTCGGTCATGAGCCTTTCCGCCAGCGTGCTGCTGGGTGTGGTCGGAGCCGTAATCATGTATGTGGGCGCGCGCCAGATCGCAGCTGGGATGCTGACCATCGGCGGATTCTTTACCTACACGCTCTTCCTCGGCTTCCTGGTCGCACCCATCATGCAGATCGTCGCCATCGGTACCCAACTCACCGAAGCGCTGGCCGGACTGGAACGCACGCATGAAATTATGAGCGAGAGCCGGGAAGATCACGATCCCAAACGTACAGTAGTTTTGAATGAGATTCGCGGCGACGTCGATTTTGATCACGTCAGCTTCAGCTACGACGGCAGCCGCGTGGTGCTCAACGATGTTTCGTTCCAGGCCGCGCCCGGCACGGTCACCGCGCTGGTGGGGCCGTCCGGGTCGGGCAAGTCCACGACCATCGGACTGATCACAGCTTTTCACGTGCCGACGCAAGGCAAGATCTTGGTTGACGGCGTTGACCTCAGCACGGTCCGGCTGGATTCTTATCGCACGCGCCTGGGAGTGGTTTTGCAGGAATCGTTTTTGTTTGACGGCACTATCCGAGAGAATGTGGCCTTCTCACGCCCGGATGCGAGTGAAGAAGACATCTTGCGGGCCTGCCGCATCGCGCGAGTGGATGAGTTCGCCGAAAGTTTTGCGGACAAGTACGACACCGTGGTCGGCGAACGCGGTGTGAAACTTTCTGGAGGACAGCGCCAACGAATCTCGATTGCCCGGGCGATTCTTGCGGAGCCGCGCATTTTGATTCTTGACGAAGCCACCTCCAGTCTCGACTCTGAATCGGAGCAACTGATTCAGCAAGGGCTCTCCTACCTGATGCAAGGACGCACAACGTTCGTCATCGCGCACCGGCTTTCCACCATCCGCCGTGCCGATCAGATTCTGGTGGTTGAACAAGGGCGGATTGTCGAACACGGCACTCACGAAGAACTCTACACCCTACGCGGCCGCTATTACGATCTCTATACCAGGCAACACGGCGTCGAGAGCAATTTATTTTTGGCTCCCGGCGAAGGGGATGCTGTTCCCGTCTCGGCGGGCGATGGGCCATCCAAACCTGGCGGCAACGGCGACCCCGGCCTCGCCGATACCTTGCGCCTGGTGAGGGGAGAGACGCGTTAATCCGTGCCCGGCGAATCCAACTTAAACGGCTCCATGGCAATCCGTACTGAGAGTTTGTGCCGCTACTACGCGATGGGTGAAGCCTTGATCCGGGCTGTCGATGGTATCTCGGTCCAGATTGCTTCCGGAGAGTTCGTCGCGCTGCTCGGCACTTCCGGTTCCGGCAAATCGTCGCTGTTGAACCTCATCGCCGGGCTCGATCGTCCTACCTCCGGGACTGTGGTCGTTCAGAAAAGCGATTTGGCAAAGTTCTCTCGCGAGGAACTGGCCAAATATCGCCTGCACACGGTTGGAATGGTATTTCAATCTTTCAACTTGATTCCCAGCATGACCTTGCTGGAAAACGTGGAACTGCCGCTGCGCTTCGCGGAAGTAGAGCGCGGCAAACGCGAGGGCCTCGCCAAGCAGGCATTGGAAAGAGTGGGTCTGAGTGCGAGGTTGCGACATCGTCCCACTGAACTGTCCGGCGGTGAGCAGCAGCGCGCGTCATTGGCTCGGGCCCTGATTAACCAGCCGCAGTTCCTGCTGGCGGATGAACCTACGGGAAATCTTGACAGTCAAACCGGCACGGAAATCATGAACTTCATTCGGGAATTCAATGAAACCCTGGGCATGACGATCATTATGGTGACGCACGAACGCGCTCTCGCGGAGCGCTATGCCAGTCGTATGATCTTTCTCGCCGACGGCAAATTAATTGGCGATCAATCCAATGCGGTCGCGGCCACCGGCGGGCCATCACGCGGAGGCGGGTTGTGAAGACCTATGACATGGCCGAACTCGCGGTGCGCAATCTGCGCGAATCCATCCTGCGCAATTCGCTTACTACCGTGGGTATTTCGGTTGGCGTGGCTTCGTTAGTCGCCATGCTTTCGCTGGGTATCGGCCTGCAGCAGCTGGCTGGCCGGCGTTTGCAGAAATCTGGATTGTTCGACACCGTAGTCGTAACCTCGCGCCGCGACTTGCGCGGGTTCAATCGCGAACAGGAAGAAAATGGCCCCGCACCCGCCGAGAGTCCCGCACTCAACGAAGATGCGCGGCAGAAGATTGCGCAACTCCCCAATGTGCTGGAAGCTTACCCGGACATCCGTTTCATCACTGAACTGCACTACGCGGACAAGCCCTATCTAACCATGATGGCCGGACTGCCTTTTTCAGCGAAGAATAACGATGCTTTCGATGGTATGCAGGGAAATTTTTTCTCCTCGGACACTGCGCCCGAAGTCATCCTGCAGAAATCATTTGCCGGACAATTGTTGGGGAAGACGCCGAAAGCGGGCAGCGAAGAAGCCAGCGTCACAGACTTGGCAAAGCCCCTGCTGGGCAAGCAACTGACGATGCGCTACGCGGAACGAACCGCGACACCGTCAACTTCGCAAGCTGAAGCCAGTAATTCCGCGGGAACCGCCTATTCTGTGATTTCGCGCGAAGTAACGTTGAAGATCGTTGGTGTTTGCGATCTCGATCCGGACAGCATGCGCGGCCAGGCCCGGGCACGAGTTTTTCTGCCGCTGAAGCTTGCGCAAAATCTGCACGTGATGCAGCCCTCCGATCTTCGCGACTCCACGAACATGGCGGGAGGTACGCCCGCTTTTACGACCGTCGAAGTGCACGTAAAAAGCCCGACCCAGGTTCAAACGGTAGAAGATGCAATCAAGAAGATGGGGTTCAATACTTTTTCGATCGTCGATGCCACCCGCAGCCTGCGGCAATTCTTTGCGGTGCTCGATCTGTTTCTCGGAATCTTCGGCAGCCTGGCGCTGGCCGTTGCCTCGATTGGAATCATCAATACGCTGGTGATGGCCATTCTCGAGCGCCGCCGCGAAATCGGGATCATGAAGGCCATCGGGGCTAGCGACGGCGATGTAAAAGGATTGTTCTTCGCCGAGGCTGGCGTTATGGGCGTGTTCGGCGGCATCGTGGGGGTCGCGCTGGGCTGGACCATCGGACGGGTCATTAATCTCGGAACCAACGTGTATCTGAAGCGCCAGCATTTTCCGCCGGAACAGATTTGGTTTGTGCCCTGGTGGCTGGTTCTCGGCGCTATTGGATTTGCGATTGTGGTTAGCCTGCTTTCGGGTTTGTATCCTGCAAGCCGCGCTGCGCGCCTCGACCCGGTGCAGGCCCTGCGCTACGAGTGAGACGTTGCGAGCAAAACTGTAGAGACGTAGCTTGCTACGTCTCAGCTGCGGACAAATGCCAAACCTGTAAACTGTATTTCATGCTTCGGTGGCGGCGGTTTTTTCCGTTTTTGCTGTTTCTCACGATCTCTGCATCGGCGCAGAGTCGTATCGATTGCAATGCCCTGAAGAGCCGCATCCTTGGCGAAACCGTCCACTACTGTGTGCTGCTGCCGCCCAGCTACGATTCCGTTCCCGCAAAGCATTACCCAGTTCTTTATTTTCTGCACGGGCTCGGAGAGAATGAGCAGACCCTCTTCAAAACAGGCGGATGGAATTTGATTGAAGATCTGCGCCAGCAGCACAAGGTCGGTGATTTCCTGATCGTCACGCCCGAGGCGAAAGCTAGCTTTTACGTGAACTCGGCGAATGGCAAAGTCCGCTACAGCGATTTCTTCCTGCAAGAATTCATACCCTACATCGAAGCCAACTACCGCATTCGGCGAGAGCGCAAGGCAAGAGCGATTACCGGAATTTCCATGGGAGGATACGGCGCGCTTCGTTTCGCGTTTGCCAAGCCTGACATGTTTTCAGCCGTGAGTGCGCAAAGCGCAGCTCTGATAACAGATTCGCCGAAAGAACTTGATGCCGCGCTACGCGCCGGAACTCCGCGGGCCAGATTGCTGGGATCTGTTTTCGGCAATCCCATCGATGTTGCGCACTGGAAGCAAAACGATCCGTTTTGGCTGGCCAGGAAGAACAAAGCAGAAATCGGCAAGCTAGCCATCTATTTCAATTGCGGGAACGACGACGAATACGACTTTGAGGTTGGGGCTGCAGCTCTCGACAAGCAACTTACGGAAGAGCACATCAAGCATGAATACCATCTCTATCCCGGCAATCACAGCGCGTCATACTTCGGCGCGCACATCGGCGAGGTCATGGAATTTCATTCCCAGATCTTTGGAGCCTGGAAGTAAACCGAAACAATTTTGTCATCCCGATCGAAGCGAGGGATCTGGGTGTTTGCCTGCGATGGCGTTACCAGTCGTGTAGGCAAGAACCTGGATCCCTCCCTTCGCTCGGGATGACAGTTCGTAGGGATAAAACGACTGTGAAACTACTTAGACAGCATCACTTATTTTCTTTTGAGTCCTTCTCCTCGAC
>Ga0307476_10002167_pt1 | contig 11730 bp, 12 predicted proteins | sample atmos_gasesECM2C_2_FD_203314 | JGI IMG/M metagenome (GOLD analysis project Ga0307476, IMG submission 203314) | Hardwood forest soil microbial communities from Morgan-Monroe State Forest, Indiana, United States - atmos_gasesECM2C_05 | ecosystem: Environmental > Terrestrial > Soil > Temperate... | reverse complement strand
GCCGTACTGTCCAGGAATCTACCCACGAGCAAGCCGGAACGCACGAGAAGAACGTAGGGATGCCCTGACTGCGAAGTGAATTTATAAGATGAGCTGTGCGACCGGAGCCCATAGCGGGAAAGAACGCGTCCATCACTCCGGGCGGCACGTACTATAGACAAGCTGTCCGGGGGAATGGATCTGGACAAAACCTCTTTGCCGTACCCATCGATTAGATAGAGCTCAATCCCGGATTTTCCAATCAGCCCTCGCTCGAATTGCTCGAATTCATGTGGACCTCCCGATTCATAGGCGTGTGCTGCCTCGTCCGCTACTTTGGGAGCAAACGAAGCAATGACATCCGTAGGTGGAACTACACGGGTGCCAAGCATTCGGCTAGCCAGAAAGATGGCGAACAAAGCTAGAACAGTTAACCAAAACCAGAGGAATACCTTGATAAACAATCGCCCTATTGGCGCCCGTCCGTTCCGCTTACTTGTGGAGGATTGAATCGTCACAGACTAGATACCGCCGGATCTTTTCCCTCAATTAGGGATATACAGCAACACGCCACGACTCACCAGCCAGAACGCTTGTTCCTTACAAATCCATACAGACCTCTGACACATCCTGTCAGCATTCTGCGTTGACCTGCAATAGCCTCGAGTCATGCAAAGGGTCGCGGCAAAAGTCAGCTGCCCGAGATGGAACCCGAGTCGATCTGCGTAAAAATGGCAAGCCCTAAATTGCAACAGATTCGATTCATATCACCGGTCGGCAGTGTAGGCGGGGGCATCTGTAGCGCTGCTTTCGACGAGGCGCTGGCACAGGCACCGCACTTCATCGCCTGTGACGCGGGCACCACCGACGCGGGTCCTTTTTCGCTTGGAATGGGGGTGCCCGCGTTCCCGCGGGAGGCTGTGAAGCGTGACCTATCGCTCATACTGCGTGCTGGTCGAAAAGCAAACATCCCGGTAATCATAGGGTCTGCGGGGACGGCGGGCGGCGATGTTCATGTCGACTGGGTTCTAGAGATCGCGCGCGAGATCGTAGCCGAACACCATCTGCGCTTGCGGACAGCCATAATCTATGCGGAGCAGGACAAGGCTTATCTCAAAAGGCTGCTGCATCAGAATCGAATCCTTCCCCTCGATCCGGCGCCGCCGATCAGTGATCGCATCATCGACCACAGCAGCCGTATCGTCGGCATGATGGGCGTGGAACCGCTGCAACAGGCCATCGCGGATGGAGCCGATTTCGTGCTGGCGGGGCGGTGCAGTGACTCAGCATTGTTTGCCGCGATTCCGTTGATGCAGGGTTTCCCGCCAGGGCTGGCGTGGCACGCCGGCAAAGTATCGGAGTGCGGGACGCTGGTCTGCGAGGCGCTCGGCAAGGGTGTCATCTTCACCACTATCAGCCAGGACGAAATCTCCATTCGCCCCTATGGCGACGGACTGCGTTGCACGCCGCAGAGCGTGGCTGCGCACAGCTTGTATGAGAACTCCAACCCGTACCTGCATCGTGAGTGTTCCGGGACGTTCGACCTGACGAACTCTACCTTTGAAGCGATTGACGACGTGGCGGTCAGGATTCGAGGGACCGAATTCATATCCGAACCGTACACGGTGAAGCTTGAGGGTGCGGCGCTGGCGGGATATCAGAGCATTATTGTCGGCGGGATCCGTGATCCTCGCGTCATCGGTCAGTTGGAGAGTTGGCTCGCGGGCGTGCGTGGCTATATCGACGAAAGCGTATCTCATGTGCTCGGGGACGAGCTAGACAAGAGTTCATACAGTTTGATCTTTCATGCCTACGGTTTCAACGCTGTGATAGGCTCTCTTGAGCCAGACCAGACGCATCTCCCCCATGAAGTGGGCATCGTCCTTGAAGTAACAGCACCGACACAAGACCTAGCGCACAAGCTTGCACAACTCAGCCGCCAGCCGCTGCTGCACTACCCAATCAAAGAATGGGCGGGATCAATTACGTCATTTGCGTGCCTTCACAATCCCGCTGTTATCGATCGGGGTCCGGTATATCGCTTCAACCTGAACCACGTCGCCGTTCCTTTCACGCCTCTCGAGATGTTTCGCACTCACTTCATTGACCTGTGTGGTTCGGAGAAATCATGGTCCTAGCCGATATCGCAAACCTGATTCGCAGCAAGAATGCAGGTCCTTTCACACTCACGTTTGACATCATGTTCGCTGACCTTGCGAGCTATCGGCGCGTCAAGGATTCCGGAGCGCTGAATCGAGCTGCGTTTGCCAAACTCTTCCGCTGCCCGGTCGAGAAGGTGTGTTTTTTCGAATGCGAGAATGCGCTTGCTTTCAAATTCAGCATCCCACGGCCGCTTACGCAGGGTGAACTCGGTGATGGCGATATGCACGGCGGCCAGCAGTTCATTCCGCTGATGAACCTGGAGATTCCGTGATTGCCTCGGTGATTACTTCTGAGACCGACGTGGAGCGAACCAGCGTCGAGCACGGAGCAGCGGTGGAAGCTCGGCTCGACCGAATTCCAGCAAGTCCCTATCTATGGAAACTGATCGCGTTACTGTCTCTGGGGGGCTTCTTCGAGTTCTATGAACTCTTCATGACGGCCTTCATCAGTCCAGGTCTCGTTCGCAGCGGCATCTTCCATATAGGATCGAACGGTCTCTTCCGTCTGCCCGACCAAGCCTCGTTCGCGTCCATTACCTTCCTCGGTCTTTTCCTGGGAACGATCACTTTGGGCGGAATCGCGGATCACTGGGGCCGGCGCGCGGCCTTCCGAGGCTTTGCGTTCTGCTACGCTGCTGCGACGACCTTGATGGCCATGCAGAATACGGCCATTGCTATTGATACAGTTCGCTTGATGTGTGCGATTGCGATCGGTGCCCAACTGATTACACTCGATACCTATGCGTCGGAGATAGTTCCACGCAATCTCCGCGGACGAGCGTTTGCCCTTTCATTCGCGGTGATTCAAACGGCCGTTCCTGTGCTCGCCCTGCTGGGCTGGCTCCTTGTGCCTCACGCTCCTTTACACATTCAGGGGTGGAGGTGGATCGTGCTCATGGGCGGAGCGGGTTCCTTCGTGGTTGGGATACTCTGCCGCTACCTCCCCGAGTCCCCACGCTGGCTTGCCAGAAATGGCCTCCTGGAAGACGCCGAACGGGTTACCGCAGTCTTCGAAAGGCATGCAGAAACGCACCTTGGCCATCCGCTGCCGGCACCGAGGGCGTCAAAATTTAAGAGTGTGGTCAAAGACAATTTCGCTGAGATACTTCGTCCGCCGTACCGCAGCCGCACCATCATGCTGGCGATCTTCCATTTCTTCCAGGCGATAGCCTTCTATGGTTTTGGAAACTGGCTGCCAGCACTCGTTAACACACAAAATCATAATGCGCCACAAAGCGCTCAGGTCTCGTTTCTTATCACCCTCGCTTTTCCCATTGGACCTTTGCTCTGGAGCACGATCGCGGAAAAGTATGAACGCAAATGGCAGATCATTGGCGCTGCAGCAGGTACGGCTGTATTCGGCCTGTTGTTCGCGGCCCATACCGCTCCTTTGGGACTGGTGACGCTCGGGATCCTGATCATGCTGATGAATAGCCTCTTGGGCTATAGCTCGCACGCGTACCAGGCGGAATTATTTCCAACTCGTATACGGGCTCGTGCGGTCGGGTTCGTTTATTCATGGGGACGGTTGTCCACAGCATTTACCAGCCTCGTCATCGGGTTCCTCTTCCAACGTTTTGGCACTGCAGGGGTCTTCGGTCTAATCGCCTTCTCCATGTTCATGGTCGTCATCGCTGTTGCAGTCTTCGGGCAGCACACCCGGGGCCTCGCGCTCGAACAGATTTCTGATTAGCGTCGGCTTCCCCTACAAATTCATACAAGCGACTAACTGTTCCTGACGACGCTGCGATGTCGTTCACCGCACAATAAAGACCTGGAGGGCTAAAGATTGCAATGCCGAGAGGAATCAATCGTCGCGACGCGTTGAAACTTGCCCTCGCAGGAGGAGTTGCGACGATGCTCCAGGCGTGCTCACTGCACTCTCATCCGGGCGATTCCGAGGCCGTGCCTCGATTCGCGACAGTTCTGCCAATTCCTCCCGTGCTTGAGCCGATGCGTTCTGACGAGCGCGCGGAATACTACGAGATCGAAACACGTGAATCCACTGCCCGGATTCTGCCGGGGAGACAGACGATGATCCGGGGGTACAACGGCACCTTTCCGGGACCGACGATTAGGGCCTTGCGGGGACGAGCGACTCACGTCCGATTCACAAACAAGCTCCCGACCCCGGTGGTGACGCACCTTCATGGCGGTCACACTCCCTCGGACTCAGATGGGTGGCCGACGGATGTGATCTTGCCGGCGGGATATCCAGTACGGGCAACTTCGATGCAGATGGATCACACGAGAGATGTCGGGTCAATGGCTCGGCCATCCTCGTCGATGTATGAACACAACTACACGTATCCGAACGATAGACGAGCAACCACACTCTGGTACCACGACCACGCGATAGGAGCGACCGGTCAGAATGTCTACATGGGCCTGGCGGGGTTCTATCTCATTGAGGACGAAGAAGAGCGCTCGCTGCCACTGCCCCGGGGGCATTACGACATCCCTCTGATGCTCTGCGTAAGGCAATTCAATGACGACGGCTCGTTTCGATACAACCCGCACGGACACGCGGGAGCGGAGGGCGACGTCATTCTTGTAAACGGCGCGCCGTGGCCTGCCTTGCAAGTGGAGCGACGAAAGTATCGCTTCCGCATTCTGAATGCCTCCAATGCCACTACCTTCACTCTTGCGCTTAGTTCCGCGGTTCCGTTCGTACAGATCGCGACCGATGGCGGCTTGATCGCGCGACCGGTCGAAGTACCGAGCATCCCGATGGCGATGGCGGAGCGTGTCGAGGTTGTGACTGATTTCTCGGCATACGCTCCGGGCGATTCAGTTGTCCTTCGAAACACCGAGAAACAAGGACCGCTTGGAGAGATCATGCGTTTTGACGTCACCGGTCCAACCGTTTCGGATCATGGCCAAGTGCCGGACCGCCTGAACGCGATCGAGACCCTAACGCCCGAGTTGGCTGTCAGGACGCGGACGTTCACATTCGGTCCCCGCCCGGAGTTGAAGAGCCATTTTCCACCGATCTACTGGGCGATCAACGGCAGCAGATTCGACCCGGAGCACGCGCAGGCGACTCCGCGCCTTGGGGATGTCGAGATCTGGCGCTTCGTCTATGAGAAAAGCCCGTGGAGGCAGACGCATCCGCCTCATATTCATCTGGTGAACTTCCAGATACTCGACCGCAACGGTCAGGCACCCCGCGACTATGAGCGCGGCTGGAAGGACACCTTGCGGCTCGACTCAGGCGACGATGTCCGCGTCATCATGCGATTCGACGGCTACCGGGGCCGTTATTTGATGCACTGCCACAACCTTGAACATGAAGACTACGACATGATGATGCGCTTCGATGTTGTCTAAGTTCGTGCATCAGTCCGTTAGGGCACCAGATTCGCGGATCAAACGGGTCTTCGCAGTTGGAGAGCTTTAGGAGACTGTCAATTATGACAATGCTGCACACTTTACGAGCGAATTACACGTTGTTTGCATTGGTCGCCTTCTGCGTACCGTCGGTGCTCCCTCGGCTCTCGGCCCAAACTCCGAAAGAGTTAATGACGGCCGCATGTGACAACGAAATCCGCCAGCGCAAACAAAATGCGTTATGGGCCAGCCAGGTGGAACGTCGTATTGCCGGGCACGTTTATCGCGAACGGGAGATTGACACCGTGGACGGCCCAGTCCATCGCCTGCTTTCGGTAGATGGTCATGCCCCGTCACCGTCGGAGCTGAAACAAGACAACGATCGACTGCGTGATCTGAGGGAGAATCCGAAGGCACGACTGACGTTGAACAAGAATCGGAAAGCGGAGGAAAAGAAGGTTGACGATCTTCTTCACGTGATCCCGGATATTTTTCTCTTCGAGGATCAAGGCCCGCAGGAAGGCTTGGAAAGGCTCACGTTTGTTCCCAATCCAGCGTACAGACCCGAGACTTATGAGGAGACAGCACTTCACACAATGAGTGGCCTGGTCCTAATCGATCTTCGGGAGAAACGACTTGCTCGATTTTCAGGGACCTTAACGCAACAAGCGAATTTTGGGCATGGGCTACTGGGTCATATCGACAAGGGAGGCACGATCGAAGTCAACCGAGTCCGCCTCTCTCCCGGCCTATGGGGGACGAGTCTATTTCGGACCGACTTCGATGGCCGCTTCGCGATCTTTAAGAACATCGGTAAACACCTGGACGAAACTCGTAACGACTTCGAACCAGTGCCTCCCGATACTGACATCCAGCGTGCACTGGAACAGATTGCGCATAAATCAGCAATCTTCTCTCAGAAGACAGGAGATATTGAACAATCCCATGAATCGGAAAAGGCATTTTGAAGAAACTCTTGAGATGTTTGCTGAATACACTGCCGCAGCGGCCACAACTGCTCATGCAGGTCGAAACAGCCTAGCGATGACCAATATCCGTAAGATGCTCCTCACGTTTGCTGTCACGTTGATGGGTCTCGCAGCCGTAGTGTTCGTTTCTCTAGTCTATCCGGGCACACCAAGTAAATCGAAGGTTATGACTTTCGAGGGTTTCATCGAACTTCCGCGAAGAGGTCTTCTCACAGTTCTCGATTACCTGACGGTAAACGATCAGACTCTGTTTGTTACAAGCGAGTCGTCCGGCGCCCTGTTCAAAATCGCTTTCGACTCCAGTGATCTGAGAGCTAGTACCGTATCAGAAATGCCTGGAGCCGGCGCTGCGCACGGCGTCGCCCTAGTGCCCGAGCTGAATGTTGCCTTCATCACGCGAAGCGAAGCGAATACGGTGGACGTCTTCGATCCGAAGTCCCTTCAGCAGCTTGCCAGCATCCCAGTTGCAGATGACGCAGATGCCATCTTCTATATCCCGTCAGCTAAGCTCGTTTATATAGCCCATGGAGACGCAACCATGGCTACCCTAATCGATCCCGAAAAGCGCGCGACGGTGGGAAACATCCAGCTTCCTGGTAAGCCAGAGTTTCCAGCCATAGACTCCGGGAGCGGATTGCTCTTCCAGAATCTAAAAGACACAAATGAGGTAGCGGCAATAGACGTTGGCCACCGGTCGGTAATAGGACAATGGCCTCTCGCTCCATGCGAAGGGCCATCCGGCATGGCGATTGATTCCGAGCAAAGACGGCTCTTTGCGGTCTGCAGCGGAAATGCCAAATTGGTGGTTTTTGACCTGGAGAGCCATCGGGTCATTACGACGCTGGGGGTCGGCGGCGGGCCTGACTCGGTCGCATTCGACCGAACTCTTCATCGAATTTACACGGCCGGAAAGGCAGGAGAAATGACGGTGGTCCAGCAAGACGGTCCTGATAATTATCGAGTATTGGATCGGGTGCACACTCACTACGGCGCTCATACCTTGACAGTAGACCCGGTCTCGCACAGGGTTTTCGTGGCATACGCAAGTCTTATCGCGCATCCCAGAATTGCTGTCTTCTCCCCGACGCGGTGAGGCCATCCATGAAAACGCGACAAGAATTTGACTACGTCATCGTCGGGGCGGGTTCCGCCGGATGCGTGCTAGCGGCGCGACTCAGCCAGGATCCGAAAATCCGTGTGGCGTTGGTGGAAGCGGGAGGGCCCGACGACGCTCCCGAGATCAGTATGCCAGTAGCCTTTCCGCAGCTGTTCAAGACCAAGTACGACTGGGACTTTGCGAGTGAGCCGGAGCCGGGTTTGGGGAATCGACGGATCTATTTGCCTCGGGGCAAAACACTGGGAGGAAGTTCAGCGATGAACGCCATGATCTACATCCGCGGAAACTCAGCGGATTTCGATGGCTGGGCGGACGAAGGAGCACCGGGATGGTCGTACCGCGAGATACTGCCCTCCTTCATCAGGTCAGAGTGCAACGAGAGGGGCGACCCACGCTATCACGGCCACTCGGGACCTCTGGCTGTGCAGGACAGCCGGTCCATGCATCCGCTCGTCGATCAACTGCTTGAGGCGGGTGCGAATTCGGGCTATCGCTCCAATGACGATTTCAACGGGGCCTCTCAAATGGGGATCGGACGCTTTCAGCTCACTCAACGCAATGGAGTCCGATGCAGTGGCGCTTCTGCGTATCTCCACCCCGCGCGCGAACGGGCGAACCTCGAAGTTTTCACGGACAACCTCGTGCTGCGGTTGCTCCTGCAGGGGGACCGGGCAATCGGTGTGTCAATCCATCGGGACGGCCAGGAAAAAACTCTATTTTCCACCAGGGAAATCATCCTTGCGGCTGGAGCCTACGGCTCACCTCAAATCCTCATGCTGTCAGGCATCGGGCCAGCTCACGAACTGAGCCCGTTTGGGATTCCTGTGATTGTCGATCTTCCGGTCGGAACAAACCTTCAGGATCATCCGCTACTGCCGATGAGCTATCTCACTGACGAGAGATCGCTCTTCGGTGCTGGATCATCTGAAGATATGGCGCTCTACAAAGATGGGCGCGGCCCTTTGACCTCTAACATCGCCGAGGGTGGAGTGTTCTTGTCAACGTGTGGCGATGAGAGCGTTCCGGACTGCCAATTCGAAATGGCTCCCGCGATGTACTTCAATGAAGGACTGTCCGCGCCTTCCGATCACGCTTTCACTATGACAACAACACTGCTCAAGCCGACAAGCCGTGGCAAGGTAACGTTGCGGTCGGCCCGTCCAGACGCGAAACCGCGAATCTACCACAATTATTTGACGACCGTGCAAGATCGGGAGACGATCATCGATAGCGTACGGATGGCGATGGATATCTTCCGTCAGCCGGTTCTATCGAAGTTGCAGCGCCAACCCTTCTCCGTTCCAGCATCCGATGCGAAAGCAGACATCGTCTCGTTTATGGAGCAGCAGATGGGCACCAACTATCATCCAACGTGCACTTGTGCAATCGGACGCGTCGTTGACTCCGATCTTCGAGTTTTCGGCATCGAAGGTCTGCGTGTCGTCGATGCATCTGTGATGCCCTCCGTCGTTCGCGGCAACACCAACGCCGCCGTCATCGCAATCGCGGAGAAGGCAGCGGACATTCTGCTCGCGAACGAGCCTACAGAGGTGCGGTGATCAACCCGCGCTTGTTAGCCGCATAAATCATCTCGGTTGGATGGAACATGGGCGAGACTATTCTGTCCAACCAGATAGCAGAAACGATGAGGAAGCGGCACGGAGACCGCGGGTGCTCATGCGCTCGGCGTGATGGGCGGCAAGTTTTGTGTTGATGTGGTTGAGAGCCGCAGAGCACGGCCACGGGAGAGAAAAAATTAACTCTGTAGCGAAGATTGTACCCCATGAAGAAATACAAAAGGGTACCTCGTCCAACCGACGATCTGATGGGTAAGGAGCAGGGTATATGACGGGCGAACAGAGTGTAGTCGTAACTGGACTTTCAACGGGAATCGGATGGGGCAGCCCAGAGCTGGCGTTAGACAGAACATTTGGAGAGTAGACGTGGATGAAGTTCCTGATGTCGTCACCCGTGCTTACGAGTATCAACGTGTACGCCCTGCCGCAGTTGTAACGACGAGCGGCCTTGAGACGGTACAGCTTACGCTGGAGGGTAAGCTACCGACTCCACCGATTATCGCCACGTTGGGCATCTCGCTTGTAGACGCGGCCGAGGGCCGCGCGGTCTTCGAGGGTTCGCCGGCCGAGTGGCAATACAATCAGCTCGCAACCGTGCAAGGAGGATGGCTCTCCGCGCTACTCGACTCGGCGCTCGGGTACGCGGTTCAAAGCGCGCTGCCCGCAGGTCGCGGCTTCACCACCCTCGATTTACATGTTCGGTTCGTGCGCGCCGTAACCGAGGAAGTATCTCGATTACGCACGGAGGCAGATGTAACCCACGCTGGAAACCGAATTGTAACCGCCGAAGGTCGCATCGTTGGCCCGGATGGGAAGGTATACGCCACCGGAACCACATCGTGCCTAGTGCTGAAGATGGAGCAATGAAGCGATGCACGTCGAGGCTGTTCGAACAGATGGCGCCCCTAGCCGAACCGGGCTGGTGCGAGACTACATGAGGATCGAGTGCCCGCAGTGTTGGACGGCCTATCACCTCCACCACGACGGGCTGGAAATGAAACTGCTAAGGGGATATTTTCTGCGAGCTAACTGGCAAATCAGCGGTGAGCACCCTAACCACCGCCAAGTCATCGTCATGGAACCTCTTCGGCAGTAGTTCGAGAGAAAGCGTCGTAGACGACGAAGGCCTGAGCAGCCAGCGATGCCGAGCAATCGCGGATAACCCCAACGCGCGTGATCAGTGACGGACTGGCGATTGACGTGACCATTTTCTGGACCACAAGACATCTTGCCTCCCGATTCGGTGTCTCGAACTCTCCGGAGAGTGGGAACTAAATCCAATTTACAGTTGGATCAATGCCCACCAGCTTTTGGGAAGTTAGTTGGGGTGGAGCGTCGATCCTCTGCGTAACACTGGCTAGTAAGAAGGAGGGGCGGCGGGCCGATACCGCCCCGCGTGCTAGAACGACTGTGAGAACCTGGCTTCCAGGAATTCGCCCAGCTTGGCTGTCGCCTTGAATTGTGGAATGGGATCTAGTTCTTTGAATGCGGACGTAAATGCATTGGAAAGACTCCAGATGGTTCGCGGCCGGAATTCCTCATATTTGGGCTCGAAGTAGAGGTCATGTACGCTGCGAGCAAGGTGCTTCGGAGCTTCGAGCTTGCCCTCCACAAACGCCTCGTAGATGACCACCTTGGCCGTGACGTCCGTCAATTCGCCTTTCTGCCAGGCTTCCACTTGCTTTTTCATCGGCTCGAAGTTGCGCTGCATGCGATCGACGCCAACCGAGATACAGTCGATTAGCGAGAACGATTTCGAGTGTTTCGCCAGCACCGGGGTGAAGTCTCCTGCGAACGCCATGTTGGAGCACACGAACACGCGATAACCACAAGTCATCGCCAGACGCATGCTCTTGTCATGCGAATTGCGCAGGCCTATCGAAAATCGACGGCCTGCCATTTCGGTGGCGAGATCGAGCACGCCGAACATTTTCATGCCGTCCGGCGAGACTGCATACTCGTCATGGACGATTCCAATGTGGCGAAAACCGAGGGTTTCAACCAATGCCTGCACGATTTCGTGATGTGGGATCGGGCGATGCGTTTCGGTCGCCGGCGGTGTCGGTACCAGCGCCAGTTCTTCGCGGCCGATCGTTCGGCCGTTATAGCCAATGAGCGTACTTGTTTCTGACATACTGCTTTCCTCCTATTTGGGTTGAAATTAGAATTCTGCTGACACAATCAGATCGCGAAAGACAGGCGCGCGGTCTTTGACGTGGCGTTACGAACCGATAAACTTGGATGTGGGTCCCACAGACAAGAAAAACCTCCGCCGGGGCTCGAATTCCTTGCGAGATCCCGATCACCCTTACCATCCTCGATCCGGCTGAGCCTTTTTCCGGCGCGTGCTTGGTAATCCTGATCAATTCCCAGGGATGCGCTGCACGCTTCGCTCGGCCGCTGGAGATCGGAGCCGAAGTGCGCTTGGAGGGACTTCCTGCCGCGAGGAATGTCACGGCCCGGGTAGTGAACTGCATTTCGATGGGGCAGTATGAAAAGCTGTGGCTGTTAGGATTGGCGCTCGATGAGCCGGGCAACGTATGGGGCATCCAGTCGCCGCCCGACGACTGGACGCA
>Ga0307476_10002166_pt1 | contig 11731 bp, 6 predicted proteins | sample atmos_gasesECM2C_2_FD_203314 | JGI IMG/M metagenome (GOLD analysis project Ga0307476, IMG submission 203314) | Hardwood forest soil microbial communities from Morgan-Monroe State Forest, Indiana, United States - atmos_gasesECM2C_05 | ecosystem: Environmental > Terrestrial > Soil > Temperate... | reverse complement strand
CACCCGAACGAGTATTGGACGAACTCGCCAGCCAGGCCAAGCGATACCGGAGTTTTCGCTTTGAAGCAGTCGACAACATCATGGACACGGCGTACCTCACGAAGCTGTTTCCGATGCTCGTTGAGAATGAGACGGGCTACGAAATCTTCTACGAGGTCAAGGCCAATCTGAGGAGGGAGCAGCTAAGGCTGATGGCACAGGCCGGCGTTACTCACATCCAGCCCGGCATCGAATCGCTGAGTTCCCACGTGCTGCACCTGATGCGCAAGGGCATCCGCGCCATCCAGAATGTAAACCTCCTGCGCTGGGCACAGTATTATGACATTCACGTTGATTGGAATCTGCTCTGGGGTTTTCCCGGCGAGACTGAGCAGGACTATACGGAACAAGCAACAGCTATACCGAGCCTGCTTCACCTGCCGCCGCCATCGAGCACGAACCGCATCAGGCTGGAACGGTTCAGCCCGCTCTTCACCGAGCATGACGTGTTCCGGCTTCGCTACAGAACGCCGGAACGCAGCTATCGGTATGTTTATCCTCAGGATGTCGATCTCAAGCGTGTGGCGTATTTCTTCGACTACGATCTTGACGGCGGATTGCCCGACAGCGCGTACGCCGGGATCCGCCGCGCAGCGGCGGACTGGTCCAATGCCTGGCGGATCGACAAGCCGCCGGTGCTGAAGTACTGGTCCGCACCTCACTATGTCCAGATCTACGATGAAAGGAAGCAAGGACAAGGGGGAACCTACACATTCGAGGGCACGCTCGCCGATTTGTACCTGGCGTGCAGTAACCGGCCCACCACCGCAGATGCTGTGCGACGGGAACTAGACCTGCACCTGCCAGCGGAAGCAATCCGCGAGCTGTTCGAAGAGTTCGATAAGCGTGGCCTGATGCTCCTCGACGGGCAGTTCGCGCTGGCCCTGGCCGTGCCCGCAATCAAGGCACGATAACGGGACGGCGACAGGCTACCACGACCGTCATCGCCACTTGACTGCCTGAGGCCACGCCCGATAGATCTCCGGGACATCATGCCGGTCGGGATTAGCATATCGGAGGGCGGTATCGCGATCATCGCGGCTAAGGCCGGGTTTGGCCCCGACGAGGAAAGTGCCGTCAGGCTGCTGCTCATGCCACCTGTTATCAACAGGGTCGAGCCACGAGATGTTACAGCCCAGAGGCACGGTCAAAGGTTCGGTCAAGAAGCCGGCAAAGTCCACGTTGCCCGTGGCGTACGGGTCATAGAAGGAAGGGAGTACGAAGTCAGAGACTGACACGCCATCGATGTCGTAGCTATAGACAGCGCAGGGATCGCATACTTCGACCAGGTAGGCTACCTGCTGACCGCCAGAGTAAGGATCGAGGTCAGGGGCCCGGGTGACGCGGGTGCCCGACGGATCAACCAGCATCTCAAGCAGTTCATGGCTGAGCGTGATGCTCAACTGGTCGCCGTTGACCGCCTCGGCAGACACCTGCCCTTGGTCGTTGGCATGCACACCGGCTTGTCCAGCTAGAGCGTTGACGATGTTGAGGGGCGACGTTCCCTCCGGAACGACGGCCCCAGGGTCTAGCACGGAGATATTTGCACGCACGTTCCAGACCGGCGCCAAGTGGTTGTCCACCTGCTGCTGGAGAGCGGCCGCGTATCGCTCCAGCATGGCAGGCGACACCGCACCGTCATTTGTCTGGTTGATGAGGGCCACGTTCGAAGAGTTCATCTCATATCCTCGCCTTCCACCCCCGGCTGCTCCTCACCACGGCGAGTATCAGGGCAGCTCAATCCAGGGCGAGTCGTGTTGCAACCACCCACGGTATAAGTGGCCTTTTTGTGCGTACTCCAAACACAACCGATGGGTGGGGCGCCTGAACCTTCCACTCGGCCAAGTTTGGTAAGTGGCCAGCCGAGCTTGGTGAGCATGTGCAGGGCCTCCCGCAATGTGAGGTGGGGCAGGTAGGCGCGGCCGATCGCGGCGGCGATCGAGCCGAATGCTGCCGGATCCGGGTAAGCCAGGTAGAGCGGCTGGTAGACCGGCTGGAACTTGGCCTTGAACTGCAGCAGCGACTGGAAGCCGTACACCGGCTCGATGATGGTGGCGATCATGTCGAGCAGGCGCTGGGGTGCGGAGGGCCGCTCGCCGCGGTCTAGGCAGGCCAGCGGTGCGCCGGAGAGGCTGACGAAGCGCGCCCCTTCCTGGCCGAAGGTCAGTGCCGCGGTGGCAATCAGAAACTCCATCACACCGCGGAAGGCGCCTGGCTCGGTGTTCCTGCGCATGAGGTCGAGCGTCCAGCCGACCGGGCGGCCGCTGGCATAGACCGGCATCCAGCTAGTGATCCCGTGGACCTTGCCGTCCGCGCCCACGGCGAGGAGGCAGCGGATGTGCGGGTCGTTGAGCTGGTCCAGCCCGCCGAGGGTGAAGCCCATCTCGGGCAGGCCCTTGCCAGCCATCCATGTTTGGCAGATCTGGCGGATCTGGCCGACCAGGTCCGGCGGCGCCTGCGGATAGCTCCACCACTCGGCGGTGATGCCTTCCTTGGCCGCCTTGTTCAGGGCGGTCCGTACGTCTTGCCACTTCTTGCCCGTAAATTGCAGGCCGTCTAGCGGGAGCAGGGTGTCCTCGGCGATCTGCACCGACTTCCAGCCCAGCCGCTGCGTGACGGCGCGGGCCTGTGCGGTGACGCCGTAGAGGCAGGGCTGCAGGCCGCGGTGCTCGCAGAACCTGGCGAACTCGATGATCGCGGAATCGAGGGCGGCCGGCTCGCCGTATGGCTCTCCGACGGTCACCGCGACCGTGGCGATAGCCCGGTAGGCGACGGCGGCTCGGCCGTCCGGGCTGAACCAGTACTGGTTTCCCGGCCAGGTCGACATGTAGGACAGCGTGGAGCCGCCGGTGGCGAGGATGTCGCGGGCCCGGTCTGGCGCATCCGCGTCGCGATTGGTACGGGTGTGCAGGAAGAACTGGGTAAGGGCGCCGAGGACGACGATCCAGAACAGCAGGAAAACCCACGCGCACAGCAGCCTCCCGACCAGGCCCTCCGGGAGGAAGAAGCGGTTGCTGAACAGCCTGCCCGGCAGGAACCACGCCGGCAGGTCCTGCGCCAGCACGCCGAAATCCGGACGCGGGCTGAAGTGGTCCCGCGGCAGGCAGGCGAGCAGCAGGAACGCGGCGCAGCTCATGCTCAGCGCGGCGGTCACGGTAGTAGTCAGCTTCCGGGCCGCCCGGCGGTCGGCGGTCTGGTCGAAGCGGCGCCGGGTTACCAGCAGCACGATCAGCGTCACGACCGGCAGAAGCATCGCCTCCCGGCGCAGCGGAATCGCCCAGCCCCCGGCCCGCAGGCCGACGATGTGCATGCCGGAGTGGGAGCCGACCGCGTAACTAACCCGGACACCGGCGGCGAGCACGGCCAGGTTGATGACCACCGCGAGCCACCAGGCTAGGCGGCGCCCGCGGCGCAGCCCGTAAGCGCTCAGCAGCAGGAGCAGCGCTGGGGCGGCCAACATTGGCACGCCGGGCCAGTGCGCGTAAAGCTGCTGCTCGCGCAGGCTGAGGCAGACGACGGCCAGCCCTGGGGACCGGCAGGTGGCCGCCAGATTGCGCGGATCGGGTCCCGGGGCAGCGAACAGGAAGGAGAACAACGACGTAGGGCCGTCCGCGTTGGCGGCCAGCGCGGCCAGCATGCCGCCGAGCGCAGGCGCCGCTACCAGCATGCTGGCGAGTACCCGTGCCTGGTGCGCGGACATGCGCAGACCCGCCCGTGGCCGGGCGCGGCCGTACGACAGCGTCGCGCCGGCAAACCCGACCGCCGCGCCGCACGCCTGTGCGACCTGCTGCAGGTGCCCGAGGTACAGCGCGCTGATCACGACGGCGGCGGTCAGCAGCAACCGCAGCCGCCGACGCCACAGCGGGGTAAGCGTGCAGCTCAGCACGAAACCGACGCCGAGCATGCCGGGCAGGGCACCGACGGCCGTCGCGCCGGTCAGAGTGCTGAGCCACGGCTCGCGCGCTAGCCAGGCCAGCTTGATCAGCCCGGCTGCCAGCAGCAGGCCGCCGGCCTGGCAGACCAGCAGCGCGGTGAACGTGCGGCGGACGCCCACCCGGCGCTCGGCCGGGGCGAGGATCACCAGGCCCAGGACGGTAACGGCGAGGTAGCCGCCCAGGCCGCACGCCCACAGTCCCGCGCTAAGCGGGGTCCACCAGTAGCTGTGCCCGAGGGAAGGCAACCCGGCGCCGACGTGGCGGGACAGCCAGTGTGGCGGCCCATCCGCGATGCTGCCAGTGAGCAGCCCAGCGATCCAGACGACGACCAGGTAGCAGATCGTCGCCGGGGCACGCCCGGCCTGCTGCCAGGCCAGGCCAGGCAGCGATCTCCGGCGACGCATCTGGTTCTGCGGGAACGGGCTGGCCGACCGCTCCGGGATGACCGGAGCATTCTCTTGCTGCTCGTCGCCGATTCGGCCCGGGCTGTCCAGGACGGTCATCAGACACGCTCCGTAATGCCCAGAACGCTGGCCAGCCAGGCCACGTTGTGCTGCAGTCCGCCGCCCCAAACCCGCCAGTCATGCCCGCCGGGAAGGTACATCAACGTCACGCTCATCCCCGCGCGCCGCGCGGCGAGGTACATGGCCCGCTGCTGCGGGGCGTACACGCGGTCACTCGTGCCGACCACGAAAACCCCGGCGCTGTGCGGAAACCGGGTGCGCGCCAGCACGACGACTGGGTTCACCCGGGCGAATGCGGCGGCGTCCCCCCGGAACGCCCGGCTGATCGTCCGCTGGCGGCTGCCCAGTGTCGGCCCGCTCTGACCGGAGATGTCGACGAAGAACGGATAAAGCCGCGGGGCCTGCGTGCTGAGCTGGATCGCGCAGGTGCCGCCCTCGGAGAAGCCGCCGATCGCCCAGCCCCGTTCGGGCGGTCGGACCTGCAAGTGGCTGGTGACCCAGTCCGGCACGTCGACGGTCAGGTATGTCTGCACGTTGCCGAGGCGTGAGTTCAGGCACATCGGGTTGGCGAACTCACTGCCCAGGTCATCGGGCATGACGACGACCGGGGCGAGGCCGTGGTGGAGATTCGCGAAACCGTCCATCATCGCCTGGATCTGGCCGGAGTCGACCCAGGCACGCGGATCCCCCGGCTGCCCGCCGAGCAGCACCAGCACCGGAAGCTGAGGCCGGGGCGTGGCCAGGTAGGCCGGCGGCAGGTAGATGTAGCCAGGCCGGGCCGCGAACCCTGACCTGATCCCGGGAATGCTCACCTGGTACACAGCACCGGTCTTCGGCATTCCCCGCGGCGGATGCCAGATGCTCTCCACTGCCTGCCCTGACCTGGCCACGGTTTCGTTGACGGGCACGGTCCTGGTGAGCTCCGGCTTCGGGTCCAGCCAGGGCGCCAGGGCCACCCGCAGCGACGGATATGCCTGGAAGTAGCCGTTGACCTGGTTAGCCGCGGCCGCCAGCACCAGGACGCCCGCGGCGATCGCGGCGGCCCGCCGCGGCCAGGTCCGAACCAGCGGCTGGCGGGCGAACGCCAGCATCATGCCGACCAGGGCCACCCAAGACCACAGCACGATAGTGAACGGCAGCAAGTCGGAAAACGGCCGCCAGACATTGTTGATCAGCCATGTCAGCAACGCGATGACCCCGCCGGCCGCCATCACGATGAGCGGCACGCAGATCGCCAGCCAGCGCACTGAGGCCGCCCCGTCGGCGCGTCCCCCGCGCATGCCGCGCCACAGAGAGCCATACCCTGACGCGTTGCGCCCGGCTACTAGCCAGGCCAACGCGAGCAGCGCGCAGACCAGCAAGATGACTGGCAGCGGCCCCGCGACCAGCGGCCAGTCGAGCGGATTCATCTCCCCATTCCCCCCACTTGTGGAATAGCCCTGCGGACAAAACCATCGGACACCTGGACCCTCGGCCCGGCTTCGCGGAAATGGACCCGCCATGCCGGCATACGCCCAGCTCAGACGAAGATCATCAGGCGGGATCATCGAGAACGGACACGGACGGCGCGGCCGTCATCCAGCGGCCCGGTTCCCTGCTGCCCGTGTCAGCTGATCTTCCTTTTCTAGGTCGGTGGGCGCGAGAGCGCACTTGATACACGAGCTTGTGGCTTTACGAGGCTGCGGGCCGGTCCGAGACCGCGTGGGTCACCAGGGGTGCCGAGCGGTGCACAGGAGGACCTTCATGGGGACATGGCTAAGGGGCTGTTCACGGTCACCGTCTGCTGAGCCTGAGGGGCGGGCTAGTACTGGGCGTTGCCGCAGGCAGCCGCGGTGAAGGTGGTCCCCAGGTCCACACCCAGTCCGTAATTCACCGGCACCTTTTCTGCCCATGCGCCGATCAGTGGACGACAGGAGTGTCGGTGCCGGGATCGTGCCCGGACACCACGGGGTCGCCGCCCGCCGCCGAAGCGGGATGAACCCCGCCCGCCTCCTCATGCCCACCAGTCCCACCCGCATCGCTCCCGGCCCCGGGCTCCGCCAGGTCCACACCCGCCAGATCAAGACCCACGTGACCACCGGGATCACCCAAACCGGGCTCGTCATGGCCGGCGAACGCCGCGCCGTGGCCCGGATCCGGTCCCGGCGCGCCGGCCGGCGGCTCCGCTGCCGGATGCCCGAACGACCTTGAGGCCGCCGGACTGGACGCGGAGCCGAACGCCCCGCCCGTCTGGCCCTGCGCCGGGACCGGTGCGTTCGCGAAATGCCCCGCCGGCCCGGCACCGGCACCCGGCTCCGCTGGCCCACCGCCCAGCCCGGCGAACGCGCCGGCCGGATGCGGCTCATAGCCCGACCCCAGCCCGCCGCCCGCCCCCGCGCCGCCCAGGCCAGGAGCCACCGGCGGCGGTACCGACACTCCCCCGCCCGCGAAGAAAGCTCCCCCCGGCACCGACTGCCCCGCCTCCACCTGAGACGACGCTGCCATAGAGGTCGTCGACGAAGTCATCGACCCGGCGATAGGCGGTTGGGGCACACTCACCCAGGGCTGGTGGGATCCGGCTTTGGAGGGCAGGGTCTGGTCGGTGACCACTTCAGTCTGGTCACTAGTGGTGGCGCCATACTCGTTTTCCGTCAGCGATGCGGTGTCGTGCCCGTCGGCGTGGGGATCGTGACCAATCTGCACGCTCTCGGTCTGGGTGACGGTGACTTCGTCGTGGCCGTCGCCGTCGGAGCCGACCGTGACGCCGATGCTGTGGTCGGCCTGGGTGACCGAAAAGCTGCCGTCTCGGTGCTCCACGACCTGGGCGCGGTCGGTTTCGTGAACGATCAGGTCGGTTTCCTGACCCGGTGGGTCGGGCACCACCGTGTGGTAGTTCTCACGGAACACATAGGCGTGGCCGTGCTCGTCGCGGACCACGACATACTCGACCGCGTCGACGCTGAACATGCCGTCGGTGCCCTCGTGGACGACGACGTCCTGGTACATGTCGACCGTCAGCTCGTCGTGTCCTTCCTGTACGCCGGGTTCTCCGTGACCGCCCCCGACCGCGCCATGGCCGGGAATCCGCCAGGTAGTCGCCAGGCCGGAGTCGAGGTGACCACCGTCGACGCTGGTGTGCAGCGTGACTCCACCCTGCGGTCCAGGAGCGTCGCCGGAGTCTGAACTGACGGGCGAACCGGCGCCGGGATCCGTGCTGGTGTGGTCCGCACCGGAGGCACCGCCGAGACCTGTGCTGGTATGGTCCGCACCGGGGGCGCCGTCGCCGGGATGGGTGAGGTCGACCGGGTGTGACGCCATCTCGGTTGCGCCAATCCCAATGCCGATCCCGCCGGCGACGATCCCGGCTGCGGCCGCGGCCTGAGTTGCCCGGCGGGCTATCTGGCCGATGCGGGGTGGGGCGGTGGCGCCTGCGTCGGGGGCGGCGCGCACCCACTGGGGAATCTTTCCGCGGGCACCGTGTCTGGCCACTTCCCACAGCCGAGCCGGCATGCCGGCGGGAGCGCCGCCCGCCGAAGCGCTCCGGCCGGGGGTGGTGCTCATGGCAGCATCCGCTCCGCGGCGTGGCGGATGTCCGCGGCCCCGGCGCACGGGTAGGGCTGGGCGCCCAGCACCAACTCTTCGCAGGTTCGTACCAGGACACGGGCGGCCTCACGGACGTCGCGGGTCGACGAGGGATGCTCGGCGCGGCGCTGCCATTGGGCCAGGACAGCGATCGCGGCACTGCGCAATTCGTCAGGTGGACTGTGTGGGTCCACGGCGAGGCGGGTGGCCGGGGCGGCCCCGTCACCACCGAGTAGGCGGTAGGCATCGGTCTTTTCGAGGTCGGTGAGCATCAACGCTCCGGTGCGGAGGGTGTCTAGCAGGCGTATCTCGGCGAACTCGTGAGCGCCGGCGGTAATTCGTTCGTATTCGTGGCGCAGGCTGGCGGCCGCGGGCACTGGCCAGCGCTGCAGCACCGCTTCGACTGCCAGCAGGGCCGACCGGGCCTTGAGGACATCGGCCCGGTCGGCGAAGCGCCCGGTCAGGGCGTCGCGTAGCGGGCCGAGGCCGGCGCGGGCCGACAGCTCGCGAGAGAGCGCAGCTGCAGTGGTGGCAACGCCGTTTTGCACCAGTCGCACCGAGAGCCGCAACCCGAAGAACCCGAACCGGTCGAGCAGCGCAGCCCGGCGTGCGGGGTCGACGGCGATGTCGGTCTCCGCGCCGGTAAACCTGGCCGCGGTGACCAACAGCCGCTCCAGCTCGGCCTCCCCGGCCTGGGCCAGGGTGGTGATACCGCGGAACTCCTCTTCCCGCAGGGTCGCCGCGGTCGCGGCCAAAAGGCCGGCCACCGGCAGCACCATCTGGCACAGGGCCTGCAGTCGTGGGTCTTGTTGGTAGCGGGCCGCTACCCGGGCCGCGCTTTCGAGGGCGTCCACTCGACCGTGGCCGACCTCGTCGGCGCGGCCCAGAACGGCGATGGTGTTGATCGGACGGCGCTCTGCGGGATCGTTCCGGAAAGTCTCCAAGAACCGGACATCGGAGCCGTGCACGTGACGCATCAGGTAAACCACCGCATCCACCTCGGCCGGCTCGTCCTCGCCGTCGGTGCCGAGGGTGGACTCCGCCCGCCGGGAGAGTTCCGTGCTGAGCGAGTCCATCCCAGGGGTGTCCACCAGGGTCATCCTGGACAGCGCCGCAGACGGCCAGTCCACCACCAGGCGGTCGACCTGGTCGGCACGCAAACCGTCGAGGCTCACGTCGAGCACGCCGCCGGACGGTCCCGGCGGCAGCGGCCGGGGCGGTCCGGAGTGCGGGTAGGCCACCACCCGGTAGGCGTGCCCGTCGCGGTACCAGGTCACGATGCGGGTACATTCACCGGCGTCGGTCGCCGCGAGTTCCTGGCCGACCAGCGCGTTGAGCAGGGTCGACTTCCCGGCCTTGATCCGACCGGCGATCGCCACCCGCAGCGGCTCGTCCAGGCGCCTGGCAGCGGCGTGCAACTCCGGCATCGCCGGGCCGCCCTCGTACACCTGCTCGGCGCGGTACACCAACGCCCGCACCGCGTCGAGCAGCGGCGAGGGACCCGCCGAGGGCCGCGGCGGGCGGGTCACGACCGCACCCGTTGCCGCGGGACGGCCGACATTGATGATGCAGCCGCAGGCTCGGAACCGGCGCCGAGCGGGTTCAGGGGCGCGGGTGGGGATTCGGTGCGCGCGCGGTGCGCGGCCAGGTCGTCCATGCGGGCTCGCAACAACGCCAGGCTGGCCAGGTCGTTGTCGATGCGCTCGCGTTGCGCGCCGGCGGACTCCGTGTCGGTCCGTGAGGCTTGTGCTGCGGCCAGCGCCTCGCTCGCCGAGCGCTGCAGCTCGCTCACCCGGTCGGCCCACGCGTTGCGTAGTTCGCGTAGCACATGGCGGACCGCGTCGCGGGAGTCCTTGCCGACCTGCATGTTGAAGTCGTCGACAAACCGTCGCACCGCCGCCTTGGCCTCGACGCGTCGCTGCTCCAGACGGCGGCGGCGCTCGTCCTTGAGCCCGGTGCCGCCCATCAGCGCCGCTGCGGCCAAACCGAACGGCGCCGGAATCGCCAACGCGGCCAGACGAGTCAACATGGTGAACATCAGAAGCCCGCTGTAGGCCTTCTGAAAAGTCGCCAGACCCGCGCCCTTGGACTTCTTGTCCACGAACCCGGAGTCAATGGTGAACCTGCCGATCAGCTCCACCGGGGCCGCGACCTCGCGCACCCCGATGACGTCGGCCTCGGCGAAGGCGAAGTGCTCGCTGACGGTCGCGGCGACCTCCTTGGCTCGTCGCACGAACATCGCATAGGTCTCCAACGCCTCCCCGGCCAGCCGCTGCCGCAACCAGGCCTCGAACTCCTCCCAGTTCTTGGCCGGATCGCCTTCGCTGATAGCTGCCTCGGCTTCGTGCAGCACCGTCCGTGAGCGCTGCCGAAGATCGAAGTCGATGTCCGAGGCGATGTCAGAGAACCCGTCCTGCAGCAGCGCCTGCCATTTGGCGCTGCGCTCCCGCAACTCGTCGGCACGTTCCTTGGCCGTGGTCAACTCGCCGATCAGTGCGTCGGCGGCCTCCGGATCGGTCAGTGCGGCTCGGCGGGCTCGAGCAGTGATCTCGAGTTGGTCCACGGCCGAGAGCACGTGTGCCACCACCGCGTCAAGAGCCAGCCGCTCCGAACCCGTGACCACCTCGTCGAGTCGGCTCACCAACGGCGGGAACCCCGACTCGTTATTCATCTCCTGATCGCTGGTCCGGGCCGCCCGCCTGCGTACCTCCGAGGAGAGCGGCAGCACCTCGATCGCGATCCCGCGACGATCCAGGTGAGCCAGGTCCAGCCGACGAATCTGCTCCCAGTGCTGATACAGGTCGATTTTGGTGAGGATCATGACAACGGTGGGGCACAGGTCCTGCACGGTGGACAGGAATCGCAACTCCGCCGCGGTGAGCTCCTGCGAAGCGTCGCTGACGAACAACACTGCGTGCGACTGGGGCAGCGTGCTCAGTGCCGCCGCGTTCTGGATCGAGCCGAGCCCCCCCACCCCAGGCGTGTCGACGAGCACCAAGCCCGACGACAGCAAAGGACGGTCGATACCCACCGTGACCGACCGTAGCCGACGGCGATTGCCGGGGTTGCCGGCCTCCGAAGCGTAAGCAGCGATCTCGGACGGGGAGATGGCCTCGGTCCACCCCGCCCCGCCGGAACCCTCGAGTGACTCGAAACTAGCGCTGGCGCAGACCTGCTCGGCGTAACGCACCTCAGTGGACACCGCGGTTGCGATATCGTCATCCACCGGGCAGATCGGAGCCGTGAGCAGTGCATTGATCAACGAGCTCTTGCCTTGTTTAAACTCCCCCACGACATGGACCATCACGGTCGAATCCGTCAGCAGACGCCGAGCGCTGGACAGACGCTCGGCGAGATCTTCCCGCCCGTACGCCCGGGTTCCCTGAATCGCCACGTCCAGGGTCTCCAACGCATGCCGTGCTGCGGCGCTCGGCGCCTGCTGGCCGGACATCGCTCCCCCTCCTGGCCCGAACCACCGGGCCAACTCGCGCCGCGTCAGCCGTGGTGCATTTCCTGACCCGCATCGGCGCCGACGTCGTGCCCGGCGCCCGCGTCCTCGCTGGCCGCAGCATGGCCGGCATCCTCGAACGAGTGCTCCTCGTGCACCGGCGTCCCGTAGATGTGGTCGCCATCGCCATGAGTGCCACTCCAGTCCGGCTCACGGAGGACTGGCTGGTCGTGGCCGCGGCCGGCCTGCTCGCTGAACGCGGCGGTCAGCCCGCCGTGCCCGCC
>Ga0307476_10002165_pt1 | contig 11731 bp, 11 predicted proteins | sample atmos_gasesECM2C_2_FD_203314 | JGI IMG/M metagenome (GOLD analysis project Ga0307476, IMG submission 203314) | Hardwood forest soil microbial communities from Morgan-Monroe State Forest, Indiana, United States - atmos_gasesECM2C_05 | ecosystem: Environmental > Terrestrial > Soil > Temperate... | reverse complement strand
GGGCGACCAGCCGGGCGCCGGTGTGCGACGGCGGCAGGCCGAGCGACCGGATCGTCGGCTGGTCGGCGACGGCGCCGAGCATGGCGCGCACGGCGGCGGCGAGCCGCCGCGCCGGATCGCCGCGCCGCCCGCCCGCCGACGCGCCGGACGACCGACCGGCCGGGCCGCTGCCCGGGTCCGCGGCATCGCAGTCGATCACGAGCGCGAGGTCGTCGGCGACGTCGGCCCACGCCGACAGCTGCGCCGGCGGCGTGTCGATCCCGGTCTGGCGCACCAGCGCGATCCGCGCGTCGAACGACAGCCGCGCCGCGATCCGCAGCGACGCGCCGGGCGCTTCGGCCGGCATCGCATGTGCACGCAGCTCGATCAGCTCGGGCGCCGGGCGGACCGCAAGCGCGGCGTTGCCGGTGGTGGCCAGCGCGATCCGCTGCTGGGCCTGCTCGATCCACTCCGGCGGGCCGATCGCGTAGGCGCCGTCGGCGAGCCGGGTCGCACCGGCGATGTCGCGCGGGGCGGCCAGCAGGGTCAGCGTCGCGGCCTGCGCGGTGCCCACGCCGTAGGCGGCGAGCACGACCTGGTCGGCCGCGGCGAGCGGCGGCTCGGCCGGCGCGGGGTCGGCCGGCGGCTCGCCCGGCGGTGCGCCGCGCAGCACCGCGCGCAACCAGGCCGCGGCCGGCGCGGCGTCCGGGGCCGGGGGCGGGGGCTCGGCCAGCGCGCGGGTCACGACCGGGCCGATCACCGGGTTGGCGCGCAGCCGGGCGAGGTCGACCTCGACGACGATCTGGGCGCCCTGCGGCAGCATCGCGAGCAGCCGCTCGGCCCCGGCGGGTGGCGGCTCGGCCGGGCCGACCGCGGCGGGCGCACCACCGCCGCCGCACGCGGCCGCCGTCGCCAGCGCGACGAGCGCGCGGATCGCCATCGCGGCACCGCCGGCACGCCGGCGTGCCCGTTCCCGCCCGGCGAGCGAGACCGGCGCCGCCGCGATCATGTCGCCAGCACGTCGTTGAGCGCCGCGATCACGCGCGGCATGTCCTCGTCGCGCGCGGCCGACACCCGGAGGTGGTTGGGCAGGCCCCACGCCGCCATCGGCCGGACGATCACGGCGCGCTGGAGCAGCCGATCGTAGAGCGGCGTCGACGGCCGGCCGCAGTCGATCAGCACGAAGTTGCCGAGCGACGGGTAGACCCGCACGCCCGGCGCGCGGACCTCGGCGCCGTAGCGCTCGACCGCCCGGCGGGCGTGCTGGGCGCCGCGCGCGACGTGCTCGCTGTCGTCGAGCGCGGCCAGCGCGCCGGCCAGCGCCAGGCTCGACACGTGGAACGTCCGGCCGACCCGGCCGAGCACGTCGATCACCACCGGGTCGGCGACCGCGAACCCGACGCGCAGGCCGGCGAGCCCGTAGATCTTCGAGAACGTGCGCAGGACGATGGCGCGCGGATCCCGGCGCGCGGCGGCCAGCCCGTCGGCGTGGTCGACCTCGGGCCACATCGCCGCGTAGTCCGCGTAGGCCTCGTCGATCACCAGCAGCGCGCGCTCGGGCAGCGCCGCGATCAGCCGGTCCAGCCCGGCGCGGGTCACCACCGAGCCGGTCGGGTTGTTCGGCGTGCCGATCACCACGAGCTTGGTCCGCGGCGTGAGTGCGGCAATCATCGAGTCGATGTCGCACGCCAGCTCGGGCGACGCCGGCGCCGCGACGAACGACCGGCCGGCGACCTGGGCCGCCAGCCGGTACGACAGGAACGAGTAGCGGTGGGTCAGCACCTCGTCGGTCATCTCGCAGGTCGCGAGCACGAGCTGGTACAGCAGGTCGTTGGACCCGTTGCCGAGCGCGATCTGGCCGAGCCCGCAGCCGATCCGGGCCGCGAGCGCCCGGCGCAGGGCGAACCCGCCGGCGTCGGGGTAGCGATGGAGCTGGGCCAGCGCCGCGGGGAGCGCCGCGAGCGCCCGCGGCGATGGCCCCAGCGGGTTCTCGTTCGACGCGACCTTGATGACTCCCGTGAACCCGAGCTCGCGCTCCAGCTCCTCGACCGGCTTGCCGGGCTGGTACACGTCGAGGCTCGCGACGTGAGGCGGACAGAAGGCGCTCGGCGACAGGGTGGGCACGGCCAGGGCACCCTACAACGCCCTCGCCTCGCGGGGAATGCCCGCGCCGCGTGGTCCGGTCTATAGTAGCAACTCATGCGCCGCTCGGTCGTCTGGCCCGCCGTGGCCCTCGCGCTCGCCGTCCTCCTGGTCCCCGGCGTCGCAGCCGCCGCGGGGTGCGATCCGTTCACCGCCTACCAGCAGCGGGGCTGGGGGCTCATGTATCTCGCGGCGTTCGGGTTCGGGTTCCAGACCTCGCTCACCCCGTGCGTCTACCCGATGATCCCGATCACGCTCGGCATCTTCGGCGCGCGCGGCAAGGACGTCTCCCGCGGCCGCGCGCTGCTGCTCGCCACCGCGTACGTCGTGGGCATGGGCCTCACGTACTCGACGCTCGGCGTGACCATCGCGCTGATCGGCGGTCAGTTCGGCACCATCCTCGCCAACCCGTTCGTGGTGATCCCGATCGTCCTGCTGTTCGCCGCGCTCGCGGCCTCGATGTTCGGCGCGTTCGAGCTCAACCTGCCCGCGTCGTGGCAGGCCCGGCTCAACCAGGTCGGCGGCCAGGGCTACCGCGGCGCGTTCGCGATGGGCCTGGTCGGCGGCCTGATCGCCGCGCCGTGCACCGGCCCGTTCCTGCTCGGCCTGCTCACCTTCGTGGCGACCTCGCGCAGCGTGCTCGGCGGCGGCTCGCTGCTGTTCGTCTACGCGCTCGGCATGGGCGTGCTGTTCTGGGTGCTCGCGGCGTTCGCGATGTCGCTGCCCAGGAGCGGCCGGTGGATGGAGTGGGTGAAGTCGGCCGGCGGCATCCTGCTCCTGCTCGGCGGGCTGTACTTCCTCAAGCCGCTGCTGCCGTTCATGCGCCACCTCGCCGTCCCCGAGGGCTGGTTCCTCGCCGCATCGATCGCGGTGATCGCCGCCGGCCTGTTGCTCGGTGCGATCCACCTGTCGTTCCACGCCCCGCTCGGTGAGAGGCTGCGCAAGGGGCTCGGCATCGCGCTGATGATCGCCGGCGCGTTCGCGGCCTGGAGCTACAAGCTCACGCCCAGGCAGAAGCTGCCGTACCTGACCGACGAGGCCGCCGCGTTCGCGCAGGCGCGCGCCGAGGGCAAGGGCGTGATGGTCGACTTCTCGGCGACCTGGTGCGTGCCGTGCGGCGAGCTCGAGCTGACGTTCGGCGACGACGACATCTACGAGCAGATCACCAAGAACTTCGTGCCGCTCAAGTTCGACGTCTCGAACGACGACGCGACCAGCGCCGAGCGCCGCGGCCGCTACAAGGCCGGGACCCTGCCCGCCGTGATCTACCTCTCGACCGACGGCCACCCGCTGGGCCGGGTCGATCATATGATGGAGCCGGACGAGCTCACCGGCGTGCTCGGCCCGGCGATCGCGCGGCTGCGCTCGGGATCGCTGCTCGCCTCCGGCGATCCCTGCCGCTGATCCGGCGGGAACAGCTGTCTCAGCTTCGCGTTCGCGGCGTCCAAACGGTCCCAGATCCGCTTCGTCTCCTGACCTTCCCGGGTGCGCCTCGCCTCCTGATCTTCCAGATGATGGACCCAGCGCTGGATCGTCCGGAGCATCGCCTCCTGATGGACCGCCATCAACCTCACGCTGAACTTGACGTCATTCATGGTGAGCTTGATGTCGTCGAGTGTCCTCAGCACCTGATTCACCGATGGCTCCGTCGTCCTGGTCTTCCTGGGCATCTGGTCTCCTTGGTTCAGGTCCGCTTCGCAGGTTTTCTGCGATGGTGCTTTGATGGCGCAGTCCGCGTCGTCTCCTGGCGCGGTAACGGCTTGTTCAGCGCGAGATGCGTCTCGATCCGCTCCAGCCGCGGCGCCGCGTCGATCGCGAACGCCTCGAGCTGCTCCAGCCGCGGCGCCGCGTCGATCGCGAACGCCTCGAGCCGCTCCAGCCGCGGCGCCGCGTCGATCGCGAACGCCTCGAGCCGCTCCAGCCGCGGTGTCGCATCCTTCGCGAACTCTTCGAGCCGGTCGACCTTGCCCTCGAGCCGGTCGACCTTGCCCTCGAGCCGGTCGACCTTGCCCCCGAGCGTGCCTACCTCCGCCTTCAGGTCGCGCATCTCGATCGTCATCCCGACGAACTTCACATCGAGCTCGTCGAAACGGCGACTGAAGTCGTGCTTCATGTCGGCCAGCGCCACGGCCACCGCCTGGTTGGATTCCGCCACCGCGCCGAGCCTCCGATCCATGTCCTCCAGCAGCACCGTGAAGCGAGTGACTTGATCATCCATCATCGGGACCTCCTATCCTGGTCATCTCGGCGGTCGAGTCAAGCGCGCATCGCCGGTACCGCCGCATCCGGATCCGCGAGTCTCGTCGGTGATCGCGCTCGCGATGCTCACGGAATGCAGTCGGCGCTGCTCCGGACCGAAAGCTCGACGAGATCATGCCGGCGCGAACAGCAAGCGCCGCGCCACGGCGAACCCTGCGAGATCGCGATCAGCGCTGTCCGGGCAATGGCCGGATCTCGGCCACATGTCCGAGATCCGGACAAAACCTGGACAGCGCGCGCGATGCGGCGGCCGACGGCCGACGCATCACTGGCATCCCGGGGTCTCGCTCTGCAGCGCGAGGTTGAGCGTCTCGCTCTGCAGCGCGCTCTGCGGCGGCACGCGCAGGACGTCGTCGTTGATCCAGCAGTCCAGCGTGCGCTTCTTGCCGCGAACGTGGATCTGGTAGGAGCCGGCCGGCAGGCTCGCCACGGTGAGCGTCTCGTCCGCGGCGATGCACCGGGTGACCGCGGGCGCGCTGCAGTCGCTGGCGTTGTACGTCCCGCCGCCCGACAGCGCGAACACGACCGGCGCGCACCCGGTGTCGCCCGGGCCGCCGGCGTGCTGCAGGCTGAGCGAGAACCCGGAGATCGCGACGCCGCCGGTGCAGTTCCCTGCCGCGCCGGCGCGCAGCCTGAGCTCCAGGCGTCCGCTCGCATCGACCTGGAACGTGGTCGGCGCGAGATCGACCTGCTGACCGGGGCCGATCACGACGCCGGTCGGCCCGCTCGCCCTCGCGATCGTGGTGCCGCCGATGTGCAGCTCATAGCTGAAGCTGTAGGTGCCCGGGAACAACGGCGTCATCGACGTGCCCTGGAGGTTGCGACACGCGAACGACTCCACCGCGCCCGTACCGTCGCGGGCCGCCTGGACGAACACCGTCGCGTTGGGGTCGAGCTGATCGCAGTTCACCGACTGGCTCGTCCCCTGATCGATCACCGACCAGCGGAGCGAGAATCGGCCCACCGCCGTCCCGAGATCCGGGCCTCCGGCGTCGAAGCCGCCGCCGTTGCAGCCGTCGCAGCCGCTCCAGGTGGCGAGGGCGATCAGCCCCGCGGCCCGTGTCAACACCCGGAACGACATCTGTCCGATCCTACCCTGGGACCGTCCTCGGCGACGAAGCTCCGGCTCGCCGGCGCGGTCTCGAGGTGACGGTGAACACGCGCTGGCTACGCCACCCCGGCCACGCCAGCGTCTCCCACCGAGTAGCAGGCCGCCGCGGCCAGCGGCCTGGTCATGTCGATGAAATGCGCCGGACGCTTGAGGGAGTGGTGGGTGAATGGAGTAGTCCCCACCTCGCGGTAGCCCAGGCTCTTGTACCAGCGGCTCAGCTCTTCTCGCAGATTGACGATCCGGAGGCTCATCGAGGTGGCGCCCGCGGCCTCGGCCATCGCCTCGGCGACCCGCACCAGCCGCACGCCGAGCCCCATCCCCTGCAGCTCTGGCTGCACCGACAGCATGCCGAGATACGCGTGTGAGGGCGGCACGCCCGGGTGCTGCCCGGGGCCCTGCACCAGCACCGCGGCGCCGATCCCGCCGGCGTACTCCAGCACCAGGAAGCACCCCGACGCGATCAGGGACGCGATCTCTTCCGCGGTCGTGCGATCGCCGTCGATGAAGGCGCGCTCGATCGCGAACGCGCTGTTGATCAGCGCGGTGAGCGCGGCGGTGTCGGTGGCTCGTGCACGCCGGACGGAGGTCGCGATCGAGGTGTTCACACCGATCGCGTATCAGATCCCTCCGACAGTCGCGCCGATCCGGCGCCGCACCGATCACCCAGGGTCACCCGAGGGGCCCCCGTGGATACCTGGGGTCACCCAGGGCTCCCAGGGTCTCCCGGAGCTCAACCGGCGCTCACCCGGAGCTCAATTGACGATCCGCCGATCCGGTGGGACCACCGGCTGCAGGCGGCGATTGCGCTCGGCCAGCGCGACGTGCACCAGCACGATCACCGTACCGACGGTGACGTTGGATACCGCCTTGACCATTCGATCAGCCCAGCTCCACATGAGGTCGCTCCTTGTAGTCATTGTCGGGTCCGAGATCCAGGGACGTGACCCTCCTTGCACGCACCGTCGGGTCGCATCGGCGATGAACATCCGCCGCTCGGTCGATCAGTCGACGGTCGGTCATACCCTGGCCTGGCCTGACCCCTGAAACCTATCCCTCGTCTCGCTACGAACAGCGTACGCGTTGCGCGTGGCAAACGAACGACGACGCAGGCACGTTGCCACGACAACTCGATCGCGACAACCCGCAGCGCCGCGCGCCGACCGGTTTGCTGCGTGAGAGCTCGCATACCCGATGAACAGCGATTTCCGACGTCATGCGATCGATGGCGGATCCGGTGGGCTCGCGCAGCCATCGCAGCACATCCGTCGCGGGAGCGCGCCGCCGCTGTCGCTTGGACGCGTCGTGCGCGCGGCCGGTTGCCTCGAGGATCCTCGCGCCGCGCGTGTCGTCGGCGCACGGGCTGCGGGCGCGAGCGCCGACCACATCGCCGCCGCGGTCGGTAAGCCAGCTGGCACCGACGGCGAGGTGAGTCAATCCGCCGCGCGCCGGCGGCTCACACCAGATCTTCGTCGGGATCGACGATCGCAGAGACCAGGCCATTCGCGAGCGGAGGGTGAAACGCGGTCGATCCCGCGGGCAGGACCTGGCCGAGCTCGACGACGTGGCTGATCTGCTCGATGGTCAGCGGGCGCATGATCACGACCGCGGCCGCGGTCTCCGGTCTGGCGGCGAGCGCGGCCGCGGCGCTGACCGCGTGGTCGCGCTGCGCGCCCGGCATCACGCGATCGAGGAACAGCCGGTCGGCGACGATTGGCTCGAGCTTCTGCAGCGCGCGGTGGACCTGCACGCCCTCGGCGATCGGGCTGACATCGGGCGACAGCGTCAGCTTCCAGGCGTCGGGCTCGCCCGGCCACACCACGACGAACGCGGGCTGATGCGCGATCGTATCGGAGAGCGCGGCGCTCAGCCGGCCCAGATCGCCCGCGGCGCCGGCCAGCCGGTCGATCACGAAGTGCTTGCGCGCCGCCTCGAGCGCGGCCTGGCTGGCGACCGCACCGCGGATCACGCGGTGGCGCGGCATCGCGATCAGCGTGGGATCGCCGAGGTCGACCAGGCACGCCAGCGCGTAGTTCGCCGACGAGTACATCGCGAGCGGCTGCCTGGCGGCGAGCTCGTCGCGCAGCGCGAGCAGCGCCTCGTAGCGGTCGTGGCCGTCGAGCACGATCAGCTTCTTGGGCGCGAACTGCGGGCGCAGCGCGCCGATCAGCTCGGCGCTCTGGACCCGCCACAGCCGGTGCACGGTGTGATCGGCGGTCGCGACCTCGATCGTCGGCCGCTCCCCGTCGACCTTGCGGAACAGTCGCTCGACCTCGGCGGCGGCGTCCCGGTAGCCCGCGAACACCGGCGCCGACACGCTGCGGCTGGTGCGCACCGCGGCGAGCGCGGCCGCGGCAGCCGCCGGCGGCGTCGCCTCGTGCGGCCGGATCAGCGGCTCGGTCCACGGCTCGAGCCGCACCGCGCACACGACCATCTTGCGGACCAGCGCGCGGCCGGTCAGCGGCTCGGAGAACACCTGGTGGTAGCGGTACACGGCGCGCCCCGGGTCGCGGACCAGAGCGCCGGTGGCGAGCCCCTTGGCGACGTCGACCGCGCCGCCCGGCCCGGCGCCGAGCCCGGCGACGATGTCCTTGAGCTTCGACGGATCGGGCAGCACCCCCCGGAGACCTGCGATCTGTGGCATGGAGCCTACGGTACCATCGGCCGCGCGCCGATATCGCGGCGGGCCTGCTTGCCCGCCAGCTCGATGCGGTCCACCGCGGCATAGGCCCTGGCGCGCGCCTGGTCGACCGCGAGGCCGAGCGCGGTCACCCCGAGCACCCGGCCGCCGGCCGACACCAGCTGGCCATCGGCCCGCCGCGCGGTCCCGGCGTGGAACACGCAGACCTCGGCGTCGACCGCCTCGAGCCCGGTGATCGGGTCGCCCGTCCGCACCGCGTCGGGGTAGCCGGCGGCGGCGACCACGACGCAGACGGCGACCCGCGCGTCCCACCCCAGCGCGCCGACCGGCATCTCGCCGCGCGCCGCGCCGAGCAGCACCGCGCCCAGATCGCCGCGCATCCGCGCCGCGATCGGCTGGATCTCCGGATCGCCGAACCGGCAGTTGTACTCCAGCAGGTAGGGCGCCCCGGACGGCTCGACCATCACCCCCGCGAACAGCACGCCGCGGTAGTCGATCGCCTCGGCGCGCAGGCCGCGCAGGGTCGGCTCGAGGATCTCGCTGCGGATCCGCGTCGCGATCGCCTCGGTGATCCACGCCGGCGACACCGTGCCCATCCCGCCGGTGTTCGGCCCGCGGTCGGCGTCGAAGATCGTCTTGTGGTCCTCGACCGCCGGCAGCACCTCGAGGCGCACGCCGTCGGTCAGCGCCAGCACGCTGACCTCGCGCCCGGCGATCCGCTGCTCGATCACCACGGTCGCGCCGGCGTCGCCGAACCGCCGCGCCTCGAGCATCGCGCGCGCCGCGGCCCGGCCCTGGGCGGCGTCTGCGGCCACCACCACGCCCTTGCCCGCGGCCAGGCCGTCGGCCTTGACCACCACGCCGGTCGGCCCGCACAGCCGGTCGATCGCCGCGTCCGCGTCGGCCACCGCCCCGGCCACCGCGAACGGCGCGGTCGGGATCCGGTGGCGCGCGAAGAACTGCTTGCTGAACACCTTGCTGCCCTCGAGCCGCGCCCCCGCGCCCCCGGGACCGAACGTCGCCACCCCCGCGGCGCGCAGCTGGTCGGCGACCCCCGCGACCAGCGGCGCCTCGGGCCCGACCACGACCAGCTCGACCCCGCGCGCGACCGCGAGCTCGACCAGCCGGGCGTGCTCGGTGACCGCGATCGGTACGCACTCCGCGATCGCCTCGATCCCGGGGTTGCCGGGCGCGGCAACGATCTGGTGTCCCGCCTTCGCGAGCCGCCAGGCGAGCGCGTGCTCGCGGCCTCCGCTGCCGATGACGAGGATGCGCATGGCGCGATCTATACCGCCGCCGGTCGAGCCAACCCAGCACGACCGCGCGAAACCTGGCCCGCGCCTAGGAGAAGAACCGGCGCCAGGCCAGGTCGGTGAGCAGGACCTCCAGGTTCGGCGCCTCGACCCGGCGCAGCGCGAACCGCAGCAGGCCCTGGAGGTCGAGCGGTCGGCGGGTCGCCGGAGCGCGGTCGTCCTCCAGCACCAGCCACCAGGTCCCGAGCGCCTGCGCGAGCGATACGCCCGGCTGCTCGATGTGGAGGTTCGCGGGGTGCCGCCGCACGCGATCGAGCAGGATCAGCCGGCCGTCGCGGATGCGCAGCGCCTCGCCGCTGCAGATCCCACCGGCCCGCGCGCCGACGTGGCGGCAGGTCAGCTCGACATGGCTGGCCGCGGCGTAGAACCCGAGCAGCTCACCGGGCAGCTCGTGGCCGGCCGCCGTCAGCCGGGCGGCGAACTCGACGTGGGTCGCGGGCGGACCGACCCGGCACAGCCCGGGGGCACCGGCGGCGAGCGCGCGCAGCTCGTCGAGCTCGCGCCAGCTCACCGGCACCGGGGGCGGAAACCGCTGCGCCCGCTCGGCCTCCAGCCGCGGCCGCTCGGCCTCCAGCTGGTCGAAGCCGGTGCTGTGCGCGGCGTCGAGCACGCGCAGCGCGTCCCCGGGGCGGCCGGCGAGCACGCCGAGCGCGCGCCGCGCCACCGCCAGCGCCTCGGCGGCGAGCGCATCGGCCTCGGCCCGCGCGATCACCCGGCCGTCGACCAGGCACACGCCGAGCTCGCTCAGCCGGCGGCGCAGCAGCCCCGCGAACGCGTCGATCGGCTGGGTCTCCAGCGCGGTCTCCAGCTCGTGGATCACGGACCCAATGTAGCGTCGATCACCCGCGCTGGACGCCGCAGCCGGCCGCCGGAGGGCGATCCCCGCGCACCGCGGCGATGCGAGGTCGCGCACGCCGGACCGCGATTGCCGGACCGCCTGGCGCGCCGCAGCGTCGGCTCTGCTACCATCCGGGTGATGCGGGCGCCGTGGCTCGTCACTTGTACGCTGGGTTGCCTGCTCGGCGCGGCGACCGGCTGCGAGAAGCTGCTATCGATCCAGGATCCGGTCGCCGGCGATGGTCCGGGGCACGACGGTGGAGGCATCGACAGCAGCGACGGCGGGGGCCCGCCGCCGAGCTCGCCGCTGCTGCTGTCCGAGGTGGTGCTGACGCCGGACGCCGGCGAGATGATCGAGATCGTCAACACGTCGTCGAGCGACGTCCCGCTGATGACGTACTACCTGTCCGACAGCGGCAACTACTACCGGCTGCCGCTCGGTGCGACGGTCGATAACACCGACTTCATCGTCAAGTTCCCCGACGGCGCCGTGATCCACGGCCACCAGGCGCTGACGATCGCGATCGCGTTGCCCGCGGACTTCCTCACCACGTACACCGTGCTGCCGAACTACTCGCTGCGCGACGGCTCGTTGCAGACCATCGCGATGAACGGCGCCCCCAACCTGACCAACGGCGGCGAGCCGATCATCCTGTTCCAGTGGGACAGCCGGAGCGACCTGGTGACGGACGTCGACATCCTGCTCGCCGGCGCTCCCAGCGGGGCGACCAACGCGCTGCCCAACAAGTCCAACGCCACCCAGGACGGCCCCGATCCGGACACGACCGCCAGCAAGTACGCCGTCGATGCCGGGACGATCCATGCCCAGCCGGCGGCGCCGGGCAGCGGGGTCTCGACCAAGCGGATCGCGCTGGAGGACGGCCACGAGACCCACGGCGGCACCGGCAACGGCCCGTCCGGCGACGACGAGACCAGCGAGGATACGTCGCTGACCTGGGACGGCACGGCCGCCAACCCGTTCACCGCGCCGACACCCGGCCAGGTACCGGCGGCGCTGCTGCGATAGCCGCGGCCCGCCGCCTCAGTGGCGGAAGTGCCGCATCCCGGTGAACAGCATCGCCAGGCCGTGCTCGTCGGCGGCGCGGATCACCTCGTCGTCGCGCACCGAGCCCCCCGGCTGCACGACCGCGACCGCGCCGGCCCCGGCCAGCACGTCGACGCCGTCGCGGAACGGGAAGAACGCGTCGGACGCGACCACCGCGCCCGCGAGCCGATCGCCCGCCTTGCGCTCGCAGATCCGCACCGAGTCGACGCGGCTCATCTGACCGGCGCCGATCGCGACGGTGACCCCGTCCTTCGCGAACACGATCGCGTTGGACTTGACGTGCTTGGCGACCCGCCACGCGAACCCGAGGTCGGCGCGCTCGGCCGCGGTCGGTGCGCGCGCGCTGGCGACCCGCACCGAGGTGAGGCCGTCGGCGAGGTCGACCA
>Ga0307476_10002164_pt1 | contig 11733 bp, 8 predicted proteins | sample atmos_gasesECM2C_2_FD_203314 | JGI IMG/M metagenome (GOLD analysis project Ga0307476, IMG submission 203314) | Hardwood forest soil microbial communities from Morgan-Monroe State Forest, Indiana, United States - atmos_gasesECM2C_05 | ecosystem: Environmental > Terrestrial > Soil > Temperate... | reverse complement strand
CCACATGATGTGCGGCTTCTCGGGATTGCCGAAATTGAGACAATTCGTAGCGCCCACGGGAGTCGCGCCCGAGCACGCCACCTTACGCGCAGCCTCGGCGACCGCATGCATCGCACCCAGCCGGGGATCGAGATAACACCAGCGGCTATTGCCATCCAGCGCCATCGCCAGGCCACGCTGGGGTTCACCTGGATTTGGATTCTTGATGCGAATCACGCCGGCGTCGCCCGCGCCGGGCGCCTCGACCGTATTGGTCTGCACCATGTGATCGTATTGCTGCCAAGCCCAGCGCTTGCCGCAGATGTTTGGGCTAGCAAGAAGTTGCTTCAGACTTCGACTAAAGTCGCTGGTGCCGTCGAGATGAATGTGCTGTGGCATGTCGCGCGGCACGGGAGGCTCCCAGCGTGCGAGCGGACGCTTGTACACTGGCGCATCGTCCGTCAGCGCCTGATTCGGAATCTCGGCAACCACTTCGCCGTGCTGCAGCACGCGCAACTTATTGTCCGTCGTGACCTTGCCCACTTCGACCGCGTCGAGTCCCCACTTTTCAAAAACGCGGAGGACTTCCTGCTCGCGGCCTTTCTGCGCCACCAGCAGCATGCGTTCCTGCGACTCGCTCAGCATGATTTCGTAGGCAGTCATGCCCGTTTCACGTTGCGGTACGTGGTCAAGCTCAATCTCAATGCCGACGCCGCCGCGCCCGCCCATCTCGCAAGTCGAGCAGGTCAGTCCGGCAGCGCCCATATCCTGAATGCCAACAATCGCTCCGGTTTGCATAGCTTCGAGGCAGGCTTCGAGCAACAACTTCTCGAGGAATGGGTCGCCGACTTGCACGTTTGGACGCTTGGCTTCCGAGGCCTCGCTGAATTCTTCGCTGGCCATCGTCGCCCCGTGGATGCCGTCGCGTCCCGTCTTGGCGCCAACGTAGATCACGGGATTGCCTTCCCCAGCGGCGCGGGCATAGAAGATTTCGTCCTTGCGAACCAGGCCCATGGCGAAAGCATTCACCAGCGGATTGCCGGAATAGCAGGGCTCAAATTTCGTTTCTCCTCCAAGGTTGGGCACGCCAAAGCAGTTGCCGTAAGAAGCCACACCGCTGACCACGCCTTCAAGGATCGAGTGGTTTCTGTGGATCTCGGTTGTTCCCCCATGGCCATTGACAGGCCCGAAGCGCAGCGAATCCATCACTGCTACAGGCCTCGCGCCCATGGTGAAGATGTCGCGCAGGATTCCGCCGACGCCGGTGGTTGCGCCTTGAAACGGCTCGATGAACGACGGATGATTGTGTGATTCGATCTTGAAGGCGCAGGCCCATCCGTTGCCGATGTCGATGATGCCTGCGTTCTCTCCCGGTCCTTGCAGCACGCGCTTGCTACGGGTGGGCAGGCGTTTCAGATGAATGCGCGACGACTTGTACGAACAATGTTCGCTCCACATCACGCTGAAGATGCCAAGCTCGATGAGCGTCGGCTCGCGCTGCCCAAGAAGCTGCTTGATCTTTTCGTACTCGTCCGAGGTGAGGCCATGCTGCCGGAGAGTCTCCGGAGGGAAGGCAGAGGTCATGAAGGTGGTCATGGGGAAGTTCTATTGTCGCATTTAGTAGGGCGGCTGGATAGGGTCACCTCGACCATTTTTCGACCATACTTCCCAGTCTCGACGGCCTTTCCGGTAAGATGGCGACCCAGATGAAATCCATTATCGTAGGCACGGCGGGGCACATCGACCACGGTAAGACGGCTTTGGTCAAGGCCCTGACCGGGATCGACGCCGACCGGCTTGAAGAAGAGAAGCGGCGAGGCATCACCATTGACCTCGGTTTCGCGCACATGGACTTGCCCGCCCCCCATGGAGAGACCTTGCGGCTGGGATTTGTCGATGTTCCGGGCCACGAGCGCTTTGTGCGCAATATGCTTGCGGGCGTGGGTGGCATCGACCTGGTTCTGCTGGTAATTGCGGCGGACGAGGCAATCAAGCCGCAGACGCGAGAGCATTTCGAAATCCTGCAACTGCTTGGCGTAAAGCGCGGCATCACAGTGCTTACAAAATCCGACACGGTGGATGCGGAGACGCTCGAGGTCGTGCGGCTGGAGGTGGAAGAGTTTCTGCGCGGGACATTCCTCGATCCATCGAAGTTGGACGAACCGAATTCGATCGTCGCCGTGAGTTCCTTGACGGGTGCGGGACTCGAAGACTTGAAGCTGGCAATAGTTGCAGCGGCAGCTAAAGCCCAGTCGCGGGATTCGCTGGCGCTGGCGCGCTTGCCGATCGACCGCGTATTTAGCATGAAAGGCTTCGGGACGGTGGTGACGGGAACGCTGGTGGCCGGGACGATTCGCCGTGAGGATGAGCTGGAGGTTTTTCCGACGGGTGCTCATACAGATGTACGGCGCGTGCGCGTCCGTGGCCTACAGGTGCATGGGCAGACAGCAGAGGCTGCGGTCGCTGGTCAACGGACGGCGTTAAACTTGGCGGGGGCCAGCACCGAAGAGTTGTCGCGAGGCATGACCTTGGGACCCCCGGCAGCGTTCGAGCCTACGCGGCGAGCGGATGTGAGGCTGCGACTCCTGCGTTCGGCGCCAAGAGCCCTGAAGGATCGCGCACGAGTTCACTTCCATTCCTACACCATGGAAACGGTAGCGGAGGTCGTGCTTCGTGAGCCGAAGGAACTTGGTCCCACCTTTTCAGAAGATGCAAAGTTGAGGCTTGCGCAGCTCCTCCCCGGTCACGAGGCTTTTGCTCGGCTCAAGTTGCCTGAAGCGGCACTGCTTCTGCCCGGGGACCGGTTCATCATCCGGCAATTTTCGCCGGTAGTAACAATCGGCGGCGGAGTTGTGTTGGATGCGACGCCCATTCCTCGGATGCCGGGACACAGCGACTTTCTGCAGATTCTGGTTGGCGGCAATGGTGAAGCGATTCTGAGAGCCAGGATCGCGCGACGGCATCATGAAGGGATCTCGATGCCTCGACTCATTGCTGAAACCGGTTGGACGAGGAACGTAATCGAAGCGCACTTGGCTCAAGCGGTGAAGACGGGCGCCGTGGTGAGAGCTGGTGAGCTGTTCCTGCATCTGCCTGCGCTGGAAGCGCTGAAGTTGAACATCGTGCGCACCGCCGGGGATTTTCACAAGAAAAATCCCCTGGTCGGTGGAATCAGCAAGGAGGAGTTGCGGGAGCAAGTGGGCGCGTCGCCGGAAGTCTTCGAGGCGGTTATAGCCAAGCTGCTTCAGGACAAGAAACTCGAGTTGGTTGGTGATCTGGCGCGGCTGCCGGGGCATGGCGTGGTAATGAAGGACGAAGAGGCCGAATCGAAAGAGAAGATCGAGCAGGCGTTTGCGTCGGCAGGGCTGAAGGTTCCCGCGCTGAGTGAGGTGATCGCGGGACTCAGGGTGGACAAAGTGCGGGCGCAGAAGATTGTGACTTTGCTGCTACGCGACAAGTTATTGATTAAAGTTTCCGACGAACTGGTTTTTCATCGCGGCGCGCTGGAAGACTTGCGGCGGCAGATGGCGGTTTACAAGGCGAAGTCATCGAAGATCGACGTAGCGAAGTTCAAGGAGTTGACTGGAGTGACTCGCAAGTATGCAATTCCGCTGCTGGAGTTTCTCGATCGCGAACGCGTAACGCGGCGGGTGGGGGATGCGCGGGAAATCCTCTAGGAATTGGTTAGCGGGCGATTCTGCAACGTACGCGGGCAGCGTGTGGTGACCGGACTCTACCGCGAAAAAGGCATGAATCACGGTAAACCGTATCTCCGCCGCAGCCCGTTTTACCGACACTTGGGTCTGTCGTGACAACGCCTGAGTGTGCGTGGTCAGCCAGTCGACTTTGATCCTGCGCTGAGGGTGCAACCAAACCAAGATCTACCGAGATTGCTAAAGGCTTTTGGTTTCCTGCCGATTGATTCTAAATAGCCCCACGGAACCAGACATTGCAGTAAGTGGGTATCGGTTCTTGCCATGACGTTGCGATTTAGAACATTCCTGCTGCGTCTTCTCAGCATCAGGCCACATCCCGCTGCCGTACCGCACTTCAGGAAAAGCACAGCCAGCTTCCTGAGAGCGATGATTTGCGGGGTTGCGCTATCTTTCAGTGCGTTTTTGTTTGCGGTGCCACAGGTTGAAACCGAGGCCGGATCGGCGGCGCGCCGTTCCAAGGTTATGGCCTTTGAAAGCGCATGGGGCATAGCTGAAAAGGCCAAAGACGCCAAGGCCCTCGACGCCCTGCTGGATGATACTTTGGCCTACACCGACTACGACGGCACGCTGAAGACCAAGAGCGATTTTCTGGCCGGCGTGAAGGCCCCCGGGCACAGTCCCGAGCAACAGGTTGTAGAATCCACGTCGGTGCGCGTCTATGGCACCACCGCCGTGGTCATAGGTGTGTATCGTGTAAAAGGCCTCGACCAAGGTAAACCTTATCTGCGGCGTGGACGTTTTACCGACACCTGGGTGTATCGCGACGGAAATTGGGTCTGCGTGGCCAGCCAATATACACTGTTAAGCCGCTAGGGTTTCCAACCTGCCGATGCTTTCCATTCGTCCTGCTACGATCGATGATGCGGCGCTGTTGCGGACGTTGATCCGCGAACTGGCGGAGTTTGAGCGCGAGTTGGATTTTTGTGTCATCGAAGAGGCGGACCTGGTGCGGGACGGTTTCGGGCCCGCTCCCAGGTTCCGCGGGCTGATTGCGGAATGGAATGGGATGACAGCGGGCTACGCCCTCTTCTTTGACTTCTACTCGACATGGACCGGCCGGGGCCTGTTTCTTGAGGACCTGCTAGTGAGGCAGCCGTTTCGCAGCCGTGGAATTGGCAAGGAGTTGCTGGCTGCGGTGGCCCGCATCGCGGTCGAGGATAATTGCTACGGACTGCAATGGGAAGTGCTGGACTGGAATGAAAAAGCCATCGACTTTTACAAGTCTTTGGGAGCAGAGTTCCGCGATCGGTGGCGGCCAGTGCTATTGACGGACGAGGCGCTTCGGCGGCTCGCGGAGAAGGCATTGTGACAGCGCAGGTCCGCATTGTCGGAGCAGGACTGGCTGGGTCTGAGGCAGCATGGCAGTGCGCCCGACGAGGCGTGGAGGTGGAGCTGTTTGAGATGCGGCCGGTGCGGTCGACGCCAGCTCACCAGACGGCGGATTTTGGCGAACTGGTGTGCTCGAATTCGCTGAAGTCGGACAGCGCAAATACGGCTCCCTGGCTGTTGAAGGAGGAAATGCGGCGGGCAGGTTCGCTGCTGCTGCAGATTGCGCGGGAGTGCGCAGTTCCCGCGGGCCATGCACTCGCCGTCGATCGGGTGACATTTGCGGCGAAGGTGACGGAGGCGATTTCGCATGATCCGCGCATTACAGTGCGCCGCGAAGAGGTGACCTCGATCGAGGAATCGGGCGACCAAGTCAGCATCATTGCTACCGGACCTTTGACTTCGGAGGCGCTGGCAGAAGAAATTGCGCGACTCAGCGAAGAAGAGTCGACAGCTGAGCGGGCAGGTCGCCCGTTCCCACATGAAGCTGCTCCACGCGAGGGCACGCCCCACAGTCCCCATTTGTACTTTTACGATTCGATCAGTCCGATTGTGGAAGCGGATTCCATCGACATGTCGCGCGTCTACATGGCGGCGCGCTATGACAAGGGATCGGCGGATTACATCAACTGCCCAATGACGGCGGAAGATTACGACCACTTCTACGACGCGGTCCTGGCGGCGCAATCGGTCGAGGAGCGCGATTGGGAAAAGTTAAATTACTTCGAGAGCTGCCTGCCGATTGAGGAGATTGCGCGGCGTGGCCGCGATACTTTGCGCTTTGGTCCCATGAAGCCGGTGGGGTTGAGGGATCCGCGCACCGGACGGATGCCCTATGCGGTGGTGCAGTTACGCCAGGAGAATCTGCGGGCAGATTCCTACAATCTGGTGGGATTCCAGAATCACTTGAAGTTTGGCGAGCAGGCGCGGGTGCTGCGCATGATTCCGGGGCTGGAAAATGCCCGCTTCCTGCGCTACGGCCAGATTCATCGCAATACCTACATCAACGGCCCGGCGTTGCTGCAGGAGACATTACAGATGAAGGCGCAGCCTCGGGTTTTGTTCGCAGGACAGATTTGCGGAGTGGAGGGCTATGTGGAATCGATTGCGACCGGGTTGATGGCCGGACTGCACGGGGCAGCCTTGGCGCTGGGAACTGACTTGGTGCCGCCGCCACGGGCTTCCGCGTTTGGCTCGCTCACGTATTATGTGACCCATGCCGACGCCCGGAACTTCCAGCCGGCGAACATTACGTTTGATCTTTTGCCCGCGCTGGAGAAGAAGATTCGCGACCGGAAAGAGCGGCGCCGATTGCAGTGCGAATTGGCCTTGAAGCACTTCGACGAGTGGCTGGAACGCACCGGACCGGTGCTCACAGCGGGCAGGCCCTAAATCGCAGATGCCCGGAGGCAGAACCGGACGCCGGCCTCAGAATTCATTTGACCCGCTCTCCGGTTTGCAGTACTTTCGTCCCCATTCGACCGACGCCGAGGTGTCCGCTTGCAATTCTCCGCCGTAGATGCGATCACTCCCGCCCTTGAGCACGCGAAGAAACAGCTCTTCCAACCTTTCCGCTTTGCCCAGTGGACGAAGCTGGCGGTAGTCGGACTGCTTGCCGGTGAGCTTGGCTCTGGCAGCTGTAATACTCACAATTTCAACCTGAATCAACACGGGGGAGCAGCGCATCATCCGGGGTTCTCGGGCATTGATCCGGCCCTGTTGGCCGGCCTCATCGCAGTACTGGTCGTTACTGTGCTCGTTTTAGGGATCATCTTCATGTACATAAGCAGCGTGATGCGGTTCATTCTATTCGACAGCGTCATGGCAAAAGAGTGTCACATTCGCGAGGGCTGGAACCGCAGGCAGGGTCCGGCGTTGCGATACTTCCTGTGGAAGCTGATCTACCTCCTGGTTATGCTGGCCGGCCTCGCAGTGCTGGTTGGAATTCCGGCGGCGTTTGCCTTTGCCGCGGGATGGCTCAAGGAGCCGAAGGAACACCTAGCCCCTCTTGTGTTAGGCGGGATCCTCGTCTTCTTCGTGCTGATGATTTTCGTTTTCCTGCTGGCGCTCGTCTTCGTGTTGACCAAGGATTTTGTCGTCCCGCAAATGGCTTTAGAGGACATTGGCGTGATGGAGGGATGGCGGCGCCTGTGGTGGATGATCAAGGCCGAAAAGGGAGGATACGCTGCCTACATCGGAATGAAGATCGTCATGGCCATCGGCGCTGGGATCATGGTGGGAATCGCCGCGGTGATCTTAGGGTTAATCATCGCCATACCGACGGTAGGACTCAGCATACTCGCCGTCGTCACTGGCAAGTCGGCAGGTCTGATATGGAATGCCTACACGATTACGCTGGCAGTCGTGGTGGGATCCGTCTTGCTGGCGGGTTTCATGTATGTGATCGCGCTGATTTCTGTGCCGGTCATGGTGTTCTTTCCCGCGTACTCGATCTATTTCTTCGCGGCGCGCTATCCCGCGTTAAGCGCTGCGCTTTACCCAGCACCACCCGCTCCGGCGCCTCAGGTTCCGTCGGGAGCTTCTCCGCCTCCGTTCCAGCCTCCGCCATTGCCGCCCACACCCGAGCCGATCGGCTAGTACGGAAGCTCACTGTTGCGGATTCTTTAACTTGGCGTCGCGTCCATGCGGCCAGGAAAAGCGTCGTCCGATGATGCATTTTACGATCAGGTGGTCGGTGGACCGCGTGGCGCCGACGCCCACGCCGAAGTTGAACTCCCACTGCGGGCCGAAATCAACATCGATCGACGGAAAGAACTGCTGCTGCTGATCCCTGAGCGCGTCGAAGCCGCTGAGCGAACCGTAGGACGCATAGTATTCCAGCCCGCCCGCAATCTTCTTGGTGAAGTCGTAGCTGAACTTCACGTTGGGCGAAAACGTCACTCCCTGGTTCACGCTCTGGCCGTGCCAGGAGCGGTCAAGCGCAGGATTGAAGGCCAGGTACCAGGGCCCGATTTTCTTGTCGATGATGGGCCGGATCTCCCACGTCCAGGTATCGGGCGAGAAGGCGGCGCGCTGGTAACCAATCTCATTCGACAGACTCACGCCCACCGGCCAGTGCCATGACTCTGGAACGCGGAATCGCGGACGAATGTGGTCGCCCACCCATTGCCATCCCCCATCCGATTGAATGCTGGTGAAGACATAAAACCCAACTTCAGCCCAGTTGTTGATTCCCTGAGTGATCTCGAGAGTTTCGTGCTCGGCATGGTTTGAGGGCAGCACGCCGTCCACGACGGTCTTGCTGCCCTCGACCGTAAAGTTGGAGTGGATTTCGACCATGGTCGACCGAGGAACAACCGTATCGGCGTCGTACACCTGGATTTCGTAGTTGTCCTGCGCACGGACAAGCGGACCAAGATCCAAAACAAAGAAGATCGCGGCAAGAAGCGTGAATGTAGTGCGGCGGGACGTGCGAGCCATTGCCAAGAGTATATCTTCCCGCGTTGTTTCACTGCAGCCGAGGGAACCCCCGCATCGCCCCAGGTGTCTGATCCTGCAGACACGCGCGTGCCAGCCAACAAAGAGAAGCTGAGGAGCTTTCTATGTCTTTTTCAATGGCAGGCCGTGGTGTGCGCGGTCCCGAGATTAATGTCACCCCGCTGATCGACGTGCTGCTGACGCTGATCATCGTCTTCATGGTCGTGGTGTCAATGGACAAGGAACAGGGAGAGACAGCCCAGATTCCGCAACCGGATCAGAAACAGACACAGAACATTTCACAGCCGCGCACGGTCGTCATCCAGGTGGTCTGGATGAAAGAAGGTCAGCCGCCAACCGTGAAGATCAATCAGGAGGATGTGCGCTGGGATGATCTGGAGACGCGGCTGGCGGAAATCTACGTAAAGCGCGCGGAGAAGGTCGTCTTCGTGCGCGGCGATGCCGACGTCGACTTCCAGTATGTAGCCGATGTGATCGATGTGGCCCATCACGCAGGCGTGCAGCGCGTGGGGCTGCTGACGATGGATCGGGAGGTGGCGGGGGAGTAAGAGTTCTCGTCAAATGCGGGTACGCAGGTTCTAGTTCCTTGCTCTGTTCTTAATCCAAATCGGCGTCCCCAGGAAGCCGAAAGCCTGCCGAATTTGATTTTCCAAAAACCGCTGATAGGAGAAATGCAGTTTGACGGCCCGGTTGGTGAACAGTACAAACGTCGGCGGAGCCACCGACGCCTGCGTCATATAGAGAATCTTCACGCGCGAGCGCATGGGGACGGAGGCGCGCTCGAAATCCACGGTTTCGATGAATCGATTCATAGCGGACGTGGGAATGCGCTTGCGGCGCTCGGTGGCAACCTGCTCGAGCAGTGGGAAGATTTTCTCGGTGCCTTTGCCGCTGTTAGCAGAAATAAAAACAATGGGGGCGTAGTTCAGAAATTTAAGATCGTGGCGCAAGCGCTCCTCATAGGCATCGCGGTCGCCGGGACGCTTGCTTTCCCGCATGCGCATAGCTTTCGACGGCCTGCCCGGTTTTAGCGCGCCGCTGGTGACGAGGTCCCATTTGTTCACGACGATGATCATCGAACGGCCGCTCTCGTGGGCGTAGCCGGCGATGGCAGCGTCGAGCTGGCTCACGCCTTCAGTCGCGTCGATGACCAGCAGAGCGATGTCGGCCGCTTCCAAATGCTTGCGCGCCATCACGACCGAAAGTTTCTCCGCCATCAAGTGAGTCTTGCCTTTGCGGCGAATGCCGGCGGTGTCGATGAAGCGGAAGCGCCGGCCGTCGTGCTCGATAATCTCGTCGACCGCGTCACGCGTGGTGCCGGGAATAGGCGAGACGATGGCCCGGTCAGAGGCGGTCAGGCAATTCAGCAGCGTGGACTTGCCCACGTTGGGATGCCCAATGATCGCGACTTTGGTTTCGTACACCGGTTCGGGCTCGCTAGCTGCCTCATCACTCGGCTCTGGTCTTTGTTCTTCCCGTGTTTCCTCTGTGCCCTCTGTGTTTAAGTCTTCGGCAGGCGGTGGCAAGACTTCCAACACAGCATCCAGCAGATCGTCGATCCCGCGCCCGTGTTCCGCGGAAATAGGGAACATCCGCTGGATTCCCAAACGATGGAACTCGTCCACGATGTGCGCCTGCTTTTCGGTGTCAGCTTTGTTGACCGCAAGAAAGAGCGGACGCCCGGTCTTGCGCAACAGCCGAACCAGTTCAAGGTCTGGACCGGCGAGCGCGGCACGGCCGTCCACGACCATAACAATGGCGGCCGCTTCGTCGAACGCAACCCGAGCCTGGCGAAAAATCTCCGATGGGATGAAATCTTTTTCTTCGGGAAGAATGCCGCCGGTGTCGATGATGCGGATGCGGCGTCCACGCCACTCGGCGTCACCATAGAGGCGGTCGCGCGTGATGCCGGGCTCATCGCCGACAATAGCGCGCCGCGAGCCAACGATGCGATTGAACAACGTAGACTTGCCTACGTTGGGCCGGCCCACGATGGCCAGCGTCGGAACGCCGGCTGCCGTCGTCGCGAGAGTGCTCGTCGAGTTGTAGGTGGGTTGGGTCAAAATGAGGCAATCTGCTTCTGAAACCTGGGAACTGTTTATTATAGAGACTCCCGTGGCTTTAAGTTCCCAACCCGTGTCTCCTGCAACGCCAAGACGCTCCGCGATTGGTGGAAAAGACGTATCTCTGTATCAATTCTTCGCGCCGGGGGGAGTTCTCGCGCGCACGCATCCGGCCTACGAATTCCGGCGCGGGCAGTTGCAAATGGCTCAGGCCGTCGAGCAGGCACTCGAAGAAAAGCGCCACCTGATTGTGGAAGCAGGCACCGGCACAGGGAAGACGCTCGCATATTTGCTGCCAGTGATCCGCTCGGGCAAGCGAGTAATCATTTCGACGGGCACCAAGAATCTGCAGGAACAACTTTTCTATAAGGACATTCCATTTCTGGAGCAGGCGCTGTTTGGAGAGCCGGCTTCCGGCTCTCGGCTTTCCGTCTGCTACATGAAAGGCCGCAACAATTATTTGTGCCGCAAGAAACTCTACGACCTGACCGACCAGCCGGTGCTGAATGGGTTGGAGGAGATCGAGCAATATCGGGCGATCGCCGCCTGGGAGAAAACAACCGCAACCGGTGACCGCGCGGAGCTTGCCGAGCTGCCTGAGGCCAGCGCGCTCTGGCACAAGCTCGACGCCCGCTCGGAGGCCTGCATCGGACAGAAGTGCAGCGAGTGGGAGCGCTGCTTCATCACCGAAATGCGTCGGCGCGGCATGGAGAGCGACATTATTATCGTCAATCATCACCTGTTCTTCGCTGATCTCGCGATCAAGCTGCAGGCTGACGGCGCGCCTGACGCGGGGATTCTGCCGGAAGCCGCAGCCGTAATTTTCGACGAAGCGCATGAACTGGAAGATGTCGCAGGGAACTATTTCGGAATTTCTGTGAGCAATCTGCGGGTGGAAGATCTGGCCCGCGATGTGGAAGCCTCACTGCAGCACAACCGGATGCTTTCAGCGTCGCTTTCGGGAGCCCTGGGAAGCTTGCGGGAGCGATCTCAGTTTTTCTTTTCGCTGTTGCCGCCCGGTGAAGGACGTTTTGCGTTCGAGACGAGACGCGAGTTTCTGGAAGAAAACGGTGACGAATTCCTCGCATTCAACCAGGCGCTCACGCGGCTGGCGGGCGAACTGGAAGGCCTGCCGCAGAAGCCAGAGGAGATATTCAACTTCGTGCGGCGAGCCCAAGAGCTCCAGGTGC
>Ga0307476_10002163_pt1 | contig 11734 bp, 8 predicted proteins | sample atmos_gasesECM2C_2_FD_203314 | JGI IMG/M metagenome (GOLD analysis project Ga0307476, IMG submission 203314) | Hardwood forest soil microbial communities from Morgan-Monroe State Forest, Indiana, United States - atmos_gasesECM2C_05 | ecosystem: Environmental > Terrestrial > Soil > Temperate... | reverse complement strand
GGTGGCCTGCGTGCCGCTCGAACCTGTGAAAACTCGGCCGTCCTCGCGTTTGTCGTAGAAGTCGTTCCACCATTTCGTGTTCTGGCGCACCGCGCCGTCAAATCCCGCGGCCTGGGCTTCCGACAGCCGCTTCTTTGCAACCGCCAGAAGATCAGCCCCGTCCATCGTGGTGACGACAGTGACAAATGCCTCGAGTTTTGTGTTGGCAGGGGGTGTGATGGTCGCTGTGGCGGCGGCGCCGGGCGCTTCGGCGATGGACGGCCTTGGCGCGCCAAACCAATCCCACGGCATCGGCGAATTGGCCGGCCCAGTGCCCATATGCGTCTTGCCCTCCACCGCCTCCAGCTTCACATCGCCTTGCCCGGCCACCACGCCCATCAGCACATACTCAAAGCCCTGCGGGAATGTCTTTTCGGCCGGCATTTTCTGGCGTATCCAGAAGTATCGGCCGTCCTGTCCGCTGGTGGGAGGATCGATGGGCCCGTTGAAGGCCTTGTCAGCCTCGGCCGCCGGGTTCGTATATTTGCCATCATCGGTCATGTAGAGCAGATGGGAGGTGTCGCGGTGACGATAGAGCCGCAACCAGATTGGAGTGGTGATTCCGCCGACACTTGCGCGAATTGCGTACACGTCCTTGTCCATCGGCAGGACGTATTCCAAGGTGGCCTTGGCATCGCCCTTGATCACTTCTAATCGCGTGACTCCATCTGCGCAGCTTTGCACCAATCGCGGCGCTGATGCCCCGGCCAACGGATCGATCCCCAGGATGATCTGGCCCACGGGTTTGAGGCATGGGAATGCATAACGCATCGGGTAGCGATACGGATCGTACGAACCGCCTTCCTTCCGCAGCCAGCCCAGGTCGAGCGACCGCAGCGCATTGCCCGGCTTCCTCGAAATCTCGGGGAAGGCATCTTCCAGCAGCAGCCGATTCAGTTGCGCCAGCTCGCGCCCCTGCGGGTTTCTCTTCAGCACAGCGCTCGTTTCCGGCCGCAGTTGGACGCCCCCAAAGAGCCTGGCCTCGTAAAGCGACGGGCCATAGATGACGGCATTCAGACTGGTCACCAGATTGTCGAGCAGGGCATGCTTGGCTTGCAGATCGCCCGGCTTCGCCGCGCGATACGCAGCAAGTGATGCCGCGGTTTTCTCGCCCAGCTTCCCGCTCAGGAAGGCCGACACCGCATCCGGCTTTTCCGCCAGCTTCCGGGCGAAAGCCGGCAGATCGAGAAAATCGACGTCGGCAAACGGGACCGAATCGATTTCCTTCACGCCCACGTAGTCGCTGTTGGCCGGCGAAAAGGCTCCGTCCGTGATTTCCTGCAACGTCGGCGCGGGGAAATCATGCAGGCGCCGGTCCCACACGTTGTTCTTGTTGATGCTGATGGTGATGCGATCGGGCGGGCCCCAGATCACACTGTGAATCTTCAGGTTGTTGATGCTCATCGCGCCGCGGCCGGGATCATTGGGGTTCAGCACACCCTGAACCGAGACCGACTTGGCCGCCTCCCGTAGTGGCATCTCGCGATCCCAGGGAAGGACCTGCGGCTGCGCGGCCGAGCAGACCAAAACAGCACCCAGCGTGCAGGCCGTCCCGATCAACAGCTTCTTCAGGTGTTTCATGAGCTCCTCCTCTGTGGCCATGGCAGCGCCAGCATATTCAACCAGAACATCGCGCTCCAGGCTGGTGTTTCGCCAAGGCCAACCAGGACCTGCCGGTTGACAATGCTAACCACGGACGGGGATATATTCGCACACCGTGCCAGCTTGGGAAGGCGTCACTGGACTTTGGCGCTGGAAGCGCGCAAGTCATTGGCATGCTGCCACCGCTTGAGAGGAGCATATGAAACCAATCAGCCGCAGAACTGCATCGATCAACTCACTGAAATTGATCGCGTTGCTCGCTGTCGGCGGGATTTCGTGTACGCCCTCCGAGGCCGAGCCGCCCACGCAGCGAATAGCCCAATCGCCGCCCGCCCAGGCCCGCGATTACCGATTTGATGGGAAAATCTCGCGAGAAGTATTGGAGAACTACCTTTCGCGCTCGGTCTCGTTCACCGAGCTGCTGCATGATGATCTCAGCCAGCCGCGCAACCGTCGTGGCGTCGATCCTCGCGATAACGTGCGTTTCATTCTCAATACCGGCGCCAAGTTTGTCGGCCGCGCGCTCATGTGCTGGGGACGCGAACGCGAGCTGGACACTCTGCTGCGCAACGCCAAAGCCTTCGCAGCCGAGCTGCATAAGGCCGATCCGGATATTGTCTTTCAAGGCGCCGCGTTCGAGATCGTGACCAAGGGTGTGGAGACAGTCGCCATCCCGCGGTACGTGTTCGAGGAATTCGGACAGCCGATAACGAAGCGGAACTTCAGTTTCGACGCCATCGGCTACCCTACCGGAACCCACCGCATGGGCAACGGCAAAATTCCGGACATGAACCAGCTCGAAGCCCGCATGTGGTTCTATTACCTCTGCACCCAGTACATCGATGCGGGGATCGAGGCCATCCACTTTGGCCAGATCGGGCTGATGGACCACAATGACCCAGGGCACGCCGCCTGGATCGACATGCTCACCCGCGTCCGCGCTTACGCCAAACAGCACGCTCGCAGGCATTTTGTGATCTGCGACGCGCATACTCCCACCGGCGGCTATGTGGAAGATGGCAAGCTGTTGTTCGATGCTCACGCTTTTCCACTGCGCATCGCTCAGGGCGATCAGCCGCTGAAGGGCAAGCTTCAGGTTGGCTACACCGATGCGATTTTCAACCGCAGCAAGGGCGGCCTCACTCCCAGCGGTTGGTCCTGCGAGCATCTGCCGTACCTGGTTGAATTCGACAATTTCGGCGGCCGGAACCAGGGACATTCCAGCGCTGGCACCATCTTCTGTTGGGGCTATGACGAGATCACATGGTTTTCCGTTCTCCCTGAGCCCGAGCGCAACCAGTGGTTGCACTATGCCTGGAAATGGATCAGGGAGAATGATCCCAATGGGCACCTTGAGATGCCAGGCAGCCGTGTGATCACCCCGGCGCGGAACAGCGGCGGGCCTCGCTGGTATTGGGCCAACACCCGCAGTGACGCCTGCCCCAACGGGTCCAACGCCGAGCGGACCATCAAGGAGATCTGGGCAGCAGATTCGGCGGGCGGATAGCAAGAGGTGCGATGCTCAGGGCACTTGGGTCTGCCGAATGAATCCTACAGCGCTGCTTGTCCGCTCACGAAATCGTTCTTGACAGTCAATTCTCGCTGAGTGTCAGTAATCACTTCAAATGCCACCACCGATCATCGAATGAAATGCCACCACGTCCGATATACTTCAAACGACTGATCCCTTTCAAATTTGACGCCTTTCGATCACGTTTCCGGCTGGGCGACCCCCGCACAAGAAGACAATGCCATTAAGGGTTCGGTGTCTTCCGGAGGGGAGACAACACTGTCGTCGGCGGTACGCCGTCCTTCTTGTTTTTGTTGAACTTCGTCGCTCGCGGCGCGGTTCCGCAGGCGATAGCTCTTGCCGGTGATGGCGATCACCTCGGCGTTGTGCAGGAAGCGGTCGAGGATGGCGGTGGCGGCCGGGACCGACGTGCACCGACTTCTCGCTCTGGTTTCCCGCCGGATAAGCAGTTTCTCGGCGTTTTCGCTTCGGGCACTACGACGGTTGTTTTGGGCTTCCTTCTTGGGCAAATCGGCCGTGACGCCGGCAAGCGGCGCCAAGAGTCCTTGGTCAAGGAATCGGGAGGGAATGCGCGTATTCTGCACACTCATTCAGCGGGCACCAGCAAGCCGGCGTCCACTCCCTTCTCGGTCGCACTCCATCGCTTCAACCCATCAGTTTTTCCTGGAGATAGGTCATCGTCAACGCGGTCGTGCGTGCCGCCTGCTTGAGGTCGGCGCCGGCCCCGTGGCCGCCTTCGGTGTTCTCGTAATAGAGAAACGGCAGGCCCATTTCCTCCATCCGGGCGGCGAATTTTCGGGCGTGCTGCGGGCCGACGCGGTCGTCCTTGGTCGTCGTGAAGATGAAAGGTTCGGGATAGGCGGCGCCCTTGTGGAGGTTCTGATAGGGCGAGGTCTTGAGCCAGAAGGCCATGACCACCGGGTCGGCGTTGACGTCGCCGTACTCGCCCTGCCAGCTTGCCCCCGCCGCGATTTTGGAGATGCGGATCATGTCCAGAAGCGGCACGGCAATCACTACCGCGTGCCACATGTCGGGATGCTGGGTCAACTCCACGCCCATGAGCAGGCCGCCATTGGAGCCGCCCTCGATGCCGAGCCGCCGCGGCGAGGTGATCTTCCTGGCGAACAGGTCCTTCGTCACCGCGGCGAAATCGTCGTAGATGATCTGTCGCTTGACGCCGAGCCCGGCCTCGTGCCATTTCGGTCCGAACTCACCGCCACCACGGATGTTGGCCAGGACGAACGCGCCGCCCTGCTCCAGCCACAGCTTGCCTTCTTGGCCGGAATAGCGCGGCGTGTTGGAGATCTGAAACCCGCCGTACGCCGTCATCAGCGTCGGCGTCGAGCCGTCGAGCACGGCGTCCTTGCGATGGACGACGAAGTACGGGATCCGGGTCCCGTCGGTGGAGGTAGCCTCGAACTGTTCGACTACTTCCCGCGAGGCGTCGAACTTGGGCGGCAGCGTCTTGACCGTCCGCAGCGATCCTGTGTCCCCGTCGGCCAGCCACAATGCGGTCGGCGTCAGGAACCCCGACACATCGAGAAAGGCGCGGTTCGACCTGGAATCGGCGGCGGCAAAATTCACCGACAGGTTCCTCGGCAGCGCCAGGGGCTGGTGCGTCCAGCCGTCGCCAGACGGGGTATACACGAATGCATGGCCCTGCACGTTGTCCAGGACCCCTACCAGGAGCTTGTCGCGGGTCGAGGTGATGCCGTGCAGCGCCTCGCGCGGCCCCGGCGACCAGATCAGCGCGGGCTTGAGCGCGCCGGGCGACCCTTTGGTGGCATCGAGCTCGGTCTGGAGCAGCGATCCCGGCTCGAAGGTCTTACCGTTCACGGCCCAGGCTTCGTCGAGGCGCAGGATCACGCGCCCGTCGACGAGATCCGTGATATCCGCCTTGGCCGGAACGTTCGATCGCTCGGCGCCGCGCTCGGTGAGGATGTATTTCTCGCTCCGGAAGGTGTCGAGCGGCCGGTCGATGAACGCCAGCGCGCGGGCCTGGCCATCGTGCAGCACGATGGGTGAGACGCCGTAGCCGCCATCGTCTTTGGTCCCGCGGAACACCTCGACCGCCGCCGAGAGCGGCTGGCCGCGCTTGAGGCGCTTGACGACGAAGGGATACCCCGACGCCGTCAGGTCGCCCGGCGACCAGTCGGTGGCGATCAGCAGTGTGTCCTCGTCTTCCCAGGCGACGCGATGCTTCCCGCGGGGCAGTGTGAATCCGCCCTCGACGAAACGGGCCGCCTCGAGATCGAACTCGCGGGCGATCACCGCGTCCTCGCCGCCGTCGGAGAGCTGGATCATGCATCGCGTCTCCTCGGGCTCCAGGACCTCGGCGCCTTTGAACACCCAGCTCCTGCCCTCGGCCTTATTCAGCGCGTCGATGTCCAGGACGGTCGTCCAGTGCGGCTGCGGCGAGGCATAATCGTCGAGCGTGGTCTTGCGCCAAATCCCGCGCAGATGCTCCCCGTCCTGCCAGAAGTTGTAGATCTCGCCGTGCAGGAACCGCGGCTGCGGAATTCGGTCTTTGGCCCCCGCGATCGCCAGTGCCTCGGCGTAGTTGCGGGCGTAGCGGGGATCCGCCTCAAGCCGGTGAGTCGTCCTGGCGTTGTGGGTCTGCACCCATTCCATCGCCCGCGGCGACGAAACCTCCTCCAGCCAAATGTACGGGTCCGCCGGCTCCGTCGAAGAGCTTTGTGCCTGCGCCATCATGTGCAATATGACGATGGCGAGAAGAACGGGAAGCAAGCAGCGCATAAAGAATTCCGATTTTCTGGTGGTGAGCACGATGGGACTATTACAACCTGAACGCGCGCAGCGTCAATTGGCGGGCATTTTCGTTGCGCGAGGCACGCACCCACAACGATAGCAGACATGGCCAGGAACCCGCCCACGAGGAAGCCATGCGCGGCACCTTCGACCCGGGCTATCTCTACTACACGATCGGAAAGATGCAGCTCCTCAAGCTCCGCGAGGATTACCGCAAGCAGGAGGCATCAAACTTCTCGCTACAGAAGTTCCACGACGAGGTGCTTGGGCATGGGATGCCGCCGGTGAGACTGTTGATTGAGGTTTTGCTCAAAGATCCAAAGAACGCTGGGGATGACATGTGAATTGTAATCCCATGAAAGGGCTGTCCCCACCCGACGTTACGATGTCCGGTGTCGAAATCTTTAGCAGGAAACAGCCATGGGACCTTTCACGATAGCGGCAAGCCATCAAAATGGCCCCGATTTATTGCGCATCACGCGCTTGCATCTGCCGCAGAGGCTGTCACAAGGCTGCGGACGGGTGGAGTTAAGGTTGGGACGGACGCCCCGTGGGCCGATCTGAGAGATTTGACACTTCGTGCAGCGAGTCGAATGAAGCCAAGCCTTCGGGGGCAAGAGAGTAGAAAGTAGAAAGGAGACCTGGGTGACAATCGCGCGGCGCTCCGACGTCAGCAATTGTCTGAGGGCAGCGTCGTCTCCCTACTCTCTACTCTCTCCCCACTCCGCTCACCCCTCTATTCCGACCTCCGGGTCGGAATGGAGCCATGGGGATTTGAACCCCAAATTCCACCATGCCATGGTGGCGTGATCCCATTTCACTATGGCCCCGTAACCGCATCGGCCGCAGCCGGGGCGGCACGCGCCACACTCTACGCGGGGGGGAGTTCATGTCAAGGCGGGCAGCCGCAGCATCATCACAACCCGCACTGTCGCGCCCGGCGGCAAATTGCATACGCGGGCGGCGCAGATATCATGCGGCCGGCGGCGATTAGCCGGGGTAGAATCGGAGCGGGATGTCGCAGGTGAGCTTACCAGTGACGCGATCGAGTGGGCGGGCCCTGCTCGTGGGTAACGCGGCCTTACGTGGCCGCCTGCGCGAAACTCTCGACCGCCTCGGCTACGGCTGCGACGAGGCGGAAGACCCGTATGCCGGGATGGCAGACCTGTGCCGGCGGCCATTGGCCTACCACTCGGTCATTTTGAGCCTCGCGGGACTGTACCGTGAAGAATTGACGATCATCCGGGCGATGAAGCAGCGATTTGGGCACGTGGAGGTATGGCTTGCCCACACGGATGGCCGCCAGGCCGCTCTCGCAGAGGCCGTCCGACTCGGGGCCGATGGGCTGCTCGACGAGGAAGGCTTGCATCGCGTCGCCCTGAGCGGCGCGCTTCACGACGAGCCGACTCAGCAACGATCGCCGGCTGATCTGGCGGCGGGATTCGATTCGAGCACCCGGCCGGAGCCGCCCGAACCCGACGGAGACATTCAGTCCGGCGAACCGCTCCTGTCCGCCGACGAGTTGCGGGCGTTGCTTCAGGAGCAGCCTGCCGTGCCGCCGGCGGGTGATGAACCGGCTTAGGTCTGTCTGGCGCGAAAGATATCGTATGGTTCGTCTCGTTCATGAGCGCGTTCTGCTGATCGGCGACGCCCGTCGCGAGATCCAGGCGGCCCTGGTGCAGGCGGCCCCGGAGGCGCTGGTGACGCATGTGCCGACGCTGTTTGACGGGATCGCGGAGCTGTCGGCGAGCAAGTACACGACGGTGCTGGCTGCCGCGGAACCACTTGAGCGTCGGCCGGAGGCCGCCGTGCGGGCGCTGCGCGAATCGGCTGGCGACGCTCGCCTGCTGTTGTTCGGACATCCAACCCTCGAGATTCTTTCACGAAAGATGCTCGACTTCGGCTGCGATGACTACGTGATCACGCCCGCGACGGCCGGCGAGTTTCAACAGATTTTCGGCTCGCCGTCCCTGCGGCTGACCGAGCCGCCGGACCAATCGTCGGCGGAGGCGCCCGAAGAGAAGGCGCCATCGTTCGCGCTGGCACGGCTGCCGCTTGCAGAGCTATTGCTCGACGCGATGGTGCAAAGCCCGCACGATGCCCCCGCGGCGGCGGTCGCCGAGATAAATGCCCGAATCGCGCCGGCCCTGGAGCTGCGCCTGACTCGCGCGAATCAGACTTTGACCCCGGTTCCCGAAAGACGCAAGCTTCTGTCGAACCCCGTGCGCCATGCGGGCGGCGACGTGGGGACGCTCCACCTGATTGTGTCGGCCGATCAGGAGGAATCGATTGCGCGACATGCGCTGGCCCAGCTCGCACAATTGATCGGCAGGCTGGCTGCGCTTCAGGACCGGCACAACCGCCTCCAGCGCCTGGCCATCACCGACGAATTGACCGGGCTCTACAACGCCCGGTATTTCCGACACTTTCTTTCGCTGATCATCGAACGGGCGAGGAAGATGCATTTCCCGGTGACACTGCTGCTGTTCGACATCGACGATTTCAAGAAATACAACGACCAGTTCGGCCACGGCACGGGAGACGAGATTCTCCGCCAGGCCGGAGCGCTGATGCGGCGGTGCAGCCGGCAGCATGATCTGGTGGCGCGGATCGGCGGGGACGAATTCGCGGTCGTGTTCTGGGACAAGGAAGGGCCGCGTCAGCCGCGCGATCCGCGGCCCGGCGCCACCTCAAGGCCGCCGCACGACCCGCTTCAGGTCTTCGAGCGGTTTCGCGCACTGATCGCCAGCGAGCAGTTTCCCCTGCTAGGTCAAACAGGAAAGGGATCGCTCACCGTGAGCGCGGGGCTGGCGGTTTTTCCGTGGGACGCCGGCGACGCCGACGTGCTGATCCAGGAAGCCGACCGGCGGCTCATGCAGGGCGCCAAGAAACAGGGGAAAAACTCGATCCACATCGTCGGCCCCGACGATCCGACGGATGAGCCGCAGGCCCTCGACGCGTGACAAGAACGTGGGCCTACGCGTTGATCGCGGTTACGCGCACGCTCAACAGCTTCTGCCGATGCCCGATCGTCTTATGGTAGCCCTTGCGGCGCTTGTACTTGACGGTGCGGATCTTCGGGCCTTTCACCGGCCCCAGCACCTCGGCAGTCACCGTGGCGCCGGCGACGATCGGCGTTCCGATTCGCGGCTCCCCTTCTCCGCCCACCAGCAGCACGCGGTCAAACGTAATCGTCTTCTGGTCGGGCCCGACCTGCTGGTCGATCTCGAGCCTGTCGCCGTTGGTGACTTTGTGTTGGCGGCCGTCCTGTTCAATGATCGCGTACATCGCTGGCTCCGGATGGATTGAGGGCCGGGAATTGTGGGCCTTTACGCTTGCTTGTCAAGACCGGGGCGGCATCGAATTTAACAGGATTGTCGCCCGGCCATCGACTCGCTTAATCGCGAGGGCACACTATAATGCCGCCGCGGCACGCCCGGAGTCTTCCGTCTGACGCCGCGTCGGGGACTGTGGGCAGCCTGGTTTTTAGGGACAAGGAGATCCGTCGATGGCGGACGAAGCGGTCACTCTGCGGGGCATCAACTGGCGGGAGACGTTTCCATTCACACATCTGTTTCGCGCGTTCCGTGTCGCCGTGCACCCCTCGAAGCTCATCCTGGCGCTGACCGCGCTGGGCTGCCTGTGGTGCGGCGGACTGATTCTCGACGCGATCTGGCTTGAATCTTACGAGGTCACCACAGAGCAGACCTACCAGCTTAGCGGGGATTACCCTTCTTATGCGGCGGGTGCCGAACATCTGGTCCATGTCCCCGGCGTGTTTCACACGTTCTTCGATTACGAAGTGCAGCAGGCCAATGACGTGCTGATGTTCCGCGGCGGCCCCTGGGGTATGTGCGATTCCACCTGGCGATTCGTGGCATGGGGGCCGCTCTGGCTCTGGTCGCACCATTGGTTCTTTGCGCTGTTGTACACCGCGTGGTTCCTGCTGATCTGGTCACTCTTTGGCGGGGCGATCTCGCGCATCGCGGCCGTCCATGTGGCCCGCGACGAAAAAATCTCGGTGCGCCACGCCGTCAGCTTCTCGGCCAACAAGGTCCTCAGCTTCATTTTCGCGCCCATCATTCCCGTGTTCATCATCTTTGTGATCGGCGCGATCATGGGGGCGGTTGCGACTGTACTGCTGCACATTCCGTACGTCGGGCCTTTCATCCTCGGCCTGAGCTTCTTCCTGGCCCTGCTGGGTGGGTGCATCATCACGCTGGTGCTGCTGGGGACGCTGGGCGGATTTAACCTGATGTACCCGACCGTGGCGGTCGAAGGCTCGGACAGCTTTGACGCGATCAGCCGGTCGTTCAGCTACGTCTTCGCCCGACCGTGGCGGATGCTCTGGTACACGTTCGTCGCGATCGTCTATGGGGCGATCTGCTATCTTTTCGTGCGCTTTTTCGTCTGGCTGGTCCTGGCGGCGACCTGGTTCTTTGTAAGCTGGTTTCTTGGCGGGACCCACGTCAATCAGCCGGCCGAAGTTTGGCCGCACATCTGGCCGCGCCCGGTCGATCCGCTGGCGCCATTGGCATACACGCCGCAATACGACCTGCTCAAGGGTACCGAGGCCGCCGCGGCGGGCTTGGTGGTGTGGTGGACCTATCTGGTCATCGGGCTGATCGGCGCGTTTGCGATCAGTTTCTATTTCTCCGCCAACACGATCATTTATTTCCTGATGCGCCGCGAGGTGGACGCGACGGAACTGGACGATGTGTACGTGGAAGAGACCGAAGAAGACCTCGAGCCCGGCGCCGTCGCCCCGGCCGGAACGGCAGTCGCGGTCGAGACAACAACGGTTCGCGTGTACGAATCATCCGAGCCCGCGTCCGGCGGCGCCACCGACCCGGCGCCCGCCACCGAGCCAACTCCCCCGCCCACATCCCCGCCGCCCGCGGGCGGCGTATGATTGTCGGTCCGCCTGCCGCACCCGTAGCTCAATTGGACAGAGCATCGGTCTTCGGAACCGAGGGTTGCAGGTTCGAGTCCTGCCGGGTGCGTTGAGGAATGACAAGGACTTACGTTCGACGCCCGTCGATGAAATTCATGGGTGGCAGAGAAGTTTGGCAGAGAAGTGCAGAAAAGAGGCCCCGGCAAACATTAATTTGCCGAGGCCTGCAATCCTCGAAGGTCTGCTCGCAAGTAGACATGAGAGGTTGCAATGGCACACTTTCCCAAACCGTTTTTCCGCTCGGCCCGCAATGCTTGGTTCGTCCAGATCGGCGACCGCCAGATCAAACTGGCAGTTGATGAGCATGAAGCCTTCGCCCGCTACCACGAATTGATGGCCAAGCCATCCCTTCCGCAGGTCACTCAGGCCGAAACTCAAAAGTTGGTTGTCGTCATTATCGACGAGTTCCTCGACTGGTGCGAAAAGCACCGGGCACCAGGCACCTACCGCTGGTACAAGGACCGTCTCAATTCTTTCGTCGCGACGATTGAGCCGGCGCTTACGGTCGATCAATTCAAACCGCACCACGTTCAGAAGTGGGTGGACAATTACGGCGCACCGCTGAAGTCTGGTTCCAAGCGAAATCTGATCGCTTCGGTCAAGCGGTCGATGAGATGGGCCGAGGAACAAGGCTATCTCGATCGCTCGCCACTCACCCACATGAAGAAGCCGGCCTGCGGTCGTAAAGAGCAGGTCGTATCACCGGAGCAATTCACGGAACTCGTCGCCCGGTACAAGGATGAAAACTTTCGGGATCTTCTGACGGTCACTTGGGAAACCGGCTGTCGGCCGCAGGAATCGCTGCGGGTGGAAGCCCGCCACGTTGACCTCGACGGCAG
>Ga0307476_10002162_pt1 | contig 11737 bp, 11 predicted proteins | sample atmos_gasesECM2C_2_FD_203314 | JGI IMG/M metagenome (GOLD analysis project Ga0307476, IMG submission 203314) | Hardwood forest soil microbial communities from Morgan-Monroe State Forest, Indiana, United States - atmos_gasesECM2C_05 | ecosystem: Environmental > Terrestrial > Soil > Temperate... | reverse complement strand
CGCCGCGCGGGTTCTCGGTGATCGGGTTCCCGTGCAACCAGTTCGGCGCCCAGGAGCCCGGCACGCCGGAGCAGATCCAGACGTTCTGCTCGACGACCTACGGCGTGACGTTCCCGCTGACCGAGAAGATCGACGTCAACGGCGCCGGCCGCCACCCGATCTACACAGAGCTCACCCAGATCGCCGACGCCGCCGGTCACAAGGGCGACATCCGCTGGAACTTCGAGAAGTTCGTGATCTCGGCCGATGGCAAGACCATCACGCGGTTCGATCCGCGGACCGCGCCCGACGATCCCGCCGTGCTCGCGGCGATCGAGGCCGGCCTGCCGGTGCGGTGACCGCGCGCATCACGGCGGGGAGCCGCGGCGCGCGATCTCCGGTGGCTCCAGGCCGTGGTGCTTCCTCACCGCCGCGATCGCTCGATCGTGGTCGGGCACCGTCCGGTAGATCACCCGGCGCCACCTCGCCGGGCGATCGATCCGTGCAACAGGCCGAGCGCGCGCCGCCCTGTTGCGACTGTCGTAGTATCGCCGCCAGCGCAGGAGACCCCATGACCTCGAGATCGTGCTTGCTCGCTCCGTTCCTCGCGATCGCCGTTGCCGCCTGCGGTGGCGGCGCGACCACCGCCGGGCCCACGTCGACGGCCCCGCCCGTCCCGGCCGCCGAGCCCGCCCCGGCGGTCCCCGCGACGCCGGAGCCCGCCGCGCCGGCTCCCGCCGCGGCCAGGCAGCTGGCACCCGGCCCCAACCCGACCGCCGACGGCGTGGTGTTCGTGTTCAAGCCCGAGGGCGGCGGCAAGAAGCAGATCTTCCTCGCCGGCAACTTCAACAGCTGGAAGCCGGACAACCCGCAGTACCTCATGACCGCGGACGCCGGCGGCACCTACACGATCACCGTCAAGCTGCCGCCCGGCAGCTACCAGTACAAGTTCGTGGCCGACGGCCAGTGGATCAAGGATCCGTTCTCGCCGGGCGACGCCCCCGACGGCTTCGGTGGCCGCAACGGCCAGTTCGACGTCAAGTAGGCTCCCGAGCCGCATCGCTTGTCCGGCTTCCGGCCCCCGGGGGCCGCGCGATCACCCGCTCGCGAGGCGGCGGCGCACCGCGGCCACCGGCGGATCGGCCCAGCCGCCGGTGCGCACCAGCGCCAGGCCGCGATCGCGCACCACCGGGGCGAGCTGGCCGATCAGCGCATCGGCGAGCGCCCGGGCGAGCTCGTCCGCCGAGCGGAAGCGATCGCCGGGCCACTTGGCCAGGCCGATCGCGAGCACGAGGTCGACGTCGTGCGGCAGCCGCGGCGCGAGGTCGCTCGGCCGGCGCGGCGCCGCGTGGACCACGCGATACAGCGTCTCGGCGAGATCGCCCGAGGCGTGGGGCGCGTGGCCGGTCAGCGCGCGGTACGCGATCGCCGCGAGCGCGTACAGGTCGGTGAGGTGATCGACCTCGCCGCCGCTGGCCTGCTCGGGGGCCATGTACGACGGCGTGCCGACGATCTGTCCGGCGGTCAGCGTGTCGCCCTGGTCGGCCGCGCGGGCGACGCCGAAGTCGAGGACCTTCCACACCTCACCGTGGCGGAACACGTTCTGCGGCTTGAGATCGCGGTGGACGACGCCGACCGCGGCGGCCGCGCCGATGCCCGCGCCGACCTGGTAGACCAGGTCGACCACGTCGGCGACCGGCATGACGCGCCGCGAGCGCAGGATCTCGGACAGCGTCCGGCCGTCGAGCCGCTCCATCACCAGGTACGGCACCGGGCGCTCGCCGACCTCGAGCACCTTGACCACGTTCGGCGACTCGATCGCCGCCGCGGTGCGCAGCTCGCGGAAGAACCGCATCACGTGGTTGGCGTTGCCGAGCGAGGCCTGGGACAGCAGCTTGATCGCGACCGACCCTCCCGGCCCGCTCGCCTCGTAGACCTCACCCATCGCGCCGCGGCCGAGCACGCTGCCCAGCAGGTAGCCGCCGATCTGCTGGCCGGTGAACCGGCCCTGCCCGGGGCGCAGCGCGCGGTCGAGCTGCTCGCGGGCCTCGATCAGCAGCGCCTCGCGGTGGGCCGACAACCGGACCTCGCGCTCGAGCTCCTCGACGGCCATCCGCTGGGCGCGCCGCGACAGCCGGCCGATCACGAGGGTGATCGCGAACACGAACTGGACCAGCCCCTGGATGATCAGCTGCTGGCGGAGATCGAGATTGCCGGCCTGGACCAGCCCGATATCGCGGGTCAGGCCGATGATCGAGAGCAGCCCGACGCCGCCCTGCACGCTGGCCGCGACGACGTACAGCGCGAACGCCAGCCGCGGGCTCTTGCCCAGGCTCGTGAAGTAGATCCCGAGCACCAGCACGACCGGCGCGGGCGAGAACGCGCCGAAGAACGGGATCGCGGTGCTCGCCGCCGCGGCGATCACCACCCACCCCAGCCCGGTGCTCGGCCGCCGGAACTGCACCGGATCGCGGGTCCGGTAGATCATGAAGCCGGTCGCGAACATCGAGGCGCCGATCGCCGCCAGCATGATCGCCATCGCGGTCGGATCGCCATGCAGCCAGCCCAGCGAGCTGCCCGCCACCGTCGTGATCACGAACGCGACGTAGCAGAACCACCGGGTGCGGCGGATCTCGTCGCGCTCGAGCGCCTCGAGCGGCGCGTTGACCGTCGCGGTGGTCGCCGCCGTCGCCGGGGCGACCGAGGGCACGGCCGTCGACCCGGTCGGCCGGCTGCGCGGCCTGGCGCGGCGCGTCGCAGGGAATGCGACGGTGGGGTCCTCCGACGGTGCGCTCACGCGCCGCACAGCCTAACGCGGAAGTCAGCCACGGCACGAACAAATGACTACGTGTTCACTCCGTGGCCCGCCAGATCAAGCAGTCCTACAGGACTGCGCACTCCAGATCTTGGCCATGACTCGCGCGCTGCGCGGTTTGTGCAACCCGACCGCCTTGTCGGCCCACAGCGCTGCGTCGCGTCACCGCGGGCTGCCGCAATTCACGGCATCGCCGCGATCTGCACGTCGGCGCACACGCCGTAGTGGTCGCTGGCGCAGATCGCGACCTCGCCGAGCCCGTCGCGCTCGGTGAGCACCACGCGGCAGTCGTGGACCGTGCCGCGGCCGTCCTTCTTGCGGGTGGTGACGAACACGTAGTCGATCCGGCGATCGAGATCGAGCGAGCGCAGCGGCCGGGTGAAGCGGTTCTCGCTCGACCACGTGATGCCCTGGGCGGGCCCGTCGCCGGGGCCGGGCTCGCGATGCAGGCGCAGCCACGCGTCCTGGAAGTGGGTGCGGCGACCGCCCAGCGTGGTCAGCCCGCGCAGGAACCGGATCTCGTCGCTGTCCGCGGTCGCGTTGAAGTCGCCGCACAGGATCTGCGGCGGGCTGTCGCGATCGCGGCCGAGCCGGCGGATCGCGTCGTCGATCGCGAGCACCTGGCGCTCGCGCGCGACGCCGTCGTCGAGCCGGTAGTGCAGGTGCGTGTTGTGGACCCAGATCGGCCCGGCCGGGGTGTCGACCGCCGCCGACAGCAGGATCCGCGCCTCGGTCGGCCGCGCCTCGGGCAGCGGCTCGACCCGGCGGTCGACGATCCGGCGCGCGATCACCGCGAGCCCCTCCTGGCCGGCGGGCAGCCCCGGCGCGGCCTCCCACGCCACGGCGGTCTCGTAGTGCGCGGTCATGCCGAGCGCCTCGGCGAGGACCTCGGCGGTGGTGCGACCGTCGCGGCCGTCGAGCGGGCAGACCTCCTGCAGGCACACGGCGTCGGGCGCGAGCGCGGCGAGCTGGCGCGCGGCGAGCGCGAGCCGCGCGGCGAGCGGCGGCTGCGTGCCCCACAGGTTCAGGGTCACGATGCGCAGCGTGGTCACGCGGTCACGCTACCCCGCTCACCGACCGGTACACAGCTCACTTGCCGCGATAGATACAGCGCGAGGTCGGGGTCTCGGAGATCGCGACCTCGCAGAGCCCGGGCAGCCGCGCTGCGATCTTCTGCCAGCACCAGCGCGCGAGCAGCTCGCTCGTCGGGTTGGTCAGGCCCTCGATCTCGTTGAGCACCTGGTGGTCGAGCTGGCGGACCAGCGGCGCGACCTGCTCGTCGATCTCGGCGAAGTCCATGACCCATCCGCGCTCGGGATCGAGCTCGCCCTCGATCGCGACGTCGATCCGGTAGCTGTGGCCGTGCATGCGCGCGCACTTGTGGCCGGGGGGCACCCGGGGGAGGAAGTGCGCCGCCTCGAACCGGTAGCTGCGCTCCAGCCGCGTCGACATCGCGCCGGTTTGTAGCGCGCCGCGGTGTGGTAGGAAAGCGGGCGATGGTCCTGGGTGACCCGATGGTGCACGCACCGCGATGTGGCTGAAGCTCGGCCCGACCTCGGGCCTCGACCGGCGCGTGTGGCAGATGGCGCTCGCCCGCGCGGTCAACACCATGGGCCTGTCGCAGGTGATCTCGTTCCTCGGGATCTACGTCGTCGAGACCCGGGGCTACCCGGCGTGGGTGTACGGCATGATCGCGCTGTGCGCCAACGTCGGCCAGTCGCTGGCGAGCGCCTGGGCCGGCGACCTGTCCGACCGGATCGGTCGCCGGCCGCTGATCACCAACGCGCTGTTCGTGCGCGCCGGGTTCATCGCCCTGCTCGGGGTCCAGATCCTGCTCGAGGCGCCGCTGTGGACGCTCGCCGTCAACATCGTGATCAACTCGACCCTGCGCGGCTGCTTCGAGCCGGTCGCCTACGCGCTGGTGTCCGACGTCGTGCGCGACGACCAGCGGGTCGCGGCGTTCGGCATCCAGCGGATGGGCACCAACGTCGGCTGGGCGATCGGCCCGGCGCTGGGTGGCGCGCTGTCGCTCGTGATGCCGTACGGCGCGGTGTTCTTCATCGCCGCCGCGGGCCTCGTGATCACCGGGATCATCACGCTCGGGGTCGAGGACCCGGTGCACAGGACCGGCCCCGCGGCGCCGCCGTCCGGCGCAGCGCGGTCCGCCCCCGCGGCGTCCGGCATGCGGGACCTGCTCGACGCGCTGCGCGAGGGCCTGGCCGACCGCGTGATGTCGATGCTGCTGATCGGCACGTTCCTGTGCGCGCTGCTCGAGACCCAGATGTTCACCACGCTCGGGATCTACATGACCACCCAGCTCGGCCTGTCCAGGGCCGAGTTCGGGTTGCTCTACACGCTCAACGGCCTGGCGGTGCTCGTGCTCCAGTTCCCCGCCCTCGCGGTGATCCGCCGGCTGGGCATCGGGATCGTGCTGCCGTGGTCGTCGTTCCTCGACGCGCTCGGCTTCGCCGTGATCGGCCTGGCCGCGGGGTTCGCGGGCGGCGCGCTGTCGATCGTCATCCTGACCTGCGCCGAGGTCCTGTTCGACCCGGCGCAGCAGGCCGCGATCGCCGAGGTCGCCGATCCGGCGCGCCGCGGCCGGGCGTTCGGCGTGGTGGGCTTCGTATCGACGATCGGGATCGCCTTCGCGCCACTGCTCGGCGGGCGGCTGCTCGACGCGATCGGCGGCCACCACGTGGCGATGTGGCTCGCGGTCGCGGCGATCGGCGCCGGCCAGACTGTGTGCTTCATTGCATTCGTGCGTCGCCGCACGCAGGTCCGACCGCTGGGCGCCCCGTCGTAGTGGGCTACACCCCCCACTCCCGCGGAGGCGATCCGGCTATGTAAGCGATCGCGCGACGCGGCAAATTGTGGTGAGCTTCACTTCGCGCTGCAAGGCGGTGCGATCCCCGTGCAGGAACCCTTCGGTTTTGCTACAAAACACTCCATGCGGTACGCCGGTCTCGCGCTGATGGCCTGCCTTGCGGGCTGCTCGCTGACGCCCGGAGCCGGGGGCGAGTGCGTCAACGACTCGCAATGCGGCGACGACGTCTGCACCCGCGGCGGCGAGTGCCTCGCCCGGAGCAACGTCCGCGCGGTCATGGTGAAGTGGACGGTCGAGGGCGCCACCGCCAGCGCCACGGCCTGCGACGCCCACCGCGACCTGTACCTGCAGTTCAACGGCACCGATTACGGCGACACGCTGCGGTTCGAACCGGTGGTGTGCAGCCAGGGCTCGTTCTTCATCGACAAGCTGCCCAAGCGCTACCAGCACGTCGAGCTCGGCGCCCAGGGCAGCACCGGCACCGTGGTCGCGATCGACCCGTCGACCGCGCAGGCGATGTTCGATCTGTTCCAGTAGCTGGACAGTCCCCGCCGGCCGCTCAGAGATCCGACAGGTCGCTCCGACAGGTTCCGGGGTGATCGAAGTTCGCCCCGGCCGGTCGCAACGCCGGAGCGCTTTGGTATGGTCGCGGCGTGGTGACCGCCCCCATGACCACCCCTGAATCCGTGCGCATCGAGCCCGAGGAGTCGGCGCTCGAGACCACCGTCGAGGAGCTCGCGCCGCTGTACCGCCAGATGCTGGCGATCCGCCGGATGGAGGAAGCCGCGGCCAAGGCGTACTCCCAGGGCGGCAAGATCGGTGGCTTCCTCCATCTGATCATCGGCCAGGAAGCGGTGTGCGTCGGCGCGACCGCGGCGCTCCAGTCCGACGACTACGTGGTCGCGACCTACCGCGAGCACGGCCACGCCTACGCCAAGGGCGTCTCGGCGCGCGCGATCCTCGCCGAGCTGTACGGCAAGAAGACCGGCGTGGTGAAGGGCCTCGGCGGATCGATGCACCTGTTCGACAAGAAGACCCACTTCCTGGGCGGCTACGGCATCGTCGGCGGCCACGTCCCGATCGGCGCCGGCGCGGCGTTCGCGTCCAAGTACCGCGGCGATGGCCGGGTCACCCTGTGCTTCTTCGGCGACGGCGCCTCGACGATCGGCGGGTTCGCCGAGGGCGTCGCGCTCGCCGCGCTGTGGAAGCTGCCGCTCGTGCTGATCTGCGAGAACAACCAGTACTCGATGGGCACCCCGCTGTACCGCTCGCTCGCGGTCGAGGACGTGTCGCTGCGCGCGCTGGCCCACGGCATGGCGCGCGACCGGTTCGACGGCGACGACGTGATCACGGTCAAGCGCCGGATCGCCGAGGCGGTCGCGCGCGCGCGGGCCACCAGCGAGCCGACCCTGGTCGAGATCGTGACCTACCGGTTCCGCGGCCACTCGATGAGCGATCCCGGCCTGTACCGGACCAAGGAAGAGGTCGAGGAGTGGCGGCGGCGCGATCCGCTCGGCCGCTGCCGCCAGCGCCTGATCGACGTCGGCATGAAGGACGCCGATCTCGAGGCGCTCGAGGCCGACGTCAAGGCGGAGATCGATGACGCGGTGAAGTTCGCCGAGGACTCGCCGGCGGCCGACGAGTACCTCCCCTACGTGATCAAGGAGTAGGAGTAGCCATGCCGGTGATCAGCTATCGCGAGGCGCTCAACCAGGCGATGCGCGAGGAGATGGAGCGCGACCCCGACGTGTTCATCATGGGCGAGGAGGTCGGCCACTACAACGGCGCCTACAAGGTCACCCAGGGCCTGCTCCAGCGGTTCAGCGAGCGGCGGGTCGTCGACGCGCCGATCGCGGAGATGGGGTTTGCCGGGATCGGGGTCGGCGCGGCGATGGTCGGGCTCCGGCCGATCATCGAGTTCATGACCTTCAACTTCTCGCTGGTCGCGATCGACCAGATCATCAACAACGCCGCGAAGATCTACCAGATGAGCGGCGGCCAGTACCACGTGCCGATCGTGTTCCGCGGCCCGGGCGGCCCTGCGGTCCAGGTCGCCTCGCAGCACAGCCAGGCGCTGGAGAGCTTCTACGCCCACGTCCCGGGGCTCAAGGTCGCGATGCCGTCGACCGCGCTCGACGCCAAGGGCCTGCTCAAGACCGCGATCCGCGACGACAACCCGGTGGTGTTCATCGAGGGCGAGACGCTCTACAACACGACCTGGGAGGTGCCCGAGGGCGAGCTCCTGATCCCGCTCGGGCAGGCCGACGTCAAGCGCACCGGCAACGACATCACGCTGATCGCGTGGTCGAAGATGGTGTGGACCTGCCTCGACGCCGCCCGGGCGCTCGCCGACGACGGCATCGACTGCGAGGTCGTCGACATCCGGTCGCTGCGGCCGCTCGACGTCGACACGCTCGCCGGATCCGTGCGCAAGACTGGCCGGTGCGTGATCGTCGAGATCGGCTGGCCGGTCGCGGGGTTCGGCGCCGAGGTCGCCTACCAGATCCAGCGCCAGTGCATGGACTCGCTCGACGCGCCGATCGAGCGGGTGACCAGCGACGACGTGCCGATGCCGTACGCCAAGAACCTGGAGGACGAGGTCCAGCCGCAGGTCAAGGACGTGGTCGCCGCGGTCCGCCGCGCGCTCTATCTCGACTGAGGATCGACTGAATCTCGACGCAGCGTCGTCTCCACCTCGTCTGAACCCCGTCGCACTCTCGACGCATCGGAGTTAGGCCATGGCCCAGATCATCGGTTTGCCCAAGCTGTCGCCCACCATGGAGGAAGGCGTCCTCGTGCGGTGGACCAAGAAGGAAGGCGACAAGGTCTCGCCCGGAGACCTGGTCGCCGAGGTCGAGACCGACAAGGCGAACATGGACTTCAACATCGAGGACGAGGGCGTGCTGCTCAAGTTCCTCGTCAAGGAGGGCGACACCGTCAAGCTCGGCGCGCCGGTCATGATCATCGGCAAGGCGGGCGAGGACATCGCCGCGCTGATCGAGCAGGCGAAGGCCGCCGGTGGCGCTGCGGCTGCGGCGGCGCCGGCTCCCGCCAAGGCCGCGGCCCCGGCGGCGCGGGGTGCCGAGGACTCGGCCAGCGCACCGGCCGCCCAGAAGCCGCCGCGCGAGGCGACCCGGCCGGAGCAGGACCAGACCGGCAAGGCCGCGGTCAAGCCGGCCCCGGCCGCGAAGCCCGCCCCGGCGGCGGCCAAGCCGGCCCCGGCCCCGGCGGCGGCCAAGGCTGCTGCCCCGGCGGCCAGGCCCGCAGCGGCCCCTGCGCCGGCTGCCCCGGCTGCCGCCCCCGCGGGCCGCCTGCTCGCCTCCCCGCTCGCCAAGACCCTCGCGATCGAGCTCGGCATCGACCTGCGCCAGGTCACCGGCACCGGCCCGGGCGGCCGGATCGTCGAGCGCGACGTCCGGGCGGTCGCCGAGGGCGCCGGGCCCAACGGCCACGCGGCCGAGGCCGCGTCCCCAGGCGCGGAGCCGACCGAGACCACGGAGGCCGCCGAGGCCGCCGAGCCGGCCGAGCCCGCCGCCCCGGCCGCCGGCCAGGCGATCGCCGTGCGGCAGGCCCGCCCCGCCGCCGAGGACACCGAGGCCGACTGGACCGACGTCGCCGCGTCGAGCATGCGCAAGCGGATCGCAGCGCGGATGACCGAGGCCAAGCGCGACGTCCCGCACATCTACCTGATGCGCGAGCTCGACGCGGCGCCGCTGCTCGCCTATCGCGAGCGGCTCAACCAGCTGGTCGGCGACAAGGTCAAGATCTCGGTCAACGACCTGGTCATCAAGGCGGTCGCCCTCGCCCTGCGCCGGATGCCGGAGTGCAACGCGTCGTGGCAGGGCGACGCGATCCGCCAGTTCCACCGCGTCCACATCGGCGTCGCGGTCGCGATCCCCGAGGGCCTGGTCACGCCGGTCGTGCGCGACGCCGACGCCAAGGGCATCGGCTCGATCGCCGCCGAGATCAAGGACCTCGCCGACCGCGCTCGCAAGCGCGCGCTCAAGGTCCACGAGATCCAGGGCTCGACGTTCAGCGTATCCAACCTCGGCATGTTCGGGATCGAGCGGTTCACCGCGATCATCAACCCGCCCGAGGCCGGCATCCTCGCGGTCGGGGCCGCGCGCGACGTCGCCGTGGTCGACCAGGGCAAGGTGGTCGCCGGCAAGCGGGTGACCGTTTCGATGTCGTGCGACCACCGCGTGATCGACGGCGCGCTCGGCGCGCGCTGGCTGACCGTGCTCGCCGACCTGATCGAGAAACCCGAGTCGCTCGCGCTGTGACCCGGCGCGCCGCCGAGGAAGCTCATGTCTGACACATACGATGTGGTGGTGATCGGCTCCGGTCCGGGCGGCTATGTCGCCGCGATCCGGTGCGCCCAGCTCGGCCTGAAGGCCGCGTGCGTCGAGCGCGAGAACCTCGGCGGGATCTGCCTGAACTGGGGCTGCATCCCGACCAAGGCCCTGCTGCGGTCGGCCGAGCTGCTCGAGACCATGCACCGCGCCAAGGAGTTCGGGATCATCGCCGGCGAGATCCGCCCCGACTTCCCGGCGATGATCCAGCGCAGCCGCGGGATCGCCGACAAGGTCAGCAAGGGCGTGGGCTTCCTGTTCCGCAAGAACAAGGTCGCGCACCTCGCCGGCACCGCGACGCTGCTGCCGCGCACCGGCGCGTGGAAGCCGCACCGGATCCAGATCGACGCAGCCAGCGGCCCGTCGGTGGTCGAGACCAAGCACGTCATCCTCGCGACCGGCGCGCGGGCCCGCTCGCTGCCCGGCATCGTGCTCGACGGCGAGCGCATCATCGAGTACCGCAAGGCGATGACCCTGCCCGCGCAGCCGCGGTCGATGGTCGTGCTCGGCGCCGGCGCGATCGGCGTCGAGTTCGCGTCGTTCTACCGCGCGCTCGGCGTCGAGGTCACGATCGTCGAGTTCCTGCCGCGGATCGTCCCCAACGAGGACCCCGAGATCTCGAAGGAGCTGGCGCGCGCGTTCGAGCGCCGCGGCATCCAGCTGCTCGCCGGCCACAAGCTGACCTCGGCGAAGAACGCCGGCGATCGCGTCGAGATGACCGTCGAGCCCAGCGCGGGCGGCGAGGCCCGCTCGCTGACCGCCGACATCCTGCTGATCGCGGTCGGCGTCGCCGCCAACACCGAGAACCTCGGCCTTCCGGCCCACGGCGTCGCGCTCGACCGCGGCTTCATCAAGGTCGACGCCGAGAACCGCTGCGGCGAGGGCCTGTGGGCGATCGGCGACGTGATCGGCCGCGGCCTGGCCCACGTCGCGTCCGCCGAGGGCGTGTTCGTCGCCGAGAAGATCGCCGGCGTCCACGCCCCCGAGGTCCGCTACGACGCGATCCCGGCCTGCACCTACTGCCACCCCGAGATCGCCTCGGTCGGCCTCACCGAGGAGAAGGCACGCGCCCAGAACATCCCGATCAAGGTCGGCAAGATGCCGTTCCGCGCGCTCGCCAAGGCAACCGCCGCCGGCGATCCCAACGGCTTCGTCAAGGTCCTGTGGCACGCCGAGACCGGCGCGCTGGTCGGCGCCCACCTGATCGGCCCGGCGGTCACCGACCTGATCGCCGAGTTCACGCTCGCCAAGACCACCGAGGTCAACGCCGAGAGCCTGGCCTACACGATCCACGCCCACCCCACGTTCGCCGAGGCGCTGCGGATCGCCACCGAGGACGCCCTCGGCCACGCCGTCGACCTGTAAGCGCGATTTTGACGAGGCCCGTGACCCTGGTCATTATGCAATCATGTCCACGGTCTCCAAGAACGTGCTGAAGGCGAACATGCTGGAGTATCTCCGGCAGGTCGAGGAGACCGGCGAGGAGCTCATCGTCACCGACGACGGACGACCGGTCGTCAAGGTGGTTCCGATCCGCAAGCGACGGACCGCCGCGGACGTGTTCGGTGACGTCCGCGGTCGCGTCGCGTATCGCGAGGACATCCTGGCGCCGACGACCGACTGGTGACGGCCCGGATGTCCTGATCGAGCCTCGCCGCGACTTGTGCCACGTCGTTCGCGTTCGCTCGCGTTCCGCGGTATGCATGGCTCGATGTCGGACATCGACTCGCGCGTGCACCTGCCGGTCGTCGGACAGCCCGCGGCCGC
>Ga0307476_10002161_pt1 | contig 11738 bp, 7 predicted proteins | sample atmos_gasesECM2C_2_FD_203314 | JGI IMG/M metagenome (GOLD analysis project Ga0307476, IMG submission 203314) | Hardwood forest soil microbial communities from Morgan-Monroe State Forest, Indiana, United States - atmos_gasesECM2C_05 | ecosystem: Environmental > Terrestrial > Soil > Temperate... | reverse complement strand
AGGCTTTGACGACTCCCTTCAGGCTCTGGCGCGCAATCCCGAGGGTCTGCTGCAATTTGGTGCAGCGCTCGCTTTCATAGCGTTGCTGTGGTTCGTGCTCTCCGCCGTCCTGTTGGAGTCCGTGCTGAGCGCGCCCGTCCCGAGTCTGGCGGTCGCGTTGTGGGGCGGCGGCTCGTCGCGGCTGACGATGTTACAGATCCTCGCCTACGTAGGGTGCGGCGCCGTACTGGCGGCAGTCGTGTTTGCGGTGTCAGTCGTGAGCGTGCCTTTGATGATCGACCGGCACGCGAGTGCCGGGGATGCGATCCGCGCCAGCCTGCATGTGACCGTCGTAAATCTGCCGGCAATGCTGTTGTGGGCCGGACTGATCGTGGTGGTCACCGCAATCGGCTTTCTCACGTTCCTGGTCGGCATGGTGATCGTGGCGCCCCTCCTGGGCTACGCCACGTGGCACGCCTATCGGGACGTCGTCGCCTGACCGCTATGCGGTGAACCGCAATTGGACCTCTCCTGGCGCGATGCTAGAATCGCGCGCTTTCGGTGGGGCGGTAGCTCAGCTGGGAGAGCGTCGCGTTCGCAATGCGAAGGTCGAGGGTTCGATCCCCTTCCGCTCCACCACTATCTTGATCCGGCCACCGGACAGACTCTCCAAGGGAGACCTATAGGCATGCTGGCCATGGGCGGGCGAGCTCCGGAATTCACGCTGCCGGATCAGGACGAGCAGAGCGTGTCGCTCAGCACGCTCCTCCGTCACGGCCCGCTGATTCTTTATTTCTACCCAGCCGACTTCACGGCGGGATGTACACGTGAGGCATGCGCCATTCGCGACCTGCATGCCGAGATCGTGCAGTCCGGGATGGATGTCGCCGGCGTCAGCCCGCAAACACCCGCGAGCCACCGGGCATTCCGCGAGAAGCATCATCTTCGCTTTACGCTGCTGTCTGACGTCGACAAATTCGTCATCCGCATGTACGACGTGCAAGGACCATTCGGCCTGGGTGTACGGCGCGCGACCTACCTCATCGATCAGGCGCGCTACATCCGCGCGGCCGTACTTGCCGACTTTCGGATCGCTCAACATGAGGACTTCATCCGCCGCGCCGTGGCGCTGAGCGCCGGAGCCACGCGTCAGCGCAGCGGCTGAGCACTGCGCTCTCAGATGCGAAGACGCACGAGATGCGCGCGACCGAAGCGCGGAACGCTCACCACGTAGAGAAGGTCGGACTCATCTGGCACGGCGGCAGGCGGCGCTGCGCCGGTGAGCTGACGGACCATCTGTGCCAGCGCTGCGCCCGTCCCCACGACCAGCAGGGTGCCGCCCGAATGCTCGCGCAGTGCGCGAGCCGCGACCGTCGCCGCATCATCGCTCGCAAACACCACCGGCGCACGATGCAGCCGTTCGGCGAGCGGCGCTGCAGTCTGCGCCGAGCGCCGGTCGCGCGTCTCATAGATCGCGTCGACCCCACCGCTCACCCCAAACATCTGCGCGAGCCGTGACGCGCGCGCCTCGCCTTCGGGCGCGAGCGGCGGATCGTCGATCGTGCCGGGAGCAGCTTCCACCGGCCGTATGAGGAATATCACCGTAGTCGGTCCACTGCGATAGAACGCCCAGGCCAACGCTGCGACCAGTACGAGGCCGCAGAGGCTCACCCACAAAGGAGCGAGGAAAGGGCGACGATAGCGTGTGATACCAGGCGCTTGCATGGGGCAGCAATCATAGCCCCCGCGCGAGCAGCGCGGGCCTATGCCTAAGTGTGCTGCTGCTGCGCTGCGAGCCCGTGCTGGCGAGGGCGAGCCGAGCCTTTCTCGGGTTCTCTCGAATCCGCTCGCGCCGGCTTCGCGCGCCTCTTCGCACAGCGGTTCTGTTACTCTCCCAGTCTCTGCGGCTTGCGGCAGAAAAAGGCATTTGGGGGGTCAATGCCCACGGGTGGCGGGCACACGACTGTCATTCAGCGGATACTGGAACGCCGCGCCGAGCGGTTGCCGGCCGGGACTACCGAGACTACCGGCACCATTGCCGTGATGTTGCGGGTCATGCCGCCGCCGAAAGCGCTGCTCATCTGTCGGGATCAGAGGGTGCGCGAGCAGATCGAGCGGCGAATTACCGCCGACATGCTCGATGTGCAGGTGGCTGAGCACGAGCAGGAGGCGCTCCGGATCATCGCGACGGAATTTCGCCCCGTCATCGTGACCGACAGCCTCGAGACCGTGCGCAAGCTGCGGGAGCAGGGCGCCGAGCGTCCACCCTTCATCGTGTATATCGCCGAGCGCGACGACGCAAAGGAGCGCGAGTCGGGACTGGCGGCCGGAGCTGATGAATGTGTCGGTCGGCGAACCTCCGAGCTCGAGCTCGACTCCCGATTTGCGGTGGCGCGCCGGGTTGCCGAGCTGGAGAGCGTCGTACGAATCACGCTGGCCGAGAATCGCAAGCTCTCGGCCACAGACGATCTGACGCGCGTGGCCAGCCGGCGATTCTTTGGCAAGCATTTTCCGCGTGAAATCGACCGCGCCGCGCGCTATGGCCGGCCCCTGTCGTTGATTCTGTGCGACATCGACTTCTTCAAGCAGATCAACGATACGCTCGGTCACACCGGCGGCGATGAGATCCTTCGACAGCTCGGGCCGCGGCTGCAGCAGAATCTTCGGCGCGGCGTCGACTGGATTGCGCGCATCGGGGGCGAGGAGTTCGCGATAATCCTCCCAGAAACTCGGTACGAAGCCGCCCTCGATACCGCACGCAAGCTGCGCCGCTGCCTAGCGCATGAACCCTTCAAGGTCGATTCAGGGAAGAAAAGCATCGCCGTCACTGCGAGCTTCGGGCTATGCGGGCTGGATCGCGTGCCCGCCGGTGAACGCGGCCTCGCCGACAGGATTCTGAAGATTGCCGACGCAGCGCTGTATCGCAGCAAACATTCCGGTCGTAACCGGCTCACTGCCACGATGTACGGTGGCGCGAGCGGTGGCGGCGGTAGTGAAGGCGGCGGCGGGAGCGCTCCGGAGCGCGGCAGCCGGGGTGGCAGCCCGTCAGGCAGCGGCAGCCGTAGAGGCGGCGGCCGGGGCACTAGCTAGTCCCTTACCTCGGCACTCCTCCAGAAGCAGTTGGAATGATGGCCGTAACGGCCTGATTTCTGTAGGACATCCTCCATATCCTCGCCGCCCCGCTGGTGGGTGTCTGGAAAGGCACCTCGCCTTGTGTGAGACTGGATTTCGTTCTCAGCCAAACCCCGATGAAGAAGACACACGAGCAATTGACGCCGCAGGGCCTTTGGAAAAGTGCGCGCCCCAGCCGAAGTTCGCCTACGGAGTACGTGTGCCTTCCAGGGAAGCGCCCGCGCGGACGCCTAAGGGCAGCCGGATAAGAAGAACCATGGGGATCGCTTGATGCAGGAGCCACCGACTCAGTACGGTCGAGAGCATATCTCGCAGCCCGGAAGCACTGCGCGGCGAAGGGTTGCGTCGCCGTCGAGCTCACGCATGTTCGCGAGCTACCTGACTGACGTCGAGCGCCTGCTCGATGAGCACCGTTCGGACGTTGCGCTGCGCGAGGCCCTCGATCTGCCACGCCTCGCCGTGGCGCTGGGCGACCCGCGGCTGCGCGCCTCGGCCGAGCAGGTGACACGATGGTGCGGAGAATGGATAAGACCGCCCGGCGCTGAGCAGGATGCCCAGGGATTCGATTATGAGCGCCTTGCACGCGATGTTGCCGAACGCGCTTCGGAGCTGGCCGGCGCCGAGCCCGTCCCGATGCGCGCATTGCGACGGCTGCAACTGCGCCGGCACGTGCGGATGCCCCCGCGAGGCTTCGTCGCAGAGAACCGGATTTATCTGACCGCGGGCGAGGCGGAAACCGCCGAGACATGCGCTGCGGTGCTCGAGGCTGCGGCCCGCTGGTATGCGCGCAGCGCCTGCCACGATCCGGTAGTGCAGAACAATCTGTCGCGTCTCGCCGTGTTGCGTTAGCGCGCCGGCTGCAAACAGCCCGCCTCTCCCAGTTCTCGTCCATGCCGACCCGTGCTCATGGCAGTCGCGCCGCCTGTCGTCGGCCTGAATGTTCATTCAATTGCAGGCGCGTTCGTAATCCGCCGGCAGTGCCGATCACAGCGTATTGTTATTGCTGGAGTTTAGATGAAACAGCCGAGCTTCTTGCGTCTCTTATGTTCATAGGGGAATATAGCGAAGTCAGGGAGATTACGAACATTGAGTGCGCATTCAATGCCTCACTCAAACGGGGTGCATTTCAATCCAGGCGCTGAGCGCGGTGTGCGTCCGCCGCTACGGGTCGGCGTGATCCTGGCCCATCACTTCACGCTCTCGGCGTTCGCGGTGTTTGTCGATCATCTGCGCCTTGCGGCCGATGAGGGTGACCGCAGCCGTCCGCTGCACGTTCAATGGTCCATCATGGCCAGCAGACCGGAGTCGGTGCCTGCGAGCTGTGGTGTGCTCCTCGAGCCCACCAGTCCGTTGCTTCCGCCCGAGACTCTCGACTACATCGTCGTAATAGGGGGCATCCTCCATGCGGGACCGCAGATCGACGAGCCGACCGCGCGCTACCTGCGTGAGGTGGGTGCCACGAATGTGCCGCTCATCGGAATCTGCACTGGCAGCTTCGTTCTCTGTCGCGCGGGGCTGATGAAGGGCCGGCGCTCGTGCGTCAGCTGGTATCACTACCAGGATTTCCTCGAGCAATTCCCGGGCTGCGGTGTCATCGCCGACCGGCTGTTTCTGGTCGATGGTCTGCGCATCACCTGCGCCGGCGGCGCAGGCGCGGCGGCGCTTGCTACTTATCTGATCGAGCAGCACCTCGGTCGCGCGGCAGCTCAGAAAGCGAGCCAGGTACTGCTCTTCGATCGCCCGCGATCCGGGAGCGACGCGCAGCCACACCCCCCGATGTCGGAGAGCGTTGGTGAGCCGCGGGTGCGGCGCGCGCTACTCCTGATGGAGCAGAACCTTGCCCGGCCGATCGCGGTCGCCGACATTGCAGGCGAATTGGGCTTGTCGGCGCGCCAGCTCGAGCGGCTCTGTCGTCAGCATCTGGGAATGGCACCCGCCTCGCTTTACCGGCAACTGCGGATGCGCTACGCGAACTGGCTGATCGAGAACACCGACCGCTCGGTGACCGACATTGCCAACGAGGCAGGCTTCGCCGACTGCGCGCACTTCTCGCGCCAGTTCAAGGACGCGTATGGCCTTTCGCCTTCGACGCGGCGCCTGCAGCCCCAACGCGCGCTCGGCGGCGAAGCGGCCCGCGCGCGAGTTTTCGAGTAACTACTGTGCCCCGGTCCCACTGGGACCGGCTGACGCACCCAAATAATCGCAGAGCCTCGGTCGGTCCGTTGAGCTGCGAATTCGATCGGGGAGGCAAGCGATGAATTCGAGGATCTCATATGCAGTGGCAGTCATCCTCGGTGGCAGCTCCTGCGGAGCGTACGCCCAGACGGTCACTACTGCGGGCGAAGCAAGCAGTCAGGCGAGTACCGAGGCGATCGCCGAAATCACCGTCACGGCGCAGCGACGCACTGAGAATATCCAGGACGTGCCTATCTCGATGCAGGCGCTCACCGCAGCGACGCTGCAGCAACTCAACATCGAAACCTTCGACGACTACCTGCGCTACCTGCCGAACGTGACCTCGGCGAGCAACGGTCCCGGGCAGAACGAGGTGTTCATGCGCGGCCTTAGCGCGGGCTCTCAGGCCAGCCAAGGAAGCGGCTCGACCGGCGTGTGGCCGAATGTCGCTATATACCTCGACAACCAGTCCGGCCAGCTGCCTGGTCGCAACCTCGACATCTACGCCGCCGACTTGAATCGCATCGAGGTCCTGGAGGGCCCGCAGGGAACGCTCTTCGGTGCCGGCGCCGAGGCCGGCACTATCCGCTACATCACTAACGAGCCTAAGCTCGATGTGACGGAGGCTAACGTCAAGGCCGGCTACGGCACCACCGCTCACGGCGATCCGAATAACGATCTGACGGCGGTGTTGAACCTCCCGTTGATCAGCGACACCCTGGCGGTGCGCGCGGTGATCTACGACGACCACCGCGGAGGTTACATCGACAACGTTCCGGCGACCTTCACGCGCAAAAACACCGACGTCGGCATCCACTACGCCGACTTTGCGACCGGTTGCTCGACCGGGTCGCCGGTCGCCGGCCTATGCCCCGGCGGCAACGCGAACGCCACGGCTTTCGGCGTGCCGCCGGGCAGCCCGTCCCTCAATAACGCCAACGTGATCGGCAACGCCATCAATCCGGTGACCTACCAGGGCATCCGCGCGGAGGCGTTGTACAGGATCAACGATAACTGGGATGTGCTGCTCTCGCAGTCCTACCAGGACATGAACTCGCAGGGAGTGTTCTACCAGCAGCCCAATGCCTCCGACGGCGCGGCACTGCAGCCGCTCGAGGTCACGCTGTTCAATCCCGCCTACGACAAGGACAAGTTCGAGAGCACCGCCTGGACGGTGAACGGCAAGTTCGGCCCCCTCAAGGCCGTCTATACGGGCGGCTACCTGGTGCGCAACGTCGATCAGGTCGGCGACTACACCAATTACGCGCGAGGCGTATTTGCAGATTACTACCAGTGCTACGGTCCGCCAGGAGCGGGAACGTTCGTGAACGATCCGTCGTTGAAGTCCACGTGCTTCTCGCCGAGTGCCACCTGGCGCGAGACCGAGCGCAATGTGCACCAGCAGCACGAATTTCGCCTGAGCACGCCCGACGACTGGCGGGTGCGGGCGATCGGCGGCGCGTACTGGGAGGACAACGAGCTGTACGACCAGACCGCGTGGCTGTACAAGACGATGCCCCCGTGCACCACGAACGCGACGCCCGGCACGCCGGGCAATGGCAATACCGGCTGCGAGTCGAACGTCGGAACCTTCCCCGGCACGACCGTGGTGAATCCCGGGGTGCAGAGCGACAACACGTCCTTCTATCAGGATCAGCTACGCACAACCAAACAAACGGCGTTCTTCGCCTCCGTCGATTTCGACCTTCTGCCCAAGGTCTTAACGCTCACCGCCGGCACGCGTCACTTCCTCTTCGAGAACTCGATGGCTGGCAGCGTGCTCTCGACTTTCAGCTGTTTCGAGGGGGGCGTGCCGCCGACCGGCTGCCACGTCGGTCCCGGTGGCCCGAGCTACAACCTCAACGCGGAAAATCTCCGCGATAGTGAGTCCGGCTGGAAGAGCCGCGCAAATCTCACCTGGCACGTCACACCGGACGCAATGCTGTATTACACGTTCTCGCAGGGGTTCCGTCCGGGCGGCTTCAACCAGAACGGTGGCTTCTTCGCTTACGCCCCGGGGTCGGATGGGGTGCCGCAATACGCGGTTCCCCGGTCCTACTCATCCGACAAGCTGACCAACAATGAGATCGGCTGGAAGACCGAATGGCTCGACCACCGGCTGCAGTGGAACGGAGCGGCGTACCGCGAGGAGTGGGACAACGCCCAGGTCGCTTTCTTCGACCCCGGCGTGACCGGGAATATCTTCTTTGACACCAACGGCCAGAACTTCCTCATCAAGGGCCTCGAGACCTCGCTCGTGGCCCGCGTGGTGACCGGACTCACCGTGCAGGGAGCGGCATCCTGGAACCAGAGCCGGCAGACCAATTCCCCGGCGCTGATCGACGAGAACCCTGCCAGCAACAATTTCGGCAAGCCGATCACGCAGGTCTGCAATACCAGCGGCACCGGTTGTGCGCCCATCGTAAATCCCTACGGCCCGATCGGTGCACCGAGCGCCAATGCCCCACCGCTGCAGTTCAGTGCGCGTATCCGCTATGACTGGAACATGAGCGGCGGCTATGCGCCCTATGTCCAGGTCGGCGCCACTCACAGCGGCCACTCCTTCACGCAGGCCGGGGCCAATCCCACCTTCGGGCCGGGCGAGACCGTGACCAACTCAAGGGGGCGCTTTGAGAATCCCGCCTATACGGTATACGACGCATCGATCGGCGTTGCCAAGGATAAGTGGTGGTTCAACGTGTACGGCGAGAACCTGGGCAATTCGAACGCCAGTGTGTTCGTCAGCACCGATGAGTTCATCGTCCAGCAGACACCGCTGCGGCCGAGGGTGTTGGGCGCCGCGATCGGTTACAGTTTCTAGCCGCCGCAGCAGCGTAACGAGCGGGCGGGCGCAGGTTATCATGCGGGCATGCCCTCGGCGGTGGAACTCGAGGTCCGGCGCACACGCGAGCTGCTGAAGGAACGGCGTTTCGCGCAAGCTCTGCGCGGAACCGAGGCGTTGCTGGCCACGGTGCCGGAGAATCGTGACGTGCTGTATCTGCGCGCGGTCGCGCAGCGCCAGCTCGGCGAAACCTCCGGCGCGCTCGCCACGCTCGCCACCCTCGAGCAGTGGCACCCCCGCTTCAGCGGGCTCTACCAGGAGCGCGGTCACTGCTATATCGCGCTGCGGCAGGCGCCCGAGGCGATCCAGTCATTCCTGCACGCCGTGAACATCAATCCGGCGTTACCGGCGAGCTGGCGCATGCTCGAGGGCCTGTACCGCATGAGCGGACGGCCGGACGATGCGGCGACGGCGGCCGCGCACGTCGCCACGCTCGCAAAACTTCCCGCCGAGGTCCTCGCGGCGACCGCCCTCTTCTGCGACGGTGAGCTGGCGGCGGCCGAGGAGCTGATCCGGACGTTTCTGATCAGGCACGGCCATCACATCGAGGCGATGCGGTTGCTGGCCCGAATCGGTATCCAGCGCGAGGTGCTCGATGACGCGCAACTGTTGCTCGAGGCGGTACTCGATCTCGCGCCTGAATACCACGCCGCCCGTTACGACTATGTACAAGTGCTCATCGAGCGGCACCTCTACGCCCAGGCACAGGAGCAGATCGAGAAACTTCTGGCCGCAGATCCCGACAACCGCAACTATCGCATGGTGCAGGCGCTCGCCTGCGTGGGCCTTGGTCAGCACGACCGTGCCGCCGAGCTCTACCGGACGCTGCTCCCCGGCGCTGCGCAACCTGCCGAGTTGCATCTCTCCATCGCTCATTCCCTCAAGACGCTCGGCCGCCAAGCGGATGCCATCGCCGAGTACCAGGCGGCGGCGACGGCAAGAAAGGGTTACGGCGATGCCTGGTGGAGCCTCGCAAACCTCAAGACCTACCGCTTCGGTGCCGAGGAGCTCGAGCGGATGCGCGCCGCGGCAGCCGCCCCCTCCATCGATATGGTCGATCGCTATCACCTGTGCTTCGCGCTCGGAAAGGCGCTCGAGGATGCGCAGCAGTACGAAGCCTCCTTCGGCTTCTACGTCCGCGGCAACGCGCTGAAGCGCACCACGAACCGCTACCGCGCGGAGAGCCTGGAGCTCAACACGCGGTTGCAAATCGAGATCTGCAACAGCGAACTGTTTGCCCGCCACGCGCACTCCGGCGTGCCCGCTATCGACCCCATCTTCATCGTCGGCCTGCCGCGCTCGGGCTCGACGCTGATTGAGCAGATCCTGGCCTCGCACTCGGCGGTCGAGGGGACGCACGAGCTGGCCGACGTGCCGCGAATCGTGGCGGATCTGCGCGGCCGCGAAACGGACGCCGACATTCCGCGTTACCCGGCGGTGCTCGCGAGTATGAGTGCCGCGGATTTCCGGCGGCTCGGCGAGAAATACCTGGCCGACACCCGCATCTACCGCAGCGACAAGCCGCGCTTCATCGACAAGATGCCGAACAACTTCCGGCACATCGGCTTGATCCACCTCATGTTGCCGAACGCGAAGATCATCGACGCGCGCCGCGAGCCGATGGCCTGTTGCTTCAGCAACTTCAAGCAGCTGTTCGCCAAGGGCCAGGACTTCACCTACAGCCTCGAGGACATCGCCCGCTACTACCGCACCTACCTCGAGCTGATGCAGCACTGGGATCAGGTACTGCCGGGAAAGGTTTTGCGGCTGCACCATGAGGACCTGGTGAACGACCTCGAAAGCAACCTCCGACGGTTGCTTGCCTGGTGCGAGCTTCCTTTCGAGCCGGGGTGCCTTGAGTTCCACCGCACCGAGAGGAGCGTGCGCACTGCAAGCTCCGAACAGGTTCGCCTGCCTATTTATCGCGAGGGGCTCGACCAGTGGCGACACTACGAGCCCTGGCTTGAGCCGCTGCGCGAGGCGCTCGGCGATGCGCTTTTGCGCTATCGCGCGTAGCACTGCCACCGCGCCTGCCGCTCGCCACCGCCGCTAGCGTTGCGCTTTCTCCCAATCGGGAGCCACGTAATAGGGCAGCTCCGCGCGCGGCAGCGGGCTCTTGCCGCGGATATAGTCCGCAGCCTTCTCTGCCAGCATGATCGTCGGGGCGTTGAGGTTGCCGGTGGTGATCGAGGGCATGATCGAGGAGTCCACCACCCTCAGCGCCTCCACGCCGATGACACGCGCCTCGGGATCGACCACTGCCTGCGGATCGGAAATTGCGCCCATCCGGCAGCTGCACGAGGGGTGATACGCGCTCTCGACCTTGTCGCGTACGAAGGTGTCGATCTGCGCGTCCGTCACGACGCCGGCGCCCGGTTGGATCTCGCGGCCACGATAACGGTCGAAAGCACCTTGCGCGAAGATCTCGCGCGTGAGCCGCACGCAGGCGCGCATTTCCTCCCAGTCCTCCGATCGCGACATGTAGTTGAAGCGAATGCTCGGTTTGTCGCGCGCCTCGGCGGATCGCAGTCGCACCGAGCCGGCGCTGCTCGATCGCATCGGCCCGACGTGCGCCTGGAATCCGTGCTCGCGCGCGAGCGCCGAGCCATCGTAATTGATCGCGAGCGGCAGGAAGTGAAACTGGATGTTGGGGTAGCGTATCCCGGCGCGGCTGCGGATGAAGCCGCCGGTCTCGAAGTGATTGCTCGCACCGATCCCCCGCTTGGTGAGAATCCAGCGCACGCCGATCAGCGCACGGCGCAGCGGCGAGAGCTCGGAATAAAGAGTCACGGGCTCGCGAGAGGCAACCTGAAAGTAGAACTCGAGATGGTCCTGGAGATTCTCGCCCACACCGGCAAGGTCTCGCACTCGCTCGATGCCGAGCGCGGCGAGCTCCTGCGCCGGGCCGACGCCCGAGAGCTTGAGCAGCTGCGGGCTGTTGATGGACCCTGCGCTCACGATCACCTCGTTGCGGGTGCGCACTTCATGCTGCATCCCACCACGCAGGTAGCGCAGCCCGACCGCCCTGCGTCCCTCGAACAGGATGCGCGTCGCCAGGGTGTCGGTGAGTACGGTGAGATTACGCCGGCGCATGGCCGGACGCAGGTAGGCATTCGCCGCGCTGCATCGCCGCCCGGCGCCGACGGTCATATCCATGTAGCCGACGCCTTCCTGCCGGAAGCCATTCATGTCGCTGGTGAGCGCATAGCCGGCTTGCTGACCGGCCTCGAGCCACACCGCGTGCAGTGGATTGGTGAGTAGTCCGCGGCGGGTCGCAAGCGGCCCCTGCGCACCGCGATAATCGTCACCGCCTTCGGCGCGGCCCTCGGCGCGCTTGAAATACGGCAGCACGTCGGGATAACCCCACCCTGCGGCCCCCTGCTGCTCCCAGCGCTCGAAGTCGAGAGGATTGCCGCGCACGTACACCAGGCCGTTGATCGAGGATGACCCGCCCAGCACCTTGCCGCGCGGTGTATGGAGCCTCCGGTTGTTGAGATGCGGCTCGGGCTCGCTGTAGTAGCGCCAGTCATAGCGCTCCATGTTCATCGGAATGTTGAGTGCCGTCGGCATCTGGATCCAGAGCGAGCGGTCTGAGCCGCCGTATTCGAGC
>Ga0307476_10002160_pt1 | contig 11739 bp, 6 predicted proteins | sample atmos_gasesECM2C_2_FD_203314 | JGI IMG/M metagenome (GOLD analysis project Ga0307476, IMG submission 203314) | Hardwood forest soil microbial communities from Morgan-Monroe State Forest, Indiana, United States - atmos_gasesECM2C_05 | ecosystem: Environmental > Terrestrial > Soil > Temperate... | reverse complement strand
AAGGTGATGCCGTTGCACGTGCCCGGTAGTAAGCTGGGACCTATGATTGGCAGCGTGTTGATGTAAGGGTTTGTATCACCGCGGATGATGTTCCATAGTATCTGCTGATCCTGCGCGATGGTAGGACAGCCAGCGATAGGCTCGTTAAGCCCCTCCGCTTGCCAGCATGTGTATTGGCTGCAATCGTATTCGATCTGCTGCTGTTTCTGTGTCTGATCGCAGGTCGTAGCATAGAAGCATTGAGGCACCACCACATCCAGCTTCAAGCCCGCGTCGGACATCTTCTTTTTCCGCGCGAAGTCCGCCGCTATATGGGTTCCCCCATCTCCGCTTGGCGCATTGCCGCCTACACGTACGTACCGGATGTGGCTGTCCAATAGTTCCTTGAACAGAACATTGTCCCAGAGGTCTCCATAACTATCTTGGCAGTACGTCCCTCCCGGATTGTTAGCTATTTCTCCAGGGCAGGGTTGGAAAATATCTGTATGGAAGTTGATGCCAACGAAATCCGCCACCCTATCGGCCGGTAGCGGAGTGACCTGGGCGAATGTGGCGGTCGATGTCAGCAGGAGAGCAGCGAGCGTCTTCATGATCACCTCATTTGCGGGGTTTGATAGGCTTCAAGGACTTGTCCTTGCCGAACGACTTCTTCCCATCTTCGTAATCTTGCCGTTCAACCTTGACGACCTCGGGGGCTATCTGTGTGCCCGGCTCGACGGAGTGTGACACGCCGCGGAACGGATCAGGTTCACCCTTGATAAAGTTGCGAGTGGTGCTGCCAACAAGACCGCCTTTGGCGTAGCTGGCGGCTTTAACGTTGCCGCCTTTGGCGTATCCGTAGTTTAAGGTCGGGCGTTGGATTTCGCTATTGCCGCCCGGCTTTTCCATTGTCATTTGGGGTACTCCCTCGGTCCTTGTTTGCGATAGTCTATCGGTGGCGGATAACTGGATGATATGCCGTACGTAGGTAACCGGCCCACCTCTCCGCCGGCATCGTAACTGTGCGACTTGGTTATGCCAGCTTTATCGTCGGCAGCGGCGAAGTCTCGCCCTACCGACTGAGGTACACCTGCCTTCTTGGCGAAGGTAGGTGAGTGCTTCACCGCTTCCATGAACCGGTGCTGTTTAGCGCTAACGCTTGGCATCACCAATCCCTAGGACAGACAGTGACCCGTTCACCGTGGCGCCAATAAACATAGCACCTGGGGATGTAGTCTTCGTCGTCATGCTTTCCACCCCACCACTGCCTGTGCCGGTAGTAGTCGCGGTCGCGATCATACTCATGACCAAATACAGGCGGCCCTACATGCACACCAAATTTGGCAGTGGCAGGAACAACAAAGGCCGCCATTGCGGCCACAACCAGAAGAAACTTTCTCATACTGTCCCTCCTTTGAGCGCGCACTATCGGGTCATATAGTTAAGAAACTCTTCCGCCGGCCCACGCCCACCCTTCTTCTGTCGAGCGATGGCCGCTTCAAGGTTCTTACGGGCTTCTCCTCGCTCGAATTTCGCCGCCTTCTCAGACGGGTTCTTGATGTCGAGAAGCTGGTCTCTTAGCGTCTGCGGTATGCTTCTACCCGGCGACATGGCTTGGGAGAGCGTGCCGTACGGCGCAACGAGCCCGCGCGCGGCGTGTTCACCCTGCTGTACTGCCACCCTGCCAGCCGCCGCCAGCTTGCCACCTAGCGTCGGGTTCTGCGCCATCTCCTGCACGTCGCCCGGCTCCCTGATGGTTCTCCCCGCGAAGTCTCGGTTGTTGTAAGCCTCCATGCCGGTGGCTAATAGAGGGCTCAGCGTCATGCTAGACCGTAGCGTGGTGCCGATGTCTTCGGTGCCGGAGAGCGCCTTGGCAACGTGGGCAGGGATAGCAAGAGGTCCGCGACGCGTAGCACTGGCGTCCTGATTACCCGTGACATACCGCGCCGCCCTATCTAGGGCCGGGTATACAGCTATCGCTAGGGCACCAAGTGCCATAAGCTTTCCGAAGCTCTCTAACTTCTCCTCGGGGGTACCCTGCGCGATGTCCTTGATGTTGTGTGCATACGAGTTGAACACTGCATAGTGATACCGGCCAAAGCTTAGCAATGTGGGGTCCTGCACGATCTGCGAAAACAGGCGTGCGCCCTTGCCACTACCCATGATAGTAGTGGGGATACGGTAGTTAGGGAAATGTTGCTCGGTCTTTACTATGGCGTCTCGGATAGAGTTGGTTTCGGCTTTGCGCTCCAGATACGCTTGGGTATACATAACATCGTTTGCTGCCCACATGATCTTGGAGGAGTTGCGGTACATAGCGCGAGCAAGGTCTGGGGTACTTACACCTAGCACTTTGGCGATGGGGTCCCATTTAGATGGGTTGCTCTGCACGGCGACCTGCAACCGTGAGCCCATTTCGTGGAGGAAGTTATTGGTCAACACGCTGCCGTATATGGTGCTCCCCCTGTTCAGACGTATCTCGCTCTGAATACCATCCTGCTTGATGACGCTTTCAAGCGCCTGCATGCTGGTAGAGGCTAACCTGCCCCAGCTTTCGGGGTTGATCCAACGGAAACCACGCTGGGAAAACCAGTGGGTGAACACGTTCATGATATGAGGAATGGGGTTCCAGAAAATAGTTTTGGTAACTGCCCTCGCGAGGTCTTGTATCATATTCGGGGTAAAGCCGGGCCGAGAGAAGTCATCAAAGACGTACCGCAATTGGTTGGCCATGTACCATCCCTTCATTTGGGGGAACTGGCTTTCTTGCCAATCGTTCTTTTTGGCTATCTCGGGCTGCTGGGTAGCATATTGTAGAAACTCTGGGCGCTGTTTAAGGCTCTCTAGGTACTGCGTATTACGCAACACATCCATCAAGTACGTGTTAGTCTCGACCGCGCTAAGTGCGGCGTTGTGATAATATTCGGCCTTTGCATTGTTTGCGAAGCGTGCGTGAGCCTCAATCTCGGGGGTAAGTACCTTCACTACCTTCTGCTGCACGCCCGCGTGATCCTTGAAGGTAGTTCCGACCTTGGGTTCCCAATCGGCGCTAGTACGGTTTGTAGCGGTGCCGTTGTGCCATTCGGAGTACCCCACGGTCTCGGGGTTATTGCTTACAACTGTACGGTTGCCCTTCGCGTCCTCAAGCGCGTAGAACGTACGGGCTTTGAGCATGCTGGCAGTGCGGCTCAAACCGTGAATAGGTTGCACCCCTTGAATGGGGTCTCCGCCGTAGTCGGGGTGCAGGCCCTTCGCGATACGGTAGATGTGGTTCTCCACCTTCTCGCCAAAGTCTTTGTTCAAATTTTTTATCATACCAAATATCTGATCGTTCATATCAAATATGGGTTTCAGATACTTGTTGTAGTTACTCTGATCCTTGGCGCTGAGGGTATTGATCGTGCCGTTCTCTCTGGCAAAGTATATGCGCTCCTGCGCCTTCTGATCCTCTTTGAAGTCTTTATTCCATACGCGGTCCATGGTTCTTAGCCAATGGACACGGGTTTCTACGTTCGCTTGCTTTATCCCAAATAGCCCTTCGTCCAGGGAACGCGCCTCTTCCTGGCGCGCACTGGTCGCTTCTCTAGAAATATAGCTTTTAGCCCGCGCCGCATTGCGTTTACCGAATATCCCTTTCACCATTTTTACCAAGCCGGTAATATTTATAGAGCCGTCTTCATCGTTAAAGAAGCGGCGAACAGCGTCGTCCACCTGTTCCTTTGTATCTGTCAGTGTGGGACGATCCTCGTCTATGCCTAAATGATCGGCAAAATCTTGTGTGGTCTCTTCGGGGCTTTGCTCGTTGATTACCTCGGTATGGGTCTCCTGGTCTTTAAGCAGTTGCTTGTCTTCCTCGGAGAGCTTACCAGAGAACTCCTTCCATGCCGACCCTAGAGCGGCAGGTTTATTCTCCGTATCGGCTGTGTCGGGTGTACGCTTACGCGCTATCTCCGCTTCTATGTTCTGCTTGAACTCGGGGGCACCGGCCCGATATAGCTTCTCGTTAGCCTCGAACTCCTGCACGCGTCGTGGCGATGCAGTCTTCATGTTGGCAAGGCGGCGGGCTGCCGCTATGAACCGCTGATCGTCGGATGCCGGCGTCTTGTATTGAGTGAGGTGACGTGTGTTCTTCTTCTGTCGCCAATCGGCAGGGCGCTTGCGCAGCCCTTCGTTATTGTCCAGCACGCGTTTGACCATGGCCTTGTATGCCGCGTCATACTGCTGCACGATGCGCTGGGCGCGCTGGTGGGTTTCCGCATATTCGCCCGGCTTAGTGCTCACCGTGTCACGGGTCGGCGCGTTATCTTGTGAAACCTGCTTTGCGAGCCGGAGAGCTTCGCCCTTTATCTCGGTATCGGTTTTGTCGCCGCCCTGTTTACCCTCAGTCCCTTCGATGACAGGCCGCGAGGCTTTTACCTTATCCGCCTTCTCCACATTCCGGGTCTTGAGAAAATCATTAACTGCCCTCAAGTTTTTAGGGGTTGGGTTCTCCCTTATGTTCCGTATCATCGGCCCGTATTTCTTCGGGTCCGCTAGATAGTGCTCCGCGATAGCGGTATTATCTAACCCTTTCTCTACCAGCCAGCGCAGGTTGTCAGTGTGCACCGCTTGGGCGATGCCGTTGTCCTTGAAGTCCTCATCGTTGGGCACTTCATACAGATCGCTCTTGGACGGCTCACGCCGCTCAAGGTCCGGGAAGGGTTGCTCTTCTGCCGTGGCTTCGGTGGGCTCCAGAACGCGCCGGCCCTTAAACGTCTTCTCGGGGGTTACCGGCTCGGTAACTTTATCGCGCGCATCGCGCATACGGCGAACTTGATCGCCATCGCGCCATCCTTCCATATACGTGTCATGCGTTGGTATATGCGCCTCAGGCACACGATCATCGCGCCCCTGTAACCCATCTTCGAAGCCATTGCGTTCCCAGCCAATACGCGGCTTGTTTTCCAATTCCCCTAATAACCGTTGCTCACTTGGGACCTCCGCTTCGGGGCGAACTCGCCGCGCCCCTGCCGATTGGAAATTTATACGTTCTCCCGTATTAGCCGGGTTTATACGCTCTCGTGGTGCCTTCCACCAGACCGAGGAGGGCGTTGATGTAAGCGGGTTTATACGCTCTCCCGTATCGGTTATCTCGGGGGCCTTCATTATGGCGGATAGGACATCCTGCCCGACGCCACCTTTGGCGGGGTCCACCACTTCGGCTTGCATCGGGCCGGGCGTGGTAGGCGTGCTAACGTCGTCCTTGAAGCCGTCCCTGTCGCTCCTGTCTGCGGTGTACCCCGGTATCGGGGTCTCATCCCTGGCAGCTTCTACCGCCGGGTCATAGGCAACCTTGGCGTCCTTCGGCATGGGGCGCTCGGCCGCTATGGACATGGTGGGCGAGGTCGCCGGTATCTCTGGCGATGCCGCCTTCTTGTCCGCTTCGATAATCTCTGGTGTCTTCAGCGCCTCGGGGCTTACCGCAGCGGTAAGGGGCGGCGTCTCCGCCTGCTGGCCCTGCTGACCATACTGTTTCAGTTCCTCGGCCTGTAGATCAAGTGGATTAGTGACAGCTTGATCTGCCGCCCCCTCTTCCGCCTTCGTGCCGGGCGGCGGAGCCTCTTTCATGTCGGGGCGGCCCGCTTGGCCAGCCTCCGCCTTAGCCCACGGCATCCGTACGTTGACGCTCTCACCCGCCTTGATCAGGCTTTCGCCAAGTTTGGTGGGCTTGGTCATGAGCGCCCCGGCAGCGGTCGCCATGGCTATCTTGGTGGGGTCGAAGCCCTCGTCACTCGTGGCTTCCTGCGCTGCTTCCTGGCCTCCAAACACCGCCGCGGGCAGCAGCCGTTCGGCGGAACGGGCCACGGCGCCGGGTTGGAAGGCGGCAAGCCCCGGAGCCAAGCCGCCCGCGAAGCTAGCGTAGGGATGCTCCTGTTCCTGCTGCGCCTGCCGCTGCCGGTCCACAAGCCCCAGCTTATCCAGGACGTAATCTTGCACTCTGCTAACCGCCTCGGAGCCTAGCATGGCGCCTGCGAGGCCGCCACCCAATGTAGCTATGGGCTCGGTTATAGGCGCCAGCGGGCCTCCTAGAGCGCCTAGAGCGGCACCAGCACCAGCACCTACGATGGCGCCTGGGACAGCGCCAGCGGTCGGCAGCGCCCCTAGCGCGGCGTGCTCAACGAAGGCTTCGGTTGCACTGGTGTCAGGACCGTGCTGCTCCTGGTAGGACTGCTCCAGGTCTAAGGGCTGTTGTTCCTGGTCCCCGCCGTATTGCTGCTGGTACGTGGCTTCGAGGTCCAACGGTGTATCGGTGACAGGGCCGCCAGCCGCATACCCTCTTACCGTTCCACCTCCGCAATAGTGCACCCCTTGCTGTTCAAGGTCGTCCTTCTCCTTAGTTGGGTATTCCTTGATGTAGAGATTATGCGGAGGGTTAGGATGTGGAACCTTCTCAAGGTGCTCCGCGATCCGGCGCATTACCTCCTGGTAGCCGTTCCAGTCGAAGCCGTCTGCCGTCAGCGCTGCCCGCTCGGCACGCAAGGCCAAGCGATGCGCGGGCTGGTACTTCATGCCTTTACGCATGTGGCCGTATTCAACTATCTCGTGAACGGCGAGATATTTGTCAGGTGAAAAGGTTTTACCTTTTACAGTAATTGTTTTAGGTACACGCAGGTCAATGTTAACAGGATAGCCAGAAGGGGTGGTGCTAGCTCCAGCCAACCATGGGACATTGTTGCTCCGATTGATCCGGCTTACCGGCGCGGGGGCTTTGTTGGGGAGGACCTTGCCACCTTTGGCGAACGAACGGAATGCCCCGGCGCTACGAACGGCATCGCCGGCTGGACTTTCACTCAGCGCTACTAGTCTCGATTGGTCGGTCATTGCGCAGGGTTACCCGCTCCATCCACCATTTGTTGGGTGTTGACATCCATGAACCTGCCGGGTCCCATCCTAATGAACTGTCTATTGCCAGCAGTTATAATCTTGGCGCCGGCCGGCACCTGCGCGGCACCGACTTGTGGAGGTGCAGCACCTTGGACTTGTGGAGCTTGTGCCCCTTGCACCTTCGGCGCTGTTGCCGCCGCGGCACCGCCACCCTGTAGCATAGACCTTAGCGGGATGCCCGCCTTCTCCATCTGGTCAAACAGGTCATTAGCGTCTCGGGGGTTGATGGCCTTGATAGTGCTCTGCATCGCGTTGCCTAGTGTACGGACTTCCTGGTTCTCCCGGTCGTTCTGTAGCTTCTGGGCGAACCGCGAAGTAGCGGCCTTGATATTATCCGTGTTACGCGCTGTCTCCGCTTCCTGCTTTAGCTGCTGTATGTCTTCCCCATAACTACCGCGGATGATCGCTGACGTTTTGCGGGCTTCTGCCGCGGTGTCAGCTACACTCTGCCGTCCCGCGACCTGTTGGGCAGTGATGGCCTGCCTCGTTGCGTTTGTCTCCCGCGCCGTCTCTATTTTGTTGATACGATCCTTCGTTTCACCCTCAAGCTTGGTCTGAAGGGCCTCCCTCTGCGAACCTTGGCTAGCCCACGGGAACTGGGCTTGCGCCCGCTGCGCCGCGTAATCATCAAGCGACGCCAAGTTATGCGTCATAGTCTTAAGGGTATTCTCGGCACCGTTAGTGGCAAGGTTGTCGAACGACCCCGGCGTGCTCATCATGAACTGACGGAAGCGCTGCGGGCTTAGGTGATAGGTGGAAGGGTTATCACCGTTCATGTCGCTTACAGACGCGATGATGTCGCGCCCCGCGCCCTGGAAGAAGTGCACGTTCTGATGGAACGGCCCCTCCATGGCCTTATTCATGCTATCAATGGAGCCCTGTATATTGCCGCGGTCGAACATGGACACAGATAGCCCGCGCGCAAGATCGTACTCCTTGCGCTGATGCTGGTTCACCTCGTCCGCTGCCTGGGCAGCGTCCTGCGGCGAGTGGCCGTTCAGAATGAACTTATCATACGCATATGCCGGCGCGGCCATGGCTAGCTGCGTGGCGCTCATACTGCCGTTAGGGTCCATGGCGTTCTTAATGGCGGCTACCGCTTGCGGTGATGCCGCGTTAGCGCCCCATAGCCTCGCCCACTGATCTCCCTGTTGCCCCTGCCCCTGGTCTTGCTGCGGCGCCGGTTGTTGCTGTCCCTGCTGCTGTTGGCTGTACGCATCCGGCCCGTTAACCATCCCGGCAAGGGCGGTAGGCATATTACCGAACTGGGTGTTAGACCAAAACGAGTTACGGTCAATGTTTGGCGTAGGCGGACCCGCGAAGGGAGACCCTTCGACACCGGCAGGGGTCTCGGGAACGTCCTGGCTGCCTCCCATATGCAAGCCGTATATGTCCTGGGCAGCGACGTTGCCCAGGACACCGCCCGGTCCCGGAACCGGCGCCTCGCGCGGGTCGGTAGCTGCCCGCCCCGCCATAACGCTATGGTATCCGTGCCCCACGCTCTGCATGAGGTCGGTCATGAACTTGGAGAGTGCATCGCCCACGCCTTGCGGCGCGGCGGTACTGTCTATCTCCTGATCAGGGGTGTTAGGGATACCGCTTTGGTAAGTGGTGGGCGTAGGCTTCTCGGGAGGAGCCTGCGTTGAACCGCCGCCGCCTTCCTTGCTGCTGTCGTCGGTAGGCAAGCCCATCTGCTCGGGCGAATAGCCCTGATCGCTCTCATCTTGGTCTAGTAGCTCTACAGCCATTATCGTTGCCCCTGCAAAGCTGGCTTCATGGTGGGATGGGCAGGGCCGCCTCCGCGCTGCTTACGAGACTGGGCAATCAGGTCTTGGAAGAACTTCTCACCCTTCCACCGCACGGTCTCTCTGGGTATGATGAACTCTCCCGCGTTAAGCCTGATGGGCTCGCGCGTGTTGTTGAGCCGCGCCGGCACGTCGTCGGTACGTTGTCCATCGCTGGGGCTGTTGGAATATGGCACCTTGCCACCTTGCTTCATGTAGCCGACCCAGCCCGTGCCCGGCATATTAACTGCACCGCCCGGCCCCTTGCCCGCACTAAAGTTGTTCGCGTAAGGTTCGAACGGTGTACTGGGATTACTCGCGGAACCTACAGTGCTGGGGGCATTGGGGAGGTCGCCGGTATTGACAGTTCCTTGGCCCGGTATCCTGTCATAGGTGTTGCTGAAGGTGGTAGACTGGGACGGTATATCCGATTGATCCACTGGAAACCCTTGGTATGCGTTGTCGGCATTCGGCATGCTGCTGTCAATGTAGGTCGTAGGCGTAATGCCTCCGCCGGCATACGATCTCGCACGCTGCCGTGCTTGCACCTTACCGCCGAACGCATAGTTGCCGGCGCCGGTAAGATCGGCCGCTGACCCGTTGTCGGTACCCGCACCCCCGAAGCCCATTTGACTGCCGACCGCTAGGTAGTCGTTGTACAGCGGGCCACCATCGTCGTACCCACGCACTAGACCACCGCGAGCGTAACCGCTATCCGTATAGCCTGGATCGGAATAACCCTGATCGCCAGCGTACGGGTCCCCGCCATAACCATAGCCATCGGAGTTGTAGCTGTAGGGGTCCCCACCGCTACTGTCGCCAGACGACATTCCCCCGTACGGGTCTCCACCACCGCTACTGTCTGTACTCATGCCGCTAGTATCGCCACCCCAAGCAGACGGGTCAAAGGGGGACGAGTTAGATAGGTCACCGCCGCCGGTATAGTCCGTGGAGCTACCGCTAGTGTCTCCACCCCAAGCAGACGGGTCGAACGGAGACGAGTTGGTTAGATCACCGCCTAAGCCGCCGCTAGCATCTGTGCCGCCACTCCAGTCATAGGAAGAGAGGTTACTGGCGCCGGTATTGTCCCACGGCTGGCCACTGCCCGGGTCAATGTTAGAACCGCCGCCCTGCTGGGACGGGTCGTTGGGGTTGAAGAATGGGTTCTGGGAAAGAGTGCCAGGGGCCGGAGGACTGTACGGTAGTACGTCGTTGGGGTTCCACTGGTTGGGACCGAAGTTCTGCTGTTGTTGGTTACCGCCTTTCCCTCCGCCACCCGAACCCGGCAAGGGTTGATACCCCGTGGAGGGGCCACCGCTCGGACTGTTAGGGCTTCCGGTCGGTGCAGACCGACCACCGTTCGCGATGTTTACACCCCCGCCTCCACCACCTCGGCCACCAGCGCCACCAGCGCCACCGGCAGCCAACAGCGAGTTGCGCTGCATCTGCGCGTTCACATCGGCCCACTGGATGGGCGAGCCCATCAAGTTAACGCCTTCCTGGGCGGTAGCTAGCTGGAGATTAGCCCCGGCCGCGGCCGCTGCCTGGGCCGCGTTGTAGGCCCCGGTAGCTTGCGACGGCATGACCGAACCTAGCTGTAGGGCTTCGCTGCGTAGGGCGCGCCCTGTGGCTTCCGTGGCCTGCTCCGCCTGGAAGCCGGCGCCCGCTTGGGCCGCTGCCTGTTGCGCCCTCTCCGCCGCGTCTAGCTCCGCATATCGTCCGCTAGACGGGTCTATGCCGTAGCTCTGTAGATCGGAGATGTTTGCGTTACGCTGCGCGTTGAAGCTCTGCGCCACGCCACTCTCGGCAGCGCCCATGGCCTGTTGGATGCGGGCGGGCGATGCATAGTTCTTGGCATCCGCAACAAGTTGGGCGTACTCGGGACCGAAGTACCGATTGTACTGGTTCATCAGGGTGTTACCTATACCCGATAACCTGTCGTACAGGCCCATCATCTTGGAGATGACGCCATCATTAAACTGCTGGATTTGGTTAAACTCGTTCTGCCCCCACTGATACTGCTGCTGCATAAAATCCGCTATGTTAGGACCTATACCGGATATGCCGCCGATGCCGCCAGTGCTTTCTGGGGTATAGTAGAACGTGTTATTAGGGTTAAAGACTATGGGCATGGTCATCTTTAAAAGGACCAGCGTTAAGAAGACGTTAGAATACGATTGGTGCGTTAGATGGTCTTGAAACGCTACTGAGCGTACCACTAAACGACATGAAGTCGCCAGCCGTTCCCTTGTTCGTAGCAAACATATCCGGGGGTCCGGTAAAATATATATCCGGGGTGCCTAATGCTTTAGCGGCCCTGCCCTGCGGGGCAGGATCAATGCCACCCCTATTGTTACGAGTGTAGAACAAGTCACCCTGAGCCCTTAAGTCGAGGTACGTATCGAACCACACCATGACCTCATATAAATCCAAGGTACCAATATCACCCGCAGGGGGTTTGTCACTCTGCGCGACCCAAGGGATGCCCATGGGCCACCCGCTGACACTTATTTGTACTAGCGCGTCTTGGGTCCATATCTGGTTGTCGGACCCAAAGTCCGGACTTCCCCACCCTACTTGGCTATCGGGTGGGTTCGATGGTTTAGTACTAACCGCCATCCCCACTTTGGCAGCGGGTAGCAGAAGAGTTGGTGGGAAACCGGTCGCTTGGTAGTTGGACAATATGCTAACATCAAATGATGATTGTACCAAGTACCATTGGTCGTAATTAAGACTACCACCGACAACACTTCCTGTTATGGCCGGCACTGATTTCTTAAATGGGTTTCCAAAAATATCAAATCCGTCATATAGTAATTGTGTGCCGCTAGCTCCGCCATTGCCGATAGGAAAATCGGCGGAGGCACCGGGAGGAAAGTTCACAAGAACGCCTAGGAAGGAAGGGAAATTGCCGCCTATATTAAATTGCTGACTGCCAAACTGAAAAATTGTAGGCGCAAATAAGCCGTTGGGATTTGCCGTAGTATTTGGATTAGATGGGACCCTTATCCAGCCAGATATTAGCATCTTGAACGTATCGGGGAAAGGGGCC